>Ga0181601_10001301_pt1 | contig 21248 bp, 19 predicted proteins | sample 041ome_8_FD_133020 | JGI IMG/M metagenome (GOLD analysis project Ga0181601, IMG submission 133020) | Coastal salt marsh microbial communities from the Groves Creek Marsh, Skidaway Island, Georgia - 041407BS metaG (megahit assembly) | ecosystem: Environmental > Aquatic > Marine > Intertidal zone...
ACAAGGGCTTACCAATTTTATCTTCTACTTTTGGGAGTCCCTTCGAGTCTCCATAGGTCGAGGAAGAAGCGGCATAAACAAAGCGTTTGACCTTGTTTTGTTTACTGGCTTCTAGCATGTTTAGGAAACCGTTTACATTAACCTCATTGGACGTAATTGGGTCTAATAAAGATCTTGGCACCGAACCCAGTGCTGCTTGATGTAACACATGGTCTACACCTTTGGTTGCTTTAAGACAGCAATCAAAATCACGAATATCCCCTTCAATGAAACTAAAATTGGGGTGGGCCAAAAATGGTTTTAGATTATGAGCAAAACCGGTTGCATAATTGTCTAAGCCAACAACCGTATAGCCCTTATCTAACATGTATTCCGTTAGGTTGGATCCAATAAAACCTGCAGCGCCTGTTATGAGGATTTTCATTTTTATTCTTTATTTAGATGTATCCATTTTGATAAAACATATACTCGCCAAAGGTAAGAGGAATAGTCGACATCTGTAGTTAAGTGCACTTCGAATAATTTTTGAATTTTAACTATATCAAGATTTTCTATTGGCTTAAGCTTATCTGCTTTAAGGTACTTAGAAAATTCCTCTTTAAAGGAATCTTTTATCCAACCCCCTAAAGGGATTGAAAAGCCTTTCTTAGATTGGTCAAAAACTTCCTCAGGAATATACTCAGACAAAATATCACGAAGTATTCGTTTTCTTAGTGAGGCCTTTAGGCGATATTTTAGAGGTAGGTTTCTAGCAAATTCAACAATTCTATAATCAAGGAATGGACTTCTTACTTCAACGGAAAAAGCCATACTTGCTCGATCTACTTTAACATTACTGTCATTTTCTAACCATAATTTCAAGTTCAAATCCGCCGTTTTTTGAAACTTATTTTTGCTAAAAAATAGATATTTTCTAAAATGATTCATCCATAGCTTTTTGTCTTTTAACAATAGTGTATCAAACCCAGTAAAAATAGATTCAATAAATTCATCGAGGTTCTTCATCTGCAGGATATTCTTAATTGATCGGCCACTTTTGCCTATCAATTTTAACGGAAATACATAAGCAACTAGACGCCGAAAAAACAAAGGCACTAAAAACAGGAAAGATACTTTTCTAACCCAAATAAAATGATTGTAACCCAAAAAACTTTCATCACCACCATCGCCCGATAGAGCAACTGTCACGTGCTCTTTTACTTTTTTATTGAGTAATAATGAGGGTAGAGCCGAAGAATCCGCAAAAGGCTCATCATAAGCTCTAAAAAAAGCATCTAATAAGTTAGGTAACTCTTCTTGAACACTTAGAATTAAGTGATGATCTGATCCTATTATTTTTGCAAATTGTTCCGCAACCTGACTTTCGTCATACTGTTTATCATCAAACCCAATAGTAAAAGTTTTCAATTGTTCTTTTTGAATGGAATTGGCTATTGATGAAACTAGTGCAGAATCAATTCCTCCAGATAGAAAACTACCATAAGGAACATCAGACTGAAGTCTTATTTTGACAGCATCTTTAAGAAGAGTATGTAGTTGTTCTTTTGCCTCTTCATAAGAGATTTTCTTTTCGCTTACTTGCTTCAAATCCCAATAAGAATTAATTTCCATTTGATTCTTATCTAAATCAAATATTGCGTATTGACCTGGCGGAAGTTTTTTAATTTCTTCATAAATCGAAAATGGACTAGGAATATACCCTGTTTGTAAATAAATACTAATGGCTTCTTGATTAAGACTAAGACCCCCTTTTTTTAATGGAGCCAGCTGACTACTCAGTTCAAGTTTTCCGTTTTGCCAAGAATAGTATAATGGTTTTACACCCAGACGATCTCTAGCAATAAAAACTGTTTTTTTGTTTTCATCATAAATAGCAAAAGCATACATGCCGTTTATACGATCTAAGATTTTTTCTCCCCAAGCATGAAATCCTTTAAGAAGGACTTCTGTATCACTAGTCGTTTCGAAAGTATAACCCTCATTAATTAGACTATTTTTTACTTCAATGAAATTATATATTTCTCCATTATAAACTAACATTAAATGCTTGAAAACAAATGGCTGGTTAGAGCGTTCGTCTAGATCTAAAATTGAAAGACGGAGATGCCCTAAAATTATATTCCCCTTTTGAATAATACCGAGATTGTCAGGGCCTCTGAATTTTATTTTATCAAGTTTGGCTTTTACTTCATTTTGAGAAATTGGGTGATTCGTTAAATATATACCACACATCAGGAATTTTGTAAAGAATTAATGATCAATGATGATGTTTTACCTTCTCCATAAAGTTTTATATCAAATGATTTAGGATTTAACCAATCCATCTGGAGAGCTTGTTTAATTTTTTCACTATTTGAACCTACTAAAATATTTACATTATGTTCAACAAGTTCCAACCATTCTGTTTCTTCTCTTAGGGTAATACATGCCTTTTTAAAAAAATATGCCTCTTTCTGAAGACCACCACTGTCTGTAACAACAAATTCGCAATGATTCAGTAACCAAATCATGTTCAAGTAGCTTACGGGATCCACAAATTCAATTGTATTGGTTATTAAGTTTAATTCTTCAATTTTTTTCTTGGTTCTTGGATGTAAAGGAATAATCACTCTTTTGGATTCAGAAAATTCATTAAGAGTGCATAATATCGTCTTTAATCGCTCAGGATTGTCGGTGTTCTCTTCCCTATGAAGGGTTGCTAAAACAAAATTAGAACCATCTGTTATAAAGGTGGGCTTTATCATATGTTGATGATAAAACAATGCTCCCTCATACATAATGTCACCAACATTTAAGATTGAAATATCAAAATTCTGAAAGCCTTCTTTAAGCAAATTATCAATTGCATTTTCAGTTGGGCAAAACAATATTTTACTCAATCGGTCAGTAATAATTCTATTAATCTCTTCTGGCATCTCAAAATTAAAGCTTCTAAGGCCAGCTTCAACGTGAGCGATTTTTACTTTTAACTTTGAGGCAACGATAGCTCCAGCAAGAGTTGAGTTTGTATCTCCGTAAACAAGCAGCCAATCGGGCTTTTCTTTGACGATAATTCCCTCAAGTCCTTCGATCATTCTACCCGTCATCACTCCGTGGGAAAGACCGCCAATATTTAGGTTATAATGAGGTTTTGGTATTTTTAATTCATCAAAAAAAACATCAGACATATTACTGTCATAATGCTGACCAGTGTGAACAATAACTTCTGTTACATCCAATAAGTTAGAGATATATCGACTTAAAGTACCAGCTTTTATAAATTGTGGTCTTGCACCTACTATTGTAAGAATTTTCATGATTAGTTAATTCGGTCTAAATAATATTCGTGATTTTTTATAGTTTTAGCAATATAATCTTTGTTTTGAATGGTCCATTGCACAGTCTTATCTAAACCTTCATCAAGAGAAACTTGAGCTGTAAAATCTATTTTTTCTTTTGACTTAGCAGGGTCTCCGTAACGGTTACCTGAGTTATCCCAATCTCTTTTTGGGAGCAAATTTAATGTTGAGTTACTTTTTGTTAGTTGAATTATTTTCTCAGCAAGTACTTTTATGGTCGTTTCTATTCCTGAAGCTAAATTATACGATTCGCCTGAGGTCCCATTTAGTGCACAGGCTATCAAACCTTTAACTACATCTTCTACAAATAAAAAGTCCCTTGAAGCCATCCCTTCTGCATAGAGAGAAATGTCTTCATCATGGAGGGTTTTCCATATAAAAGTAGGTGTTACATTCCTCCATACGGAATGAATAGTACCTCTCCACACTCCAGCTCCTAGGATTTCTCTAGGGCCATAAATGTTCTGAAAACGTGCTTTTACAAAAGGAAGTTTATACTGAGTGAAAAAATAATTCCCATACATCTCTCCAACTAATTTAGAAATTGAATAGGGGCTATCATGAAATAATGAAACCGTAGCATCTTCACTCGTTGGTCCTACTTCACCATATTTTTTTTCTGCTACTGCACAACCTGCAGCTGCATAAACTACCTTTTCAAGGTGATTAAAATTACTTAAAAGCTCAAATAATTTTAAACTAGTTAAGGTGTTATTTGCATGATCGTCTAACGGATTTTGAATTGAAGACTGATTTCCATGGTAGCAAGAAAGGTGAAAAACATAAGAAATGTCATTAGGGATTTGCTGAAGGATCTTATCTTCTGTGATGGATCCAAATATAAAGTTGATGCGTTTGTCATTTGATAAATTAAATACATCCGAAGAAATTAGATTATCAACAATTATAATTTCTTCTACATCAAAATTATTTAGTAGAAAATGGACTAAATTAGAACCAACAAATCCAACACCTCCAGTTATTAAAATTTTTGAATTATTCATTTTTTAAATGTGAAAATATGTTCTTAATAGGTTTTTGGTCATAGCTTGCAAATTGCTTCGCCATAATTTCTTTTAATTCTATTTGGGGTTTCCAGTTAAAGAATTTAATTGTTTCAGAAGGGTCTAGGGTTGTATTGTATACGTCATCATTCAATATGGGTTTTATTGGAGCTATAGTATCAGGCTTTTGTAAATACTTTTTAATCATATTGAAAATTTCTTCAATGTGAGTAGATACTCCTGATGAAACATTGAAGATCCCAGAGCAATTTGATCGTTTTAAAATTTCAAATAACAAGTTGTAGAAATCATCAAAGTCAATAAAATCTCTATATGCATCCGTTATAAAGCAATCTTTTCCTTCTTTTAATCGATTATAAAAGGTTGGAATTGGACCAATGGCTAAATTTTCAGAGCAAATGTTGGCCAGTCTTAAAGAAACAACATTAAGAGTGCTATTCAACAAATAATATTCTCCAAAATATTTTGATATCCCATAACTCGTAAAAGGTTTACAAATACTGTCCACCGGAATGGGAACTTGCGTTGGCTTTCCATAACACAGTGCTGTTTGAAAGTTAATCAATTGTTTTACGTTAAATTCAAGAGCTAACTTGGAGAGTAATATGGATCCGTTAATATTGACTTGTGCATCTTTTTCAAAATCATCTGGATCTTTATACGAAGCTGCTGAATGAATTACATGGGAAGGTGTATGGGTTTCAAAAACTGAACGCATTAGGCTTTCATCCAAGATAGATCCTTCAATTATTTTACTTTTTGGAGTACCGCTTAAATTGTTATATGAACCTGTCTCAAAATTATCAATAAGGATAAAATCAATGTCTTCAGAAAGAAATCGTTTCGCTATATTAGAGCCAAGGGTTCCAGCTCCTCCGGTAATTAATATTTTCATTACTTTTCATTCAAATTTAGGTGAGTATATTCACCAAGGGTTCCGTGTTCTTCAAAGTAGTCAATCGCTTCCTTAACAGTTTGTTCTATTGGAGTAAATTCAATTGGGCCAAAATCATTAAATGTCCTTTCAGGGTCCAATAAAATGGAAAAAACATCGTCTTCACCCAGAGGTCTAATATCTGCCTCTGGATAAGGAGATATATTCATTGCTTTAACAACTGCATCATATAATTCGATAATAGAAACATCAGAACCAGACGAGAAATGATAGGTTCCTTTTCCAACTCCGTCGCAGGCTTTAACAACGGCTTTTGCTAGATCTTTGACAAAAACAAAATCTCGTCTAGATTCTGTGACAAAGCATTTTTTCCCATCTTTTAGACGTTGATAGAAAATTGGGAGTGGACCGGCAACATTTCTTGGACCAACAACATTTGCTAGCCTAAATGTAACAAAATCAACTCCTGACAATTCTAAGAAAAGTTCATTCGTTGTTTTCGTAATGGCATAACTACTCCCCGAAGGATTTCTAGGATGATTTAATGTAATGGGTTGTTCTTGTGGTTTTTGTCCATAACAAAGTGCTGTCTGAAAATAGATAAAACGCTTGACATTATGTTTTTTGGCAGCTTCAATGATATTGGCTCCACCAACACAATTCGTTAAGGTATCATTGTACCAATCGTCAGGGCTTTTATATGAAGCAGCTGTATGAACAATAGCATCTGGCTTAAAACCTTCAACTATTTGAAATACTTTGTCTCTATCCGTGATTGTTTCAATATGAATAGTTAATTTCTCTTGGACTCTTAAATGTTCTTTTCTCCCAGTTTCTAAATTATCGATAACGACAACTTCGTCCCCTCTTTCTAAAAATAATTCTGCAATGTGTGAACCTATTTGTCCCAAGCCTCCTGTTACTAATACTTTCATTTTTATGTTTTATATAAATTATTTATTATTGTGTTTACGCGATTTTTATATGTATGGTTTTCAGATATATAGGAATAGGCGTTTTCTACAATTTTATTTCTTAAATCAAAGTCTAAATAAAAGTCAATAGCTTCATTCAGATTAGAAAAATTCTTTCTAACAGGGATATAATGTTCCCCTTCTTTTAGAATTCCGTTAAAACTACCTTCTAGCAAAATTTGACATGTTTTTGTTCCAACTGGCTCAAAGTGTCTAGAGGAAATTGCTTTTCCTGAAACATATTTTATTGATGTGTTATGAAAAATTTCCTCTAAAAGATTATCTAAACTTGCACTTGGGTTTTGTTGAACAAATTCTTTTGACTGCTCTAAAAGGCTGCCATTCTTATCTAAATAATAGGTGCCTGCCTCAGCTCCGACAGTAGCTTTTCCCAATTGTAGAAGCTCTACCCAACGATTTCTTGGTAAGTTTGTATTTTTACCTATGTTTATTTTATTTTTCAATTGCGGGGTCAAATTAGCAATTGATTCTATTAAATTATTTCGCTCAGAATCACCTGTAAAAATACCATATTTAGCCCCATAAAAAACAATATCATATACTTTATTCGTCTTTGAAGGACAATATATATTTTTATTCAAGGCATGGGGAGCATCAATAATTTGCGCTGAAAGTTCTTCGTAAACAAATGTGGATGCTTTTCGAGGAAGTTGAGAGGCTATATAATCTGTTTCGATACGTTGTAAGAATGCTTTCTTTTTTTGCATGAGATCATATTCGTTACCCACAAAAGAGAGTAATTTGCATGTTCGTTCTTTTAAAACCTGTTCAAATGGGAGGATAATTCCCACATTATCTCCTAAAACAGAATGCATTAAAATAATTAAATCAAATTCTTTAATGCTTTTTTGCAAAAAAGAATGTGCATTTCTTTGATTCAAGACATTTAAGGAAGTTACATCTAATTCGTCTGAACTTTCAAAAGCTTCTTTCCAATCATTTGTATATGAAAGTGCTTCGTAAGGAGATATTAAACTGTAAAGTAAACGCTGGTATTGCTCGTTTTTGATTCCATTTGTCAAGAATTTTGATCCATGTATTTTTTTAAGTAAAGGACCAAAGTAAGTCTGAAGAAAAATATCGCGGGATGTCCCTCCAGATGAATATAAAAGTAGCGTTTTTATTGTCATTTCTTTGCTGATATATACCAATCGCAACCAAGTAAATAATTAAAGGGTGGCTTTAATAATAAATTCCGTTTTCTGAAAAATGGCATTTGATGATTTTCCAGTCGCAAATCATACTTATTGAATTTTCTCAACAGTGTTCTTAATTGGTTTTTGGAGGTAAACTCCGTAACTGGAGCTGCAATTCCATCAATATTAACATCATACATTTGTCTTTTAAATGTGCTAAAATCTACAAGAACATTTTTTCTGATATATTTCTTGTAAAAAAATGAAAGTCGTAAAAATGAACGTTGAAAAAAAGTATCAGAATAGATCATCAAAATTAAGCTACCTCCAGGCTTTAAAACCCTGTAACTTTCGTCTATACATTTTTTTATATTACCTGTATGGTGAAAACACCCTAATGAAACAACTGAATCAAAAGATTTATCTTTGAACGGTAATTCTCTAGCATCACCTTGAATCGCTTTTGATTCTTTATTTTGCTGCCATTCAAATCTTTGCAGCATCATCTTTGGTGGATTATTTGCAAAGTCTAAGCCCGTATATGACTCCGCGTTTTCTGAAAGAATTTGACCAATAGTTCCATATCCCAAGCCAATTTCTAAAACACTTTTCCCTTTAAATTGTTCTGGTCTTAAAACATCGATTAAATAAGGATAAAAGTCTAAAAACGCTTTATCAAATAATTTAATTGAATTTTTATCAATTCGTTTAATCTTCAGTTTCTTCATCAAAACTGTACCACACAACTGATCCCAAAAATTAGTTTTATTTGACATTTCTAATGGCTTTTGTATATATACTTTCTTATTATTTTAATTATTTGAGCGAAAACGAACAGATGAAATAAAGATTGGCATTTTAAACGAAACCTTAGGTTATTATGTTTTAATTTTTTTTGCTTTTTTAAACCATTCGATAAAACAATATTAACGAAGTTTTTATAGGTATATGCATTTTTTCCTAAGATATCCCTATATGCATTCGTCGCTATTTTTTCACAATATTCTTGATTTTCAATTAACGATAAGACATTTTCAATATTTGAAAAATTTTTATCGAGTTGAATGTAATGTTTATTTGGAATCAATGCATTACTGTAAGTGCCTTCGTACAACACCTGGCATGTATTGGTCATTATTGCTTCGAAAGAACGTGGACTAATTGTTTTATAGTCCAAGACTCCCTCATGCTCCTTCAATACATTTTTATTGAGTTCATTGTAAGATACTTCTGGGTTATTCTTCATATACTCCTCAACCCTCAATTTTAATGAGCCATCAGGATCAAATACAGAAGCCCCTCCTTCAACCCCAAGAACAACACGAGCATTCTCTAATGCTAAAAACCATTGTTCACCTATGATTGTGTCCTTAGGATCTAAAGAAATGTTTACGTTTAAATGAGAAAGTTGCAAGGAAAGGAATTCTTTTGCAATCCTGCTTTTTCTAAGTGATAATTTTCCCAATGCCATGCTATTATTCCTAGCCCGATAGAAAATATCTACAGTACGATTGTAATGTTTCTTTAGTTGATTTAATGGTTTTAAATTTTTCGTTTCAATATAGCCAGGCAAAACAGAAACCACTTTTTCTAAATTATTGAGGTGCTTTGGATATATTAATTCAATATCTTGAAGTCTATCACAACAGGAAAATAACACTTTAACATCATGGTGTTTTAGAAATTGATTAACCTCAATAGAATTAATATATTCATCTTGTGCGATGGCTACTCTCCTGCCCTTTATTGACTTAAGCCAATCATATTTTAATAGCGCTCCATTACAGCTCCATTTTTGTGCCAAAAAACTATAATGATAAATAAGTAAATCAAATGATTGTCTTTTTAAATAGTTTGATTCTTTCATAAATGCATTGAAGTAATAAACCTTAGCATCTGCATGTCGACTAAACGAAAGTAAGTGATCTTTAAAAGTGTTCCGAAAGAATGTAACATCATAATTCGAATGAAAAACAACTAATATATCCATCTTTATTTTTTAATGACTACGTACCAATCATTTCCATAGTTTCGAATAAAAAAATTATTCAAAAAAAATCCTCTTTTCCTAAAAAATGGAAACCAATAATTCTCTCGATTAAATTGATGCTCTTTGAATTTATTCGTTAAGTTTTTAAGCTCATTTTTAGAGGTAAAAACAGTTACTGGAGCACCAGTTCCTTCAAGGTTTGAATCATACGCAAAACGACGAAATGACCTCAATTTATTCCAAGAAAAACCATTCTTAAATAGATCAAGAACATAAAAAAAAGGTAATAATAAAAAAGTGATACTGTATTTAGCATATACCATAAGAACCGCTTGTCCTCCTGGTTTTAAAACCCGATGAATTTCATTTATGGATTTATACATACTTGGTGTATGGTGAATACAACCCAAGGAAACAACAAAATCAAAATTATTTTCAGAAAATGGTAAATCGATAGCATTTGCATTTCTAACCTTAGCCTTTTCGAGTTGTTTAAGACGTATTCTTTCTTCCATTAATTTGACAGGTGTTTTTGCTAAATCAACGCCAACGTATTCTTCAGAATTCATTGCTAAATATTCTCCAACAGAACCAAAGCCCAGCCCAATCTCTAATACTGTTTTATCTTTCAATTCATTTTTTGAAAAATATTTTTTTAAATAAGGGTAATGATCAAAATACCAGGCATCAAAAATCGCTAATGAATCCGGTGTTACTTTTTTTAGCCCTAATCTTTTAAAAGCGACAGTTCCGCATATTTCTTCCCAAAAATCTTCCTTTTCTAACATATACGTTCATTATTTTAGGTTTTAAACGCTTTAATTTTTATATGGTTTATGATCATCTATAAACGTTTGAAACCAAAGTTCTAGTGAAAAAGCTCCCCAAATGTTTCTTCCAAAATCATTTTCATTTTCTATATTTTTAAGAAGACTTTGATTGTCTACATAGTCTCGGTTTATTGAACTCTTGGAGCCAAGTACATCAAACAACAACTCTTTAGCCTCATTTTGAAACCAATTATTTACTGGTGTTGGAAATCCCATTTTATCTTTGCGGTTGTAAATTGATGGTGGTATAAATTCTTTAATAGCCTTCTTGAAAATATACTTCATTTCGCCATTTTTAAATTTAATGTCGGCAGGCATTTTAGCCGCTAATTCGACTAATCTTCTGTCCAATAATGGGACTCTTGATTCTAAACCATGCGCCATACTCATCCTATCTTCCACATGAAGTAATCCAGGAAGCAAGGTTTTAAAATCAAAATGAGTCATTAAATCCAAATAGGATTCTTTTTTCACATTAGTCCCATAAAAGATTTCATTGAAACTTTTTCTTGAAGAATATCCTTCCAACATATCCCAGTTGACATGGGCACTTAAATTTGGAGCTCTATTAATCAAACTAAAATAGCGTTTGTTCATATCATCGAAAAGTCCTTCGCTCCAGAATTGTTTCAATAATGGCATATAATTTTTAAGGGATTCTAGATTTGGAATTATAGATTCGTAGGTAACTACAAAATTTCCATTTTTAGAAGTACCATTAATTGCCGCTTTGATACATTGTTCAAAATAGGAGACTAAATAACGTGTATATCCACCAAAAATCTCATCTCCCCCCTGTCCGCCTAAAACTACTTTTCTGTATTTTGAGGCATATTCAGAAATTACAAATTGAGAAAATGATCCTGGACCCGCTACAGGATAATCCAAATGATAAATTACTTTCTGAATATTATCTAGGAAGTTTTGACTGGTGATTTCAAGTTCTTTTATTTCAAATTTACCATTTGTTGCAACTTCTCTTGCATAACTGCTTTCGTCAAAACGAGAACCGTACTTTGAAAACTTCCCTGTAAATCCAATTATGTCGTTTTTATTGTTAGACACATTGGCTATCGAAGCAATGGCACTGGAGTCGTACCCTCCACTTAGATAGGCCCCTACTGGAACATCTGAAATTAAATGTTCATTTATAGAATCTTTAAGTATTTCTTTTAATTCTCTAATAAAAGAATCTTCATTTCTTGAAAAGTCGGGCTCAAAAGTAACATCCCAATACTTTTCAGTCTTAAACCCACTTGCAGAAATGGTCATGTTATGACCAGGTTCTAATTGATTTATCTGTTTAAACATTGTCTTGCCTCCAAGACAGAGTTGAAACGTTATATAGTCTTTTAATGCACCTAAGTCGGGTTCAACATTTTTTAAAAAAGGTAGTAGTGCTTTTGTTTCAGATGCAAAATAAAAACCATCCTTTAATTGCATAAAATAAAATGGCTTTATACCAAAATGATCTCTAGCACAAAATAATTCTTGTTTTGACTCATCCCAGATAGCAAAGGCAAACATACCTCTAAAATGTTTTAAGCAATCTTTTCCCCATTTTTTGTAGGCTTTTAAAATAACTTCAGTGTCAGAATCGCTTATAAATTCATTATCAAGGTTTTTTCTAATTTCTTTAAAATTATAGATTTCACCATTAAAAACTATCCAGTTTCCAGACTGATCTGTCATAGGTTGCCTTCCTTTTTTAGAAAGATCAATAATACTCAATCTTTGGTGGGAGAATCCAATATTAAGTTTATTGTGGACCCATACACCATTATCATCTGGACCTCTATGAGCAAGGACCTCTCCCATAAACTCAAGTTTGTTAATCAAAGTTGAGTTAACAATATTAAAATCAATAATTCCAGCTATACCACACATAATTTATAATTTTAAAAGTTGTTTTTGCAGAATTTTCGCATTAGTTTTTGGATTGTAGTGAGCTTCAACAAATTTTCTAGAGGCAATTCCTGCTTTATCTCTCATCTCTTTATCTAGTATTATATTTTTTAAAACCGAATAAATGTTAGAAGTATTGGCTTCAATGATTGGAATAGTATCATATTCAGGATAATTTTTCATAAAATTTTCTTTCCATCTTTTATTTAAGTAGCATATTACGGGCTTTCCCAAAGCCATACATTCAACTGCTGTTGACCCCCAATGACCGTAAATCAATTGATCTACAACAATATCTGCTTGGGCTTGAAAAAATCTCATTTTATTGGAAGGAACATTTTCAATAATCATTTTTTCGATTTCAAAGCCTTCCGCTTGAAGTCTTTCTATTGCTGCTATAATATAAGGAGATCCCTTGATGTTTTTACCATTCCCATCACGTCCACTTCGTTTTAAAAAGTTTGAATGCAAAATTCGAATCCCTTTTGCTTTGGGAAGTTTATATTTTTCTGGTATTACGATCTCAGAAGACCATAGGTTAAGATCAATAGATTTATATTTAAAATGAGTGTTTTTGTATTGTGTAGTATCAAAAAACCCAAAACTAATATTTAAATCTGAATATTTTTTAATTAAAGAAAAGTGTCTTCTATTTACTATGTCATCACAGCGTTCGAAAAACCCACAATTAGAACATATATTTTGATCATGGTTTAAAAGATCTTGTTTTAACATTTCTTCTCGACAACCTGAAGGTTGGAAAATTATTTTCTTTTTGAGCAATTTTTTGAAATAGAATAATTCAAAACCGAAATTGGGAATTAACTTAAAAACAGGATATAGCATTGTCAAAGCTGGTGGCTTGCCATAATAAATTATATAATCATGCTTTGAACCCAAGTAAAGTAATTCAAAAATATGTATTAGACTGTTAACTATTTTAAATAAATAAAAGTTACTCTTTATTTTTTTTAAACCGAAAACACCGCTTTCTTTAAACAACAAATCACTGGGATATGACAAACCTACAAAAATGGATGCTACCCATCCCATTGCATTTATTTGTTCAGCTTGAAAAAATGTTGAATGAAAATCTGGGTTTATAAATAAAATTCTATTTTTCATAGGGTAATGTGTTTTTTATTTATTTGGAAGAGAAAATATATTGAAACAATAGCAATAAACCCACCTATGAGGTATTCGATATACTGAATGTAAAACTGAACTTCATTTAACATTAGAATCAAGGCTAATGCAATAGAAGAAATCAATGTTGTTTTTAAAATGGTTATCCATTGATAATTTATTTCTAGGTACTTATACCCTTTAAAATAAGAAATAACACACAAGGCCAAGTAACTCAAAGCTGTTGCAAAGGCTGCTCCAAGTAATCCCAGTTTAGGGATCATTATTAAATTTAATATTATGTTCAAAATTGCCGAAACCCACTCTATAAGACTTATTAAATGAAGTTTTTTGTTAAAATAAAACCCTGGTAAAAAAATGAGATAAACTCCTTTCATTAAATAGGAAAATGAGATTAACCCAATTATTGAGTATCCTGAATGATAGGAAGATTCGGTCAACAAGTAAAAAATTGGTTTCGAGCAACCAAAAATCAAAATTAATATCGAAAAACTCAATGCCAAATAAACATTTAATATTGAAGGGAAAATAAATTTTGCTTCACTTTGTTTGTTGATATAAGAATTAAAAAAAGGAGCCCATACAAGGGAAAAAGCATCTGTAAATAGAACTACTAGCATTCCAAAGCTATAAGCCACTGAATAGATTCCTAATGAATCTAGTCCAAGAAACAAATGAATTAGTTCCCGATCAGAGTAATCTATTAAAACAAAGGCAAAAATACCAAATATACTTGGAAAACCTATTTTTACTAATGGTAGAATTTTACCCTTTATTAACTTAAAAGACAAATGAGAACCGACCCATAAAATTATTAAGAGTAATGAGATGAATTGAGAAAGGGTAATGGCATATACATACCCCACCAAGCCTTGATCCAAATAAATTACATTATAAATTATCAATAAAACAAAAGCTGCTGTTCCAAAAATATTTATTGAGATATATTTTAATGGTTGCTCAATCATTCTTAAATAATTCATGAAAGGGTCACTCAATACTCTCAATGACAATCCAAAAAATGAGACAACTATGAACTCAGAATATAATTCAGTTTTTAAAACCACTTGACTAATGTTTTTAGAAAAAATAACTACAAATAATAATAATACGAGGTTCGTGAAAAATAATAGTATAAAATTTGTCCATATTAAGTTTTCTCGTTTTTTAGAATCATCTTCTTGAAAAAATAAAATGGATAATGAATTTCCAGTTCCTAAGTTTGCTATACCCGTAAATCCTACTAATAATATTGATATTAGAGCAAATACTCCATAATCTGTTGGCGTAAGTCTTTGGGTCAAAAAAGGCAATAATAAGAATCCTGAAAGTTTTCTTACAGCTCCTCCTAAACCATAAATTATACCTGCTTTTGAAAAGCTTTTGGTGATTCCTTTACCCACTCTTTATTTTGTAAGATGTTTCTTCCCAGCCAATGTTCATAAGACAATCTATAATTGATAATCCTTTGACAAAATCATGCTGCTTGTATTGATTATATACAGGATGTTCAAACTTTTGATGTAATAATTTAACGTTATTTTTTTCAAAAAGGGCAATATTTTGATAACCTTCTGCACCCCCACCACACATATAAGTATCACAAGATAAGTTTTTTGTCAGATTAATCAGTAATTCGTTTGATGAACCTTCTTGTTTAAGTTCAGAGGATAATTTCAGTTTTTTAATGTCGATTTCAAGATGATTTAAAATTACTTTTATTGAATTTATGTTGTGTTTAGACAAACTTTGTTCGTCATTAAAAATAAGTTGTTCAATTGTAGGTATAATTTGACTATAGAATGGGTGCTTTTTATAACTCTGATCAAGTGTTTTAAAAAACTTTTGCTTCCATTTACCTTGAGAATTGATCTTTATTTCATTAACATTCTTTGTGCCTGAAAAATCTCTTTCAATATTGAATGTCATCCACTTAGGGTTTCCAAAAATCAATAATTGTACTCTATTGGTCCAGACACCCCCTTTTTTTGGAAACTGAACATCATCTAAAAAAACAAAAAAATCTGACCTATTAATTTTATCAAAATAACCTAGCCACGGAAAAAAATTAGGCTGATGAATTGCAACTATTTTATTCATTTAACTTGTTTTTAAGTGAAATTCTTTCACAACAAAATCACTGATTTCATTAATTATATTTTGTTTTTGAGCATCATCACAATTAATTTCAATTTGGGTTGTTTTGTTATCCCAATTGATTTTATCAAATGAGAAACTTCCTAAAGAAGTATTCTTAAAAAGGATTTTAAATTCTGGTAAATTTGGGTTATGAGAAGTCACTGTTTCTTTTAAATCATTACTTAAAGTGGGTTGAAATAAATTATTTGTGGCTGTATAAAAGGATGCTTTGTGATGAATGTACTTCAAATGAAGAATTTCTTCTATGCTCTTAAAATTTTTTAATTCAATTTTTTTAGCCTTTAAAACGAAAAAAGCCCCAGGGAGCGGATCTATTAATGCCCTAACTAAATTATAAATAGCAATTGTCGGTAATGACCAATCAAAAAAACCATCTTCCGGTTTTCTTCTTCTATTGTAAATTGCTTTTGTGTCGTCTTGAATTTGCGAAGTCCATTGATTGTTAACAATTTTTTCCAAGTTTTCTAGAATTAGCTCAGAAGTTAAAGAGTTTATTCTCTCATTAATACTCACCCAAGTATCGTTTATGGTAATTAACGTTTTTCGCTGATCTATTATTGCTCCAGTATCTATTCCCTCGTCTACTTCATGTAAGGAAACACCCGCATATTTATCTTCATTAATAATTCCCCATTGTATAGGGTTACAACCTCTGTTTTTTGGCAAAAGCGCACGATGGATATTTAACGTTTTAATTTTTGGAATACTCAATAGATCTTTTTTAAGGATCATAGAATAAGAGTTTATTAAAAATAGATCTGGTTTTAATGCATTTAACTTTTTAATAAAATTTGCATATTCATGATCATTTGCCTTAGGGTGAATAAAAAAAGGGACATTAATTTGATTTGATATTCTTTGTAATTCTTCCAAATATTGCGGTCTAATTGATGCTCCAACAATAGCTTTGACTTGTTTTATGTCAATTGTTTTAAGAAATAAATTTATACCAAAAGTATCTACAAAAAGAATCATATAATTTTTATTTGTTTGCGCTAAAATCTCTTAAATCATTTATTATTTTAAGAGTTTTGTTAATATGATTTATATGGCTATCATCTGTTTCTAGAATAATATCTTCACTGTAAATAAGTTTGTTTATTCGGTCTTTAAGTAGTCTAAATCGAGATGAAACTTTTTCTATAAATACTAAATGAAAAGAAATTTCATCTCTAAGATTTTGAAATTTCAAATCGATAGAACCTTCTTTTTTATTAACTGAAAGTGTGATTTCAGATAATTGGATTTTAATTAGATGGATTAACTCTCGATAGAGTTGAACGTAATTTTTATTATTCAATGATTTATCGATCGAAATAAAAAGTCTTGGGGAAAGATCCTTTACGAAAAAAAGTTGATCTATTAATCCCCCTATATTTTCTCTTTTAGAATTGATGAGATTTAGATCATAATCATCTAATATAAATTGTGCACGTTCATTAATTATTGAATAAATTTTTTCTCGAGGAGGTTTTATTTCTGATGTCCACCAACCTGGATGAGTTAATAAATGTAATCGTTCATGATTTAGGGATTCAACAACATCAAACATTCTTTCATGTCTCCAGTAACCATTTGAATCGCTACAATACTTAAATTCATTCATAAACCTATCGGAATAGGTGTTAATTAATCCGGCGTAAGTATCCTTTTTGAAAGACAGAACAAATTCTGTAGGATTATGAAAAGAGAAAGCATTTACTTTTATTCCAAGCGCTTCATCTATTATCGCTTTTTCAAATGTTAGATTCTTAACAAGTTGTTCTTCATCTTTTAAATTCCAAAAAGTTGAGTCAAAATGAATCCCTATTGAATGACCTAATTTTAAAATTTCTTTAAGGTTAACAATACTAACTTTCTCAAAAAAATTATAAAACTCTGAATGCATGTTTACAAAAAAAGTGCTTTTTAGCCCAAAGTTATGTTCAATCTTTGCCAGTCTTAAAGAATTAGATATTGAATAATCAATATCATGTCTCAGTAAAACTATTTGTTTTTTTGAATCATATTCATTAAAGAAAATTGATGAATAATTTTTTGAAATAAATTCAATTAAATATTTATAATTTTCTATTGAGAAATCTTCTTTATTATCAATCATTTTCAAATTATGTTAACCTTTTTCTAATACTTCTAATGATTTCTGTTGGTTTCATTTTTATTTTTTCAACTTGAATTAAGTTAATTTTAACTTTACCTTTTCCAGCTATAACGATTATAGATTCATCTTTTTCAAAAGATGATACTTGGCCAGGAATTGCTAAATAATTTTCATTGTCATCAAAAATTTCAGCATCCCAAATAATTAACTTAAGTTCATCTAAAAAACAAAAGGCTCCTGTATAAGGAAAATTTGAAGCATTAATTAATCTAATTATTTCAACATTAGTTTTATCCCAATTAATCTTATTGTCAGTTGAATTTCTTGGGTAACACCTCATCGAATTTTGCTTTGAATCATTTATTTTTTCCAAAATGAAATTCGGCTCCTTTATCAGATTATTTAGACTTTCTAAAAACATTTTTGGAATAAGTTTTTCAAATAATTTATATATGTCACCTATTTTAGTGTTTATATTAATAGGAATATATTCTCTTTGAATTATGTCTCCACTATCAATTTGGTCTGGTACCATTTTGTGAACACAGATACCAATTTTTTCTTCTCCATTGATTATTGCCCATGCTTGACAAGCATTTCCTTTATATTGCGGTAAATCTCCTCCGTGAGCATTCAAAATACCGTGTTTAAATAATCCAATGACATCTTCGTTCATAATCCCGGTATAATTAACGCTAATACAAATATTTGGCATTTTAGATAGTTTTAAGTTTTTTACGTCCTTAGATGTTATTTTGCTTTTTAATAAGAAAGGAATGCCTCTTTCTGCTGCAAAAGTTTTAAAATCACTTGATGTCATCTTATACTCTGGTGCTTCTTTTGATGTAATTATAAAAGCTATATTGAATCCTTTCTTTTCAATTAATAGCATTGAATTATATAACCACTCGCTTCTACCTATTACTCCTATACTTTTCATAAATTGTCTTGAATTAGGTTAATTAAAATACTTTTAATGCCATATCCATTGTTTACCATTTCTTTTAATTTAATATAATCTGAATGGAATTTTCTAGAATTTTCATACCTATCTAAATTTTCTGAATTTAAAAAAACATGTATTGGATGAAAATCTAAAACAATTAATTGATCTATATCAAGTTCATTTGGGAATTTTAAATTCATTTTCAAAGAAACATTATCTTGCCAACAATGAGGAACTATCTTGATATTATCCCAAAGTCGATAAGGAGCAATTAATTGATTTTCATTTATGGGAATAAATGAATTACATATAAATTCATATCCTCTAGAATTAAAAACATCTAACAACCTTTCTGATTGAAAAAGGGAGTGACTCCTCAAAAGCTTTGATCTAGGTAAAAATTTGTCAAAATCATCAATTATTTGATTTGCAACTTTCGAATTGGAAAATGAATTAATTAATGGATTAAAATTAGGGTGAATACCTACACTAAATTTTGGATTTTTCAAAATTCTTGAAATTAAAGGTGATTCGTGAGTCACAAACCATGTTGCTGGAACATCATATAACTCAAGTATTTTAATTGTATGAAGCCAAACTTCCTCTGATGCCCAATCAACATCAAATGTTAGAAAAATTTTACCCTTCCAAGTAGATTCTTTATCAGTATCTATATTCTTAATTAAATCAAACTTATATTTCATTACAAACTTTTTTAAGTCCATTTTCAATAGATGTAAATGAAAATGAACTATTTAAAAAAAAATTTAGCTTAGTTGAATTAGAAATGAAATATTTCAATTCATTGTCTGTTTGTTCTATTTTTGGGAATAGTTTTAAATTTTGGCTCAACATTTTTACAATGTTTTTTAAAGAAACTGTTTCCTCTCCAGAAATATTAATGATTTCATTATCAAACCTTTCTCTTGATTCAATTAATTTTAAAAATATTTTTGATAAATCCTCAACATAGATAGGAGATAAAATTACCCCTTCCCCTTTTGCTAAATAGATAGTTTCATCATTAATTAATCTTTGAATTATTTGAGGTACTAGGGCTTTTGATTGTTTAGGGCCATAAACAGTATTTAGCCTCAATATTAAAGTTTCAAAAAATGATGAATAATGACTTACCAGTTGTTCTGAAATAAGTTTTGTTAAGCCATAAAATGATTCCGAGTTTAGATTAGAATCTTCTCTTCTAGGTTTGCAATTATTTTCGTAAACATTGAAAGAAGAGGTATAAATAAATCTTTTGACGCCATTCACTCTAGACCATTCCAATAATTCTTGGGTAGCAGAGACGTTTGTGTCAAAAATCTCTTCAGATTTATGCTCAAAATCTCTGTGATTATTTGACTGAGCCAAATGAATAATCGTATCTATATTTCTCTCTTTAATTCCATTCGTCCATCCGCGTTTTGAAAGATCAAAACCATTTTCACGATTTACCTTAACTAAATCAATTCCTTTATCATTAATGTATTGACAGAGGTTTGACCCAACAAAGCCTGAAGCTCCTGTTATAAGTATTTTCATCCTTTCTTCTTCGCTAAAATATAAATTCCATATCTGTGGTCTGCATTCTTTGGATCTTTATATCGTTTTACATTTTCAATAGAAAAGAGGTGTTCTAAAGCTCCTAAAAGCTCGAATTCTCTAAAATGATGAAAATGAACATTATCCGTTAATAATGTTGCATTGTCTTTCCAAGCGTAAGACGATAAAATCAACGAACCTCCTTTTTTCAAAACTCGAAAAGCCTCGTTAAGTGCTGTATGGTAATCAAGTATATGATCTAAACTGGTGTTAAAAGAAACAAAATCAAATGCTTTATCAGCAAATGGTAAAAATTCCGCCATACCGAGTACTTTAAATTCATCATTTGAAAAAGAAGGGTCTAATCCAATATAATTAATTCCTGAGGGATAAAAAAGTGAACTTAAACTGGGTTTATCACATCCAATATCAAGTAATGTTCCTGGGGCTAATTTTTTACAAAATTCTTTCATTCTATAAAAGTGTTTGTTAGCCGCAAGAGAATTTGAAGGTGCATTAATCTCTGATTTCCCTTTAATTTGACTGATTAAAAAATATTGAAGATGTGAATTAGAATAATACTCTAAAGGGAGTTCCTTATCTGATAAATGGTCTGTAATGATCTTTGGAAAAAGAACAGGTGATCCATTGTGAAACTTGAATTTTAAAGTTCTACCATCGTTTAATTCATTATTTAAAATTTCTTTCTTAATTGGAGATGCTAAAACTTTGATTTTGATTAGTTCTTTATATTCCATCAGAGTAGAGTGTGCCTTTTTTGTTAATTCTTCTACATTATAAAAAAGATCAGATTTAATTAACTTCATACTATTAGGGTTTTTCGTTATTCAGAAAAATTCTACACCACCATTCAAAATTTAAGAATGACCAGATCAACAAGCGATGATTTTTTCCATCGTTTAGGTGCTCATAAACTATTTTTTTAATATATGATTTATTGATAAATTCATTACAAAGTGTATCTGAGTGCAATAATATTTCTTTAACGTAATCAGCATTTTCTCCACGATACCAGCTTTCATCAGGAGCAGAAAAACCTTGCTTTTTTCGATTGAGGATTTGTTCAGGAATATAGTCTTTCATGGCCTTTCTCAAAACATTTTTCCCATCATCGTGTTCTGTGTACACTTTCTTTTTAGCTTCTGTATTTTCATCAATTTTGTCAATCTCTTTAGACAAATCCCCTAATTTGTGTTCTACAGGGACTTGCATAGCAAAATC
>Ga0181601_10001310_pt1 | contig 21193 bp, 16 predicted proteins | sample 041ome_8_FD_133020 | JGI IMG/M metagenome (GOLD analysis project Ga0181601, IMG submission 133020) | Coastal salt marsh microbial communities from the Groves Creek Marsh, Skidaway Island, Georgia - 041407BS metaG (megahit assembly) | ecosystem: Environmental > Aquatic > Marine > Intertidal zone...
ATTCATGGATTGCGCACAAGCTACTGACCCTATTTTAGATGCTTCTGCAGGTGATGACCGGTTTTTTAACCGCGAACTTAGCTGGCTGTCATTTAACGAGCGGGTGTTATCACTCGCCGAACAAGCTGATATGCCGCTTGGTGAACGGGTGCGCTTTTTGGCAATTTCAGCCGAAAACCTGAATGAATTTTTTATGGTGCGGGTTGCTGGTTTACGACAATTGGTCAATCGCGGTTTTAAATTGGTGCCGTCTGATGACGCGCCGCTTGACAGTTTGTTGGAAAAAATTATTGCGCGCAGCATGGCGTTATTGGTGCGCCAGAACCGCGTTGTTGCAGAATTGGTAGAGCGTCTTGGCACGAATGACATTCAGGTTTTATCTGATGTGCCGGATGATCCAGCCGACCAAGATTGGTTGGATATTTGGTTTGTCGATAATGTTTTGCCGCTGATTACCCCAACCACGCTTGATCCTTCGCACCCGTTTCCGTTCTTTCATAATGAAGGCAAGGGCATGATGCTGGAACTGACCAGCCCGCAGGACAAGCCGGTGCAAAGCGTGATTTTGCTGCCAGCCAATTTGCCGCGGTTTGTGAAATTGCCCGGCGATAATCTGCGGCTGCTGTTGGTCGAAGCGGTCATCAAGGCAAGTATCAATAAAATTTACCCACGGCATCTGCTCAAAGCGGCATCGATGTTCAGTATTTTACGTGATTCTGAAATCGAAATTGATGATGAAGCCAACGACCTGATCCATGAGTTTGAAACCGCCTTGCGGGCGCGCCAACGTGGTAGCGTTGTCATGCTGACCCTGTCATCTGACGCGCCAAAATCCACGCGCCGGTTGTTAAAGGCGGTGATGGCTATTGATGAAATGAGTTTCTTCGACAGTGATGGCCCGGTAGCTTTGAATGATTTTTCTGAAATCCTGACCTATTTGCCAAAGTATTTTTTGTATCCGGCTTTCAAGCCGCGCTTTCCGCAGCGGATCCGTGATTTTAACGGGGATTGCTTTGCGGCGATCGCCAATAAAGACATTATCGTGCATCACCCTTATGAGAGTTTTGAGGTTGTTGTGCGGTATTTGCAACAGGCCGCTAATGACCCTGATGTGCTGGCAATCCGCCAGACACTATACCGTACAACACCAAACTCGCCGATTGTAAAAGCGCTGATTCAAGCTGCGGAAAATGGCAAAAATGTTACTGCGGTGATCGAACTCAAAGCGCGGTTTGATGAAAAGAATAATATTCAATTGGCGCGTGACCTAAGCCGCGCCGGTGTGCAGGTTGCTTATGGTCTGACTGATCTAAAAATTCACATGAAAATGTCACTTGTGGTGCGGCGTGAGCATGGCCAGCTGGTGTCCTATACGCATGTTGGTACCGGCAATTATCACCCTATCACTGCTGGCATATATACCGATTTATCATTTTTTACCTGCGATAAAAATGTGGGGCGTGATGCGTATGAAATTTTTAAGTATCTGACCAGCCATGTTGCCCCAGAAAAACTTAAACGCTGTTTTGTGTCGCCGCATCAAGCCCTGCAAGAGCTCGAAACCTTGATCCGCGCCGAAATTGCTGCTAGCAACGCGGGCGAACCATCTGGCATTTGGTTGAAATGTAATGCGGTTGTCGATAGGCAATTGATTGATTTGTTGTATGAAGCCTCGCAAGCCGGGGTGCCGATAGAAATCATCGTGCGCGGCATTTGCTGTTTGCGGCCCGGCGTGCCGGGGTTATCAGATACCATTACCGTGCGGTCAACAGTGGGGCGGTTTTTGGAGCATGGACGTATTTATGTTTTTGCCAATGGTGGTGAATTACCATCGGCGAAAAATCATGTCATCATGTCATCTGCCGACCTGATGCCGCGTAATTTACGGCGCCGTGTCGAATGTTTTATGACTTTGGATAACCCAACTGTGCGCAAACAGGTTCTCAACCAGATCATGGTTGCGCATTTGCGCGATCAAAAAAATTCTTGGTTTTTGCAACCTGACGGCAGCTATCTGCGTCCCCAACCTGATGGCGAAGCATTTTCATGCCATGATTATTTTATGTCTAACCCCAGCCTTTCTGGGCTTGGTAGTTTGGCGCAGGTCACCGATTAAGCGCGCGGGAGCATCATCATGCCATCAGCTACGCAGACATTGCCGCCCTTTGATAGCTCTTTAGCGCCGCAACCGCAATTGCTTGATGCGGTGCCACCAAGCGACCGTATTGCGGTCATTGATATTGGTTCAAATTCAGTCAGATTGGTTATTTATGGCAAAAATGGGCGTTACCCGACGCCGCTATTTGACGAACGCTCAAATTGTCAGCTTGGGGCGCGTCTTGATGAAACCGGTAATTTGGTACAGGACCGTATTGAGGCGGCGCTTGAAACCATCACCCGTTTTGCCGCTATTATTAAGGCGATGCATGTGTCGGCCTGCTATCCGATTGCCACCGCCGCGGTTAGGCGCGCCAAAAATGGCGCCGCCTTCTATTTGCCGGCACAAGCTATTTTAGGAATGCCCATCCATATTTTGTCACAACAAGAAGAGGCAAATTATGTATCACGTGGCCTAACCCTCAATATTCCCGATGCAGACGGGTTGGTCGCCGACCTTGGCGGCGGCAGTATTGAGATTGTCGCGCTTGATAAAGGAAACATCACCCACGGGGTCAGTCATAATTTCGGCCATTTATCCGATGTTGATGAGGCCGAAGTTATGCAGGCATTTGAAAATACTGCGTGGATTGCCGCGCGCCGCGCTAAACGGCTTTACGGTGTTGGTGGCAGTTTTCGTGCCTTTGGGGCAGCATTTTTTGATCGTGTGTCCTACCCGTTGCCGGTTCTGCATGGCACCAAAATAAAATCCGATTTCATGCGTGGCTTGTGTGATGAACTTACCGCTACACCGCCTAATATGCGGGGGGTGCCGCTATCCCGCCAACACAGCATGCCAATGGCGGCCAAGATTGTGCGGGCGTTGCTGCAGGTGTCGGGTGTAGGCCAGCTTATTGTCAGCGGTACCAGCATTCGCGATGGCGTTATAGCGGTGAATGAATTGAATGATGCGCAGCGCGCCGATTTTTTGATGGCGATCAGTCAAGAGATTGCCGAGGCTAGCGGCCGGTTTGTTGGCGTTTCAGATGCGTTGAAAGTGTTTTTGCAACCGCTGATGAAGATCGACCCAACACCGGGCTTTTCGCGGCTAGTTGAGGTGGCGTGCAATCTGGCGGATATGTGCTGGCATGAACATAGTGATATGCGCGGTGATTTGGCGGCACGCCGAGTGCTTGGTTTGCCGGTCAATTGCATGACGCATAAAGAACGGGTTTGGCTTGGGGTAGCACTTTATCATCGCTATGTCGGCACCAAGCAGAATAAGCCGCGGCCGGAAGAGTTGGATAACCTTTTGGGGGCCGAGTTCCGTGGCCGCGCAATCACCGTGGGTCTTGGGCTCCGCTTCGCGCTGATTTTCACGGCAGGCACCAAAGAATATTTGAATGATATCCGGCTGGATTTGGATGACCGCGATATGACCCTCTATGTCAATCAACATGCCCGGCCGCTGTTTGACGGGGCCTGTGCTAATCGTTTCACGGCACTTGCCAATAGCGCGGGTCTGCACCCAAAAGTGGTTTTTGAGTAACGCATGACACCGTCCGAAAAATCAATGACAGCAAGCATCGCCCAGTCGGCGGATATCAGCCAAATGGCAGAGATGCTTGACGAGGCGGTGATGCTGGCCACGGATGACGGCGTTATTGTGTCGGCAAATGCCGCTGGCCTGCGTTTGTTTGACGAAACCGTCATCGGTCGCCCGGTAGGTGAGGTTATTGCCGACGCTGAATTTAGTGCAGCATTTACCAAAGCAGCGGTTGACCATGCCAATTTGGAAATTGCCTACCAGCCCAAAAATCAAGGTATCGACCGCGATTTTCGGATACGGCTCAAACGCCTTGGTGACGGGCCGGTTGTCTTGTTGTTCTTGGATTTGACACGGCAGCGTAATCTGGAAAATGTTCGCCGTGATTTTGTCGCCAATGTCAGTCATGAGCTGCGGTCACCGCTCACCAGTCTTGCTGGGTTTATTGAAACCATGATTGGCGGTGACGTGCCGGACGAGGCAATGCGGTTGCGGTTTTTAGGGATTATGGATGAAGAAGCCAAGCGGATGTCGCGTTTGATCGATGATTTGCTGTCGTTGTCGCGTGTTGAAGTTGACGAACATATCGTGCCCGACAACAAGGTCAAACTTCTGGATGTCATTCACACCGTGCGTGATAGCCTGGCCGGGCGTGCCGCCCAACGTGGCATGAACATCGAAATCCTCGACCAGCGTGAAAATCGTGCCGAGGAGCCGGTAATGCTTGGCAGCTTTGATGAAATTACTGAAGTCTTTGTCAATATTTTTGAAAATGCAATAAAATATGGGTTTGCACATACCCCGATTTCGGTAGCGATTTTTGAGGTCAGCGCGAACCGCTTGCAAATTGATGTCATCAATCATGGCGAAGGCATTGAACAGCGGCATTTGTCGCGCTTAACCGAACGGTTTTACCGGGTTGATAGGGCGCGATCGCGTCAAATTGGCGGTACCGGTCTTGGGCTGGCCATTGTTAAACATATTGTGAATCGGCATCGCGGTACGCTGGCTGTCAGCAGCCGCCTCAATGAAACCACAAAATTCTCGGTTGTTTTGCCGCTGATTAAACTGACAAAATAAAAATAAGAAATTGATATAAATAATAAAAAATACTTCTGAGCTTTGTCACAAATTTGTAACATTTATGAAAATTTTTTGTCATGTTGGCGGCCTAAAAACGCTCTGAACTTTCGGAACAGCCGATTGCGTTTTCGTTGAACAGGAGTCATCAATGCGTTTTTCTATCCTAACCGCTGGTGTGGTTGCCGGCCTTATGGTTGCCGGTGTCGCGCACGCCCGTGATCAAATTTCAATTGTTGGATCTTCAACCGTGTACCCTTTTGCAACGATCGTTGCTGAAAAATTCGGTCAATCAAGCGGCTTTAAGACGCCAGTTATCGAATCAACCGGCACCGGTGGTGGCATGAAGCTGTTTTGTAAAGGGATCGGTGTTGAGTATCCAGACATCACCAACGCGTCACGCGCTATCAAAAGCTCTGAAGCTGAACTGTGCAAAAGCGCTGGTGTAGAATTCCAAGAATTTGTCGTTGGCAATGATGGCGTTGCCTTTTCAAACAGCCTTGGTGGCACAAATTTCAAAATCTCCATTGCTCATATCGCCGCGGCTCTGGCTGCTGAATTACCGCATCAGGCATCTGCTGGTGAGGCTGCCAAAGCTAACGGCCTGAAAAACTGGGCCGATGTTGACGCCTATGTTGCTGCCCGTACAGGCACTGCCGCGATTGGCTTGCCATCAATTTCAGTACAGGTGATGGTGCCGCCGCCAACCTCTGGCACACGTGATGCTATGGGTGAACTTTTCATGAAAGCCGGTTGGAAAAAGCTGGGTCTTGACGGCAGCGGTTATAAGAAGCTTCGCGAAGATGGCGCCGCTATCGAAGTTGGTGAAAATGACTCGCTGATCATTGAAAAGCTTGCCGCAGACAATACAATGTTTGGCGTTTTTGGATATTCATTCTTTGACCAAAACCGTGACAAGGTGCAGGCTTCATTGTTGGATGGTGTTGAACTTAATTTTGAAAACATCTCATCATACAAATACCCTGGTGCCCGTCCATTGTTCTTCTATGTGAAAAAGCAGCATGTTGGCGTGATCCCTGGCTTGAGAGAGTTCGTTCAGGAATTTGTGTCGCCTAAGGCAATGGGCATGGACGGCTATCTATTCCCAGCTGGTCTGGTACCCCTGTCTAACGAAGATTTCGCAAAACAAACAGTAGCGGTAAAATCTCTCTAAGATTTCGTTCGCAAAGACTATAGACCTTATTCGTGCCAGACAGTCTCAATCGGGCTGTCTGGCACAGGCCTAATTTGAGTTACCTTTAAAACTGTGTTAGCTACACAGATGCCAGCTATGAAATTTTTTACGAGGGTGTAATGGGGGCGTTGATCAGCAATGATTTGGTGGTTTTTGTCACCACCATGTTATGCGGCGCCGCTGCTTATCTTCTGGCGATTGGGCGGGTAAAATCGCAAATTGCCGCGCAAAATGTCAAATCACACTCGTTGGTCAATTACTATGGGATTTACACCTTAATATGGACATTGGTGCCGGCGCTTTTACTGGCATTGATCTGGGCCTTTGCTGCTGATCCGTTGCTGTTGAACGCGGCCGAAGCGCGCTTGCTTGCCGCTTATCCAAATTTACCGGAGAGCTTTGTTGCCTTGAAATTGGCGCAGCTCCAAAATATCGCCGCTGGGTACATCGCCGCCCCTGATGCGACGATGGCGGCCCAAGCGTTGAAACTGCACGCCGCCCAGCAGCATGTCGATTATGCGCGAATGCTGACATTGTTGTTTGTCATGGCTTTGGGGTTTGGCTTTGCATTTTATCGGGTTGCCCCACAATTCAAAGCCCGCGTGTCGTTTGAAGGGTTTTTGCGCCGTACCTTTTTCGTGGCGGCGGCATTGGCAATTCTGACAACGATTGGCATCATCGCTTCGCTGCTATTTGAGGCCTATAGGTTTTTTAGTGAAATATCGTTTGTCGATTTTTTCTTTGGCACACATTGGTCGCCGATGGTGTCGCTGCGCGAGGGCACCGCGGCGGCGGCAGATGAAAGTGTGGCTGGTTCGTCCGGGTCATTTGGCATGGTGCCGGTTATGCTTGGCACATTGCTGGTGGCACTGATTGCGATGATGGTGGCGGTGCCAATTGGCTTGTTTTCAGCGATTTACACAGCCGAATTTGCGTCGCGCCGGGTGCGTAACATCGTCAAACCAATTATCGAGGTTCTGGCCGGCGTCCCGACGGTTGTCTATGGGTTTTTTGCCGCCTTAACCGCGGCCCCGTTCTTTCGTGATATGGGCATGCTGGTGGGTTTGGATGTGTCATCACAAAGCGCGCTAGCAGCTGGCGCGGTGATGGGGGTGATGATTATCCCCTTTATCTCGTCTTTGTCAGATGATGTCATCACTGCGGTGCCGCAATCGCTAAGAGACGGGGCGCTGGGGCTTGGCAGCACGCGGGCGGAAACAGTGTTGCGGGTGGTGCTGCCGGCGGCTTTTCCGGGGCTTGTAGGGGCTTTTTTATTGGCGATTAGCCGGGCGATTGGTGAAACCATGATTGTCGTGATGGCGGCTGGTGTTGCGGCGAATTTAACCATAAACCCGTTGGAATCAGTAACTACCGTAACCGTGCAGATTGTGATGCTGCTCACCGGTGATAATGAATTTGATTCAGTCAAAACCTTATCGGCATTTGCGCTTGGTATGACGCTGTTTGTTGTGACGTTATTATTAAATGTCGCGGCCTTGCATATTTCCCGTAAATTGGGGCAACGCTATGAATAGATCCATCGTGCATAGTGATAATAACTTAGCTGCAAGCCCTCTATATAGCGCTGGCGCTGATGTGCGAATGGCGCATATCGCAGCTGGCCTCAAAAAGCGCCGCGCTGCCTCAAAACGGTTAAAATTTTATGGCATCGCCGCCATCGCCACCGCAATTGGGTTTTTATGTGTGCTGTTAACAACAATCATCAGCAATGGTTACACCGCCTTGCAGCAAACCGAAATTGCCGTGACCATTGATGTGCCCGGTGATGAACTGGGTGATGAGGCCGGCAATATCGACCTTGAAAAATCGCTTGCCTACAATTGGGACGGATTGGTGAAGCGCAGTTTCCGTCAGGCCTTTCCGGAGGTGACGGGTATGATGCAGCAGCGCAGTCTTGGCGAGTTAATCTCGGCGAATGCCGGCTATGAATTACGACTGCAAATTGAAGCTGCGGGCACCTTGCCATCAGGCCCTAAAAGCTATTGGGTTAAATCATCTGACGATGTTGATATGCTGATGAAGGGGCGTATCGACCGCAGCATTGAAGAGAAAATGCGGCGCGTCAAAGATGACCAACTGGCGTGGGTAGATCAAATTGATGCGGCTGGCGGCATGCGTTTGGTCTTCAATATGACCTTTTTTACCGCCGCTGACTCGCGTGAGCCTGAAAGCGCTGGTGTGCTTGGCGCCATTGTGGGGTCAGCATTGGCGTTGATCGTGACGGTTATTGTAGCCTTACCGCTGGCGGTGATGGCGGCTGTTTATCTTGAATATTTTGCGCCGCCCGGCCGCGTCACCGACTTTATAGAGGTTAATGTAAACAACCTTGCGGCGGTGCCATCAATCGTCTTTGGATTATTGGGGCTGGCGGTGTTTTTGGGCTTTTTTGGGATGCCGCGCTCGGCGCCGCTTGTTGGTGGTATGGTGTTGGCGCTTATGACGTTGCCAACCATTATTATTGCCACCCGTGCATCTATCCGCGCGGTGCCAACCTCGATTCGTGATGCCGCTTTGGGGCTTGGGGCATCACCTATGCAAACCGCACTTGACCATATCCTGCCATTAGCCGCACCAGGCATTTTGACTGGCACAATCATTGGTATCGCACAGGCACTTGGCGAAACAGCGCCATTGATTATGATTGGTATGGTCGCGTTTATTGTTGATGTGCCGACCAGCTTTACCGACCCGGCAACGGCGCTGCCGGTGCAAATTTATATTTGGTCTGATAGCGCCGAGCGGGCGTTTTATGAGCGCTCGTCACTGGCGATTATGGTGCTTTTAATATTTTTGATTTCGATGAATCTTACCGCAGTGGCTTTACGCCGCAAATTTGAAAAGAAATGGTGATTGCGATGAACGCTACAACCGATCTGATGCCAGACATAAAGTTGCACGCTGCGGATGTCAGTGTTTTTTATGGCGAAAAACAAGCGCTTTTTGATGTTTCGCTGGATATTCAGGAAAGATCAGTAACGTCCTTTATCGGCCCGTCAGGCTGTGGCAAATCAACATTTTTGCGCTGCTTTAACCGGATGAATGACGTCATTCCCTCTTGCCGGGTGCATGGCAAGATCATCATGGATAATGTCAATCTGAACAGCCAGGAGATTGACCCAGTGTTGTTGCGGGCGCGCGTTGGTATGGTGTTTCAAAAGCCCAACCCATTTCCCAAAACCGTCTATGAAAATGTTGCTTATGGACCGCGCATTCATGGCTTGGCAGCTAGCCGTCAAGAGCTGGATTTTATTGTTGAGGACAGCCTCAAAAAGGCCGGCCTGTGGAAAGAGGTGGCTGATCGCTTGAATGATCAGGCCACCGGCCTGTCGGGCGGTCAGCAACAGCGTTTATGTATTGCCAGAGCCATTGCCGTTGGCCCAGATATATTGTTGATGGACGAACCGTGCTCGGCCCTAGACCCGATTGCCACCACAATTATTGAAGAACTGATTAGCAACCTGCAAAGCCGCTTTACCATCCTCATCGTTACCCATTCGATGCAACAGGCCGCCCGCGTCTCGCAAACGACAGCCTATTTTCATCTTGGTAAATTGATTGAATATGGCGACACTAAGGATATTTTTACCCGCCCACAAAATGCAAAAACCGAAGCCTATATTTCTGGGAAAATCGGCTAGGAGTTGGTTATGGAAAATCGCACACATATTAGCACCGCATTTGACGAAGATTTGGACGCATTGAATGGATCTGTTCAGGAGCTTGGCAAATTAGCGATCACTCAATTTGAAAAGGCGATTGATGCGCTGGCCACCCAAAATGGTGCGGTGCTGGACGCCATCATTTCGAGTGATGCAAAGCTTGATGATCTTGAAGCTGAGATTCATGAAAAAGCGGTAGAGGTGATTTCGCTTAGGTCGCCGCATGCGCGTGATTTGCGCCAAGTTTTGGTGGTGTTGAAAATTGCCACAATTCTAGAGCGCACCGGTGATTATGCGCGCAATATCGCAAACCGCACAAAAGTTATATCCGCCGCCGGAAATGAAAATATTCCCGGTGTAAATATTGGGCGTATGGGGCAAGTTGCACAAGAAATGCTGCGTGATGTGATGCGGGCGTATGATGCGCGTGATGTTGAAGCGGCGCTAAACGTCTGGCGCCGCGATATTGAAGTGGACCACATGCATACGGCTTTTTATAAAGAAGTATTAGCGTCGATGGCGCGCGATTCAAACATGGTGGCGACCGGAGCGCATTTATTGTTCATCGCCAAAAATATTGAACGCATTGGTGACTATGCAACCGGCATTGCCGAACAGGTGCATTTTTTAGTGCATGGTGTTGTACCAGAAGATGCGCGGCCAAAGGCTGATCGTACAAGCAAGGTTGTTGGCGTCTGATAGGTGCTTTGGGGTCATGGCAGTCACTATATTAATTGCAGATGATGAACCGAACCAGTTGGAATTATTATCCTATAATTTAGCGCAGGCTGGGTTTTCAGTGCTGCAGGCCGCTGATGGGCAGGCGGCATTACAACAGATCGAAGACCACCATCCCGATTTGGTTATTTTAGATTGGATGATGCCGCATATGTCCGGCATAGAGCTGTGCCGGACGCTGCGCTCACGCGCCGATACCAAGCTATTGCCGGTGATTATTCTTAGTGCCCGTGGTGAAGAAGGTGACCGCACCCTTGGGCTTGACACCGGTGCTGATGATTATATGTCAAAGCCATTTTCGCCACGCGAACTGGTGTCACGGGTCAAAGCCTTGTTGCGGCGGTCACGCCCGGCATTGCTGAGTGATGTTCTTGAATTTGAAGATTTACAGCTGTTTCCAAGCCGCATGGAAGTGCACCGCGGCGGTCAGCCGGTCACATTAGGGCCAAAGGAATTTCGGTTGTTATTGATTTTGATTGAGCGGCCAGGCCAAGTGTTCAGCCGGTCCCAGCTTTTGGATTTGGTCTGGGGGCATGGCGTCTATGTTGAAGAACGCACCGTTGATGTTCATCTAAGTCGCCTGCGCAAAGCCATCAATAATGTGGACTCCAAAAAACCATTACCCAATTTGATTCGCACGGTGCGCGGCAGCGGCTATGCGTTGCGTGCCCCGCAATAAATAAGCATGCTATTGGAAATCAGGCCATTTGGTGGAAATAAAGCGGGTGGCGGTGGCGGCGTGCCGGCAAAAATAAAAATAGCCTGCCAGGCCACTATCTATTAACGCTTTGCGCCATAAACAAATGGCTGTTAATAATCGCTTATATCGCAAATGTGCCGATATCGCATTTCTATTAGCGTCATCTTAACTAATGTCGCTATCTGAACCATTACAAATGAGCTAGCATCCATGTCCAGACCACCATCAGCCGATATGTCAGACCAGCACGCGCCAGCGCATTTTGTGCCGCTGTCGGAAATCATGCATAATCATAATGGCGATTTGCATATTTATATGCGTGATAGCGGTGCCACTGATGTTGTCGTGACGATGCCGATCAAAGTTGATGTCGCAAAGCATGGCGCCCAGAAATTTTTTGTTGCGGTGGCCGTGACCACCCAATTTAATGCGCCGGAACCCTTGTCAGATGAGGTCTATCGATCAACGCCAAAAGGCCACCAAGCGCTGTTTGCGTGGATTCCTGCCAACAGCTATGGCACCGATGATTTTGGCATCTTCATTGATGAACTTGCGATTGGTGAAAATTTGAAAAATGGACTTGTTGGTGAAGTGATTGAAAAAGCGGCCATCGAAGCCACTGTTATCGCCTTGGCCACACAATAGGGAATAGGCGAAGGGCAGCGATATGCCGGTTATTTATGTTGATGCTGATGCTTGTCCGGTAAAGGCCGAAACTGAACAGGTCGCAACGCGCCATCATTGTCAAATGGTGTTGGTATCAAATGGCGGTATTCGGCCCTCGGCAAATCCGCTTGTGCGGTTGGTGATTGTCGATGCCGGGCCGGACCAGGCCGATAAATACATTGCTACCCATGCCGGTTTCAGTGATATTGTCATTACCAATGATATTCCCCTTGCGGCGCGGGTGCTGGAAAGCGGTGCGCGCGCTATGCGGCACAATGGCGATATATTCACCGACGCCAACATTGGCATGCAGCTTGCCAACCGTGATTTAATGGCTGATCGACGCGCCGCCGACATATTTATGACCGAGGGCGGCAAAGGACGCGGTAAAAGCTTTTCACAAAAGGACCGGTCGCAGTTTCGTAATGCGTTAGAGCTTCTGCTGCGGCAAGCGGGCAAATAAAGTGCGTGGTTAGGGTTTTTCTTGGCGGCTGGATTGGCAGCGTTTTGAACAATAACGTACCTGCGGCCAATCGCGCGCCCATTTTTTGCGCCATGCAAATGGTCGGCCACAATGCGCGCAGATTTTTTGTGGCAAATCAGCTTTTTTTAACATCTTTGTCATAATTAAACTTTACCTTATTATAGTGCAAAGTCCTAATTAAGAGAGGCAGCTGATGGCAATCCCCAAAACGCCCCTAGCTATTTTATTTTTATGTACCGGCAATTCGGCCCTCTCGTTAATTGCTGAAGGCGTTTTGCGCCAGGTTGGGGGTGACCATTTTCAGGTGTTTTCCGCAGGCTCATTCCCCACCGGCATGCCGAATCCGCATGCCCTTGCGGTATTGCGACAACATGACATTGATACGGCGTTTGCCAGATCGAAAAGCTGGGATGAATTTACTGGCGATGCCAAGCCGCATTTAGATCTGATTGTGACGGTTTGTGACAATGCAGCTGGCGAAACCTGCCCAGTCTGGCCGGGGCATCCATCGATGGCGCATTGGGGGCTACCGGACCCGGCCGCTGTGGACGGGACGCAGGCGGAAATTGCGGCGGCATTTCAGGCCACCTATGATGCATTGGTACAGCGTATTACCAGCTTACTGGCTGGCCACCCGACCGCCGACACGATTGGCGATTTGGCGCGCCAGCTAGCCAGCCGCGAGGCCGCATAATGGTTAGTTTAGCGCGGCGGTTTTCTGCGGAATGGCTTGGCACAATGTTGCTTGTTGCCACCGTTGTAGGGTCGGGCATTATGGCCGAGCAGCTGGCTGGCGGTAATGTGGCGCTAGCTTTGCTTGGCAACACCATTGCGACCGGCGCTATTTTGGTCGTGCTTATTTCAATCTTGGGGCCTGTATCTGGGGCGCATTTTAACCCGGCTGTTAGTTTTGCCTTTGCCTTGCGGCGAGAAATATCCGTGCGCATTGCGCTGGCTTATACCGGTTGGCAAATTTTTGGCGGCATTTGTGGGACCGTATTGGCGCATGCAATGTTTGAGGCGCCGTTGCTGCAGCTATCAACGCATATGCGGTCTGGCTTGGCGCAATATGGGTCGGAGTTTGTTGCTACATTCGGCTTGGTTGCGGTGATTTTTGGCGGTGTGCGTTATGTGCAAACCGCGGTGCCATGGTTGGTCGGGTTGTATATAACAGCGGCCTATTGGTTCACCGCATCCACCAGCTTTGCGAACCCGGCGGTAACCATTGCGCGGGCGCTGACAGATAGTTTTTCCGGCATTTTCCCGGGTGATATGCCATTTTTCATTATCGCACAAATTGCCGCCGCCGCCGCCGCCAGCATTGTCTGTGGCTGGCTTTTTGCTGAAGACACCGACAAATAGTCAGGGTGCTTGGCAAAATAACGCTTCCCATAACGCTGCAATGGCAGTAGGAATGCGGCGCGGATCCCCTATGACGCCAACCTAAGAGACATGTAAATGACCCAAGAATTGCGCAATATTGCCATTATTGCCCACGTTGACCATGGCAAAACCACATTGATTGACTCGATCATGAAGCAAAGCGGCATGTTCCGCGATAATCAAAAAGTTGACGAGCGCGTGATGGACTCCGGCGATCTTGAAAAAGAGCGCGGTATCACCATTCTTGCTAAGCCAACATCGATCATGTGGCGCGGTGTGCGCATCAATATTATAGACACACCCGGCCACGCAGATTTCGGCGGCGAAGTTGAACGTGTTCTTGGCATGGCAGATGGGGTGATTTTGCTGACTGATGCTGCTGAAGGCCCAATGCCTCAAACCAAATTTGTGTTGGGTAAAGCGCTGGCACAAGGCCTGCGCCCGATTGTTATTATAAACAAAATTGACCGTAGCGATGGCCGCCCCGAAGAGGTCGTTGACGAGGTGTTTGACTTGTTTGTAGCGCTTGATGCCAATGAAGATCAGCTTGAATTTCCTATCCTCTATGCCTCTGGGCGGGATGGGTGGTGTGTGCGCGAACTTGAAGATTCGCGCGAAAACCTGCACCCGCTGCTTGATGTGATCCTTGACCATGTGCCACAGCCAAATGTTGAACATGATGCACCGTTTGCGATGCTGGCGACTTTGCTCGATTCAGACCCCTATCTTGGCCGCTGTTTGGTTGGCAGGGTTGTGCAGGGGCGGGCCTCGGTAAATGATTCAGTGCGCGGCCTCAATCTTGACGGCAAAGTTGTTGAGAGCGGCCGTTTGACCAAATTATTGCGTTTTGAAGGCACCGCACGGGTGCCGGTCGACGCGGTGCAGGCCGGGGATATTGTCTGTATTGCGGGGTTGGCCAAAACCTCGGTATCTGACACCATCTGTTCGCCCGAGGTGACGCAGCCGCTGACATCGACGCCAATTGACCCGCCGACAATGTCCGTCACCATTACCGTCAATGATTCGCCCTTGGCTGGCCGCGAAGGCAAAAAAGTCACATCAACAGTGATCCGCGAACGGCTATTGGCCGAGGCCGAAACCAATGTGGCTATCACCTTTAACGAAAGCGCCAATAGAGATGCATTTGAAATCGGTGGGCGCGGCGAATTACAGCTCGGTGTGCTTATTGAAACCATGCGCCGTGAAGGGTTTGAAATGACCGTGTCACGGCCGCGGGTGTTGTATCAAAAAGCAGATGATGGTGGCCGTTTGGAGCCTGTCGAAGAAGTGACCATCGATGTTGATGAAGAATTTGCCAGCACCGTTGTTGATAGTTTGAACCGCCGTAAAGGTGAAATGCTTGATATGCGGTCGGCCGGTGCGGGCAAAACCCGACTATTGTTTCTGGCGCCATCACGCGGCCTTATCGGATATCAGAGCCGGTTTTTGACACAAACCCGCGGGACTGGAGTGTTGAACCGTATTTTTCATTCCTATGCGCCCTATAAAGGCCCAATTGAAAGCCGCCGTAATGGCGCCTTGATTTCAACCGATGCAGGTTTGGCTGTGGCCTATGCCCTGTTTAATTTGCAAGATCGGGGGCAGATGTTTGTCGCGCCGCAGACCGCTGTTTATCAGGGAATGATTGTGGGTGAGCATAGCCGCGATAATGATCTTGAAATTAACGTGCTAAAGGGCAAACAACTGACCAATGTGCGGGCCTCTGGAAGTGATGAAGCGGTCAAGCTGGTGCCCCCGCGCCGCATGTCGCTTGAAGAAATGATGGCCTATATCAACGAGGACGAACTTCTTGAGGTTACCCCGTTGAACCTGCGCTTGCGGAAACAACATCTGTGTCCGCATGAACGCAAGAAAGCCGCCCGCGCCTGAATCATACCGGTGGTGCTCGTCCTTTAGGCCAGCCTGTTGGTCAACGCGGTAATGACAAATACTGCCGGCATCGTTATGATGCACTACTGTTCAGCAAAGCTGGCGATGTATGAAAAGATCAATAAAGTGATAGGGTGGCCAGATGGGCGTTTATTCAGCAGGCGGTGATATGAAGCACGTATATGATAAAGCGGCGATGGCGCGCTCGGTGGCACGGATGCTTCTTGAGATTGATGCGGTTTTGTTTCGGGCAGACGAGCCTTTTAAGCTGACATCGGGCATGGTTAGCCCGGTGTATATTGATTGTCGTAAAATCATTTCTTTTCCGCGCATGCGGGCGGCGATGATGGATTATGGTGCGAGTGTCATTCTCAATGATATTGGGTATGAATCACTTGACGCGCTGGCTGGCGGTGAAACTGCTGGCATACCGTTTGCAGCTTGGCTTGCCGAACGCACCCATCTGCCAATGCAATATGTGCGTAAAAAGCCGAAAGGCTTTGGCCGGGACGCGCGTATTGAGGGCGACATTAAAGACGGGCAACGGATTTTGCTTGTTGAGGATTTGACCACCGACGGCGGCAGCAAATTGAACTTTGTTGAAGCGCTGCGCACCGCCGGGGCTGAAGTCAGCCATACATTTGTGATTTTCTATTACGATATTTTCACCGATACGCCGGATCGTCTTGCCGAAGTTGGCATCAAACTTCATTATCTGGCGACATGGTGGGATGTGCTTGCGGCCTGCAAGGAATCCGGCCGTTTTGACAAGGCCACCTTGGACGCGGTTGAGGCGTTTTTGCATAATCCACGGGAATGGTCGAAAGCGCATGGCGGCATCTAGCCGTATTGTTGACAAAAATTCTGTGATCAACCGATAATTCTGTTTGCAAATGGCGTCGGCTTAACGGCACTGTTTAGGTAATGCTGTGCAGCTTTTGGTGTGGCAGATGCGACATGATGTGTGCGAATAGGCGGGGCTGATGACAGCATTTGACTATATCATCATTGGGGGTGGGTCGGCAGGATGTGTGCTGGCTAACAAGCTTAGCGCGGATCGCTGTAATCGGGTTTTGCTGCTCGAGGCAGGCCCGTCAGATCGTCGTTTTTGGGTGCGTACACCAATTGGCTATGGTGCCACTTTTTATGATAAATCGGTAAATTGGTGTTTTGATACACAGCCCGAAGATGGCCTTGGGGGGCGGGTGGTTTATATGCCGCGGGGCAAAGTGCTTGGTGGGTCCAGTTCTATCAATGCATTGGTGTATCATCGCGGCCAGCCAGATGATTATGATGATTGGCAGCGGGCCGGTAACCCGGGCTGGGATTATCAGTCATTGGTGCCGTTTTTCGAATCTTACGAAAACACCGTAGGGCCTAAAGACCAGCCGATTATGGGCCAAGGCAAGCTGACAATCTGTGATGTGTCCGACCAATATCATCCCATCAAATCTGTGTTTTTTGAGATGAGTCGGGATTTGCAAATGCCTTATAAAGAGCGTTGTCAGATGCTAGGCGAAGGCGTGTATCCTTATTATATTACCACACGTAACGGGATGCGGTGTTCGACGGCAACGGCGTTTTTATGGCCAGCGACAAAGCGCCCGAATTTGCGGGTGATGACCGGTGCCACAGTGACAAAAATCACCATTAAAGACGGCCGTGCGATTGGTGTTGAGGCGCGCCACAAGGGCCAATCAAAAACCTTTCAGGCGCATGGAGAAATCATACTGGCAGCCGGCGCCATCGGGTCGCCGCATATTCTGCAGTTGTCTGGGATCGGGCCAGCCGCATTATGTCGTTCCTATGGCATTAATGTTATCTGCGACCAGCCCAATGTCGGCCAGCATATGCAGGATCATATCGGCATCAATTATTTTCATGATGCCAACCGCCCTACCTTGAACAATGTTCTGGGTAGCTGGCCACAATTGATGCTGGCTGGTCTACGTTATATATTGCAGCGACAGGGACCGCTTTCAATCGGTGTTAACCAACTTGGCGGGCTGGTGCGGTCTACGCCAGATGTGGCGCGCCTTGACACACAACTTTATATCAATCCGATTACCTATCGCGTCACCGAGCCGCATAAACGGCGCCTGACCAAGCCGGACAAGGCACCAGGTTTTATAATGAGCTTTAACGCCTGCCGTCCATATAGCACCGGATCGGTCCGCCTCGTGGCAGCAGATGCATCGGTGGCGCCAGCTATTCTGGGCAATTACCTTGACGATCAGCGTGACATTGTTGATGTTGTGCGAATGGCGCGGTTTATCGGCCGCATGCAATCTACCCCGGCCGTTCAACGCCTATTGGCTGCGCCGCCAGAAACGGATTTGCTGGCGATGTCGGATGATGCCATCATCGCTGATTTCAGACAGCGTAGCGGCACCGTATTTCATCCATGTGGGACCTGCCGCATGGGGCCTGACCCCCGCCAATCAGTGGTTGATCCGAATCTTCGTGTCTATGGGGTTGACGGCTTGCGGGTGGCAGATGCCTCGGTATTTCCAAATATCACGTCGGCTAACACAAATGCCCCAACAATTATGGTTGCACATAAGGCTGCTGACTTGATTTTGAACAGCTAGAGGCACGACTAGCCACCTTGCGACTGTTGGTAAAACTATCTATATAAAGGCAAGACTAGTCCAAGATGATAGACCCAGTCTGGCAAGGCAGCGCACATGGCTTCTAAACATTCATATATTTTGGCAGGGGTGATTGCGCTTGGCGTGACCGCGTGGATGCTGTCTGACAATATTGTTGGTTCGGCGCCAGCCCCAGAAGCTGCCCCAGAAGCAGCCCCAGAAGCCGACAGTGTGTCGGCGGCTAAAGCACCATCACAATTCATTGTGTCGGCGGTGCGTGTCAAAAACCAGCCGGTCAAACAAGTTGTCAGGGCGAATGGTGTCAGCGAGGCTGAATTTGTTGTCACGGTGTCGGCAAAAGCATCAGGTGATATTTTCAAAATTAGCGCCGCCGAGGGTCGTGACGTCAACAAGGGTGATGTTTTGGTGCAGCTTGACAAGGGCACCTTGCCAGAGCAAATTCGTGCTGCACAGGCTAATTTAGAGGTCGCAAAAAAGCGGCAGGAAGTCGCCGCCCGTCTGGCGCAGGAAAATTTCAGCGCGCCCCTTGAACAGGCCGAGCGCGCCGCTGACTATCAAAACGCATTGGTGCAATTGACGCTTTTGCAAGAACAGCTTGCCGATATGGTGATTACATCACCGGTGCGTGGACACCTTGAAAAGTTGCATGTTGAAGCCGGGGAACGGATGCGCGCGGAGATGCCTGCAGCCACTATTCTGGGGCTTGATATATTGTCAGTTGTGGTGGCGGTGCCGCAAACCGAAATCGCCAAAGTCGCAGTTGGTAATCAGGTTGTCTTGTCGGTTTCTGGAACCCTGCGGCAAGGCCAGGTGACAAAGATCGCGGCGCAGTCGAATGCCGCAACACGTACCTTTGCGGTAACCATTGACGTTCCTAATGAAGATCGCGTGCTGCGCGCTGGCATGTCGGTCGAGGCGAGCATTGACACCGGCGTTATTGCCGGGTTTGGGGTGTCGCCAGCACATTTGTCAGTCGCAGAAAATGGCCAGCTTATGGCCAAGGTCAGCCGTGATGATGTGGTGCAGCTGGTGCCGGTAGAGGTGGTGCGGACTGGCGCTGAATTGGTATATATTTCGGGCCTGCCTGACGGGGCTGTTTTGTTAACGGTCGGACAGGCCTTTGTGTCGGCAGGTGACAAGGTCACGTACCGGTTGGCATCTACATCATGAACACAATCATCAATGCGGCTTTTTCACGAACCAGCGCCGTATTAGTTGGGCTGCTACTATTATTTGCTGCAGGCGTATCGTCCTATTTCAGCATTCCCAAAGAAGCCCGGCCAGATATTGATATTCCGGTAGCCTATGTGTCGGTTGGCTATGACGGCATTTCGCCCGAAGATGCCGAACGCTTACTTGTCAAACCATTGGAAAAACACTTGCGATCGGTCGAAGGGCTTGACCGGATGTCCTCGGTTGCTTCTGAGGGCTATGGATCGGTGTCACTGGAATTTGCGGCTGGCGAAGACATTGACAAAGCCATCGCCGATGTCCGGCAGGCGGTTGATGACGCCAAACCAGATTTGCCAGCAGATGCCGATGAACCAAAGGTTGTTGAAGTCAGCTTGTCATTATTTCCGGTGTTAACGGCGGCGCTTTACGGGCCGGTGCCAGAACGTGAAATGGTGCAAGCGGCGCGGCGTATCAAAGACCGGCTCGAAGCCTTGCCAGGTGTGCTTGAGGTGGAAATTGGTGGCGACCGCGAGGAGGTTCTGGAAATTCTTGTCGATGCCTCGGCGATTGAAGCCTATGGGCTGGACCCGACCGAGGTCAGCACGCTGGTAAAGCGCAATAACCAGTTGGTAACCGCTGGTGCCATTGATGATGGTGGTGGCCGGCTTGTTGTCAAAGTGCCGGGGGTGATCGAATCGGTAGATGACCTCATCAACATGCCGATCAAGGCACGCGATGGCCGCAGCATCAATTTTGGTGATGTGGCGGTGGTGCGGCGCACCTTTCGGCAGGCGCAAGGGTGGAGCCGGGTTAATGGCGAGGCCGCCATCGTTTTGGATGTGCGTAAACGTGTCGGTGCCAATGTTATTGAAATCGTCGAATCAGCGCGTGCTGTGATTGATGCGGCGGCGCCGAAAATTAGCCCAGATGTAAAAGTCAGCTATCTTTTTGATGACTCCGTCGAAGTCCGCCGCCTGCTAAGTGACCTTGGCAATAATGTCGGGGCCGCGGTGATTATTGTGATGATTGTGGTATTGGCGATGCTGGGGTTGCGTAATGCAACGCTTGTGGGGCTGGCGATCCCAGGATCATTCTTTGTTGGTATCACCGTGCTTAATGCGGTTGGCGTCACGATGAATATTGTTGTGCTGTTTTCGCTGATATTGGTCGCTGGCATGCTGGTCGATGGGGTCATTGTGACGACCGAATATGCCGACCGGCAAATCGCCACCGGTATGCATCGCCGTGATGCCTACAAACATGGCGCACAGCGCATGGCATGGCCGATAATTTCATCTACAATCACCACGCTTATGGTGTTTTTGCCCCTATTGGTATGGCCTGGGATTGTCGGGCAATTTATGAAATATCTGCCAATGACGGTAGTGGCTGTGTTAATAGCGTCGTTGTTGATGGCGTTGATATTTATTCCAGTGCTTGGGGGGTTGATTGGCAAACGCACGGTTGACCGCACTGAAGTGGTGGCCACCGCGCCGCGGTTTTATCGGGCAGTTTTGAAATTTGCGGTGCGCCGCCCACTTGTTGTTATGCTGGCGGTGATCAGCTTTATCACAGCTAGTTTTATTGGTTATGTTTCGGCTGGGCTGGGTATTGAATTTTTCCCTAAAATTGAACCAGAGCAAGCCCAAGTCCAAGTCCTTGCGCGCGGTGATTTGTCGGCCAAGGAACGTGATATACTGGTTCAGGAAACCGAAAACAGTATTTTGCCGGTGGCTGGCGTGCGTGATTTTTATGCGCGCTCATTTCGGGCTGGTTCGGCCGGCCGGCAAGAACCACGTGACTCGGTCGGAACGATCCGCACGGTTTTTGACGATTGGCAAAATCGTGAAAAGGCCGATGTGGTTATAGATAATATGCGGGCGCGGCTGGCCAATTTGGCTGGTGCCGATATTAGCATTCAAAAACAGCAACAAGGCCCAGGCGCAGCC
>Ga0181601_10001319_pt1 | contig 21114 bp, 25 predicted proteins | sample 041ome_8_FD_133020 | JGI IMG/M metagenome (GOLD analysis project Ga0181601, IMG submission 133020) | Coastal salt marsh microbial communities from the Groves Creek Marsh, Skidaway Island, Georgia - 041407BS metaG (megahit assembly) | ecosystem: Environmental > Aquatic > Marine > Intertidal zone...
GTAATCTCCCAGATCTCTGGGACGCCATCCGAGACGCCATCGACGACCTCACGCCAAACGACTGCAGGAGCTACTTCACAGCTGCAGGCTATGAACCAGAATGATGGGAATCTGCTCTAGTCATCAGGGCTCTATAAAAAAACGATTAAAGATAGGAAAAACCTAAATAGCCCCGTCATCCCGCAGTTTCGCCTGTGCGGCCTCATCATACCCAAGCGCCGTCAATGTTTCGGCGGTGGCGTCGCCTTGGGGTGGGGCGGCGGAACGCATTTGGAAGGGGGTGCGTTCCAAGGTCGTGGCGTGGCGGATCAGGGATAGGTTGCCCATGGCATGGTGCGGGGCGGCGGTTGCCATGCCGAGATGTTGGACCTGCTCGTCCTCAAACGTCTGCTTGATGTTGTAGATCGGGCCACAGGGGACGCCGCCTGCGTTCAAGGCTTCGATCAGGTCTGCGGAGGCGCGTTTTTCGGTGTGGGCCTCAATCGCGGCGTTCATAGCGTCACGGTTCTTGGCGCGGCTTTCATTGTCCTTGAACAGCGGGTTGGACAACAGGTCCGGTGCGTTCAGGGCAGCTGACAAGCGTTCTACCATCGCCCCGCCAGAGGCCGCGATATTGATATGGCCGTCAGCGGTTTTGAACACGCCCGTCGGCACGCTGGTTGGGTGATTATTGCCGGCTTGGCCAGGGATTTCACCAGCCATGGTCCAGCGGCTCGCCTGGAAATCCAGCATGGCGATTTGTGATTCCAGCAATGACGTGTGCACCCATTGGCCCTCGCCAGAGACTTCGCGCTCCAGCAGCGCCGTTAGAATGCCGATGGCGAGATACATGCCCGTGGTCAAATCCGCGATGGGAATGCCCACACGCACTGGCCCCTGCCCCGGCAAGCCAGTGACGGACATCAACCCGCCCATACCTTGCGCGATCTGGTCGACGCCCGGCCTGTCCCGATACGGCCCCGTCTGCCCAAAGCCCGAAATTGAGCCGTAGACGATGCGTGGATTGACGGCCCGGCAGGCCTCGTAATCCACACCAAGGCGGGTTTTGACGCCGGGGCGATAGTTCTCGATCACCACATCCGCCGTCTCGATCAGCTTCATGAAGATTTCGCGGGCTGCGTCCTGCTTCAGGTTCAGCGTGATGGAGCGTTTGTTGCGGTGCAGATTCTGGAAATCAAACCCATCCCTGGCACCTGCGGTGACACTGCGGGCGTCATTCTCCGCCGGGGCTTCGATCTTCAGCACCTCCGCACCCCAGTCCGCCAATTGGCGCACGGCCGTAGGTCCAGCGCGAGCGCGGGTCAGGTCAAGGACTTTGAAGCGGCGAAGCGGCAGGTCTTTTGCGGACATGGGATCTGGCCTTTCGGATATTCATTGGCCAATAGCTTCCCTGATTCCCGCACGTTTGGAAATAGCAGGTTTATTGAAGTTGGCCACCCACTGTCATACATTGACAACACAAATTATAAGGAGGGCGCTATGTCCAAAACCGCCACGATCCACATGCGCGTTGAGCCAGAACTAAAGCAAGATGTAGAGAATATCCTGCGGGAACTTGGGCTGACCACCAGCGAAGCCATAAACATGTTCCTCCGCCAAGTCTCCGCCCGGCGCGGCATTCCGTTCGATGTGCGCATCCCAAACGCCGAAACACGTGAGGCGATGGAGGAGTTGAAAATGCCTCGCAATCTTAAAAGCTATGACTCTTTCGAGGCGTTGCTCGAGGAAGTGAAGGACGACGCCTGAACGGGTCGCTATCCATGCGGGCAATATATTCCACACGATTTCGGCGTGATACAAAGCGGTTGATGCGGCGAGGCAAACGTATGGATAAAATGGCACGCATCGTAAATCGCCTTCTCGAAACGGGAGCCGCGCCTAGTGAATACCGCCTCCACAGGCTTTCCGGTGATATGGCAGGCTATTGGGAATGTCATATCGAGCCCGATTGGCTGTTGGTTTATAAGGTTGATGATGACGCGGTCCTATTCGCCAGAACCGGCACTCACTCCGATATTTTCTGATTAGCAAGCGAGACATCCATGCCCCCTAAATTTCTGGAACACGCCCTCATTCTTACCCATGCCCCTATCGCGACGCGGGATTGGTGGCGGGATGCGTTGGGCTTGGTGGAAGGGGATGCGCCAGATTTCGGCTTTCCCGTGCACTGGCTTTATATCGGTGACCGGGATTGCGTGCATATCGCACCTGCTGGCGGGTCTGCCGCGCAGAATGCTTATTTGGGAAATGAAGCAGGCGGTCCGCCGATGGGCTCAGGCCGTCTCGACCATATTTGCTTTAATTGTGACGGCGTTGAAGAAGCCTTCGCACGCCTCGACGCTATTGGCGCCAAGTATGAAGAGCGCAGGGCCGGAACCTCGCCCGTCTATCAGGTGTTCATCGAAGAGCCAATCAACGGCCTCAAAGTCGAACTGAATTTCCCAGCGGCAGAAGCCGAAGCAGCAGGCCGAACACCTGCAATCGAAGTTTAAGCCGCGACGGGTATGCGGGCGCGCAAGATTTCGAGGCCGGATGGATCATGGTCCAGCAATAGCAGCGCGCTATTCACAGCATGGCTGACTAATACGTCGCCCGCCTCATACTTCTGAAATGCGTTCGGTCCGCCGCCGATTAGCCTGCCAGCCTCGCGCTGGCTAAGCTTGAGGCGCTTGCGGATGCGTTTAACGGCGTTCGGGGTCAGCAGATTATTGGCTGATGCCTTTAGCACAGTCAGCGCCCTGTCTGAGACCTGCATATCCTTGCCCGAATGCACACTTTCATCGCAATTATCGCAATACCAGCCGGGCATCTCTATCGTCGCGTCATGCTTCTCATAGACGATGGTCATGGGCTTTGCGTTACGATGCATGTGGCTACCGCAAGCCGGGCAGTTAGAGCTATTCATTGTCCTTCTCCTTGAACGACAACAACAAAAATTCGGAGATGACACTCTCCGAAAATTTCACGTAGAGCAGGCCAGCTTCGCATGGAACGTGATAGACATCCTGCCAAATCCGATGATTGTTGTACGATGTCATCGACTTAATGAATTGCCGCCGTTGCATAGTTTGTATCGTCTGGACGATTTCCCGCCGCCCAAACCCAAGCTTGGCCGCAGAGCGCACCGCCGAGCCTGTAACATTCAAATCATCTATAGATGCAAAGGCGGATTTGATCCGCTCAAGGTCAAAGCTTGGTTTCCGCTTTTCCATTGACAGTTAATATAGCACCATAATGGTGTATTTCAAAGAACTTTTGTCATAAGCAACCGCCATAGTCGCCAAGGGTCTGCTGCTGCCATGAGTGCAGACGTTGGGTCGCAATTGGCCTTGAGCGCGCGCTTTGCATAGCCTTTGGCGATCGTTGCTGGCGCTATAGCGGCGGATGGGCCGTTCGTTTCAGCCAGTTCGATGGCACGCTGAATCAATGGGCGGAGGTCGCCGTTCAGGGCTTTTGGTGCCCAAGGCCTGCCCCTGGCCTGATTGATCGGTTCAGAACGGGCGAGGCCAATGAGAGCGAATGCGGTTCCGGCGTCCTCTGCGGCCCGCGCTGCCTTGGTGTCGCGCCAAAGGTGGCGGTGAAGCGCGCCTGATGTGGCGCGGGCATAGGCTTCTAGTTCGGGCAAATCACGAGGCGGTTCTGGGTCAAGGTCGCGCTCACGGGATTCGACAATTATGTCCAGGACTGCAGCATCAACCAACCTAGATTCATGGGCAACGGCCAATGCATTGATAACGGGATGGCGGCGCGGATTGCCTGCCAGGATTTCTTGCAGCGCGTCCCGGTGCCATTGCAGGCGGATGAGCCCAAGCGTTTTCTCGCCAGATGGCGGGCGGGCGTTTGATAGCTCCAGGTTCCATGCAGCAAGGGTTATCGCTGTCGCCCGCACATGCTTTGGCTGGAACAAAGCGATTAGATAGCGGTCACTATCTTGCTCCTGCACCTGATTTGCGCAGTAAGCGGCATCTTCCACCGGGTTCGAGGGCGGGCCAGCGGCAGGATTATGATTGGGCGGCGAAGCGTTCATATTTTTCGATATAGGGTAGGCAGAGGCCAAGAAGAATATCTGCCTCATCCTCTGTCAAAAATTTAGCGGATTCCATAAGTTCGGCTTGTGCCGGTTCAAGGAATTGTTCTGCATATTTAGCCACGCCCTTGCGAACACGGCTGACCAAATCTGCGTCATTGGCAGCATCAGCCGCGAAGCCGGTACGAGACGTGCCGAATTCAGCAAACAAGGTATCCGGCAGCGTCAAAAGTTCGGCACCCTTAGCGGCATCTTCAGCCAGATCACGCATGATATGCACTAGATAAAGCAGCACGGCGGAATTGCGGATGGTCTCAACGGCGGGCTTTTCCAGCGTCGTCCACAACCTGCCATCGCCCATTTTTCTAAGCGCCAAAGTTTCGACGAACACGGCAGCCGGTGCTGCGGTCGCACCTTCTGCGTAGGCCAGGAAGTCTGGCCAGTCCGGCATCGGCGCTTCGTTAATATCCCGCGCCATGGCACCAGCAAGACGGTTCCAGGGTGTTGGGTCCAGCCCGGCCAGAACATGGGTCGCGGCCAATGCGGATGTGGTTTCAGCGAAGCGGGCCGTCGGCGCGGGCGATGCGCCATCAGCCAAGGCAGCGACGGCACCTGCGCGCCAGGCCTGCGTTACCCCAAGCGCTTCTGGGCGGGCGGCGGCACGGTCTGCAGCTGAGCGCGCCAGAAAGTCATCATCCACATAATCATCGATCACGCGCATGGAGGCATATGTGGCGCAGAAAATTTTATAGCGATCACCGTCTAGTGCCGACGCAGCCCGCTCCATTGGGGACTTTGACGCCTGCGCAATCCGGATCGCAGCTTGGAACGGATCAGCCTCGGTCACGTTCTGCCCTCGACAGGGTTAAGCCCTGGCCTTAGATATATTGCGAGACGCAATTCGCGCGTTCCAATTTTGACAACGAATAACCCACGGGGGATGCAATGGCTTTTGAACTTCCAGCCCTGCCTTACGCTCACGATGCGCTTGGCCCATACATGTCGCAAGAGACACTTGAGTTTCACCACGACAAACACCACCAGACTTACGTCACGAACCTGAACAATCTCATCAAGGGCACGGACATGGAGTCCGCTTCTCTCGAAGATATTGTGAAGAAGACATACAACGTGGCTGATAAAGCCGGTGTGTTCAATAACGCATCGCAGCACTGGAACCACGTTCTGTTCTGGGAATGCATGAAAAAAGACGGCGGCGGCAATATGCCGGGCGAGCTGGAAAGCCGCATCATCGCTGATTTTGGCTCCGTGGCTGATTTCAAAGCAGCCTTTGTTGCCAAAGGCGCTGGTCAGTTCGGCTCCGGCTGGGCATGGCTCGTCGAAAGCAACGGCAAGCTTGAAGTGACCTCCACGCCAAATGGTGTGAACCCACTTTGCTTCAGCGGTCAAAAAGCGCTGCTCGGTTGCGATGTTTGGGAACACTCCTACTACATCGACTATCGCAACCGTCGTCCGGATTACGTGAATGCGTTCCTGGACAGCATGGTTGATTGGGAAGGTGTGGCGGCGCGCCTTTAGGCCGCTTACCCCACGCACAATAACGACCGGATGCCCCGGCTGTCCTGAGGGATGGCCGGGGTTTTCGATTCCAGCAGCACACCTTCACAAGTTTTCCCGGAAGCTGCGGTTGCCGATTCGCGCCAGATTCGCCAAATTGCGGGCTATACGAAACGCAAGATTCGCTGAAGAGAGGTCTTATGGCCGGCCATTCACAATTTTCGAACATCATGCACCGCAAAGGTGCGCAAGACGCCAAGCGCGCCAAAATTTTCACCCGTGTCGGGCGGGAAATCATGGTCGCGGTGAAAACTGGCGGTGGCCCTGACCCCGATGGAAATCCGGCACTTAGGTCTGCCATCCAGTCGGCCCGCGCTGTCAACATGCCGAAGGATCGGATTGACCGGGCAATCAAACGTGGCAGCGGTGCAGATGGCGAGGCTGAGAACTACGTGGAAGTCCGCTACGAAGGCTATGGTAATGGCGGCGTTGCGGTCATTGTCGAAACGTTGACAGATAACAGAAACCGCACAGCGGCAGACGTCCGCTCCGCCTTCGCCAAGCATGGCGGGTCTTTGGGCGAAACCAATTCCGTCGCGTTCATGTTCGATCGTATTGGCCAGATCATCTACGAGAATCCTGAAATGGATGTGGACGAAGTGTTTGAAGCTGCATTGGAAGCGGGTGCTGAAAACGTCGAATCCTCAGACGAAGTCCATGAGATCACAACTGCCGTTGAAGACTTGAGCAGTGTTCGCGAGGCGCTCGAATCCGCTTTCGGAACGCCGAATTCAGCCAAGCTCGCATGGCGCCCACAGAATTTGACGCCGATGGAGGCTGATCAGGCTGCGACCCTATTCAAGATGATCGAAGTGCTGGACGAGCATGACGACGTCCAGATTGTCTATTCCAACTTCGACGTATCAGACGAAGTAATGGCCCAATTGGCGGGCGATTAGCCCATGGCAGGTGCCCGGCGCATCCTGGGCCTGGATCCTGGCCTGCAGCGCACCGGTTGGGGCGTGATTGTGGCGGATGGCAATCGCCTAAAACATATCGGCAATGGCGTGATCCAGACTGAGTCCAAGGCACCGATGGCATTCCGCCTTAATCAACTTTATGAGGGCATCGCAGCCGTGATCGCCGAGTATCAGCCCGGCGAAGCGGCGGTTGAGGAAACCTTTTTGAACCGCAATCCTGGCACCACCTTGAAGCTTGGCCATGCCCGCGGCGTTGTGCTGTTAACACCAGCCCGCTCTGGTCTTGCTGTGGCGGAATATTCCGCGAAAGTCGTCAAAAAATCACTGGTTGGCTACGGCTCGGCCGATAAGAACCAGGTGGAAGTCATGGTCCGGCGCCTAATGCCGGGTGTTGAACCCGCCAATGATGATGCGGCGGACGCGCTGGCGGTCGCCATCTGCCACGCCCATGCCAGTCAGACGACTGATACCTGGGATGCTGCCCTCGCGAAGGCTGCACGATGATTGGCCGTCTCACAGGCTTGGTTGAGGCAGGCGAAGGCAATACTGCGATCATCGATGTGAATGGCGTTGGCTATCTGGTGCAATGTTCTGCGCGCACGCTCGCGGTTGCCGTGACGGGCGGACCAGTGCGCATGAACATAGAAACCCAGGTGCGTGAGGATGCAATCACACTCTACGCCTTCGCGATTGCCGGCGAGCAGGCATGGTTCAAGCTGCTGACATCGGTTCAGGGTGTTGGTGGTCGCGTGGCTCTACAAATTCTCTCTGCGCTGACATTGGATGAGCTGGCCGCCAGCATCATGGCCGACGACAAGAAAACCATTTCCCGCGCTGACGGCGTTGGCCCTAAATTGGCACAACGCATCATTAGCGTGCTGCAGGACAAAGTGGCATCGGGCGCTATTTCAGCACCCGCCTTCGCACCGGCGACTGGGGCAGATGGCGGTTCTGGCGGCAGCGCTGCGCCGTCTGCAGAAGCAATCTCCGCGCTTTCCAATCTGGGCTATGGCCGGGCCGAAGCCTATGCCGCGGTTGGTCGTGCTGAAGCTGCACTTGGACCAGACGCAGCTTTGCCACAATTGATTTCTGCCGCCTTGAAAGAGGCCGCTGGCGCATGATGGACGAGCCATACCAGAAAGAACGCCTTGTTGATGCGCTTGCCCGGGAAGGCGACGACGGCGAAAAATCACTGCGACCGGAACGGCTGTCCGAATTCGTCGGCCAAGCCGGCCCGCGCGCCAATTTGGAAGTCTTCGTTGAAGCTGCACGGGCGCGCGGCGATGCATTGGATCATGTGCTGCTGATCGGCCCCCCTGGCCTTGGCAAAACCACCCTGGCGCAGATTGTAGCGGCAGAGCTTGGCGTTGGTTTCCGCGCAACATCTGGCCCCGTCATCGCTCGCGCTGGGGATTTGGCCGCGCTGTTGACGAACCTGCAGCCGAAAGACGTGCTGTTCATTGATGAAATCCATCGCTTGAGCCCAGCCGTCGAAGAAATTCTCTATCCAGCGATGGAAGACTTCCACCTAGACCTCATCATCGGCGAAGGTCCGGCGGCGCGGTCCGTCCGTATTGATCTGCCGCCGTTCACGCTTGTCGCGGCCACCACGCGCGCTGGACTGGTGCAAGGCCCTTTGCGGGATCGGTTTGGCATTCCGCTCCGCCTTGGCTTCTACACGGTTGAAGAGTTGACCAGCATTGTGCTGCGGGGTGCCAAAATCCTACACGCGCCCATGACAGAAGACGGTGCCATCGAAATCGGACGCCGCGCCCGGGGCACGCCCCGTATTGCTGGGCGCCTGCTGCGTCGCGTCAGGGATTTTGCGGCTGTTGATGGCTCTGGCGATATCACTGTTGAGGTCGCGGACCGGGCATTGCTGCGCCTGGAAGTAGACGCCGCCGGACTAGATGCCATGGACCGACGCTATCTCGGTTGCCTGGCTGAACGCTACAATGGCGGCCCGGCAGGTGCGGAGGCTTTGGCCGCAGCCCTTGCTGAGCAACGGGACGTTATTGAGGATGTGATCGAACCTTTCTTGATCCAACAAGGCTTCGTTCTACGCACCCCCCGAGGTCGCATGCTTGCCGCTAGCGGCTACGCAGCCCTTGGCCTGCCTGCACCCAAATCTGTAGGCGGACCCGACCTTTTCGAAGGCGGGAGCGGCTGAGTGGCTGCACCACGGGAACATCGCCTGCCCGTCCGCGTCTACTATGAGGACACCGATGCTGGCGGCATCGTCTATCACGCCAGCTATATTCGTTTCGCTGAGCGTGGCCGTACGGAGTTCGTGCGCATGCTTGGTCTGGACCAAGGCGCATATAGGGAAGAGACCGGCCTTGGATTCGCCGTTCGCTCCATGACCGTTGACTACCTGAAGCCTGCACTGCTGGACGATGCGCTGGAAGTGCTAACCGAAATACAGTCCACCCGAGGTGCCAGTGTTGAGTTTCTGCAAACGGTGCTTCGCAACGGTGAAGCGCTGACCCGAATGACGGTCCGCGTCGCTTGCTTGAACAAAGCCGGGCGGCCCGTTCGCCTACCAAACCTATTGCGTCAAACGACGCCACAGAATACGCCATAGTTCCGCCGCTTTTTCGCTGGAGATAAGGCCGTCATGGACGGAGCAGTAATCAAAGAAGTGCTAGACGCGGGTGGTGATCTCTCACCGCTTGGCTTGTTTCTGGCCGCAGACCCGATCGTTAAGGCGGTTATGGGTTTGCTCGTATTTTTGTCGATCTGGTGTTGGGCCGTGATCTTTTCCAAATGGCGCATGATCCGGCGTTTGCGCAAAGACGCCGATGCGTTTGAAGACGCGTTCTGGTCCGGCGGATCGCTGGATGAGCTTTATGATCGCGTTGGCGCAGCACCAACGGACCCCATGGCCGCTGTCTTCGCGAGCGCCATGAAAGAATGGCGCCGGGCTGGGAACACCGCCGGTGGCCGCAGCTTCGGCGCGGGCCTGAAAGAACGCCTGGACCGCAATATGCAAGTTGCCATCGGTCGCGAAATGGCCGGCGTAGAGAAAAGCATGACTGTGCTGGCCTCCACTGGCTCCACGGCACCATTCATCGGCTTGTTCGGCACCGTATGGGGCATCATGAACAGCTTCACGGCGATCGCGGGTGAAAAATCGACCAACTTAGCTGTCGTCGCACCTGGCATCGCCGAAGCGTTGTTTGCGACAGCGCTTGGCTTGGTTGCGGCTATCCCAGCAACGCTCGCCTACAATAAATTCGCGGCAGATATCGCCCGCTACGGCGCACGGCTTGAAATTTTCGCAGGAGACTTCCAGGCCATCCTCTCCCGTCAGATCGACGAGGGGTCCTGAGCCATGGCGGGCGGCATGATCGGCGGCCCTTCTGGCGGCGGATACAGGCGCGGCGGTTCTGGCCGTCGCCACCAACCGCTTGCCGAAATCAACGTGACGCCATTCGTGGACGTCATGTTGGTCCTGCTGATTGTATTCATGGTAACAGCACCGCTGCTGACTGTCGGCGTGCCTGTTGAACTGCCGGAGACCAAGGCAGCGCAACTCGTAGACCGCGATGAACCGCTGATCATCAGCGTTGACGCCCAGGGCCGCGTATTCCTGCAGGAAACCGAACGTACGGTGGATACGCTGATCGTCACCCTGCAGGAAATCAAGAAAGAACGCCCCGAAGTCACGGTGTATATCCGGGGCGACAAAGGCATTCCTTATGGTGAGGTCATGGTGGTGATGGGGGCGCTGGTTGAAGCCGGTATCACCAAACTTTCGCTCGTGGCGAAGTCACCGGAAAGGGCGCAGTAAGCCATGTATGCGGGCGTCATAGCCTCTGTGGTCGGCCATGTGTTGCTGGTTCTGCTGCTGGCCGTTGGCCTGCCAGAGCTTTTTCCGCCTGAAGACAAGATTATCACCACAAATTCGGTTGGCGTAATTACAGAAGATCAGCTTGCTGCATTGAGCACGCCAAACCTTCCGCCCGCGCGTGAAGCTGGCGCAAGTTCAGCAGCAACCGCCGCCGCAGCTTCTGCCGCAGAGGTCGTTACAAGCCAGCAGGCCGCTGAAGCCGCCCAGTCAGCGAACGCCCAGGATGCTGCCCAATCCGGTGCTAATACCGCTGCCCTAACAGCCGCCGATGCAGCCCGGTCTGCTCAAGCGCCCGACGCAGCGCAATCAGCAGCCGAAGCAGCATCAAGTGCCGCCGCAGCGACAGCAAATGCAGCGAGCGCCCAGACAGCATCAACCACGACCGCAGCCACAGTAGCGTCTGCTGCGGCACGAAATGCTCAACAATCCAGCACACGTGAAGCGACGACGCCTGATGCCGCCGTGCGCCCGCTCACGTCAGCCGAACTGGCCGCGAACACCCCACCGCCCCCCGAAGCAGCTTCCAGGGCACCTCGGCTCCCGCCCCGTCGACCAGCCGCGAGCGCAGCGCAATCAGCGGCCCCCACGACCTTGGCCGCGAGCCAACCACAGACGGAAGCAGCGACAAGAGCGCCGACGGAACGCGCCACCGTTACGCCGCCGCCAGAAGCCGCTGTGACCAAACCACCGGAGCTTGCCGCTGCCCGCCCGCCTGAGCTCGCTGCCGCCAAGCCTCCTGAAGCGATACCGGCAACGCCGCCAGAAACACCGGATGCACCGCGCCCACGGGAAGTTCTGGCCCAAACAGCAGCGACCCGCGCAGAGGCCCGCCGGACGCGCCTGCCGCCAAGGCGCCCCGCCCACCTGGATGATCCGCCTGATGAAGCACCAAACACAGGCACACGCCAAATCGCGGAAGCGCCCCAGAAGGCCACCGGCAAGAAACCCGCTAAGCAGGATTTCTTTGCATCCATGAAATCCAGTATTGGCGCCAAACCAACTGCGGGCGGCCTTGATGGCGTACGCAAGACACTCGGCGTCGGCATCGCTGGCGCGCGTGTGAGCGCGTCAGATCAAGCGGCACTGGCGAAGCGACTTGGCGGTTGCTGGTACAAGCCTGACGGGCAGCGCAATGCACGCGACCTGATTGTCGAGCTCTCCGTTGAATTGGACACAAGCAGCAACCTTATCGGCACACCGCGTGTTCTAAAGAAACCGCCCGCATCCGCAGGCGCACCAGGACGCGTCGCTGTCGCCCGTGCCATTCAGGCCGTGCAGAAATGCGCGCCGTTTAACGCCAATGGCCTTGTGCTTCCGCCGAATTCCTATTCCAGCTGGCGCACTATGCGCATCACGTTCGATCCAAGCTGACCCTTTGCCCGCACGACCCCAAGCCAAACCGAATGGCTAAAGAGGACTGAAATGAACCAAGCCCGAAGCTCTATATTCTCCGGCGGTATTTCCAGCGCCATCGCCATATTGGCCCTGGCAGCCTTCGCCCTACTTGTCGGCACAGCGCAACAGGCCCGCGCTGAGCTTCAGATCAACGTGACCGATGGCGTTGTGGAACCGCTCCCGATCGCGCTTGCCCCATTCGTGGACGCAAGCGGACAGGAGGATAAGCTTGGTCAGGACATCGCCGCTGTCGCTACAGCAGACTTAGTTGGATCGGGCCTATTCCGCGCGATTGATGAAAAAGCCTTCATCCAGACCCCTGCCGCAGCCGTACTGGCACCACGCTTTCCTGATTGGCGGCAGGTGAATGCCCAAGGCCTCATCGTTGGTGCTGTCAAACGCCAAGCGGACGGGCGTATCCGGGTAGAATTCCGGCTTTGGGATGTGATCGGCGAGCAGCAGCTTGTCGGCCAAGCGTTCGTGACCGAACGAAGCAATTGGCGCCGGGTCGCGCACCTTGTTGCTGACGCGGTCTACACCCGGTTGACGGGTGAGGACGGCTATTTCGATACGCGCATCGTTTATATCGCGGAATCTGGCCCGGCGAGCCGCAGAGTAAAGCGGCTGGCGATCATGGATCAGGATGGTGCGAACCATCAGATGCTTTCAGGCGGTGGCGATCTTGTGCTGACACCACGGTTTTCGCCCTCCCGCCAGGAAGTCGCATATCTCTCCTACGATAATGGCTTGCCGCGCGTGCATATTCTGAACGTTGACACGAACCAGCGGGAAACCGTTGGGCCGCTTGACGGCATGACCTTCGCGCCACGCTTTTCACCTGATGGCGACCAGCTGCTGTTCGCGCGGGAACAACGCGGCAATTCCGATATTCACACGATGGATTTGCGCACCCGGAAAATTCGCAAGCTGACCAATCACCCCGCCATCGATACTTCACCATCCTATGCACCAGACCAAAGCCGGATCGTATTCAACTCAGACCGCGGCGGTGCCCAGCAGCTGTATGTAATGGATGCGGACGGCGGCAATGTTCAGCGGATTTCGTTCGGCGATGGCCGGTATGCGACGCCGGTTTGGTCGCCTCGCGGTGATTTGATTGCGTTCACGAAGATCAAAGACGGTCAGTTTTCCATCGGCGTCATGCGCCCCGATGGATCAGATGAACGCATTCTCTCAACCTCCTTCCTCGAGGAAGGCCCCACATGGGCACCGAATGGACGTGTGCTGATGTTCTATCGTCAAACAGCGACGAACCGGCGCGGCCAAGGCGGCACCAGCCGCCTTTATATGGTTGATGTCACCGGAGCCAATCTCCGTCAGGCCAAAACGCCAGGCGGTGCATCTGATCCAGCATGGTCGCCTTTGGCACCATAAATCACCGCTGGATTTCCACTAACAGAGTTCGGAGATGGACCTTGTGAACCGAGTTCTGCTCAAGTAAGACCACCGCAACCGAAGCGTCGCACCGTCTTTCATCTACTTTAACCGCGGCGCAAACACTCTTGGGGGTATCCCTGCTATGTCTATGAAGTTCCTTGCTGTCGCCGCTCTGGGCCTTGCCTTGGCCGCGTGCTCGACCACTGAAGACCAGCCCGCGACCAGCGGTTCTGCGCAAGCTGTTACGACCACGACAGCGCCGCCGCCTAAGGTCGTCAACAACACTGTCGCCGTAAATGCGCCGCGCCCTGGTTCCCAGGAAGAGCTGAACGCCACCATCGGCGATCGCGTCCAGTTTGGCTTTGACCGCTATGACCTTTCCCCGGAAGCACGGGCTACTGTCGGTTCCTGGGCTGACTGGATGAAGCGTCATCAGAACGTTGCCCTCAACATCGAAGGCCATGCTGATGAGCGCGGCACGCGTGAATACAATCTGGCGCTGGGTGCACGGCGCGCTAATGCTGTCAAAGATTACATGACCGCGCTTGGCGTCGCCTCTGGCCGCCTGCAAACCGTGTCTTTCGGCAAGGAACGTCCGGCAGTGCTGGGCTCCAACGAAGCCGCATGGGCGCAGAACCGCCGCGGCGTCGCGGTCGTTCGCTAAGTCAGACTATTCGAAAAATCGGCGGCGATCAGTCAGAGCGCCATGTTTAGGCCGCATTCCGGGGGCAAATACCCGTCCATGCAAAGATTGATCGCCGCTACACTACTCGGAACATTCCTGACCGCAGGGGCTGCATCTGCTCAGACGAGGCCACCGCAGCCTGTCGATTCAGATTTGGCTTACCGGCAGCGCGTGGAAGAACGCCTTTCGGGCGTTGACTACCAGATGCGGGGCCTGACCGGTCAGGTCGAGCAGCTCCAGTTCCGTCTCCGCCAAGCTGAGACACGGATCAAAAAGCTGAGCGCTGAACTGGCGAAGGTAAAAACGGCGCAAGCCGCTGCACCACCAGCCGTCGTCCAGGCACCAGACACAAGCAGTCAACCCGCTGCCCAAGCTGGCCTGCCGGCCGGCGATGCCCAAGTTAAGTATGACGAAGCCCAAGGTCTTCTCAGAGTTGGCCGCTTCGAACAGGCGGAAAACGCGTTTGTCGCGTTCCGCAAGTCCTTTCCAGACCATTCATTGGCTGCAAACGCGCATTACTGGACGGGCGAGGCACAATATGCCCGTCAACGCTATCAGGAAGCAGCGACGACATTCCTAGAGGCCTGGCAGAGCGACATGCAGGGGCCAAAAGCACCTGACAATCTGTACAAGCTTGGTATGTCGATGCAGGCGCTCGAGAAGAAAGACGAAGCCTGTGCCAGCTTCGCCAAACTGTTGAGCGATTATCGCGGCGCGCCTAAGCGCCTGCGCGACAAGGCCGTGCGAGAGCAAGCGTCGCTGAAGTGTAGCTGACGCATGGCGGCCATCGCCGCACCGGCTACCTCCCCCATCACCGACGATGCCTTTGCGTCTGCCATGGCGCGCATTGGCGTATTCGAAAGCGCACCAGTGCTTGCCGTTGCCGTCTCTGGCGGACCGGATAGCATGGCGCTTGTCTGGCTTGCGGACCGATGGGCGCGGGCACGAGACGGAAGCGCCTTCGCCATCATTGTTGATCATGGCCTGCGCCCCGAATCCGCAGACGAAGCGAGAATTGCCGCCGAACAGCTTCGCGCCGCTGGTATAGAAACTTGTATCTGCAAAGTTTCCGGCACGCCGCCAGAAAACGGCGTGCCGGCCTGGGCGCGTAAGGCTCGCTATAATCTGCTGCGAGACGCCGCCGTCGAACGCGGTGCACTTCACTTGCTGTTAGCGCATCACCAGGATGATCAAGCCGAAACAGTGCTGCTGCGGCTCGCACGCGGCAGCGGCGTGAAGGGGCTTTCCGGCATGCGTGAGGTGCAGCCGGGTGCCGATCTGCGCCGCCTCCGCCCACTGCTCGATGTCCCGAAAGCACGGGTCACCGCCACGGCAGAAGCAACAGGTTGGACAATCGCCGATGACCCGAGCAATCGTGCCAAAAAATATGCCCGCACACGCATCCGCAACGCCCTCGCATCCTTAAGCGGTGACACTGCTCGGCTGGCCAAAACTGCGGGCACGCTTGCAAGCGAAGATGTCGCTATCGAACAGGCTGTCACGAGCCTGGCCGTTACCGCTGCTACCATTATGCCCTACGGTCTAATCCGGCTGAACCGAAGCCGCGTCGCAGCGGCACCCGTCGCTGTCAGCGCACGCCTGCTAGACCGCGCTGTTCGAATGGCAGGCGGTGCAGACGGCCCACTCCGCCATAGCCGCATTGCGCGTTTGCTGCAGGACATCACCCATAGCCCAGATACACGCCGGACCTGCGGCGGCGCTATCATTCAAATCAAAGGTGCCGAAGCTCTGCTTTCGCGAGAGCCTGCCAAACTGCCCGACTTGGCACCTTTGCAGAGCCTAAAAACTGGACTTTGGGACAATAGATTCAGGCTTACTCCCAAAGACGCGGCGTCTGATCAGGACGGTTCGGTCATGATTGGGCCGCTCGGATATGCTGGCCTGCGCGAACTTGAAACTATGTTCGGCAAAAACCTTGATGGCATGCCGCCGAACGCTTTGCGGGGCAATCCGCCGCGCCAGGTCATCGCTGGCTTGCCGGTTCTCAGAAAAAATGGCCGAATTACGGGGTTTAGTACTTTCGCGCCGCACAAAGCGAATGATGGACCAAACCCATCAATTTGTGATATCAGTCTCTTTCCCGTGCGATTTGCGCCGCCAACGGCTTTGACTGTCGCAAACGCTTGTTAACTGTTCGCGCCGCCTTATCTCTTTGATTAGGCGACGTTAGCCTGTGGTTCGGCTTTTATGATTGTGAGGCGGTCTTGAACGGCATCTCAAAAAATATGCTCATTTGGGCGGCGATTTTCCTGGCGCTGGTACTTCTGTTCCAAGCGTTCCAGGGTGGGTCCATGGGCGGTTCTGCCCAGAAGATGGATTATTCTGAATTCGTAAGCTCTGTTGATGCAGGCCGTGTGCAATCCGTTGAAATCACGGGCCGCACCGTCACGGGACAGACCAGTGATGGCCGCAGTTTCACGACATACACGCCTGAAGATCCGCAGCTGGTGGGTCGGTTGATTGAAGCTGGCGTTAAAGTTTCCGCTGGTCCGGTCAAGGAAAACCGGCTGCTTAGCGTGCTGTTGAACTGGTTCCCAATGCTGCTGCTGATCGGTGTGTGGATTTATTTCATGCGCAATATGCAGGGCGGCGGTGGTCGTGCGATGGGCTTTGGCAAATCCAAAGCCAAATTGCTGACGGAAAAGTCTGGGCGTGTGACGTTTGAAGATGTCGCAGGCATCGAAGAAGCAAAATCCGAACTTGTTGAAATCGTAGAATTCCTGCGGGATCCGCAGAAATTCCAACGCCTTGGCGGCAAAATCCCGAAAGGCTGCTTGCTCGTTGGTCCGCCCGGTACCGGTAAAACGCTGCTGGCCCGTGCTATTGCTGGCGAAGCGAATGTGCCGTTCTTCACGATCTCCGGTTCTGATTTCGTTGAAATGTTCGTTGGCGTTGGTGCTAGCCGCGTGCGCGACATGTTCGAACAGGGCAAGAAGAACGCACCCTGCATTATCTTCATTGACGAAATTGATGCCGTTGGCCGCCATCGCGGCGCCGGTCTTGGCGGCGGCAATGATGAACGGGAACAGACCCTCAACCAATTGCTGGTCGAGATGGACGGCTTTGAAGCCAATGAAGGCGTCATTCTGATCGCCGCGACCAACCGCCCAGATGTGCTGGACCCAGCGCTGCTGCGCCCGGGCCGCTTTGATCGTCAGGTCGTGGTGCCAAACCCAGATATCCGCGGTCGCGAGCAGATCTTGAAAGTGCATATGCGCAAAGTGCCCCTGGGATCAGACGTTGATGCGCGCGTGATTGCACGTGGCACACCAGGTTTCTCCGGCGCTGATCTTGCCAACTTGGTGAATGAGGCTGCATTGTTGGCGGCACGGCGCAACAAACGCACCGTCAACATGTCCGAAATGGAAGATGCCAAAGACAAGGTCATGATGGGCGCGGAACGCCGCTCCATGGTCATGACCGACGACGAAAAGAAGCTGACCGCCTATCACGAAGCGGGCCATGCCATCGTCATGCTGCATGTAAAAGGCCACGAGCCGCTGCATAAAGTGACGATTATTCCACGTGGTCGGGCACTTGGCCTCGCCATGTTCTTGCCGGAGCGGGACCGTTTGTCGCAGTCGATCACCCAGATCCGTGCGCTTATCGCAAGCGCTTTCGGTGGCCGTGTTGCCGAAGAAATCATCTTCGGCGCAGATAACGTGACGACGGGTGCTTCTCAGGACATTAAAGTCGCCACGCAATATGCGCGTCGGCTTGTGACGGAATTTGGCTTCTCAGACAAGCTTGGGCCACTGCGCTATGCCGATAACGAGGAAGAGGTATTCCTCGGGCACTCAGTCGCTCAGCGCAAGAACGTGTCTGATGCGACAGCGGCTGTTATCGACAGTGAAACCCGCCGCTTCGTTGAAGATGGCGAGGCTGAAGCTAAGCGCATCCTGGAAGAGCATCACGATCAATTGGTGATCCTGGCGGAAGCGCTGCTGGAATATGAAACGCTTGACCGGGCGCAGATCGATGCCCTGCTGCGTGGCGAAGACATCCAAAAGCCGGAGCCACCTGAACCGCCTGTTGGCGCAAACCCAAGCGGCGGCCCACGGGCCTCCATCCCAACCGGTGGACGGCGCAAGCCAACCGCAGAACCGGGTGGCGATCCAGAGCCTCAGCCTGGTTCTTAGTGAACACAGCGATCTGAGTGATAGGAACTGCGGCACCTTCGGGTGCCGTTTTTCTTTTAGCGGTCCTCGCAGTGCTTTCTTAGGACTATACGGATAGACCTCTTCAAGATATCTTGGGCCACTATATTGGTACCGTTCGCGCGCCGGTGATTCGGCGCGCTTAGCCATAGAGGGGGAGTTATGGCAGCAGACAAACGTCCGCTATCGCCACATCTACAGGTCTATCGTCCAGAATGGACGTCGATCCTGTCGATCCTGCATCGCGCCACTGGCGTCGCATCCGCAATCGGCGCGATTTACCTCGCCTGGTGGCTTGTCGCCGCTGCGACCGGAGGCGACTATTTCGAAAGCTTCCAAGGCTTTGCTGGCTCCTTCGTAGGCTACATCATCTTCGCTGGGTTCAGCTATTCGGTGATGTACCACCTCTGCAACGGCATCCGTCACCTGATTTGGGATACGGGCCGTGGGCTGGAACTTGAAGACGCTTATAAATCCGGATTGATCGTTGTCGCTGCATCTGCTGCGTTGACGCTGATCATCTGGATTGTAGCGCTGGCATAGGGGAGGACAGAATATGATCAATCCACTCGCCCGCGTACGCGGCCTTGGTTCAGCTAAGGAAGGCACACACCATTGGCTTGGCCAACGAATGACCGCCGTTGCGCTCGTTCCCTTGGTTCTCTGGTTCATGTGCAGCCTAGTCAGCCTGATGGGCGCGGACCTCGCCACCATCAAAGACTGGATGTCCTCACCGTTTAATGCCGTGCTGACAGCATGCCTGTTGATCGCTGGGTTTCATCATGCACAACTCGGTTTGCAGGTCGTGATTGAGGACTATATCCATAGTCATGGCTGCAAAATTGTTGCGATTTGGCTCGTTAAGGGCCTCGCCTTTTTCTTTGGGGCGGCAGCAGTTTTCTCCGTCGTCAAGCTCGCCGTTGGAGGCTGATCGATGACTGAATCGTATAAAATCGTAGACCATACCTATGACGTAGTTGTTGTAGGCGCTGGTGGCGCTGGCCTTCGCGCGACGTTCGGCTGCGTTCAAGCTGGCCTCAGCACGGCCTGCGTCACGAAGGTGTTCCCCACCCGCAGCCACACCGTTGCAGCCCAAGGCGGCATCGCCGCCAGCCTTGCCAATATGTCAGAAGACAATTGGAAATGGCACATGTACGACACCGTCAAAGGGTCGGATTGGCTGGGCGACCAAGACGCCATTGAATATATGGTGCGCCAAGCTGTGCCGTCGGTCGTAGAACTAGAACATTACGGCCTGCCGTTCAGCCGCACACCAGAAGGCAAGATTTATCAGCGCCCATTTGGCGGCCACATGCGGAACTTCGGTGAAACGCCGGCGCAACGCGTCGCTGCGGCCGCTGACCGCACGGGCCATGCGCTGTTGCACACGCTGTATCAGCAGAGCCTCCGCCACAACGCGGAATTCTTCATCGAATACTTCGCCATTGATCTGATCATGGATGATGAAGGTGTGTGCCGTGGCGTCGTCGCCTGGAACCTGGATGACGGCACGATGCACCGCTTCAAGGCGCAGAAGGTCATTCTGGCGACGGGTGGTTATGGCCGCTCCTACTTCTCCTGCACTTCTGCCCATACCTGCACCGGTGATGGCAATGGCATGGCGGCACGCGCAGGCCTGCCAAACCAGGATATGGAATTCGTTCAGTTCCACCCAACCGGCATTTACGGTGCCGGGTGCCTCATCACCGAAGGTGTTCGTGGCGAAGGCGGGTATTTGACGAACTCCGAAGGTGAACGCTTCATGGAGCGCTATGCGCCAACGGCGAAGGACCTCGCGAGCCGCGATGTTGTCGCCCGGTCCATGACCGTCGAAATCCGCGAAGGTCGCGGTGTTGGCAGCGGGTCAGACCATATCAATCTCCATCTGGAGCATTTGGGCCGGGAAGTGCTGGATCAACGCCTACCAGGCATCACCGAAACTGCGAAGATTTTCGCAGGTGTGGATGCCGCGAAGGAACCGATCCCTGTGCTCCCAACCGTCCACTACAACATGGGCGGCGTGCCGACGAACTATCACGGCCAGGTCCTTCGCCCCACAGCGGACGACCCTGGTGCCGTCGTAGAAGGCCTGATGGCGGTTGGCGAATGCGCCAGCGTATCCGTCCATGGGGCCAACCGCTTGGGTGCCAACTCCCTGCTTGATCTTGTGGTGTTCGGGCGTGCAGCCGGCATCTTCTGCGGTGAGAACCTGAAGCCGGGTGCTACACAGCCTGATCTGCAAGCGAATGCGGATGAACTGGCACTTAGCCGCCTTGACCGTCTACGCCACGCCAATGGCTCGACCATGACGGCTGAAATCCGGGATGGCATGCAACGCACAATGCAGAACAATGCGGCGGTCTTCCGGACCTCTGCCGTTCTGGAAGAAGGCGTCAAGCTGATGGAGCAGCAAGCCACAGCGCTTGAGGATATCCAGGTGAATGACCGCTCACTGGTCTGGAACTCGGATCTCGTTGAAGCGCTTGAGCTTGAAAACCTGATGGATTGCGCCTTGGTCACCATTGTTGGCGCGGAGGCCCGGCACGAAAGCCGCGGTGCCCATGCCCACGAAGATTACCCAGATCGTGATGACGGCGAGTGGATGAAACACACGCTGGCCTATGTGGACGAAAAACACAAAGTCCGCCTCGATTACCGCCCCGTTCACACCTACACGCTTTCGGACGATATAGACTATATCGAGCCGAAAGAGCGCGTGTACTAAGGCAGGAGGAGAGAGCAATGGCTGAATTTACCCTGCCGAAGAACTCAAAAGTCGGCGAAGGCAAGAAACACAACGCACCCGCAGGCGCGTCCCGCACCAAAGGCTTCCGCGTTTATCGCTGGTCGCCGGATGATGACAAGAACCCGGAAATCGATACGTTCGAGCTTGATCTCGACGATTGTGGCCCGATGGTTCTAGACGCCCTCATCAAGATTAAAAATGAGGTTGATTCTACGGTCACGTTCCGCCGCTCGTGCCGTGCAGGCATCGGTGGCTCCTGCGCCATGAAAGATGATGGCACCAAAGCGCTGGCGTGGCTAAAGTCTATTTATGAGGTGAAGGGCGACGTTAAATA
>Ga0181601_10001334_pt1 | contig 20950 bp, 22 predicted proteins | sample 041ome_8_FD_133020 | JGI IMG/M metagenome (GOLD analysis project Ga0181601, IMG submission 133020) | Coastal salt marsh microbial communities from the Groves Creek Marsh, Skidaway Island, Georgia - 041407BS metaG (megahit assembly) | ecosystem: Environmental > Aquatic > Marine > Intertidal zone...
CCTGAAGTACCTGATGAGCCTGATGTTCCAGCTTCACCTGAAGTACCTGATGAACCTGATGAGCCCGATTCTCCTGAAGTACCTGAGCTACCTGAAGTTCCGTCTGTTCCTGAAGTACCTGAACTACCTGATGAACCATCTGCTCCTGAAGTGCCTGAGCTACCTGAAGAACCAGATTCTCCTGAGGTACCTGATGAGCCTGATGAGCCAGATTCTCCTGAAGTACCTGATGAACCCGATGAACCAGATTCACCTGAAGTACCTGAAGAACCGGAAGTTCCAGATGTTCCAGAAGTATTGGCTTCACCACCACCTCCAGTAATGTTAATAAGTACGCCGTTTGAACCGCTGGCGGTTACTTCAACGCCGCTTCCCGTGAAGTTGAGGTTGGATGCGTTACCTACGACTAAAGAGCCAGTATAGAGTACATCTGTGATGGTTAAATCATCAAAGAAGTTTTGTAATTCAATCTGGTATGGGGCAAAGTTTGAACCTGCAGGTAAGTCAGTAATACCAGCTAAGTTAGTTGCAAATATGGGGGCTAAAGACTCTGATGTAGTTAAGGATACAATAGGAAGGGTTTGACCTGGAGATAAAACTAATTGATCTCCACTTTCTGCTTGTGTTCCTTCTTCAGCCCATTCAATGTAAAAAGAAGCTTCTGATCCATCAGCAGATCTGTATAAAACATCGGCAATACTATATTTGTGATATCTACCAGGGATTAAAGTACCTCCTGAATTTGCGGCTGCTCCTATAATAGCATATACCGGAGTAGATCCATTATATTCATTATCATCACTACCTGTAATATTTTTAGTATTAATAGGTGTTGTAGTGTTGGGATCATAGAATGAAGCTGAAGCTACATAATAATCACCATCGGCGGGTGAAATTCTAGCTAAAGCATTTGTTACAGTAGTTGCTGGGAAGTCTGCAACAGTAATGGTAGCAGCACCAGTATCTACAGATACTACGGTAGTTCCCGCTGTAAAGGGGCCAGAAGCTACAAAAGTTTGTCCAGGTTTTACATAGTCTATATTGAGGTAACCTGATACGTCAATTACATTAGTAATTGTCTTTGAAGACGTATCAAAATCACCTCTAACTCTAATGTATGAGTTACTACCTGAACCGATGGGGGTAACTCCAGAAAGTTTACCGTAGAAAAGTTGGTTTGCCATGTGTTTATACTAGTATGTACAATGAATATTCTAGTATAAATATGAAGAAAGAAGCCCCAAAACGGGGCTTCTAAAAATATTTTAAATTGTTTTTTTTAGAATTGGAGAGTATAAATAACTGAACCAAAAGTATCTAAACCTCCACTTAGAGTATAGATATTAAAATTAGTGGTTGGTGAGAAAGTTAAACCAGCAGCACCAATTTTAGATCCAGCACCTACGTTATAAGCATCAAACCCAGGAATATTTCTAGAAGATGTAGAAATATTACCTCCAGATCCATTTGTGATAGAATTTGGTAGGGTTAATGTAATTACTCCAGTTTCAGAAGAATCAATATAAACAGTACAAGAAATCAATTGGCAATTACCAGCTGATGGAGCATCTATAGTTAATGCCGTTTCACTTAAAGCTGATACGTCAAATGCTGGGATATAAGCACCTGTAGATCCACTAGTATCTCCTGAATTTGCTACAGTACAAGTAAATGTATCTGTACCTGTTGAGGTAATAGAAACATAAACATAATCTACGTTAAATCCTCTTAATACTACATAATCACCTGTAGTTAAACCATGTGCTGTAGAAGTTACAGTTAAAGTTGTACCTGAACGGGTCCATGATAATCCACTTTCAATGTTACCTGATGATAACATTTGGAATGTATCATTACCTGAGGTTCCGGCATATCTAACGACATTATTATATGGAGTACCTCCACCACCACCTCCGCCAGATTGGTCTACCCATTCTGTATCGTAGTCAGTACCTGAAGCTTTAGCTAATACCTGTCCTGAAGTACCACCTGTTGGAACTCCTTGTCCTGAAGTACCTGAGCTACCAGATGAACCGTTAGTACCTGAAGTTCCTGAAGAACCATTAATACCTGATGTACCGGATGAACCCGAAGAGCCATTAATACCTGAGGTACCAGAAGAGCCTGAAGTACCTGATGAACCATCTGTACCTACACCTGAAGTACCGGAGCTACCTGATGAGCCATTTGTTCCTGAAGTACCGTTTGTTCCTGATGTTCCGTTTGTTCCCGAAGTACCACTTGAACCTGAAGTACCATTAATACCTGAAGTGCCTGATGAACCCGAAGAACCATTAATACCTGAAGTACCGGATGAACCTGAAGTACCTGATGAACCGTCTGTACCTACACCTGAGGTACCTGAAGTACCTGATGAACCATTAGTACCTGAAGTACCAGAGCTACCTGAAGAACCATTAGTACCCGAAGTACCATTTATTCCTGAAGTACCTGAGCTACCAGATGAACCATTTATACCAGAAGTTCCTGAAGAACCTGAAGAACCGTCTGTACCTGAAGTACCAGATGAACCTGATGAACCATCTGTACCTATTCCTGATGTACCTGAAGAACCAGATGATCCATTTAAACCTGAAGTGCCAGATGAACCTGAAGAACCGTCTGTACCTGAAGTGCCAGATGAACCTGAAGAGCCATCTGTACCTGAAGTGCCAGATGAACCTGATGAACCATCTATACCTATTCCTGATGTACCTGAAGAACCTGAAGAACCGTTTATACCTGATGTACCAGATGAACCAGAAGAACCATCAGCTCCGTTTATACCTGAAGTACCTGAAGAACCTGATGAACCATCTGTACCTATTCCTGATGTGCCTGAAGTGCCTGAGGTACCTGAGGTACCTGAGCCTCCTCCACCACCTGTGCCTACGGCAACAATAGTACCATCAGATGCTTTATAGTAAAGTCCTTCAGCTCCTAATGAGCCAGATGAGAAAACCGCAATCTTACCCGTGCCCGGATTCTCGATTGCGCTTCCAGTAGTATTTAGAAAATTAATTTGAGCCACTTCGAATAGGTTTAGTTATAAATATTGTTGTTTTCTGTTAAATCACCTAAATATTAATTAAATATCTCCCCCTATTTCAATTACTCCACTATTAACTATTGTACCTTGGTTATCAAGGATGTTAGTTACATATAGTTGTGAAGTTGCTCGAGTAATAGAGCCATCAGGTAATTGGATTTCAGGACCAGCCTCCATAAGTAAAGTACCAGCTACTGTTAAATTGTATGTAGATACACTAGTATTAGGACTTACTGTAAAATAAGCTCCTGGGAGGATGATTTGAGGGATGACAGATCCATAAGCTGTGGAATTAAATGTTCCATTGGCAAATGAATTTACTGCTACACTATCTAAAAATCTTACATTACTCATTTGTGTCCTGTATCGTTTAGTCGTTTACGAGTGGTTGTATTTTCACTCAATCTATTTCTACCATCTAAAGTAACTTGGGGATCAGGTTGGAAAACCTGTGGGTTTGAAGTAGTCTCCATTGAGAATACAACCTTAGATTTTTCATTAAATTTCTTAACAGAAGCAAGATCTTTTTGTACTATGTCAGGTATAATATATCCATACATATTGATGTCAAACGTACTCCTAACAGAACGATCTTCACCTTTTGCTATTTCATTTACTGTATTGAAACTATCAATACGAGCCATAAATTGGAATCTTTGTGGGTTTCCCCAATAAGCATCTGATGCGTAGTTAATGGCTTCTACTATATTATTTAATTGTTCAACATAGTAAGTTTGTACAATCACACTATATTGTAGTGTAACGTAATCTGGGACTACGTTTGCGACAAACTGTTTAGTTTGAACTCTATTATTTAATATATTAAAATTAGAATAGAAATTTTTACTATTCCAAGTTTTTTGCCAAGAAGTATATAAGTGAGGCATGTTAGCATCTAACTTGTTTGTAATACTTCTATTTTTAGTAATAGTATTTCTCTTAAACATAATCATAGGAGACATAATAGCTCCATTTTTATCTCTAAGATATCCATCTTTTTGAACTGCTTTCCATCTTTCAGGAGAACCATACATCACAGGAACTTCTATTCTTTCCCCATTTTGGTATACAAAAGGACGAATTACATTCTGGAAGTAATAAAGGATAGCTTCATCAATATCTTGGATTCCAACTGTAAATTCTTTATAAGTATCTCCTTTACGAGACATTTTTTCAGAACGATTAAAAGGAATACCAGCTTGGTTGACATTAGGGTCAGTAGAATATTTACCAGCATCATTAGGATTACCAGCTGTAACATCATGGGGAGTATGTAAGCCTTCGCTAATTTCCCTTTGAGTTTTTGGTGTTGGTTGTCTTTGCTTTGCCATTAGAATCTCTCTACTTGTATTTGTACTTTATCTGCTGGGACATAATGTGTCTCACAGATAACTGCTACATTATATCCAAATTGATTTAAATCATTTTCAAGAGGATTATTACCAGTAGCATCGGTAAATGGGTACTCTGGGTCTTTGCCTACAAAGAATTGAGCAACATTAACGTTATCAATTTGGAAATAAGCTTCTTGATACATTATAATATCACCTACTTGAGGTAATATATTAGCACCATTAGGATTATCATTATTTTCTTCACAACTACCAGAGGTAGAAGCTAATAAATCATCTCTTAAGAATTTAAATGTAGGAGACCAAGAAAAATCTGGGCCTAAACCATTTTCTTTATATTCTTGATTAGGTATTTCAATTAAACAATATAATAGTACTGGTGGGTGATAGTATTTTTCGTTGGCTGCTTCTCCGTAAATATTAACTTTAGTTTCTTCTAAATCATATTTGTAGAGAACACATTGTTGGGAAATAATGTTGTGCATTACTTCCCTATTAATGTTCCTAAAGAGACTCATATCTCTTGCTCCACCGTACAATGCCATTAGCCTATGAATATTGTCATTGGTACTCGATCTAACTCACTTTGCATAGCAGTTGATTCTGCTTGCCTTCTTTCAAGTAATTTTTGACGAGAAGTATCGTCAAGATAAGCTCTTAATCTATCGATTAATAAGTTTTTGTCAGATGTAGCAGAAGCTAATAAATCAGCTTGGTTTAAAGTTACTTCAGCTCCTGGGATAGGTACCTGAGTGTATTTACCTCTAACGTAGCCTAAAATTTCTTTAACTAATGCTAGTGTGTATTCGAATATCCAACTTCTACCTACAGAATTGATTGTATCGTAATCAATGTTTCTATATGGCATTTGGGAGATGTTACCAATTTTTTTAGGATCTACATCTACAGAAGCACATGCTTCTTCTGATTTGAGCATGTATTCAAACCATAATTGAGCTCCATCATCTCCAGGTTCGGGGACTGGGAATATTCTAAGTTTATTATTGATTAATTGGAAAGTGTAATTGGCAAATAGTACATCTCTGTACATTTCAATTCCTTGAATTAATTGTAAATCATAGCTTAATGGAACCATTAAGAAGGAATTAGCTCCAAATCCACCACCTCCAAAAGCACCGGCAGCCACAGCTCCTAATCCCATAGTACCTCCTAAACCACCATTAAATACTTCTGTAGAAGCAGGACGAGGGGTATAAAATACTCTCATAATTTCAACATCACTACCTGTTAGACCAACAGAAGCGGCCCAATCATCTAAGTTGTAATCTTGAACACTAGAAGTTAATACTACTGATCCACTATGGTAATCTACATTACCTCCTACTCCAGCCCATGTTCCGTATTGTTGAGATAATTCAATTACAGGTTGTAAATTTGGGGTAATTACAGCTTGGTTAAAACTTACTTGAGTATCACCATATGAATATGAAGCACCTTCTAAAGATAAATAATTTTCTCTTTGTAAGTAAGCATATAACTCGTTAGAATAAACTGTTACCGCTTCTTCAAAAGCAGCATAAAAGTTAATATCCTGTAATTCAACATTTTCAATAGGATATCCTAGGCGCAAAGCACAAAACCTTGCTACTTTATCTGCGTCTTTTTGAAAATCAGGATTATAATCATAAAAACCAAATGGAGTATCTCCAGGTTGGAATGATGATGATCCTGGCCAAATAGGAATGTTTGCCATGTGTTTTTGTTATAAATATTAAAAAGAGGGGCTCCAATTAAGAGCCCCCAATTTAAATATATGATTTTGTGGGATTAAGCCGAAGCTACAACGTATTCAATTTGAATAGATCCAGTGTATGAACCATCTCCATTACCCGCCATAGCTTTAATTTCATTTATATAACCAAAGGAAGAAGTAGTAGCTGATGGAATTTCTACATCATCATTACTTAATATAATAGATTTTCCTGGGTCTACTTTGAAAGTTACTGATTCAGATATGGTGTTAATACAATGAATGCTGGCATAGGTATCACTATTAGGGAAGTTTGTAATTCTAATATACTTAACATCAGCATTTACAAACGAGCCTGGGGTTTGTTCTGATTTAGAATCAACAAAATCTATAATACCAATTCCGGAACCACTCCATCTATAGTCTATAACTTCCGTTCTTGTAACATAGTTATTAATTCCACATACTGTAAAAGTATTAAAGGATTGTTGTAAGTTGTAATTAGGCAGGATAATAGATTCCTGAATAGTTACATCTAAACAGCCAGTAGGTGGGGTTTTAGGAGCACAGTTTGCCATTGTATTTTAGTTATAAATATTAGGGAAGGGGTTATTATTTGTTTTTTCCGCTAGAGCCCGATGTACCTAAATTCATTCCATTTTCCTCGGCTTCATCATATAGATTAATTAAATCTTCTACAATTGGATCTCTATGATTAGTTTTAAGAGAAATAGCACACATATTTTTTATTCTACGGGCTGCTGAGTATAAAAATCTAAATCCAGAATCTTTTTTCTGTTTTAAATCTACTTGGTGATCATCACCACATACTATCATTTTAGAACGTAAACCAATACGAGTAACAATCATTTGCATTTGTTCGTGTGTAACGTTTTGAGCTTCGTCTACGATAACCACACTATCAAGGAAAGTTCTACCGCGCATAAAAGATACAGGTACAATTTCGATTTGTCCGTCTGTAATGTATTTTTCAATTTTTTCTTTATCATATAACGCATACATATTTTGATATATAGGCTGTACCCATGGGTCCATTTTTTCGCGGAGGTCACCCGGTAAAAAACCGATTTCCTCCTTACTCACCGTAGGTCGTGTAATTATAACTTTCTCAATTTCTCTCGTGAATAATTTCTCTAAAGCAATTTGACAAGCAAGAAACGTTTTTCCTGAACCAGCTGAACCAGCTAGTAAGGTAACTGTATTTTGTAAGATTTTTGCTTTTGCTTCTTTTTGTTCTTCATTTAATGAAACTTTGAACTTAATTGGGGTCTTAGGTCTTCTCTTTTGTTGGAAGACCTCATCAGTGTGATGATGGGAAGCCATAAAAATATAAACTTTAGTTGTTTATTATACATATGAAAAAAAGCCCCGCTTTCGCGGGGCTTCTCTTCTTTATTCTAGATTAATCTATTAAAGGGTATTTAAACCGTTTACGTAGATCTTACCGTAGAATTCTGGACGAATCATCTTCTTAGCGTAACGAGTTAAGAGACCTTTTCTTGGAGTGAAGGTTTCTGGATCGTAGATAAGAGGAGTCATGATTAACGGAATGTATGGAGCGAATACAGCACCAGACTCAAGGAACTGAGAGCCTCTATAACCCATAAGGATTAAGTTCTCGTTCATGTAAGGGTTTTTGTAAACGTCATATCTGTTATTCAATGAACCAGCTTTCTGAACACCAAATGCATAGTTTTTAGTAACGTCACCATCAGAAGTAGCAGCGAATCCAGGGATTGACTCAAGGATAGTAGCTACAGCAGGAGAAATTACCATAAAGTTAGCACCACCACGAAGAGTTAACTGGTGGATACGGTTGCTTAACTTTTGCATTTTAGTTCCTAAAGTTTGGAACCAACCGCCTTGTGTATTGTAGAAACCAGAAGCGTTAGCAGCGAAAGTAGTTCCGTTGAACTCTTCGTTGTTAATAGCACTCCAGTACTCAGTACCAGCAGCAGCATCTTCGATCAACATATCAAGGATTTCGAGGTCGATTTCCAATGAGATGTACTCACTCATGATGTTGGTTACTTCAGCTTCAGCGTCAAGAGCTTGGTAAGCGTTAAGGTCTTGTGCGAACTCAGGAGTCCAAACAGCCTTTAACTTCTTAGTCTTGGCAACAATAGCTTCAGATTTCATTTGGATGTTGATCTCAGGGATCGCGATCTCAGCAGCATTAGCAGCGTTAGGTACAGCGTAGTCGTTACCAGCTTCGAAGTCACCTACGTTGTAAGGAGACATTGCTGTAGCCTTATTGTAGAATACTGTCCACTCGTCACCATCGTTTAATGCAGCATCAGTAGCAACTACGAAAGAAAGTGTATCAGCAGTAGCATTGTAAGTAGTGAATGCTGGGTAAACTTCGTCAAGAGCGATAAGACCAGAAGAAGTAGCAGGTACGAAACCACGTACAGCTTCAGTGTCAAAGCCAGGAAGTGCAGCAGCAACACCAGCTAAAGTGATAACAGCTAAGTTAGCTGGGTCTAATCTGCTATCGAAATTGATAGAAGCAGAAGTAGCAGCTGCGTTAGTCATAGTCACATAAGACGATGAGAATTGGTTTGTAGAGTAAGTAAACTTACCAGCACCGTATAAACCACCAGCACCAAAAGTCTCATTTAAGTTACTCGTAGCAGTACCGAAGTTATTTGCGTTTTGAGTACCATAAAGTGAACCATTAAGAGCAAATGGAGTTTTAGCAGCGTTATTAGCACCACCATACTGGAAATCTAAATAGAATACAAGACCTGAAGGAAGGTTCATCGGCTGTACAGAAACGAATTCTTTAGCAGCGATTTGACCGAATACCTTACGTACTAAAGGTAAAGCGATACCAGCCCATTCAGCACCATTGCCTACTGAGAAATTACCGTAGCCAGAACCACCACCTACTGATGATTGCTCTACTACTAATTGTTTTGCTTGGTTTTCAAGGATCAAAGACATGTTGTTCTTGTCTACCTCTTTGGACATACCTTCGAGTAAACCTGTCTTTTCCCACTTTGAAGCCAAACGTGCAGCGTCAGATTGCATATTTTTCCAACCTTGTCCTGCAGACTCTAAAAGAGATTGAATTTGTGACATTGTAATTAATTTATTAAGTTATTATTTAATACCAGCTAATTTCTGCCATCTAGCAACCTGTGGATCAATTTCCATAATAGGTTGTTTTGATGGAGCAACACCAGCTGCTTTTGAAGCGCGACCTAAATTCTCTCTAAGTGGAGTAGCGGTAGTTGTGTTAGCAACCATACCCTCGTTTAAAGTTTCGAAAATAAGTTTTACTTCTGAAACATTAGACGCTTTGTCAAATGCTTCTAAAACTTTAACCTTTTGAGCTTCTTTTAAGTTTTTAGCTCTAAAGATTTTGTTTGTGTAAAGAAGTTTAGCATTTAAAAGATTAGTTTCGTGAAGATCAGATCTCAATTCCTCGATTTCTTTCTTCATTTCATCCATTTCTTCGGTTTCACCAATAGATGAAGTTTTACCAGCACCTGATTTAGCTTGACCAGCTGTAGCAGCGCTACCAGCCATACCTAAGAAATCTTTTAATGACATCTTCTTGCCATCTACAGTAATGAGTTTACCTAACATTTCTGGGTCGTTCCAAACAGCTTTAAGTTTGTCGGCAATACCTTCTTCCATGTCTTCTTTCTCATCGTGCATACCGTCGAGGTAACCCTCTTCTTCTGCGTCTGTACGAGCGTTCTCGTTTACTTCTACGTCTACTTCTGTTTCATCTTCTACATCGATATCTTCGTCGTCTTCAACTTCGTCTTCAACTTCGAATTCTTCACCTGCTTCTAACTCACCAGATGTAACCATATCAGCGATTACGTCTTCGATGAATGATTTAAGATCTTCTTCGGACATATCTTCGAGGTCGATTTCTTCATCTTCCATATCGTCTTCCATGTCTTCTTTTTCATCTTTCATGCCGTCTTCGTAGCCTTCTTCTTCAGCGTCCGTTCTAGCATCCTCATCGAGTTCAGCTAATAATTCGTCTAAGTCCATTTCGTCATCGCCTTCGGCTAGATCCTTACCGTACTTCATTTTTTCTGTACGCTTAGTTTCTTTACTTTCACCTCCGTCTTTGCGGTCATCGTCCTTGTACTCTTTTTTAGCTTCTGTCATTTCATCTTCTACTTCTTTTAAGTCCTCATCTTCCATTTCTTGTAGCTTTGCTGATAGCATTGACTTCAATCTTGGTTCAAAGGCCTCTTCCAAAGCAGCTTTTGCGTTTGCAATAGCGGTTTCTCTAAGCGCTTTTGCATCAGCGATTGCTTCTACGAGCATATCTCTGTTTGTCATACCTCAAAATTTAGTTTGTGGAATACAGTTATTAGGAACTGCAATTGTGTATTTAGTTAAGTGAATGCTATAGAACATAGCATATTATTCACGTTGCGATGATACATATATAAAGAGATATAAAAAAATACAAGGAAAAAAAAAGGCCCGCTTTCGCGGACCTTGCCTAAGGTAGCAGGCTTCTTAAATATTATTTAATCTTATCCCACATTGGAAATAATGATTCGGCTGTTTTAGTTTTATTACCTAAGGCGTTGCCAATAGCAGTTAAGTGCTTTAATGCTGTTGTAGTATCACCCATAGCATCCATATCAATAGCGCCTGCGGCTCCTAATGTAGCACTTGGGTTGTTTAACATTGTAGCAGCCCATCTGTGATGGCCATCTAAAATTTTTCCATCAGTACTAATCCAAGCATCTATATCACCTCCTTCAACCCCACCAATTGCCATACTTAAAGCTTTAGCTAATAATATATTAGTTTGAGTTGGCTTTGCATCAGCAGCAGATACTGCTGATGGGGTTTTTACTGTAATATCATCATCTGAAGGTTTACCATCTTTGGTTCCGCTAGTCATATAATCTTCAGCTTCAGGGGAACCAGGAGTTAAAGTATTTTTAGCAGGAGGAGCAATTGCTTCTTTAAAGTCTACATTATATTTACCACCAGCTGTTAAAGCATCTTCTACATCTTTAGGATCACCTTTAGCATCAGGTGGGCCAGGTAAAAATGGCATATCCTTTTTTGCTAACCCTTGAGTAGGAATTTTACTTCCAACTGCTAAAATTCTGTCTACTACTGTATCAGGACCAATTTTTTCAACCCATGCTTTAGCTTTATTGGCATCGCCAAATTGACCCATAGCTTTAATAATTGAAGATTCAGGATCACCTGACATTAATTGGTTTACTGCTTCTCTTGCTGTAGCTTCATCTTTAGGAAATGATGATTGACCTGTAAATTCTGTTGCTTCATTTAAAGCATTAATTTCGGCTATTAATTCTAACAAACCTTCCATAAGTAAATTAAAATACGGGACAAGTCCCAGTTGAACATAAAATTTCGGTTACAATAGAGTTTACTTTGGCATACTTATCAATCTGGGTTTCCTTACCTTCTTTAATCATATGCATATATGAACCTGGGTTGGATGGGGTTGATACGAAATCCCAACATAATAATTCAAAGTCATCTTGTACTTCTAACACACCATCTCTATTTTGAGATAATGAACCCATACCACGAGATGAAACACCTACTTGTACGTTATTTTCAATTAAAGCTCTTAAGATGTTACCTGATGCTGTAGGGAGGATTTCAATTTTGCCAACTACGTGATCTCCATCCCACCACAAATCTCTAATGATATGAGATACATTCTTAAGGTTGATAATAGAAGATTCTGGGTGATCTAATTCACCTGTTGCTCTATTTTCTTTTACAACTTCTTGGTACTTATCAATTTCTCTTTCCCATAATGGCTTAGCATAATAGCGACCATTGCCATTTTTAACTTCGGCGGTAGCTAAAATACCTTCTACCAGTGGATTACCGGAAGGAGCTTTAATTCCCTCTAATAATTGCACTGGGGAAACCTTAAATGCCTGGGTTTCGATTAGTACTTGTTTCATTTTAGTATTCAGACTCGTCTGTAGTTTCGTCTACAATTTCTGGTTTAGTGTAAGCTTTTCCAGATAATTTTTCATACATTTTTTCCATGCCCGCTTTTTTCTTTTCTAATTCTTTAACAGCGCGTTGCATTTCTTTCATTTTAGCTTTATCTACTAATTCAGATAGATTTTCATCTTCAGTTACCATAGAAATTCTTTGGTTTTTTTCTTCGATGGCTTCGTCTAAGTAGTTAATTTGAGCTTCTAATTTTACGATATCACCTTGCTTACCGATTTCAGATAATTTAGAATCAATTGATTCTTTTTTAACTTTTTTCTTTTTATCTTTAGCTTTGTCTTCTAAATCTTCTTTTTCGTCACGCATTCCGTCTAAGTAGCCTTCTTCTTCAGCACGAGTTCTTGCGTTTTCGTTTGCCATTCCTGATGGGCGTAAATCAACATATCCACCGATTGCTTCGTTAATCAAATCTGTTAACTTAATCATTTTTTCTTCTTTTACAGGGACCATTTGGTCCGATTTTGAAGCTTTTAAACCGGGTGCTTCGTCAGTATACCCAATACCTTTAACACCAAATTGAGCTTCGGTAGTATAATATAAAGGATCTTTAGCTAAATTTTTAGCTACAATTTCTTTTAACTCAGTTACGTCTTTACCCTCGTTAGCTGGGTCTTTCATTTCTGTGTAGTAACCTTGTAAGAAGGCTTCACCATATAGATTATCGATATTTTTTTCGTCTTTATAGTCGAAATCACGAGTTTCCATATCTGTAACTTCCTTAGTAGGCTTTTTCTCTTCTGCTTTAGCTTCTTCAGCTAAAAACTCTTTCCAATTGATAAAAGGATTAGTTCCACCTGTAGCAACACCACCGATACTACCTTCTGAGATAATAGACTTTCTTGTTAATACAGACACTGCTGTATCAAAAGTAGTGATAGGAGTGAATAGATTAGGGAATAACCTACGAGCGGATTTCATGAACATATCTTTACGTCCTTTTCCCTCTTTAATTAGGTTGTATTGTTCTTGTAATGTTGGTTGTTTCATTATTCTCCTTTTAACATTTCTTCAATATCTTTAATATAGTCTAAAACTAAATCCGTAGGTTTGACCACAGCATAAGAACTGGGTTGGTCCTGATAATATGAGATAGTTTCGTCTTTAGCTCTATCCAATAAAGGGTATAAAGCGTTTATACGGGACTCAATCTCTTTGAATGCGGCAATACGTCTTTCTTGGTATTTCCTTACATTCTCAGGTTGGTAAGCTGCTTCTTTTAGTTTATACTTATACATATTATTTCTTTCCCCATAAATATTTAACTTCTACGCCTTTTGTCGAATGAGGCGGGGCAACGGGTTTCCATCCTAACTTATAATAATAGTTGTCTTGAACCCCTTTTTCCGTAGCTTTAGGACCTTTACCTAAACTAGCTCCAGGGTTAGATTCATCTACTTTTTTTTTCTTTTTAAAGGCAAATGGAGTAGCATATTGGGGGCCTGCTCCCGCAGTAAAAGAAGCAGCACCACCAGCACCACTCATTTCATTCATTCCCTTAATACGTTCGTATTCTGCTTTTTTATTATTGCGTAAATAAGTTCTTAACTCATTTCTACGTTTACGGATATCGTTATAATGATCCATAAAGAAAGCTTCACCAGTAGCATCTGCTACTTCCTTAGCCGTATTCATTAATTGAGTTATTTCCTTAAATAAACGCTTATAATCAGCAGTATAATCAACATCCCAAGTAATTTGACCAGTTTCCGGATCAATGTTTGTTACTGTAGTTTGTATACCACCTGATACTTGAGTGTCGCCTATTTTAGCCATGAGATGCTTTTAATTCTTCTACTAATTCAAGATATTGAAGAATATTCACAATATTTTCACTTGTGACTTTAGCTGTTTTATCTAATTCTTCTATTAAATTAGATACCTCGTTAATTTTAATTTGAACTGCTTTATCTTCAATTTTAGATATCAATTCATTTAACTGAGTTTTAATTTTAGATACTTCAATATTATAAAATTCTCTTAATACTGGAGTTGAATCAACTGAGTTAACATACTGTCTTAATACTTCTTTTTGGCTAGTGTGTAAACCATCATACTTACCATTGAATTTTTCCATTAAAATTCTATAGGTGAGCATACGAGTATCTTTGTCGTATGATTGGAACTCTTGTAGTATATCAGCTTCAACTTTCTGGGTGTTGATTTGGGAAGTTGAAAGATGCTCTAGTAATGTCATTTTGTTATTTACAATAACATCAGTATTTACTAAAGCGTCTGTATTTTGGATTTCTACTAGAGTATAAAAGGCAGCATAAGTTTTATAATGAGATAATTTAGCTTTAAAGAAATCTTCTAAATTATAATTATTTCTAATCTCGTTAATAAGATTATACTTTTCTCTTTTAAGGGCGCTACGATTTAATTTTGAAGAGGCTTCAAGTAATGTTTGAATCATTACATTAGCTTTACCTTCAGTCAAAGAAGTATTTTTAGCTAAGGTTTCGTATAATTTATACTCCTTACCTAACTCACTTTTGACAAAATATTTTTGGATAATACCCAAAGATGCCGAATCTTTTCCATTAAGGGTATCAGCAGTAACTTGACGAACAAGTAACTCAAAAAGGATACCAGTATTTTTATACTTTGAATGTTTAATATTCATTCCAACTAGGATTTATTATAAATATATGAGGATATATTACTCTTTAATATTTGATTCATCTAATAGTGACTCCTTACGTTTATCAGAAGTAAAGACTAATTCTTTGTCTAAAGATTCTAATAAAGTTCGGTTTTTAGCAAAATTATGTTTTGCGGCTTCACTAACTGTAGATTGGTCATCTACTTTCATGTCCTTTCTACCTAAACGATCTCTACCGAAAGCGTTGTCTTGAGTATTAATATTTGAAACCTTTTCTTCGGGACGACCTAAAGGACGTTTTTCATCATAACCATCAGGTACATTACCTGGGTCTGTTTCCATTCTACCTTTACCATATAATGAAGCTAGATCATGTGGAGTACCATATGAACGACCTGTTGTAAGTGGATCATTACCTTCTGTCTCAATTTGAGCCATACGGAATCTACGTTTTTGGTCCTGAGCGATTAAGTCTCTATACTCTTCATACTCGTCCTCACTAAAGTGGAAGATATGATTATAAATCCAATCAGTAGGAAGTAATTTATTTTCCATAATTTGAGAAGCTAAATCTACTTTCTCTTTCATTAATGCGATCTTTTCTTGATCGTAAATGATAGATGGAGTAGTTAATTGTAACTCAAAATTAGTCATTTGTTCGTCTCTATATCCTTGAGAATATAGGTGAACCAAAGCGATTTTATATAATTCTGAAATTAGAATACGTTGTAATCTGTCAATTGTGCGACCGAAACGGATATCTTCAGCTGCTAGTGTAGCTTTACCAGATAAATTTTCATCATAGCCCATAAATGCTTTAGGCACTTTAAGAGCAGCAAATAATTTTTCTCTTAGGTATTCTACGTCTTCGATTGCAGCGTAATCTAAACCTTTTGTAGTATCAATTTTAGTTGCTTGATCGTTACCTCTAATAGGGATATAAAAATCCTCCATTATGTTTTGCATATTATAATTCAGGTTATACTCACCTGTTTTCTGGTCCATTAAAGGTGTACGCTTCATTGTAGAAATTGTTTTCTGCATGAAGTTTTCTACCTCATTTGGAGGAATAGAACCAACGTTAATATAGAAAATACGTTTTTCTGGGGCGCGGACAATTCTATGGATTAGCATTGCATCTTCCATTAACGCATATTGCTTGTATAATTTACGAGCAGGTTCAATGTATGAACGACCATATGGAAGATAATTTACATCCGATAGTAATCTAAAGTGAGCAATTTCATAATTATCAAATGTAATAGTATTACCAGCTGCTCTTTGATTTGGTGTATTATAATATCCTGAGGAAGTACCACCATAGATACCTTCTGGGTTGTAATTAAATACTACTTTAGATGGGTGTTCTGGGTCAAAATTTTCTTGTCTTTCAATATGGTATGCTGAATATGGGATTACATTATAAACACCATATTTTTCTGAAATTTCTAGTTTAAGGAAAAAGTCACCATATTTACACATTTGGCGAGTCCAAGACCACAAATTAAATTCAACGTTTAAGATATCGTAGAATAAATTGTAAAGGATCTTTTGAATATCATCATCCGAGGATTTGATTTGAAGTACTTCACCCATATCATTTTTAAGAGTACATTCATCAGCAATAATATCAAGTGCAGAAGCAATAATAGCATCTGTATCCATTAAATCATAATCTGAGTAGATGTAAGTTCTTAAATACTGATAGTTCATATTGAACTGAGCTCCGTATAAAGAAGTTGAGGCTGGGTTTTGATAGATACCAGAGAATCTATCCATTAGAGAGTTTGTTTGGAACTCACCAGAGGTTTGAATGTGATCCGTATCGACTACTTTAAGTTGAGTGCCACCAACGTTACGAATTACGACGTCGGAAGAAAATAATCTTTGTAGTCTTTTGAATAAACTAGTATCAGCCATTGTTTTGTTTATTATTATAAATATTACCTAAGAAGCCAACTAATGTCTTCAGTGCCACCATTGCCATACGGATTTTCAATCTTGTATGGATTTTGGGTACCATTAGCATTATAACCACCCTGCCAGCTTACTCTATTGCTAGAGATATTATTTAAAGTAGCTTTAGAGGCTTCTAAATGTTGTGATCTAAATTTGAATGAAGTATCTCTCATAAACATAGCGATACCAAATGCCATAACTAAATCATCATTATATCCTTGCTGTGCTTCCGCACGGCCATTCTTCCACATAAATACTTTCATTTCTTCAATCAAACGTCTTGATTGAATTGTAACATCTTTACCATTAACATACTCTTGAAACTTACCTACAATCATAGGTCGATTTCGAGATGTCATAGTAAAACCAGCTACCATTTTTGATGTATCCATATATTTGTCAAAATACGAATCACTCATTGCGGAATCACTCTTACTTGAATAGAATAGGTTAGTATATCCTCTTTCTATTACAGTTTGGATAGTTGCCCAACCAATAGAAGCATTTTCAATTACAAGTAATGCTTCATTATATTCAGTAGCTATACCTACTAATAAGTGTCCGTATTCTTTAGTGCCGAGTTGACCTTTATACTCAGCGACTTGAGTATTGGTTTCAATGTCGATAACATGGAATGCAGAGTAGTCTTTACCATCTCCACGAGCAACGTCAGCAACCACAAGGTAGGATCTTGAATAATCAGCGGGTTCCCAAATCCATAGATTTTGGTCAGCACCACGTTTTTCAAGTGGATCCTTAATGTATGTTTGTTCATAAAATTGTAAGTATTCAGCGTAGAATACAGTGTCACCTGAGGTGCTAAAATCACAGTCACATTCTTGGGCTGCCATTCTAGGATCACCTAGTAATTCATCTTGTCTATCTCTCCATGATTGGTCTCGTTCTGGGTGGACATACCAAGGTAATTTGATTGGTAAGAAATCACTTTCTCCATTTTCTGCTCTAACCCATGTTTGATGGAACCAGTTACCTGTACCATAAGGAGTAGATAAAGCAATACACCCACCACCAGTAGCAAGTGTTTGTTGAGCTGAGGCCCAGATTTCGCCAATGTTATCAATAAAGGCAGCCTCATCAATTAATAGAAGAGAAACGGCTTCCGATCTACCGGCATCACTTGATGCTGAAGTAGCTTTGATTTGGGATCCGTTATTTAACCTAAGTGTTAATTTGTTATTTTCGTCTGCTGGGATTTTCAGCCATGAAGGTAAATTTTCATACATGAATTTAACCTTCGTAACCATGTTTTTAGCTGTTTCTTGCTTAGTCGCAATACAGAGTACGTTTTTATCCTTTTGGAATAACATCAACCACAGAGAATAACCTGCGCCTAATGTTGAGATACCTAACTGACGGGATTTAAGTACTACGGAATAGGGATTATCTCTAAATAAACGTAATACTTTTTCTTGGAATGGGTATAAATGGAATGGAATACGTCCACGTTGTGGGTGCTGGATAAAACAGTACTTCTTCATGAAGTGTACTGGATCGGAAGCACACTTAATATATTCCTGTTGGATGATTTTTCTTAAATCTTGTTCAGCCATTATTTACCTATTTTCCAGTACATGCGGACTGTATAGACAGGTTGAAATTGTGGGTTTAAACCTATTCCAAAACCGTATGCATTTCTTTTTTTATTAATGTATAATAACTCACCATTAATATTTTGTAATTCTTGATTAGTTGTTCCTACCGAAATACCGCTAAAGAATTCATGTTTGAAGAGGTAAACAGTATTAGTAACTGTAGTTGTTGGGATGAATATGTTGGATTGAACATCTCTCATTGATATTAAGTTACGAGTAACCGTATCATTTATCACAATAGTACCAAGAGTATCAATCTTGATTGTATCTGTATAAAAGTATTTTGCGTAGTAATCTTTTAGAATACTTACAGTATCAATTGGCGCCTGGAAGGTGTCAATGTTTACTACGGTTTTTTTAATGTACTTAGGTACATATTTAGTTTTTGTAACTTCTAGGGTATCCCATTGAGTTACTACTTTTGTAATAACTTCGGGCTCTACTTTAGGAGTAGAAGAGCAGCTTCGTTGTAACAACAATAAAACTGCTAATACTACAATAAGTAAAGTCTGTATGTTTTTAAATAAGACTTTCAAGTTCTTTTTTGATTTTAGTTAACTCCTTCAAACGAGCCAACAAACGCTCTTTTTCTTCACCCTCGGCTTGTTTCCACTTATTAACAGTAGATTTCATTTCCTTAGTGGTATCTTGTAATTTACGAGCTAGAGTTGAAACCGAATCACCTTTTTTAATATCTTTAGCAGACGGTTCTTTTTCGTCATCCATATCAAAATCATCTTCTTCTGTTATTTTAATAACATCATCATCTTCAGCTGCGGCTTTTGCTTTTGCTAAATCTTCAGGAGAAGTTTCAATTGTAGCTTCTTGAAGAACATCTACAATCATTTCTTTGATTTGTTGGGCTAATTCAGAGCGTTTCATACTAGTAATTTAGTTATAAATATTATAAACCTAACTGAAATTTCATTTGTTCAATACGTTGTTCCGTAGGACCTTCAAGAATGCCGTAGTTTTTGATACGGTGTTTCTGTTGGCTTAAAATATGGCGAATAATTACATCAATTTCATTTCTATACTCTGCATCAGTTTCTCTAATACCATTATCTTCAATTTCTACACCTTCTGGTGAAACATAGAAAATGTAATCGTATTCTTTAATCAAACGGATAGCGTAAGCATAAAATGCTTCTTTATCAGTCCAATCCATTGATTTAGAAGCTTGAGCAAATGCCATTACATCAATTACAGTGCGATCTGTAATAATATTTTCTTGGATGAGTTCACTTGCACGTTCTGCTAGAAATACTGTTTGTCCTTTAAGTGTTGAATCAGTATTTAAGGGAATACCTTGTGACATTAAGTATTTAGAACGTTCAGTTCTAAACATATAATCCTTAAATTCAGGTAACTCCTGTAAAGCATGAACAAGTGTAGTTTTACCTACACTCATTGTTCCGCATAATCCTATTTTCATACGTCTTTATTATCTAACCATTTACGATACACTCTATAGCTATCACTATCAAAATGTTCTGTTGAAACCTCAAACAAAATACCATCAGTTAAAGCCATTACTTGGTGTGGTTGGCCTGGGAATTGGCGTACTGAATCACCTTCACGTAGTTGTTCTTCGTGCACTTCACCAGTTTCAGTATCAATCCAGCGATATAAAAATTCACCTTCTTGAACGTACCAAGTCTCGTCTTTAATTAAGTGGTAGTGCATGCTAAAGTTACAACCTTTCTTGAACACAAGCAACTTACCACAATAGAGTTCGTTGTTTTCGAATATAATTTCGTGTCCCCAACCTTTAGGAACATTACATTCTTTACATTCTTTAGCGTTAATTACAATAGGTTTTTCCATATTACATTCGTGCTGTGCCTCGTAATGTAGCACTTTTATACCAAGGGAGACCTTCTCTGTCTTGGCGGGTTTCTGTCCATTCATCTTTAGTCATCTCAATACCATAAAGATAATAAGACTTTTTTAATTCAGTTTCTTCACCTTCAATTGGGTCAATTGCGGGACCATCCCAATTGTGATACTTCCAAGCATCAGTTCCACTCTCTCTAAAGAAGTGATGGTATGCTCCATTATTACGCATACGTCTTACTTCATAAAATAATTCTTTCTTAGCCATAACTTATTTATTAAAATGTAATATTATCTCCCATATGATTGTCCCATTCGCAAATGTACAAACCATTTTCTACAGTGCAAAATCGCCCTAGAATATCTTCAGCAACATATGTTCCTTGAGCACCTGAAACTGTAATACCACGAGCTGATAGAGCATCACCTACAAAGTGAACATTATTAAATTGGTTTAATGCTAGATTTTTATAATCTACAAGTGGTTCAGGTGAAAGATATTTAACTTCTGGGATGTAAATTCCCCAATCGTCTTTAAGTGTTGGGAATACTTTTTTCATGTCCTCAATAAAGTCCATAATGTAAGTCCAATATTCGCCCATTACATTCTCTACTCCACTCAAGTTATCGATTTGGTATGAACGAACATCTTCACCTTCTGAAGTTGTTGAGGGGATACGAGTTGGAGAATAATATAAACCAGTATTATTAAATTGGAGTTTTTGAACTACTTCACGTGCCCATTTAAATGGTTCTTCAATACCATTGATTTCCATCAAGATACCGAAATTAGTCATATTGTTTCTA
>Ga0181601_10001339_pt1 | contig 20909 bp, 20 predicted proteins | sample 041ome_8_FD_133020 | JGI IMG/M metagenome (GOLD analysis project Ga0181601, IMG submission 133020) | Coastal salt marsh microbial communities from the Groves Creek Marsh, Skidaway Island, Georgia - 041407BS metaG (megahit assembly) | ecosystem: Environmental > Aquatic > Marine > Intertidal zone...
CGCTTATCACGGCTGCAAGCGCATCAGGTGATCTGGAGAAAGTGCGTAAGGAAGTGCACGACATGGGGAGTAATTTCGGAAGCTATGGTGCCATGCGACTGAGTGAACATGCCCGGGCGATCGAAAGAGCTTGTCGTGAAAACGACCCGCGACGTGTGACGGAGCTCGTGGCCAGTCTCGCGAACCTCATGGATGAAACACTGAAACTTCTGCGAGAGCGGGTTCCAAGTCTCAACAAGTAACCGCTTAGGCGCGTTTGATTATGCTGGCAGAAGGTCCGGCATAAGGTCTTCTGCGGCGTCTCGTATTATTCCGGCAGCCGTTTCAGCCAACACACGAATATCATCACGTTCGCTCGCCATGCTCGAAAGCCAGTGGAGATGCGCAAGTGCGTATCCCCCTCCGATCGTCGCCCATATGTCATCGGGTTCCAGATCGTCTTCATTCAAGTCGCAGGCCCGCATCGCAAAAGGTGGGGGTCCGAGATGAATCACCCAGGGCACGTCATCGATGGTACCGTCATCGGTATCGAGATAGACGCCCACAAGAAATCCCAAAGGAATGTCCTCGCGCTGTAGTTCGGCTGATGACGGGCGGAACGGATAGGTTTTGAGCGCCAGTCGCTCGGCGACCGTCTCGTTGTGGATCGCATCGATGGCATCGGCGACTGTTTGGGCAAGTTCGCTCGGGTCGGTTGTCCGGGGTTCGACGAAAATGAGATTGCCCAGAGCGAATTGGTTGTCGCTGACCAGCGGGAAATACATATCGGTGAGTTCGCCGGTTGGCATCATGTCTTCCGGGCGGTGAACCACCCGAAGAAAGAATGCCGGATCGTCGATATGGACGAGCCAGATATCGTCGCCATCTTCGGCAAATTCGGGCCAGCCGAACAGTCTTCCAACGATAAAACGTGCCATGGAGATTGCGTGCCAGATGCAGGCGAGCCGCGCAAGTGAAAGAACTATTGTTGGGCGTCACGGGTTTGGGATAGAGGTACTGTATCAATATGGGGGAAAGACGAATGAAAGCACAGGTTCTCTATAAGGGCGGTCAGCCTTTTGTACTTGAAGATAGACCCGATCCGGAGCCCGGCCCGGGTGAAGCTGTTGCAAAGGTATTGGCCTGTGGCGCGGGTCTGACGATCCATCATATTCGCGCTGGACGCGGCAAGGCTGAATTCCCAATCATTATTGGCCACGAGATTACGGGTGAAATTGTCGAGGTCGGAAAGTCTGACGGCAGGGAAAGTGATTTGAAAGTTGGTGACCCCGTCACGGCATATTTTTATCTGATTGAGGGCGAAGACAAGTGGACCCGTGCGGGACGCGCGCCGATTTCAACGGTGAACCGCGGATATATCGGGCGTCAGATTGATGGCGGCTATGCGGAATACATAAAGTTGCCGGTCTCAAACTTCATCAAGCTTCCTGAAGGTCTTGATTACAAGAACAAGCCTGCAGACGTTGGCGTGATTTCCGATGCGATTGCGACGCCTTATAAAGTGCTCCAACGGGCGCGTGTTACCCCAATGGATACGGTCGCAGTTTTTGGAGCCGGCGGGGGTCTTGGGGTTCATCAGGTGATGATGGCGAAATGGGCCAATGCCCGTGTTATCGCGGTTGATGTGATGGCGGATAAGCTGAAGGTTTGTCAGGATCTGGGGGCGGATATGATCGTTGATGCCTCGAACGATCGTGTCGTCGATGAAATCATGGAGCTGACCAAAGGTGCCGGAGTTGATGTGGCGGTCGACTATGTCTCGACACAGGGCACTCAGGAGCAGGCTGTCGGGAGTTTGGGGATCGGCGGGCGTTTTGTGACCCTGGGCGGTGCTGGACAGCCCTTCATGGCGCCTGCGCCGCAGATGCTGGCCAAGGAGCTCGAACTGATGGGCAGTCGTTACTGCAGCATGCAGCAGGTGGTGGATTCACTTGAGCTTTGCGCACGTGGTGATGTCTGGCCACTGGTAACTGAAACCTACAAGCTGGAAGAGGCCGAGACGGTCCACGCCCGGCTTGACCAGGGACTGGTCACCGGGCGTGCCGCCATTGTCATGGACTAGGCGAAGCTTCAGTCCGCGACAATCGGATTGGAAAGAATGCCTATCTTCGAGATTTCGACCTCGACGGTGTCTCCGTCTTTCATCCAGAGCTGCGGTGTTCGGGCCAGGCCAACACCACTCGGCGTCCCTGTGACAATCACGTCGCCGGGGCGCAGTTCTGTCATTGTCGAGATATAAGCAATGAGCTGGGGCACATTGAAGATGAGGTCGTTGACACCTTCGCTCTGAACCGTCTCGCCGTTTAGACGTGTTTCGAGATGCAGGTCTGCCGGGTCGGAAATTTCATCCGCGCTGACCATGCAGGGGCCGAACGAGCCCGAGTGGTAGAAGTTCTTGCCGGGCAGAAACTGGGTGGTGTGCCGTTGCCAGTCCCGGATCGAACCGTCGTTGTAGCAGGAGTAGCCGCCGACATAGTCCAGTGCGTCGGCTTCGGACACGCGGCGAGCAGTCTTGCCCATAATGACGGCGAGTTCGCCTTCAAAGTCGAACATTTCCGACTCTCTCGGCGCGATCATTGGCTGGCCATGTGCGACATGGCTTGCGGGCCAGCGCGGGAACAGGATTGGTTTTTCGGGCAGCTTGTTTCCGGTTTCTTCGGCATGTTTGCGATAATTCAGTCCAACACAGAAGATGGCATGTGGATTGGTGATGGGTTCGCGCAGAGTGATGTCGCTGGCGGGAAAGTCAGACGCCTTGCCGGTCTGGCCGCCGAAACCGGTTCCCAGATACTCTGCAACCTTTGCCTTCTCAACGTCACTGGCGGCGAGATAGTCGCGCAAGGTCGGCATCGTGTTGCCGAACTCAGCACACAGATCGATGACCCCACCATCGGCACCCATGACACCCCAGGATTCTCGGTTCACAACGCGGTAGCTGACAAATTTCATGATTTCCCCCTGATTAGACTGATTTAGTTTTGTGCAGCATCACGCATCATATTGCGTGCGATGACGATCTGCTGGATTTGTGACGTGCCCTCGTAAATGCGGAGCAGGCGAACGTCTCGGTAAAATCTCTCAATCGGATACTCGGCCATATACCCCGCACCGCCGAAGATCTGCACGGCGCGGTCTGCGACCCGACCAACCATCTCCGTTGCGTAATATTTGCAGCATGCCGCTTCGGTCGCGATGTTTTCGCCGGCGTCGAACCGTGTTGCCGCATCGGCAACCATTGTTCGTGCCGCGTAGGCTTCGGTACGGCTGTCAGCCAACATGGCCTGAACCAGTTGGAACTCTCCGATGGGTTTGCCAAATTGCTGGCGCTCACTGGCATATCGGACACATTCGTCGATCAAGCGTTCTGCGATACCAACAGAAATCGCCCCCATATGCAGACGCCCCCGGTCGAGGACCTTCATGGCGGTTTTAAAACCCTGACCAGCGGTACCACCGATGATATTGCCGGCTGGAACGACACAATCTTCCAGCACCACGTCTGCTGTATGCGCGCCTTGCTGGCCCATCTTGCGGTCATGTTTGCCGACGCTCAGACCGGGCGTGTCACGCTCGACGATGAACGCAGATACACCGCGCGCGCCGGGTTCGTCTGGGTTCGTGCGGGCCATGAGGGTAAAAATACCGGCATGGGGTGCGTTGGTGATGTAACGCTTGGTGCCGTTCAGGACGTAATTGTCGCCGTCACGGCGGGCCGATGTCCGCAGAGAGCCGGCATCCGAGCCTGCCTCGGGCTCGGTCAAAGCAAATGATGCGATGGTTTCACCGCTGGCCAGTTTGGGTAGCCAGTAGGTTTTTTGCTCCGGGGTTCCATCGATGACAATCCCCTGAGAGCCGATGCCCACATTGGTGCCAAATACGGATCGAAATGCCGGGGAGGTCCAGCCCAGTTCCTGAACCGTCAGCACCTCTTCGAACATCGACAGGCCCAGTCCGCCATACTCTTCGGGGATCGACAGGCCGAACAGGCCAAGCTCTCGCATCTCTTCAATGATTTCACCGGGAACCTCATCCTCCTCCGAGACCTGTGCCTCAAGAGGGACAAGGCGTTCGCGGACAAAACGACGAACCGTGTCGAGGAGCTGCTGGAGTGTTTCGGGATCAAGTGCCATGAAGTTCACCATTATTGCTGGGTGAAGTGTATCGGCTTTGTGGACAGGGTTCCATGCAACGACGGTTCGTCGGCCTTGTGCATGGGATAGCTGCCGTTCGACATGAACTCTGCTAAAGTGCGGGGAGGTCAAAAGTCGGGGAGGGCTTTCAATGTCCCATGCTTACGCACATGTTCCAGAGCCGAATACGGCACCAAAACCAGCTTATTTCGCGCATATCGTGCTTTATTCGAAGAACCGCGCAGAGATGACCCAGTGGTACTGCGATGTTCTTGGGGCGCAGGTTATGGGGGATGCAGAGGGAATATCCTTTATTACCTACGATGATGAACACCATCGGGTGGCGATCATCGAGCGTGACGGAATTGGTGACAAAGTCGCAAACACGGTCGGAATGGCGCATTTTGCCTATTCCTATGACTCTTTGGCCGATCTGATTGCGATCTACGGACACCTCAAGGGAAAAGGGATCGATCCGGTACGCCAGATCAACCATGGTCCGACCACCTCGCTCTACTACCACGATCCCGACGGCAATTCTGTCGAGCTTCAAACCGACAATTTTGATTCTATTGAAGCCCTCAATGCGTGGTTTGCAACTGGCGCGTTCAACCGGGAGCCGATCGGGGTTCTGATTGATATGGATGATCTCACAGCCCGTCTTGAAGCGGGCGAGCCGGAATCCGAACTCAAGAAACCACTGCAGACATAATGCGCAGCGCCGTCTCGGCGCTGCGACAGGGAGATATGAACCATGGGCATGCTCATCGAGGGCACGTGGCACGACAATGACGCCACGGCACGCGAAGTTGCGAAAGACGGAAAATTTCAGCGCAGCGAAAGCCAGTTTCGAAACTGGATCACAGCTGACGGCAGCGCAGGGCCTACGGGTGAAGCGGGATTTGAGGCCGAACCCGATCGCTATCATCTCTATCTCGCGCACACTTGCCCTTGGGCACATCGGGCGCTGATTTTCCGCGCCATCAAGGGGCTCGACAGTGCGATCACCGTGTCACTGGCGCAACCTGGCCGCCATGCGCAGGGCTGGACTTATGGCGATGATCCGGATTATCCCGATTGCCTGCCCGACCACGTGAACGGTTTTTCACATTTGCATGAGGCCTATACCGCGTCTGCCTCCGACTATACGGGCAAAGTTACGGTCCCAACCCTGTGGGACAAGAAAACCAGTCGGGTCGTGAACAATGAATCCTCCGAAATTATTCGGATGTTCAACGCTGCGTTTGAATCCTTCACGAACGCCACCGAGGACTACTATCCAGCCGAATTGCAGGCTGAAATTGATGAGATCAACGATGTTGTCTATCGCACGGTCAACAATGGCGTTTATCGAACAGGTTTTGCGGCCACTCAGGATGCCTACAACGAAGCTGTAACAGCGCTGTTCGACACGCTGGATGAGCTGGAAGGACGTCTGAGCAAGCAACGTTATCTCGTGGGCAATCGCCTGACAGAAGCCGATTGGCGGCTCTGGGTGACGTTGATCCGGTTCGACGCCTGCTATGTCGGGGCTTTCAAGTGCAATATCCGACGCATTCAGGATTATCCCAACCTGTTCAACTACACCCGTGAGCTATACCAGATCCCCGGCATTGCGGAGACGTTCAGCTTCGACTACGCCAAGATGAATTACTATGGAATTGAGCGGGTGAACCCGAATGGAGTTATCCCGATTGGCCCTGAAGACCCTGAGGGTACTTACAGTGCACCGCATGACCGTGACCGTTTCTAGGACCCAAGAGGAAGGCTACACCGATGATTGATAAGGATACATTCGACAAAGGCATGCAAATTCGCCGGGAAGTCATGGGCGATGAGCGTGTCGATGCGTCCATGTCCAACCTCAATGATTTCAATCGCGACTTCATGGAGCAGTTCATCACCGAATTTGGTTGGGGAGCGGTATGGGGACGGGAAGGCCTCTCACGTAAACAGCGTAGTTTGCTCAATCTGGGCATGCTCGCAGCTATGGGGCGCATGGCAGAGTTTGAGGGACATTTCCGAGGTGCGCTCCGCAACGGACTAAGCCGAGAAGAACTGCGGGAGGCGCTGCTGCAAATTACGCTTTACTGTGGAGCGCCTGTGGGGATGGAAGCGTTCCGGACAGCGGCGAAGGTGCTTGAGGAAGAAGAAAACGCAGCCGAATAAGGTATGTGGAATTCGTTTCTAAAAAATAAACAATTAAAACAACAAGATGTGCCGTAATTCTTTTGTAAAGTATGAGGTAATTTCACGCTCGCTGCTCACTCTCCGTTAACCGATCGGTTGGTAGACTAGAGACTGTCTTCAGAAGCTCTGTCCGGATGGGGAAATGCGGAAGCTCGAAATTCCAGAAATCGTCAAGCGTCACCAGCGCTGGATCAAGGGCGTGAATGGCGGCCAGCCAGCTGACCTTTCGCTGCGAGACCTTCGCAAGTACAAGTTTGATCGCCTTGATCTGCACAAGTCCAAACTGGCAGGCGCGAATATGTCGCGTTGTTCCGTGCGCCAGGCGGATCTGAGCCATTGTGACATGTTCTCAGTCATGCTGGACGGCGCTGATCTCACCCAATCAAAACTCGATCATGCCGATCTGCGTGGGGCTCATCTGCGTGGCGTTATTCTGGAAGGGGCCAGTCTGGTAGGCGCCGACCTGCGCGGTGGTGCCTTGATGTTGAGTGGAGACGCGGCAGAGGCTGCATTGACCAATGCTGTGCTCGACCACGCCAATCTGGATAATGCCAATATTTCCGGCGCCAATCTGGCCGGGTCTTCAATGCACAACAGCAGCATGCGCGGCGCGCGTATGGAGGGGACAAACCTTTCGGGTGGAAATATGCGGGGCTCAAGTCTCGATGGGGCGATACTGAGAAACGCAGATTTGAGCAATACCAATCTGAATGGTGCAAGCCTTGTCGGGGCTGATCTCACAGGGGTAACGCTCAAAGACACAGATTTGTCGAATGCGAACCTGAATGAGGCAAACCTTGAAGGTGTCGATCTTGCGCAGGCGAATGTGACAGGTGCGAAGCTTTCACGCCCGACGAGCGAGTTTCCGTCGGATATTCAGCGTATTCTCAAGGAACATTTTGAGTGGATTGAGAGTGGCGGCAGGACCGGCGCACGTGCAGATCTGACGGATAGTGATATCGAGCGCATTGACCTGCCCGGAGAAGACCTTTCTGGGGCGGTGTTGAAGTGTACATCGATGAGTGGCGCGAATTTGATGTCTTGCCGATTCGTGATGAGTGAACTGGAGGAGGCCAAGCTTGTCGGGGCCAATCTGTCGGATGCCTTGCTGGAGGGCGCCAATCTTCAGAATGCCGACCTGCGGAGCGCAAACATGCTTGGTGCGCGTCTGGTCGCAGTCGATCTCAAGGATGCTTCTGGCAAACCGACCGGACGACTTTGGCCAACCAATCTTTCGGGCGCCAATCTGGCGGGTGCCAATCTGGAAGGTGCCGATTTGAGCAATGCCCGCTTGACCGATGCTGATCTGCGGGGGGCAAAGCTGAAGAACGCCAATTTGAGCAACGCGCTTCTGGCGGGCGCGTTCATTGCTGACGCTGATATGACCGGCGCAAATCTCGAAGGTGTGAAACTTGAAGACGCCATCCTGGAGGCTGTCGCTCTGGATGAGTCACTCGATGACGATAAACTGCTCGCAGTGGCGAGCTAGTTTTCAGACATTCGGGGTCAGGGACCTCTATAGAATTTCGTAGACCTTGTAGACCGGACCCTCGGGGAACCGGTGTCCGGTGCTGACCGCGATGATCCTGTTCAACCAGCCGTATTTTTCAGACCCGGTCTCGAACGCAGGTGTGTTCCGGAAGTAATATTCTGACGGGTCGACAGGCTCGCCCTTGGCCAGACGATCCAATACCGCCGGATCCCCATGGCGGATGCCACGATAGGTCATGAAGATGTGGTGGTTGTCATCGGTTACCAGAGTAATCCGAACATCCATCTGCCATGCGCCATCATTGCGGATCAGAATCCAGTCTCCGCCCGGGACCGGTGCCACCGTGCCTTTGATCTTTGGGCCTTCAAAGGAACCGCCCGTAATGCCCGCAATAATTCTCGTACCGTAGGGTGTGTTCTCAAGCACTGTCGGTGTCGCGACATCGAATTTGGCAGTGAAAAGATGTTCGCCACGAAGGTCGGGAAGCTTGATATCTGTCATGGCGCTTGTTCCGTTTTCCTGTCCGATCTCACGCAAAATCGGGTTCAATCTGCCAAAGCCGGCGAGGGCTCAGGTGAAGGCCTTGAAGGTGATTGTCGTGAAGGTATCTGCGACACCGGGCAGGGTTTGAATATGGCTGGTCACAAAGTGACCGATATCCATGTCGTCAGGCAGATAGCATTTCATCAGGAGATCGAACTGGCCGGATGTCGAATACACTTCCGAGACCTGATCGATATTCAATGCGGCTTCATCAGCCACATCATAGGCTTTTCCCAATTCACATTTAACCTGAACGAAGATCGTTTGCATGATGCACCCGTATCGGTGTTTTGCGGTCGTCGTCGATTCTAACGCCGTAGAAACGCTGGTGTGTACTCTTCTTTTCCGAATGCCTTGCCGTTGCCGTCCTTAATCTCTTCCACAGAATCATTTTGTGAACGGGACCTGGACCGAGAGGAGCTTTCTGAACGGGATGACCCTTCAGATGCTTTGCGCCCGCCGCGTGACCGGCTCGGACGGTCTGCCGGTTTGTCGTCCGAAGTGTCTTTGGTCTGGTCCGCTTCAGAAACAGCTTCCACGCTCACAGTTTCCTCGGATGTAGACGCATTGTCTGCGGATTTGCTGCGTGGGGAACGCCGGCGCCTGCGTGGGGCCTTTTCCTCGGTCGGCTCTGTGGTGTCCTGCTCGGCCTGACCATCGGGTGCAGGTTTTGCTTCATCCTTGCTGATGACCTTGATGGTGCCTTTCTGGAGCCCTTCAGCATCGATTGGCGGAATGGGACGACCCAGAAGTCGCTCAACGGAGTCCAGGAATTTTTCATCAGTCCGCGTGGCCAGAGTAAAGGCATGGCCTTCTTTGCCTGCGCGTCCGGTACGGCCGATCCGATGAATGTAATCATCGGCTTGCATGGGGACATCGAAGTTAAAAACGTGGCTCATATTCGGAATATCAAGACCGCGTGCCGCCACATCACTGGCAATCAGCAACTGGATATCCCCGTCGCGAAACTTTGCCAGTGTTTTCATCCGTTCGGATTGGTGCATGTCGCCATGCAAAGCTGCAGCATTGAAGCCATGCGAGGTCAGCGACTTCTCCAGTGTTGCCACATCGCGCTTGCGATTGCAGAACACAATCGCATTGCCGACCTCACACGCGTTGATCAGTCTGCGCAGGGCAGCACGCTTCTCTGCAAATCCGCCACTCACCCGGAGCAAGCCCTGTGTGACTGTTTCGGCTGCCGAGGCCACCGCATCAACCTGAACATTGCGCGGGTTCATCATGTAGGAATCGGTAAGCCGCTTGATCTCGCTCGGCATCGTGGCGGAGAACATTGCCGTTTGACGGATCTGCGGGAGCAGCTTGATGATTTTCTCAACATCGGGAATGAACCCCATATCAAGCATCCGGTCAGCTTCATCGACCACCAGAACCTTGATGTCGGCGAGGAGGACCTTGCCGCGTTCAAAATGGTCGATCAGTCGGCCGGGGGTCGCGATCAGAACATCAACACCACGGTTGAGTTTCTCTTCCTGATCGGAAAAGGACACGCCACCAATCAGCAGGGCCATGTTCAGTTTGTGATTCTTGCCATAAGTCGCAAAGTTTTCGGCGACCTGAGCTGCGAGTTCGCGCGTCGGCTCAAGAATCAGCGATCGCGGCATACGTGCGCGGGCGCGACCAGTCGACAGGATTTCAATCATGGGAAGGGTAAAGCTGGCGGTCTTGCCAGTGCCCGTCTGGGCGATACCGACGATATCGCGTCCCATGAGAAGGTGGGGAATAGCTTCGGCCTGAATGGGAGTGGGGCTCTCGTAGCCCGCATCCGTAATGGCCTTTAGTAACGGGTCACTGAGACCCAGTTCGTCAAATTTCATATTGCTCGTCTGCTGTGAATTTGCGCACAAATCAGTGCTGGCCGGAAAATGGGCTTGGTGAGCGAGAAAGTCCAGTGTTTCCATGCGGTCTTGCGCGACTGCCTGCATTTTGAAACAAGGTATGAATGACTGATAACACCAATGAACTCGATGTAATCGTCGCTGAAGCGCTGTCGAAACACCGCTCCGGTGACCTTTCGAGCGCTGCAACGGCCTATGATATTGTGCTGGCTCGGGATGCAAACCATGCCGAAGCATTGCATCTAAAGGGTATTTTGTCGGGTCAACAAGGTCGGCCTGACGAAGCCCTGGCCTTGCTTGACCGTGCTGTCTCTATAGCGCCACGTGACCCGCGTATTCTGACCAACAGGGCAACGCTCCGCCTGGAACGCAGTGATGTCGTGGGTGCAATCGAAGATTATGTCGCGGCTCTTTTGCATGCGCCGGATGACGCCGACCTGCACTTCAACATCGCGGGGGCGCTTGCCATTGCGGGTCGGCTGGATGAGGCCATGACGCATCTGGAGCAGGCAATCGAGCTTGACCCCTCGCACGCACGCGCGTTGGCCAATTTGGGCAATCTCTATCGGCAGTTGGGGCGAACGAAAGAATCGCGCGAAACCCTTGAGCGCGCCGTCGAGGTCGCGCCCGGGGACCCGCAGGTACAGCACAGTCTGGGTATCACGCTGACGGATGGCCGTGACTATGTGGCTGCGGCGGCGCGTTTTCGCCGCGCGCTGGAACTGGATAAGGGGTTCATTCGGACAGCAGCACAATTGTTCTACGCCAATATTCATGCCTGCGACTGGCGGGACCGGGACAAGCTGATCGGAAACTTCGAACGACTGATCGACAGTGGGGCACCTGCGGTGAGCGAGTTGTCGCCCTTGATCACGCTATTTCTTCCTTTGGGGCAGAAGCGCCTTAATGCCGTAAGCGACGCGCGGGCCCTGTCCATACAACCGCCGTCTTCTGAAGCGCCTCTTGCGCAGGAAACAAGTAAGCTGCATGTGGCTTATCTGTCCGCGGATCTTGGCCAACATCCCGTCGGGCATCTGACTGTTGATCTTTTCCATCGTCATGACCGAACTCAATTCGAGGTTTCCGTCATCCTGCTGGCGCCTCCCGATGGCAGCGAAGTCCAAAACCGCGTGTACGAAGGCGTTGACCATGTTGAGGATGTTTCACGTGTTTCGGCAGGCGAGGCGGCCAAGCGAATTCGCGAACTGGGCGTTGATGTGCTTGTTGACCTTGGCGGGTTTACGCGCAGCGCACGGCCGGAAATTCTCGCTGAACACCCTGCGCCATTGCAAATTGGCTGGCTCGGATATTGTGGTTCGAGCGGCGGTCTGAATGACGTTCTGCTGGTAGATGAAGCTGTCTTGCCACCCGGTGATGTTGACGCATTCGCCGAGAGTGTCGCCTACCTCCCCGGAACCTTTATGCCGCTCAACAATGTCGACGTTTCGGACGCGGCGCGAGACACACGAGCAGATCATGGACTTCCGGAAACGGGTTTCGTTTTTTGTGGCTTCAACACACCGACGAAGATTGACCCTGAAACCTTTGCGGCGTGGATGGATATTCTCAAGCAGGTCGATGGTTCGGTTCTCTGGTTGCGCGAGCACGTCTCGACAACAACCCATAACATTCAGACGGCAGCTCATAAGCACGGTGTCGACCCTGACCGGATTGTTTTCGCGCCGCCTGTGGCCGACATGCGTGATCATCTGGCCCGGCATCGACATGCCGATTTGTTTCTCGATACTTTTGTTTACGGCGCGCATTCAACCGCAGCGGATGCGATCGCCATGGGCCTCCCGGTGTTGACCCGATCGGGGGCGGCAATGCCGTCTCGCGTAGGCGCAAGTTTGTGCCGTGCTTACGGTTTGCAGGACCTGATTACGGATACGACGGAAGGATATGTCTGGACAGCCGTTGAACTGGCGCAAGATGCAAGCCTGATGCAGGCGCGCAAAGAAACATTGGCCAGCGGCCTTGGTGAAGCGCGGAACAATGAGAAATTTGTCAGAAAGCTTGAAGCTGCGTATCGCAGGCTTTGGGAAGTCAAAGTGGCGGGGAACCTCACGCCGGGGAAACCGCTCGTTATCACATCAGATGTAAACTAGGAGATTATTTTGAACCTGTTGCTTATTCCCGGACTGCTTTGTGATCCGGACCTTTGGTCCCACCAGGTCAGTCATCTGGGCGATATCGCTAACGTATCCGTAGCCGATATCACCGGGGGCGAGACAATGCAGAGTCTCGCCAAGCAGGTTCTCGATCAGGCGCCTGACCGCTTTGCGCTGGCGGGGCTTTCTATGGGTGGCTATGTCGCCCATGAAATTATGCGACAGGCACCTGAGCGCGTTGAACGACTTGCACTGTTGGATACGGCGGGGCGTGCAGACACCGATGAACAGAAAGAGCGCCGTGGACAGCTCATCGAGATGAGCCGGATCGGAAAGTTCCGGGGGGTGACCGACAGGCTGTTGCCGATCCTTATTCATGAAGACCGTCTGTCAGATGATGCGTTGACCGAACGTGTGAAACTGATGGCCGAGCGGGTCGGGCCGGAAGCGTTTCATCGCCAGCAGAAAGCGATCATGAGCCGCCCGGACAGCCGGCCGCAATTTTCGGACTACGATCTGCCAACCTTGATCCTTTGTGGACGGCAGGACGCACTGACGCCTGTTGCGCTGCACGAAGAGATGGCCGACCTGATACCGGGCTGTCGTCTTGCGATTATCGAGGACAGCGGTCACCTTTCAACCATGGAGCAACCCCAGGCTGCCACCGCGCTTTTGCGTCAATGGCTGCTCTATGGCTGACAGGCGTTAGTTGCGCGGGAGGGATCCGGTGTCTCCGTCGACTTGTCGGTTGGGGTTCTCGTCCGGGAAGAGCGACAGTGTGAGTTGCGCAACAAGCCCATCAAGTTTCTCTGAATTCACGCCCTCAACATCACTTGCACGCGCAATGGCATGAGAGAGATAGCTGTCCGTGGAACAGAACGCGCCCATCAATGTCAGAACACCGCCATTTGATGTTGTGGAATTCAGGTCGGTTCCAACAGAACAAAGCTTGCCGGGGTCGCGGATACCTTCGGGATTGAATGCCACCACCACGCGGTAATCCCGGTTGGGATCGGTGTTTGTGGGTTCCGCTGCAAAATTGACCGGGATTCCGAATGTCCGCCTCTGCATGCTGTTGATGACCGAGGTTTCCAGCTCGGCCTGAGGGGCATCAAACGGGTTTCCAAGAACGACCACTTTCAATTGGCGATCTCCGCCGCCTGCGGCGGTAATCTCAAGTGGTTCATATTGGTAGGCATAGTCAATACGCGAGACAGTCACCCCATATTGGGCACACGCCACCAGTGTGGCTAGCACGGCAACCGCAAAGGGAATGCGACAGTAGGAAAGCATCTCAATTCTCCGACAAGCTTGGGTTTACAGATAACCTCGTGCCGGGCAAGCGGCTGCAGTGACGTAAATCACGACAGCACAAGAGATGCGCTTCAATTATGACGAAAATGGGACCGGAGGCCCCACGACGGTTCGCCTTTAGACGTCCAGCTCTTCAACGAATTTGGCGTTGTCCTGAATGAACTGAAAACGACGTTCAGCTTTTCGTCCCATCAACTGTTCGACCAGTTGCGCAGTGGTTTTTGCGAGTTTTGCACGATCTGCGTCGGTATCTGTTGCACTGGGCAATGAGACCTGAATCAGCTGCCGCTTATCCGGATCCATCGTCGTGTCCTTCAACTGCCTTGGTGGCATTTCACCAAGTCCTTTGAAGCGGCTGATCTCGATCTTGGCGCTGCCCTTGAAGTGTTCGGCGGTGAGGCGCTCACGGTCGGCATCATCAAGGGCGTAAACCACGTCTCCGCCGCGCGCGAGACGGTAGAGGGGGGGTACGGCAAGAAACAGATGTCCGCTGGTCACAAGCTCAGGCATCTCACGATAGAAGAACGTCATCAGCAAAGAGGCGATATGGGCACCATCGACGTCCGCATCGGTCATGATCACAACCCGCTCATAGCGGAGCTTGGAAAGATCAAAGGTTTTGCCACTGCCACAACCAAGCGCCTGTATGAGGTCACTGAGTTCCTGATTGCCACGCAGTTTGTCTGCCGACGCGCTGGCCACGTTCAGGATTTTGCCACGCAGCGGCAGGATGGCCTGGGTTTTCCGGTTCCGGGCCTGCTTGGCAGACCCGCCCGCGCTATCGCCCTCGACGAGGAATATCTCGGTCCCTTCAGCACTGCTTTGGGAACAATCTGCCAGCTTGCCGGGCAGGCGGGACTTGCGACCAGCCGTTTTACGCTTGAGAGCACGATCTTCCTTGCGCCGTTTGCGATCTTCGGCCCGTTCGATGGCCCATTCGAGAAGCGCATCGGCATTCTGACGGTCCGTGGACAGATGATGATCGAAGTGATCCTTGATCTGCGCTTCCACGATCCGCGCCGCTTCAGGCATGGACAGTTTTTCTTTTGTCTGCCCCTGAAACTGGGGTTCGGCAATGAACAGCGAGAGAACAATCGCCGCGCCGTCAGAAATGTCTTCTGCGGTCAGCTGGCTGGCCTTGCGGTTGTTCGTCAGTTCGCCATAGCCCTTCAGGCCACGGGTCAGCGCGCCACGAATACCCGCCACATGGCTGCCGCCCTCGGGCGTGGGGACCGTGTTGCAATACGCGCTCACAAAGCCTTCACCGTCGGCAGGCCAGGAGATGGCCCACTCAATTCGGCCTGTCGCGCCTGTCAGATCGGCGCGGCCGGCAAAAATATCTGCTCCAACGAGGGGGCGTTCCCCAAGGGTGGAGCGCAGGTAGTCCAGAATGCCGTCGGGAAACTGGAAGGTTTCCTTCTCGGGGATGTCCTCGGCTGCGGCGACCGATGGGTCGCAGGACCAGCGAATTTCAACACCGCGAAAGAGGTAGGCCTTGGCCTTGGCCATATCGAATAGCCGTTTGCCTTCAAACGTGGCCTTGGCACCGAAAATATCGGGGTCGGGATCGAACGAGATCGTCGTGCCGCGCCGATTGACCGTGCCTTTTTGCTTCTCAAGCTTTCCCTGCGGTGCGCCGCGTGAATATTCCTGCACCCAAAGTTGTTTGTCGCGCGCCACTTCGACACGCAGTTTGCTGGCCAGAGCATTCACAACGCTCAGGCCAACGCCGTGGAGCCCGCCAGAGGTCTGGTAGACCTTGCCGTCGAATTTTCCGCCTGAATGAAGGGTGGTCAGGATCACTTCGAGAGCTGACTTGCCCTTATATTTCGGGTGCGGGTCGATCGGGATTCCGCGTCCATTGTCCGAAATCGTCAGGGTTCCTTCTTCGGAAAGCGACATCTCGATCCGGTCCGCATGGCCCGCGACAGCTTCGTCCATGGAGTTATCGAGAATTTCGGCCGCGAGATGATGCAGTGCGCGGTCATCAGTGCCGCCGATATACATGCCCGGACGTCGCCGCACGGGTTCCAGGCCCTCAAGGACCTCGATGTCGCTGGCGTTATAGTCGCCGCTTGCGGCCGCGGCTTCGTCAAAAAGCCCGGGTTCTTCGGATTTGGGTTTGGCGCGTGCCACGCTGGCCTCACATGAAAAAGAGCCTAGTTCGCTTGCCGTGACTGGCAGCAACTGCCTTCTATATGTGATGATTCGCGCGTGAGTCGAAAAGGAAGAACGCAGCCGTGACCCAGAACACCGAAAATGAAGAACCCGTTGGCGAACTTTGCATTCAGACTGTAGCCATGCCGGCAGACACCAATCCGAACGGCGACATCTTTGGGGGCTGGCTGCTTTCGCAGATGGATATCGCAGGCGGAATCGCAGCGCGCAGCCATTCCGGCGGGCGGACTGTGACGATCGCCGTTGAATCCATGGTGTTCAACAAGCCGGTCGATGTCGGGGACGTGGTTTGCTGTTATGCCGACCTCGAACGCGTCGGGAACACTTCGATGACCTTCCGCATTGAGGTCTGGGCAATTCGACGCGAAAGCTTTGTGCGCGAAAAAGTGACCGAAGGCGTTTTCACTTATGTGGCAATAGGGCCGGACGGAACATCGAGAGCGATCCAGAAGGAGACCACAGACACATGAGACGGTTGTTTAAAACGATGCTGAGCGGCTTGGTGCTGGCGATGCTTGCTTCTCCCGGTTTTGCCGGTGAATCTTCAGTGACGGCGGTTGAAGTTCGCGCGGAAGGCACGGGAACCTACAACTTCTCGGTCACCCTGCGTCACGCCGATACAGGCTGGGACCACTACGCCAATCGTTGGGAGGTGCTGTCGATGGATGGAAAGGTTCTGGCGACCCGGACGCTGTTCCACCCTCATGTGGACGAGCAGCCGTTTACGCGTTCTCTGGGAGGTGTGTCTGTGCCCGCTGGCACGACGACGGTGCGCATTCGCAGCCATGACAGTGTTCACGAATATGGTGGTGCGGAACTGGTGGTGGACCTGAAGGCCGGCGAAACCAAACCCTGGACGGGTGGTCCTTCATGAGCACCACGGCAGGACCTGCCCCGGGCTACGCTGAAAGGCCGGATCACTTTGTTGAGTTCGAGCCCAGCCCCAAGCGCATTCGGGTGATGTTCGGGGGTGAGACGATCATCGACACCACAGAGGGGCTGATCCTCTATGAGCGTGGTCATGTGCCGGTCTATTATCTGCCGCGCAAGGATGCCGCGATGGCGCTTCTGACGTCCACAGACCATTCGACCCATTGCCCGTTCAAGGGGGATGCGAGCTATTTCACGGTGTCCGCCGGCGGCAAGGCCGCGGAGAACGCGGTCTGGAGTTACGAACTTCCCTTTGACGAGTGTGCCGGGATCAAGGACTACCTCGCATTCTACTGGGGCAGGATGGATGCCTGGTTTGAAGAGGACGAAGAAGTGTTTGTGCATGCCCGCAGCCCACGTGTGCGTGTGGACGTCCTCGACAGTTCACGTCCGGTCCGGGTTGAGCTCGGCGGGATTACGGTGGCGGAGACAACGCGGGCGCGCATCCTTTTCGAGACCGGTCTGCCGACCCGGTACTACATCCCGCGTGATGATGTGTTGGGTGAGCTTCTGCCGTCGGACTTGAAGACCAGTTGCCCCTATAAGGGCGATGCCAGCTATCACCATGTGCGTGTCGGCGCGAAGACCTTTGAGAACATTGTTTGGTTCTATCGCGACCCGGTCCACGAAAGCGCCCGCATCAAGGATTACCTCTGCTTCTACAATGAGAAGGTCGACGCCGTGTTTGTCGATGGCGTGGCGGAGGAGAAGCCGAAGACCAAGTGGTCCTGAGGTTTCAGGATAGCTCAGCATCCTTCGAGACGGCGCTCTGCGCCTCCTCAGGATGAGGGCGGAGACAGACAACGAACCTCATCCTGAGGAGGGCCGAAGGCCCGTCTCGAAGGATGCTTGGGACGCTCCCAAAGAAAAAGCCCCGCCAGTTTCCCGGCGGGGCTTTTGTTTTCTCTTGTGGGGTCGATCAGACCGAGTAGTACATCTGGTACTCGACCGGGTGCGGCGACTGCATGAAGAGAGTGAGCTCTTCCTGCTTCAGTTCGATGTAGCCATCGATCTGATCGTCGGTGAAGACGTCGCCCTTCTTGAGGAAGTCGCGATCTGCGCTGAGGGCTTCGAGAGCCTGGCCCAAAGAACTGCAAACGGTCGGCACGCCCTCGAGCTCCTCGGGCGGCAGGTCGTAGAGGTCCTTGTCCATCGGGTCGCCCGGGTGGATCTTGTTCTCGATCCCGTCAAGCCCGGCCATCAGCATGGCCGAGAATGCCAGATACGGGTTGGCCGTGGGATCGGGGAAACGGACCTCGACGCGCTTGGCGTTGGGGCTCGTGGCGTAAGGAATACGGCACGAGGCTGAACGGTTGCGCGCAGAGTAGGCGAGAAGCACAGGGGCTTCAAAACCTGGGACCAGACGCTTGTAACTGTTGGTCGAAGCGTTGGTAAACGCATTCAGCGCGCGCGCATGCTTGATGATACCGCCGATATAGTAGAGGCAGGTATCAGACAGATCGGCATAACCCGAACCGGCAAAGGCAGACTTGCCGTCTTTCCAGATCGACTGATGCACATGCATGCCCGAGCCGTTGTCGCCCGCGATCGGCTTCGGCATGAAGGTTGCCGTCTTGCCATACTGGGCTGCCACGTTGTGGACCACGTACTTGTAGATCTGCATCTGATCGGCAGCGTTCAACAGCGTGTCGAACTTCTGGCCAAGCTCATGCTGACTGGGAGCAACTTCGTGATGGTGCTTTTCCATCGCGATACCCATGGCCAGAGCCGTGGTCACCATTTCGGCGCGAATGTCGGTCATGGAATCGACCGGCGGTACCGGGAAGTAACCACCCTTGACGGCAGGACGATGGCCCATATTGCCTTCGGGATAGTCGGCGCCTGTGTTGTAGGGGCCTTCGATGCTATCGACTTCATAGAAGCTGCGGTTCATCGAGTTTTCGAAGCGAACGTCGTCGAAGACGAAGAATTCTGCTTCCGGGCCAAAGAATGCTGCGTCACCGACACCACTGGATTCCAGATAGGCGAGGGCCAGCTTTGCCGTGCCACGCGGGTCACGCGTATAGGATTCACCCGTCGCAGGTTCAAGGATGTCGCAGAACAGGATCAGCTGGGGCTGAGCTGTAAACGGGTCCATGACAGCGGAGGAAAGGTCCGGCATCAGGATCATGTCTGATTCATTGATGGCCTTCCAACCGGCGATCGACGAGCCGTCGAACATGATGCCTTCGGTCAGCAGGTCTTCATCGATCGTGGAGACGTGCTGGGCGGTGTGCTGCCACTTGCCACGCGGGTCGGTGAAGCGAAAGTCCACAAACTCGACGTCGTTCTCTTTGATCATGTCCAGGACGGTTTTGGTGTCCGACATATTTAGGCTCCCTGTCTTTGGAAAAAAATTAAAGGTCTTGGTGTTTGTTCTGGCGCTTGAACCGTTAGACGGCTTCGGCGCCACGTTCGCCCGTGCGAATTCGGATGGCCTCGTCAACTGTCGAGACAAAAATTTTACCGTCCCCGATGCGGCCTGTGCGGGCCGCTTCCTGAATGGCTTCGATGGCCCGTTCGACCTGATTGTCTTCGAGAACAATCTCGATCTTTACCTTGGGCAAAAAGTCGACGACATATTCTGCGCCGCGATAGAGCTCAGTGTGGCCTTTCTGGCGACCAAAACCTTTGGCTTCGACGACAGTAATGCCCTTGAGGCCCACTTCATGCAGTGCCTCTTTCACTTCGTCGAGCTTGAACGGTTTGATAATGGCTTCGATCTTTTTCATTTGTTTCCTGTTGCCTCCACCGCATGGCTCTAGCGGCCGGTTCGAGTTGAGCCCGCCGATATATTGGGCATAGCACAGGCTGTGCCACTTACAAACCGACGACAAGACTTTGAAAGTAAACAAACTATCCAAATTTGCGTAATATTCAAAGTTGCCTAAATGATTAAAAAATATGCTGGTTGATGAATTAATGGGCAGTTAGTTGTATATTTTGCGTACACGCGTGAGTGCGGCACGAATATTTTCGACTGAATTGGCGTAAGAAAAGCGAACGTAATTCTCACCCAAATGGCCAAAACTCGTGCCGGCAACTGTTGCAACATGCGCTTCGGTCAGCAGTTTGTCCTGCACCTCGCGCGCGCTTTGTCCGGTCCCGGAAATATTCGGGAATGCGTAAAAGGCTCCCTTTGGGGTCACACATGAGAAACCGTTGATGGCGTTCAATTCGTCGACAATGATTTTGCGGCGTTCATCAAACGCCCGGACCATTTCATGGACGGAATCCTGAGGTCCCTCAAGTGCGGCCATGCCCGCAAACTGGGTCGCGGCGTTGACGCAGGAATGGCAGTTGATCGCCAATCGCGTGGCCATGTCGACGAGGCTTTCAGGCCACAACGCATATCCGAGACGCCAACCCGTCATGGCATAGGTTTTAGACCAGCCATCGAGCAGGATCAGACGGTCCCGCAAATGCTCGTATTCGAGCAGACTGACATGTTCGAGACCGTCATAAGTCATCTGCCCGTAGATTTCGTCAGACAGGATCGCGACATGTGGATGTGCCTCAAGCCCGGCAGCCAGTTTGTCCATTTCCTCACGGGGTACAGCGCCACCGGTTGGGTTGGCGGGTGTATTGATGATCATCAACCGTGTGGCTGGTGTGATGAGTGACAACACCTCCTCGGCATCGAAGGAGAAATTCTTCTCCTCGACCAGCGGGATGGGAACAGCCTTGGCGCCCGAATAGTTGATCACGGATTCATAGATCGGGAACCCTGGGTTCGGATACATAATCTCCGCACCGGCCTCGCCAAACATCATGATGGCGAAGAACATGGTGACCTTGCCGCCAGGGACACAAACAATGTTCCCGGGGTCGACACGCACGCCTCGTAATCTTTCGATGTCTGCCGCGACAGCTTCGCGCAATTGGGTAATGCCAGGGGCAGGGGTATAGCCATGATGACCATCATGGAGTGCTTTGACGGCGGCTTCGACGATATGTCCGGGCGTTTTAAAATCCGGCTGGCCAATACCCAAATTTATAACGTCGTGGCCTTCCGCCTTGAGCGCCTCGGCGCGGGCGAGGACTTCAAAGGCTGATTCAGTTCCCAGTCGTGTCAGGTTCTGGGCGGTCTGTAATTTGGCTTTTGTCATGATGATCTCTTCAGTTCCCCCGCAAACGCCGCGCACTATAGGCGTTTGCGGATTTA
>Ga0181601_10001340_pt1 | contig 20898 bp, 20 predicted proteins | sample 041ome_8_FD_133020 | JGI IMG/M metagenome (GOLD analysis project Ga0181601, IMG submission 133020) | Coastal salt marsh microbial communities from the Groves Creek Marsh, Skidaway Island, Georgia - 041407BS metaG (megahit assembly) | ecosystem: Environmental > Aquatic > Marine > Intertidal zone...
ACTGGAGAGGCAATAGCGAGGAGTCTTGGACAGTTGATGGGTTTTATTGGTGTAGTTCCAGGTCTTGGTACAGCTACTAGAGTAGGAACTACTGCAGCTGCTAAAGTATTAACTAGGGTTTCTGGTATTGCTGGTAAACAAGGCGCTGAAAAACTTGGTGCTAGATTAGCTTCTGGTGCTACAAAAATATCGCAAACAGCTCCTGGCGCATTACGTGGCAAGTCTATACCCATGATGGTCGGCAATAAGGCTGTTCAGTATTCTCAAAAATATGTATTGCCAAGCGCTAGAAGCAAAGCATTAAAACATTTATCGGAAGGCACTGTAGATAAACTTATGGATGCTGGAGAAATGGCTATTCAATTAGGCTTTGCTAGCGCCGCGTCTAGCTGGAGTGGTGGTATAGACCAAATGGTTAAGGGCGGTTTACTTGGCGCTGTTGAAGGTGGCGTGTTTAGAGGTATTACTAACATGACTCAGCTTGGCGGTATGCTTGCTAAAGGCGGTATAGATGCTAAAAGGGCTAACCTTGCAATACGTACCATATCATCTAGTTTATATGGTGGTTTACAAAGTAAATCATTTGGAGATCCTATAGAACTTCAGATATATCATTACTTGCTTGGTGCTTACTTTGGTCTTACGGACGTTCCATACACACAGCGTAAAGCAATAGAGTTTATTAATAAGTCTAGAAATCTTACTCCAGAAGAAGCGCAAGCGGGACTTACTGAACGCATGATGAAACCAGAAAAGAATCCTGGTTTTGATGAGCTTACTCCAGAAGTTCAACGCGAAGTTACCGAGCAAATGGATATGATGTTTGGCAGGCCTGGTAATGCAGAAGATATATTTGCTAGAGCAATAATGCAGAACTTATCAGAACAAGATAGACAAGAGATAATACGAATTAAAGCTAACCAAAAGGTTGAAGAGTTTATGGACGAAGGTCTTGACTTTGAAGAAGCCAAGGCTAAAGCTTATGAATTTGTTAAAGACAAGAATCCGGGCGACTTATTTCTTGAAGAAGATTTTTATGTTAAAAGCGATAATGTTGTAGACGAACAATATAATCCTGCTAAAGGAGCTAACATATCTAACTTAGATATTGTCCGTTTATCGTTTGAGGACCATGAAATACCTACTATATTAGCTGATCCACTTACGTCTGTTACAGAGCAAATAGTTCGTGAAAATCCTAATGTATCTTCTGATGTTGCTATTTATATGGGAAAAAAAATATCAAAAGGTATTAGCGAAAAAAGATTGTTTGAGGAAATAATAAGAGATGTAGATGAAGGCATTGAAAGCGAGTATGGAGTGCGAGCTAATATTGAAAACAATACGGAGCAAATTAACAAGCTTAAAAAAGCGTATTTAAAGTTAGACCAGTTTAAGCCTGTAAGACAAATTACTTACAATACTGAGCCAGGTGCAGATGCTTCATATTTTTCTGAGTCAGATGGTATACTGTCAGACAATACTAGATCCATAGAGACTAAAGGTGTTAGTGCTATACAAGAAATGGCTAATGCTTCTGGTAGAGGAATATTAATTAGCAAAAACTCTGATGACTTATCCGGAGGCGTGGATGATTTGTTTAAGTCTTTCTTTGATGATTTTGGGGGTATAGATGATGCGAAAGTAGAAGATTATGTTATTAGAGCCGCCCAAGAAGGGCGGCCTGTATTGTTTGGGAAAAAAGATAGCGGCAATATCTACCATACCGATGGTTGGTTAGACAACGCTATTGATTGGGAAAACAGATTTTCACAAAAAATAGATGAAATAAACGAAGCAGATCCAGATTTACAAATAACGCCATTAGAAAATCCTATACTACGCAAGTATCAGTACAATAACATGGTGGCACTAGAGCGTTTAAATGGATTGTCTATGGCTGAAATGGTTCGTGCTAATAAAGACGGCTCAGGTAGTTTTATTACACGACCAGATGAAATTAACAAACGTATGCAGCCATTAGCTGACGGTAATCCTAGGCTGCAAGATTTATCTAGTGTATTTAGAGGGCCAATAAAAGCATTTATTGTAAAAGGCGCTACTGCTAAAGACGTTGAAGGCATAATAGATGCTGATGAAGTGGGAAGTGATGGTGTTACGCTTGTAAGTGAAAAATTATTTAATACTATAAAGAATCAAATAGGCGCTACCGAAAAAGACGGTTTTATTAAGTTTACAATTGCTGGACAGCAGAATGACAACAACGGTATGCTTATAGGTAAGCTTGGCGCATTTGAAGCTAATGGAAGTGCTGCTAAGTTAATGAAGGAAAATAGTGCTGATGTATTATTTTTTGATACAGCAGTTAAACAACGTGGACTTAGAAAAGAAACAAACATAGAGTTTACTGCAGATGGCATTAAACCTGTTGAAGGCGAAACTATAGAAGCTTTTAATATAGACCCCTCTACTATTAGAGTTAATTTAGGTGTGTATGAAAAAGCTCCTAAAAACATACGCATGGTTAAGCAGTTCATGTCGCTTCTTACTGACCCTGCAGCTACTCAAAGAATGATAGACAATGTTATTAAACCTTCTATTAATGGCGATGCTGAGTTAAATAAACGTATAAAAAACAAACAAATTAGTGACGAAGAAATAGCTAACATTGATATAGACAAGGTTAGCCTAGATGTTATTAACGATGTTTTATTTCAGCCCAATAGCGATAGGGTATATGGTAGTAGATTATATAGTAAGGTATGGGAGCACGTATTAAACGAAGTAAGTAAAGAAGATTTTCTTGACCCGTCAGACCAAAAAGGAGAAGCAGGTAAGCTACAAGACTTATTGCCTGAGTTGTTAATTGATGACTTTAATAGTTCGTCAGATAGAATAATAAAAGTAGTAGCTAAGTATAACGGGCTTACTCCTGATATTATGAACAGAGAGCAGATAAGTGCTTATGCTCACGAGGCTCTTAAAAGATACATGTTTAATCGCGCTGTAAGGCCCAAAATAGAAAATAGCGGGTCTACATTCATGTATGGTAACGATGTGTTCTTACAAAGGGATATGGGGCGCCCTGTGGAGAAAGGAACGTATATGTTTGCTAAGAACATGAGGGACTTTAAAATTAAATGGATTAATAATGAGCAACTATCACTAGGCAAGGCTTGGGATTTATACCAAAAAGAATCTAATGCTTCTGAAAGAAAAAAGATGGAACAAGCTATGGAGTTTTTTGTAGTTCGCGTTCCACAAGATTCTCCGTCTGGTGCCAGAGTATTAAATTTTGGTGGTTTCACAACCAGAAATGGATACGGCATGCACCTTAATGCTTATGATATGAAGTACTTGGGCGGTGCTGATAACGATGGTGATAAAGTACATTTCTATCAAAACTTAGATGGCGACCTTCCAGGGTCGCCTATACGAGATGCCGTATTAGCAAACAAAGACCAATGGACAGACGCTGAAGGCAATGTACGTGACGCTAAAGAAGGTGAAGATATTCAGGCTTTTGAAGCGCAGCAATTAGCTCTTAGAGGAAAAAGAAGTTTAAAAGACTCTTTAGATCCAAGAGAAATATTAAAGACTCATATATACACTACTGATGGTAACAGGTTAGTAGGACCTACAGCTAATGCCGGAGCAACATCTACTGGGTTTTTTGCTGGGTTTAATAAAAAAGTTTCTGGCTTTGACACAATTACGTTACCAAAATCTATTCCTGTTCAAAAAACAGGAAGCTATATATTGCAAATACGAATAAACAATATATCAGACAACCTTGTTGCTTTTAACGAACTTCGTAGAGAAATGATGAACGTAGCAGTAGATGCTACAGATATGCTTCCTTATAATATTAGGTCGGCTACTAGACTTCTTTCGCAAAAAATATTTAGCAATAAAGATGTAACATTGCTTGATAATAATGGCAATGAAATTAATTTTGACCAACTAAGTAGACAAGAGTTTAACGCAGTTAACAGAAATCTTTCTTTTACTAAAGTTGATGGCGTTAGAAATTTAGTACGCATTAACGAAACTATTAACGGAAGAAGGTTTAATTACGAAACAAATAAGTCTGAACGAATAGACTTTACACAAGCAATGTCTGAGTTGTCAGGCTTTAGTAATAAGTACGAAGGTATAGATTTAGGTAATGCTTATTGGAAGGCTGTAACAGAGCTTTCAAGACCTATTAAGCAGAAATGGAGAAATGTAATACAAGAAATTACAACAAAGCAAACTGATGATGATGGTAATATATCAGAGTTTCGTGAGCGAGTATCTGTTAATACGCTTGCTAAATATGCTAGATTTAATGTAAATAAGATATTCGATATTGTTAATGCTTATATGAAAGCAGATATAGATTCTGAGGCAGGCAATGTATTAGCTAGTAGTGGGCAAAAAAGATTGCACATACTAAAAGAAGGGGTTGATCCATTTCGTACTCTTTCTACTGTCCGTCACGTAGAAGAAGCAGTTGCTAAGCTTTCTAGTTTACTAAATAATGATGTAGCATATAAGGCGGCCCTAAAAGCCGGCGTTAGTAAACAAAAGCTTAAGGGTATACGCAAGCACGTTGATTCTGTTAAGTACATGCGTACAAAGTTTGTTACTACAGATAAAACAAGACAATCATACATGCAAAATGTAGCTATAAAAGAAAGTGCATTAGGCTTAAAAAACGTAAAGAATTTAGATAGTTTATTAGAAGTTACTGCTAACTACAAAAAAGGTTTAAAAACAAAACAAGAAAAAGATTACTACGATTTTTACATGATAGGCTCGTTATCAGAGCAGCGATTTAACATAGACGATATTGCCCGCATGGAATATATTGTCCAAAGTAAAGCGGCTAGAACGTATGCCGAAGCTGAGCAAATGATTAACAATGATGCTTATGATAATTATACATATGAGTATTTAAAAAGCCAGGAATTTATAGAAAAAAATCCATCGCTTGCTAATACTTATAAAGCAGTAGATAGATTATACCAAAATGACGTAGCAAGTGACTTTGGTTTTTCTGTACCAGCTGTAGATGATGCTAACATAGCTAAATGGTTTGCTGATTACACTGATATTATACAAGCTAAGCCCGACCAAGTTGTTAAAAAAGATATATTAGACCCCGCAACAAGCAGGTTTCTTGAGAAATTTTTATTAAATAATATATCAGAAGAAAAAGCAACTGAAATAAAAAACAAATTAGCAAGTGATTTAAGGGAAAGTGGGTATAGGCAGCCAGGCAGAGAAGGAGAAGTGCCTTCTCTTAATGAGATGTGGAATAAATATAATACAAATAGACCACCTATAAATGCGGAGGAAGCTAGACGTTCTTCTATTTCTGACGAAGTTATTACAGAAAGATTTACTGATAGCTTGTTTGATAAAATAATTACTGATGCTGAAAAAATAACAGATAAAGGACAAGCAGAGTTTGCTTTTGGTAAAATAAATGACACTATATTTAACGAAGGCACAGAGCAAGGAAGAAGAAATCAACAGTTATTAAAAGAACTTAAAGCGCATTTGTCTAAGCTTCCTTCTAATGTTATAAAAAATATAGAGCGTATTTATGAAGGTTATGTAGGCAAAGAAGTTGGGGTGTCTACTGTACGTGACATAGAAAACTTTATTACGTTTTTAAATAGCTTTCATAAGAAAACATTTTTAGAACGCCTTGTAGGAGCAGACCCAGGTACTAAAGTATCTAGATTGTATTGGGCATTTTTTCCTGATTCAATAGCGCGGAGACTTACTTCATTTGACCCTAATGTATCTGCTTCTAAAACGATACAAGTACTTACTAAAGATGGATACAAGTCTAAAGAAGTAGCTGATATTATGTCGCATTATGAGCAAATGAGGTTGTTTTTAAGTGCAGCAGAAGAAAGCAGATCATCGCTTGTAAGTATGGTTACTAGCCGTATTAATGATGAGCTTTCTTATCTTAATGATGAGTCTGTTTTAAGAGACAGAGACGACCTTATTGAAGCGGCAATAGCGGTAAAAGAATATAACAATGTTGCTCGTGAGCTTAACATAATTAGAAATCCAGATGCTACTCCAGAGCAAAAAAGAAATGCTGAAAATAATTACGAGCAATACAAAAAGAACTTTGATAACGTTAAGGACATTTACGAGAAGCTAAAGGATAAAAAGTATACGATATACATTGACGGAATTAAACAAGAGGTAACAGGTAAAGACCTAATGGGGGACTCTGATACGTCTTATATTACTGCTGGCCTTAAAATGAAAGACGGCATGATATCCAAGTCTTTTACAGGCCTTAACAAATTCTTTTTTGATACTGTTATTAACCCTATAGAAGCTGAACAATTTGTTGTACGCAGACCTGATGGTAGTTTAGATGCATTTGCTACTATGGATAAAATGGATGCTCAATTCCAGGGTACTAAATTTGAGTCTGAGCGTATAGCTAATATAGGCTTATCTAATTTGTTTGAACTGTCTAAAGAGATTGATTATTACTACAATAACGAGGTTAAAGTTGGTGGTAGAAAAATGTATATCAATCAAATAGAAGACCCACAACTTCGTGAAAAAAAACTATCTGATATTAGACTAACTGATAGAGGTAGAAAAATTACTGACGGGCCTCAAGGGCCCGAATACGCCCGTAATTCTGATGGTACATTTGTGCTAAATCCTATGATAGGTAAGATTGATGCAGTAGATTATTTCCCGCATACAAATCATTCCGATGCAGCTATAATAGAATGGCAAAAGAAATTTCTTTTTGACAAAGATCTAAACGATGTTACTCCTAACGAAGCACTTGCGTTTAAAAAATGGACATCACAAGGCAAAGTTGAGGATGCGGGTATAGCTAGAGATTTTATTGATGATTTATTTACAAAAAAACGTTTATCGGTTAAGCTCCACGACAGAAACGTAAGTATAAAAAAGTTTGGCAACCTTAGTGGTCGTTCTGATAAAATTATAGGTGGTTGGGAATTAAGCGCTAAAGCTTATGATCAGTATGCTCAGTCGCTTAATAGCGCGTATCATAAGTTATATGGTACTATTATGGCTCAAAAATACAACAGACAGTTTAGAGAGTCTGGAGTAATGGGCGATATTACCGAATCATGGGCTAAGTTTGGCGATATATACATACAAGATTTTGTTGGTAAACCTACATCATTTGGTCTTGAGTATTTTGCAGACCCTTATCTTAACTTTAAAAAGTCACCGTATTATGCTCTTAGCGATGATGCCGCTATGGGATACTACAATCGTATAGCTAAGTTTTTTGGCTGGAAGCAATACGCAAACGATGAGATGGGCAAAATGGATTTCCAAACTAAGATGAAAGCTTTTACACGGCTTGAGGGTAAGACTCAGTTAATGACGCTATTGACCAACACCACGTCTATGATTAACAACTATGTTGGTGGTACAGCTCAAACAGCCATTAGCTCAGGTTTGCGTCCGTGGCGATTAGCTGGTAACTGGCAATATTTAAGAGATAATATAGACCCGTCAATTACTAGTGCCGAAAAAGCTAGAGAAATGGCCAGACAGTTTGGTGCTATTGAGTCTTATATTAGTAGTGAAGTTGGGCCTACAGCTCAATTAAGGTCAACATTTAATAGGTTTAAAAGAGACCTTGGGGCTCTTTATAGAAGTGGAGATTTTACTAAGCAACAAGTAGTAGAGCTTGCAAAAAAACATGGAATGTCCGATGTAATATCTGGACCGGGTGCATGGATGATGAGTTCTGTAGAAGTAAGATTACGTACTCGTTCTTTTTGGGCTCATTACTTGCAAGCCAGAGAAATAATGATGGCGGATGGCAACTCGTTTAGATGGGATGACCCAATGATAATACAACAAGCATTAAAAGGTGTATGGGGTTCTCAGTTCTTATATAACGCACCTAACAGACCCGCTATTGCACGAAGTAATTTAGGTCGTATATTTTCTCGTTTTCAGCTTTGGAGTTGGAACTCGATTAGATTTCGACGTGACATTTATCAAAAAGCTAGAGAGTCAGGATTTCAAGAAGGAACCCCTGAATACCAACGTTATGTGCGTATGGCTCAAGCTGACGCTTTTATGTTTGCTTTAGCCGCGTTAATGCCTATGAGTATGTTTGAGTCTATACTTCCTGCTCCTTGGAATTACCTGCAAGACTTTAGTGATTACTTCTTTGGTGATGAAAAAGAAAGAGACAGAGCTTTTTTTGGACAAATACCTTATCCATTTAATCCTTTGCAAGTAGCTTTACCACCTTCTGCTAGATATATAACTACTGGTGTTAGTGTTCCTATTGAAATGGCAATAGCGATGTTAAGTGATAAAGATTTGTCTGATGCTCTTGATTACAGAGTTGTTAGCCTTATGCCTTATGGTATGCTTACTAGAAATATTGTTAGGTCAATAGATACACCAGCTATGGCTCCGCAGTACCTAACAGGTGTTCACTTTCATACTCTTACTAGGTTAATGAATCAAATGGAAGATAGCGCCACATTAAAAGCTAATGGTCTGTATGAGGCTAAAAGCAGGTATGTGGATGAAGAAATACAGAAGCTTTTAGATTATATGCAAAATATTGAACAATAATATTTTTTAACTATATTATAGTATACGCGTAAAGCATTGGTTTAATAACAAATAAAAGCATAATGAATTTACATATTGAGGAGCTCTCTGAAAACGTACATGCGTTTGAGTATAGTAATTGTAGAACAGGAGACATAGTACCTACTCTTTTTTGTTCTGATATTCACTTAGATAGCATAGGATGTAAACGAAAGATTCTAAAGCAACATTTTGATGAAATTAAAAAAGCTAATGGATTAATTTTTATCTTTGGTGATTTGCTTGATGTAATGGGTAGCTATGGTGACCGCAGATTACAACGTGAAGATATAGACCCACAATTCATCCAACACGGGCGTACTTACCTTGATTTGGTATGTGAGTATACCATAGAGTTTTTAAAGCCTTACGCGCAAAATATAGCGCTTATATCGTATGGTAACCATGAGAAAACGATAAACAAATTTCACAACCACGACATATTACGTTCTATTGTATGGACGCTAAATCTTGAAGATAAAGTAAACATACAATTAGGCGCGTACTCTGGTTGGGTATTTCTTCGTATGCAAAAACCTAGTGGAACCGGTGTAGGGTGCAATATACATTATCATCATGGATTTGGAGGCAATGCTAAACGTTCTAAAGGTATGCTTGATGTACAGATTGAAGCAATGAAATATCCTGACGCGCATATACTAGTTCGTGGGCACACGCATCAAAAATGGTACGATCCAAGTACCGCGCGAATGCGAGTAACACGAAGTGGCAGAATTTATAAAGATAAAATTAAATACATACAATCAGGTTCGTATGTAGATGGAATAGGCACTGGAAGATCAGGATGGCCAGTAGAAAAAAACTTTAACCCTACTGATATTGGTGGGTGGTTTGTTGACTTTAAATTTACGATATCTGATAGTACCCCTAAGATAATTACTCAGATAATAGAAACGCCTGTAGATACGTTTTAATTTAACAACTGAGCAATAGCATTTATAATTGTACTTGAGCCTAATCCTGCTCCTGTTGCCCAAGCAAGCAATTTCTTTTTAAAGTCTTTTAAATCTGCTACTTCTTGTTCTATTCTGTGTACTCTTTTTACCAGGCCTTGTTCGCCATATTCGTTGCCGACTAATGCTTTCTTAATTTCAGTAATGTCTTGAGCAAGTATTTCTATCATGTTTTCTAACTTGTCAATATCGTATTTAATTTCTTTTACTTGTGAGTCCATGTTTTCGGCTTGTGATATATCGTTTATAAAAAATATACATAATTCTTTACATACAAAAGTTTTATGTAAAAAAAAAGCCACCAGCGTTTAACTGGTGGCCTGAGGAGACATGACATATTAGAACAATACTTCACATAAGATAATAGTAACAGATGGAAATTTACTATAATGTTTGCTTACTTCCAAATATACTATTTGTGAATCATCGTCATATGCTACGCCATTAAGCGTATCAAGATAAAATTTAGCTATATTGTCTACATCTGGCTTCTTAGGCCTGTACTGATCGTGCAGTGTTTCAGTTTTTTTATTAGAATAAGATTTAGGTATGCCGAAATTAGCTATAATCCTAGCTTCGATCATGTTTTCTATCTTAGTAATCTTGTAATTAGACTGAATGTATTTTAGTAGCTTTTCTTTATCTTTTGCTTTGGGGTCATAAGTACGCACAAACCCACCCCTAGAGGTGTGTCTGTGCCTTGCCTGTGAGTGAGGTTCACCTGGTATTTCTATAGTAATGCTATCCATTACTTGCGAATACTTAAAGTTGTGACCTTATGAGTTTCATAACCATCAGGTATAGCGCCGCCATCTTTGATATAAGCCTTGATAGCTTTCTTATCTGGCGACTCTTTTATTGCTACAGGTATATTGTATGCTTTAGAATATTCAATAAGATATTCATCATCGGGTAATATCTCTTTGTTTCTAGTAGTAAAGTATACAGTGCCTGCCTGCGTTGGTATGCGTGGCGTGTCTGAGTTAATCATAAACAGTTCAATGCGTGTTTTAAGCATGTCTACTGTTTTTTCTGTTGACTCAATCTTGTTAGCATAAAACTCAGCAGATTGTTTTTTTAGTGTTTTAAGGTTGTTTATTTCATCATTAAGTTTGTTTATAGCAAATAAGTATCCTTCTACTTGCGCTGGGTTACTGATGACTTTATTGTCATCGTTTTCTTCTAAAAAGATTCTACTAATATCATCATAGGTTAACTGCTCGTGAGTTACTTCTGATGTATCAGTGTGTTGGATTGAATCGAAATACATTGTAATCAAAATTAAGTTGTAAGTTTATTTTTCCTCCGTCCCTGGTCTTTAATGACCTCAACGTTTTGTATTGTTCTTCGCCTTCCAAAGCAAATACGTGGTCCATTTTAGTGACATTAGCACGATTACCAGATAAATCATTAAGCTCTATAGCTGCTCTTGGATTATCTCGTTTCTTCAAGTGATGTATTAGTATTACTTGAATGTCTTTATTTTGCGCTAACTCTCTAAAAGTTTCTACGATCATGCCTAGTTTAACGTACTCATTGTTACCTGCTTTGTCTACCTGAATACCGTCTGATGTATCTACTACAACAAAACGATAATCTTTCTGACTAATTAGCCTACCAATAGTGCTTACCTCTGGTGATTGTGATAACATATCAATAAAGCTTAAATCTTTATCGAATATTTGTCCGCCTGTTACTAGTTCTATTATTTCTTGCTTTGTCTTGTTATACATATTTTGTAAGAAACGTCTGTATACTAGCGATTCATGCATCTCTAGGTTTAAGTACAGCGTTTTATGACGTATTTTGCATAACATGTCTTGAACAAAGGCGCTTTTACCAGCACCTGTATCTCCTGTTACTACCATGATTTCGCCAGGTAAGAATTTATACGTACCTAACTTACCATACATAGACATTAGATTAACTCCTGCATACTCTGACTTTTGTATATAATCTACAAGGTTTTTTGTCATACTAACGGAATCATTGATTTCTAGTACAAAGTCCTTGTTTTTATAAAATATACATCTTGAGTCGCAAAACTCAGTCATTACTTCATCTTTACATCCATAAGCGTATTCACCCTTATAAACATTTTCAACAAGACGAGTAAACTCTTGAGCCTCTTTTGATCCATCTGCTATGTCTAGCCATTTTAGTAACATCACTCTAGCCAATGAAGCAATTATACCGTGTCTTCTCCATGAACTAACAAGTCGCAAAGCATCTTTGTGACGTCGGCCCCCTAAAGGGCCGCGTAAAACAAGCTTTTGCATACAAGTAACAACAGACGAAGGATTGTCGTAATCATTCATCTGCAAAAAGTTACTCTCTACTTCTCCTTTAATAACCTCTTCTGATAGCGTACCATCGTCTAAGTTATTCATAGGAACAGTTATTCGTTGTTCTATGTAATCTTTGCCTGCCAACTCGTGCAATAACGTTTCTGCATCAGCGCTATTGCCAATTTCAAACAAAGTGTTATGAGATATAGGAATTTTATGCCAACCACTTTTATGAGCGCTATACGGCGCTCTAATAAGACCTGTAGGTGACATAGGCATAGTGTCTACGTATTTTTCCCACGGTCTAAAGAATGATTTAAAGGTAGATACCATATCAAAGTTTAAAGACTCTGAGTCTTCAAACGTAAACACATTAGGCATGTGTATATGATATCCTTTACCTCCTGAAAACCATACTTGTATGTTGTTTTCCTCTATTTCATGAAGCTCGGTTAAATGCTTAACAATGTCTATAGTTACCTTTGTAATTGTTTCTAAGTCAGTAGATTCACCATCAATATCTATAATAGTTTTATGATGATAACGATTACCTCTATATCCAGCGATACTATTCATTGATTTCACGTAATCTAGTACATGTTTATCATACGCATAGTATGATGTATACATGATTTTACCTAGATTAGCCGTTACGTATCCTTGAAGTCGTTCTTCTGGTATAAAATTACCCCTGTTAAATACAGAATCTACTACAAATTCTAAGTATCTATTAGCCAATTTGTCTCCTTAAATTAAAAGCCCCAGGCGCTTTCACGCCCAGGGCTAACTTTACGTCACAATATTAGAACATAAGATCATCGCTACTAGCTGACGCTGTAGGTGTTCCATATGCTAATTCCGTCGTATTAGTGCTGTTATTTGTTTTACTAGATTCGTATCTATCTTGAGATTCTCTCAAGTATGAACGACCCTCTGATACTTGTTTCATTGCATAGCTATCGCCCTGCAATACGTCATAGATTACTTTAAAATGATCTTCATCACTTAACGATTCATCTAATGACAATAAGTATCCATAGTTTCTATACGCTGGTTTATCTTTGGCTCGTTGACGGCCATATACATACGATAGAAAGAACGCTGGTTTACCAATCATATTGTCAAATACATCTTGCTTAAACATAACGCCATCTAGTGCTTTCTGCTCGTCTGTAAGACCTTCGTATGCACCAAAACGCGCAAAAGTTTGGTCAATGCGAGAGGCTAGACCCCAGCCTGTAACTTTTTGAGTCATGTCATCTCTATTGAAATGACCAAACATAGTAACAGTATTGTCGTATGCTCCTGATTTAACCGTAAACTCAATGTATACATCAGGCTTGTAGTTACCTAATTCTTTGCCAGGTATTTGTTTAATAGCTGTAATAACGCCACGTTTACCGTATACGCCGTCAGCTATTTTACCTGAGCTTCCTGATGATTTTTGTTCTGATTGTCCTGCAATTAACATATTATTCTTCTTTTAGTGTTGTTGTATTATTATTAATAGTTCGTAATGACCATGATTTGCCATTACCTGTGTCTCCTAAAATTAATATCTTAGGATTGTGTATACCATGAGCTTTGTATGTATTTAATATATACGATAAGTCTTGTGGTATTATGCTAGGCATGTGACCGCCTCTGTTTTTAGCATAGATGTAACGGTTGTCTGCTGTTACTATCCAGCTAAATGTTTTGCTTTTGTTAGATGAGTCTTTTTCTACTTTAGAGTAGGCAATAACGTCAAAGTATCTACCACAAGCTTCTGTGATACTACCTTTTAAGTCTGGCACTTCTATAGGCCTACCATACTCGTCATCTTTACGCTTAACGTGACCTGTAACAATAACAGGGAAGTTACACTTAGAAAACATATTAATTAGCTTTTCCATAGTGTCTCCATAAAGACCCCATGACCGCATGTCCATTGTTTCTAGCTTAGCTTCTTTAGTGATTGATGCACGTTCTTGGCTACCTAACATAGTGATAGTGTCAAGTATCAGCATGTTAACACCTGCTTTTTTAAACTTGTTGTTAAAATCTATAGTAACCGTTTCACCTAAATCGCCTAGCAATGGATGTTGCTCTACAGATTTAGTAGCTATTATGATTTCTCCTACAAGTTTTTTGCCAAGCTCCTTAGCGGAGCCTGACCACGGCACAGCAGGAAGACCAAACACTTCTGTTTGCTTATCCTTGCCACCTATTGTTGATAGCGAATGATCTACATCAAACACTAATGCTTTATAATTACTCATATTGAAATAATTTGAGTGTTTCTTGTTCTAATTTAACACCCGTTAAGTATTCGTATATATCATCAACTTCAATGATATTTATGTTTTTTTGTGATAAAACATTGCCAAAAAACCCCAAAGGTAAATCAACTTGTTTTTCTTTTACAATACGAACATCTTCAACTGGTATTTCTAGCTTGCTTACATCATCCATTGTTATATAAGGATGAGCTTCTAATGATTCTTTGTCTGGTACAGAGTTAGAAACACTAAAAATATGTAAGGCTGTAATATATACATCATATGGTATTTCTACAAATGCAGCTAACTTATTATTTTTTACATAAACTCCATATTTTTCATCATGCAACTCTACGTTTAGCATTGAATACTTATGCATAAACGGCATTGTTACGTATGATATATGAGCATTTACCTTATTTTTTAATGATAATAGACTATTAAAATGAAATTTATAAGGGTAAATTGCCTTTAGTTCATCAAAGTTATAATTAATACCTATAGGATATTTGTCTTCATTGTTTGACAAATCGCATACTAATATTGATGAATTTATCTCATTATTTAGTGATAAATTTATCCACTTATGATTGAGTGCCCCTAAAGGCACTCTATCTTTTAGCTCAAAAGCAATGTGTGTTTTTGATGAATGTAAATATTCACTCCAAACATTAGCAATGCGATTCCAGTATGGAATTAAATCTATTGTCTCCATATTATATTTATCTTATTAGTAATGCGTTGTTTCTAGCTCCATTAGATTAGATATGTATGATATCTTTTCTGGAACTACATCTCCGCCTAAGTAATTGGTAAGTATACCTACCATAGCACTAGCGGTCATACTACCTATATGTGAGGTAGCCTTATAGGCACATGGAAGCGTTGTTGCTTCGTTTGGTGGAAACCAGTGCTCTAAATAATTATCATTATCTAAAGTAGCGGCATACACCTGAAACATTTCTGCTCCCATGCGACCATCAACAAATAGCTTACGATTATCGCCTTGTGATAACCATTTCTCATACGCTAACTTGCGTACATCCATGTCATCTACGGCGCATAACATTATAGAATAAGCTGGGCTGTCTTTATCATATTTAACATCGTAAGGAAATACTTGATCAGGACCAAGCATGTCACTAATTAACTCAGAAACCGCTATTGCCTTATTCTTTCTGATGTCAGATAGCTTACAAAGCTGTCCGCCCATATTGTTGATGTCGTACAAATCCATATCACAAACAACTGGTTTAGCACCAGCTCTGGCTAGAAAATGAACTAACCAAGAACCGATGCCTCCAGCGCCTATAACTAATGGAAATGATTCTTGTAAGGGTTCAAACCATTCAGCTTTGCTGAATCTAGCTCTGCCCATTTTTCCTTTTAGTTTAATCATTAATAATACCCTCTATAGTATTCTATTGGATACGTAAGTCCTGCACGTACAAATGGTAGCCACTCAGCATAGTGTTCTATTACTTCTTCGGTTAGAAGTATAGGGTCCATACCTTGCATCATTTCTACGTCATGTATTTTGTAGTTTTTACTACGAGTAGATACATGAATTAGCACAGAACAATACAGCATTTCTATCATATGAGCAGATTCCCATATGTGCTTTTCTCCTATTTTGTTTATTAAATTAAAAGCATCAACAAACGCATTCATAGCAACTAAATCAGTATAATCGTCATACACTCTTGATAAATCTACGCTCATAGTGATTTCTTCAGAAGCATATGGTGATTTCCAGGCTTTACCGTTACGTATCAGTCCTGAATAATACTCAAGCACATCAGTTCTTGTATCGTCAGTACTTGATGGATTTAATCCATAAGACTTTAGTATAAAACTTAGTAACTCGTGAGTTGCTCTTAATTTGCTTTCTTTTTGCTTTTCGTTTAATTCTGTTTTAAAGTTAATATCATAAGCATCTTCAAGAAGCGGTTTTATGTCTTCTATTTCTGCTGTATCACTATTAACAAGTTTAGGAGAATACATTTCTAACAAATCTTCTGACATAAACTCTACTGGAGTCATATATAAAGATTCATTGTATTGAATAGGAGATGGACTAAATCCACCTTTGTTTGTATTACTATTTAAAGTAAAGTAGTTGCCTTTATAAGAATTGTATGTTCCTACAGTTCTATTAGCATCTATTTGCTTTATTCTAGCAACAAGGAATTCATCTATTTCTGGCTCAAGCGTCTCTACTTTGCAATTAAAGTAGCCCACTTTACTATCTATCTTATATTCACTTTTACTAATGCCTATTTTTACATCTGCATCTAGCTTAAAGCTAATTCTGGCAATGTATTCAGCATCATTATTAGTAATTACAGATAAAAAGTAATCGTATTGATTAGCACCATCAATAAGTTGTTGGACGTCTGTACCTGAAAAGAATGTTTCCATAGAGTTATGTGAATGTATAAAGCCTTGCTTCATATCGTCTAACTCAGGATACTTTTCAATAGCGTCCAGCACTTCTTCATAGTTTTCAATAGTTGTTGAACCAGCTGTTCCTACATCCATAGGATACAAATAGTTTACATGCACTTGGTAGTTGTTAGGATCCGATATTGTTCCTTCTTCGCTATAAAACAATATACCACACCATTCAAGGCCTGGATATTTATTGCAAAGATATCTGTCCAATGCTATTACTTGCGGATGCAAGGTAATGTTCGGAGTTCCTGACAACGATATTGTGGTAGCTTTGTTTTCTTTCAGCGATATATTTAATTGCTTGCTCGACTGTGTATCTACCGTAGATTTTGTATGTGTTCTCAATGTGTTCATATATGTTAAATATTATGTCTTGTGTTTGTGTTACTGGTTCAGCATTACCTTCATATAGATTTCCATCTATAAAAAAGCTTAAGCTATTTATGTAGTTAATTGTATAGTCATAGTCTGCTTCATTATTTATACTAGCATAATCTTCTAGCCGGTTATATACGGTTTCAAAATCAAACAGATCATCTTCATCGTATACTTCTCCGTCTACAAGTACTCTACAGTAAGAACCGCAATCAACTTCTTTTATATCTGTTATGTTTACATTGTTATTAACTTTATAAAAGTTTTCAATGTAATTCATAGCGTCAATAAACGAAGTACTGTTATTAATGTATTCTTCTACTATATACTTAAATAGACCTAAGAGTTCTTTGTATTTGCTGCTATAAATAATTGCATCAAACCTACTTTCATCTTCTACATAATAATAGATATGACTATTAAACATGAAGTTTATATCATCTATTACGCACTTTATAAGATGGTGTATGTATTCAGCTACTTTTTTGTGCCCATCATTTAATGTATTATCATTGTATTCATTTTTAAGGTATTCTAGAAATATGCTTGGAGAACCGCCCAAATCATATTGACCTAAACTATCTGAAACACAATAATCTTCTCTAAATGAAAGGTAATCATCTTCACATACGTATCTGTATGCATCATTAGAAGAATCTTCTGCATTATGTACATTTTCAATGTATACATATGGTCCGCCATCAATACTTTCATGATGAACCATCACATCTAGCAATGTAAAGAAGTCATATAACCTATCTTCATTCAAATGAATTCTGCTATCATCAAACGCTTTTTTAAGAGTTGTGTCTCCTAAACAAATTGTATGTGATGTTAGCCCTGATACATGAGAATGAGCGTAGCCTGCTATAATCATGTTTTCATCAGGAGATAAGTTATAAGCACCAATGCTATTGAATCTATTATAAAACACTTGATTATCCTTTACTGCTAACGTACCAGTAATTTTTATGACAAAATTCTTTAAGAATAATTCGTCATTATCTTCATTAGATACGCGTAGCTCTGGATAAACAATAGTAATAGTAAACTTTTTATCATTATTGTAGTCTTTTTCGACTTCATACTTTACATTTGTTTGCTCATAAACAGAGTCAAGTATATTTATTAATGTTTCATGGTTTATCATTATAATGTTTTGTAAGTTATTGTTTCTTTTAGCTTATCTATAGTATCCTGTATAATAGATATTGCTTCTTTGTCAGAAAAAGAAAACCCCAGCTGTCCGCTAGAGTTCTCTACATTTTCCGTTATCGTCTTTACGACGCTCTCATGCCAACGTTTAATAATATCAAGCTCCTGCATCGATCTTCATTGGATAGATGTGCAACTCTACTTCATCGCCCCCGTTAATAGGATCGTGCATATTTAACGTTTTGCGACCATCTGTTCTGTTGACAACTTTACAACTAGAAGGAATAACGTCTTCGTTATCAGTGCCTTCTATTTTGTTGCAAATATCATTTACAGTACTAAACTCTCCGTGTATTGAAAAGCTTCTTCCTGTTGTTTTGTTAATGACTGTTACTATCATCTTGTTCTCCTTATGATTTTTGTATTTGTTGTATTTCGTATTCAAGTAATAATTTTCTAGGTACCTCTAAAGCATTTTCTAGAGTACATCCTTTAAAGCACCACATAGTAGCGCCCTGCATTGCATAAGCCCATGACCTTGATACATACGACATAGGTATGTATTCGTCTTGGTCATATTTTGTGCAATGAATTAGTACACTATCGACAATAATTTTTTCTTCTATTGTCATAAAGTATACATCATAGTCTCCGTTATCATCACTGACAGCATCAACTATTGATCCTTTTTTGTTTTTAATATGAGACTTCGCGGAGCTCATTAAAAGCTTCCGCAAAATCCATAGTAAAGCATTGCTTAATACATTAGTCATTAAACCACTCAGCTTGTAAGGCTAGTAGGTCATCTTTCTCTTGTATTAAAGTATTTAAATCACGCTTCGCTTCTAACACATTAGCGGCGCTATAGTTTTGCGACGTTATTTGTGCATCAAAGTTTTGCGTAGCCACAACGATAGCTTTACTCAAATAAGCCAAACGTTGCTGGTTATCCGCTATTGCCATAGCAGCTCGTCCAGCCAGTTGTTCTTCTTTGATTTCGTTATCACTGCGCTTTATTACATCTAAGTATTTCATAATAGTATTATGTTATTGGTTGTTGTTTATATAAAAGATAGACATGCTTTCATACACATCTATCTATTAGGGTTACTTATGAGAAAAATATACTCAGGCTTTCATACCCAAGTATATAAGGAACTGTATGCCCATCAGTTACCTGATGTGATCTACACTCATTCTAGCATGCTTTACTACTCTGCTTTCTTTGTTTTCTCTTGTTGGTTGGTCGCGCTTTGGGCGCTCCCCTGTTTTATTCCACACATCATTTGTAAAGTATGTGTTTATCTTTTTGTTACAATGTACCCACATTAGGTACGCTGGGTCTATAATACAAACTGAATTGACATCACGTCCCTGGTGTTTACCAAAGGACATGACATCATTCAGCGATAACCACTTAGCACTCATAGCTAGCAATTATCTGTTTGTTTATGTTTGGCATGTAACAACTAACATATTCGTACAATTCGGTAGCTTCATCGTTATTGCCGTATATATCTGTAGCATACTCACTCTGAAACAAGCCATTTATATATTGTTGTAAGGCTTCTTCTTCCATGACTATCTCCAGCGTTTGTTGTTACGTTCTATTTCACGTTTAAGTGACTTTTCATCCATTTCAAGTCCTACTAATGTTAGTATTACGCTTCCAAATAAGCATACTACAGTTACTATAGGTAAACGAGCGTCTATTTCAATGCCTACAGCTCCAGCTGCAAGCAATCCAATAGTTATCGTTACCCATAATAATACCAGCATTACTCCTAGCTTTGTTAGAATATCACCCATATCACCACCCCATTATAGCTTTAATTACTTTGACAAAGCTACGGCGCTCAAAGATGAAATCTACATAAGCAGTACGCATAGTATTAGTAGACTTATGCTTTCTTTTACCATGGTATTTATTGACTAAGTCATATCCCATGTTGTCAAATACTTCTACAAGTATCTTCTCTATTCTATCTTTTAAATAGAATCGCTCCTCTCCTGTGCTAGTCACAGGTATTCTTACTTTATATGTTTTCATAGTATTGTTTATTAGTTGTTACTTTACTCGTTTATCGGATCGCTTTCAGCGCCCATTCTTGAAAAAAACAAGGCAAGACGTTAGTCTTGTCCTTTCTCTTAGTCAATAGACTAAAGTAAGCTTTAGCTTACCATAGTCTTTGACGTTACACTCGGATTAACCTTTACTTAGTAATCTAGCAAAGACACTCTCGAGAGACTCGGTTTCCATTTCGTTCATCCAATACTTAACGTTGAAACCATTACCGTTCTTAGATGCAGTAATTGCAATGTTACCATTAAATCCAGTAATGGAAACGATGCTTTCGAAGAGTTTCTTGACATGGGAAGCTTGCTCCTTGGTTTCTGCCCATAGGCGCATATTAGCATCGACATAACCGTTACCGGCTAAATACTCTGCTAAGTTTCCAAGCTTTCCTGAAAGAAAGTCTTCTTTTATGGCCTTTACTTGTGAGCCATATCTCTCATCTTCGCTGGATATCCAACCTCGGCTATCCTTAACGCTTAACGTTATCATGTTTGGGCTTAGTGTTCTTGAAGTACTCATTGTATTCTCCATTGTTTGTTGTTATTGTTACGGTAGAGTTAAGCCGTTTTTTCAACGGTTTTTGACCCTACCTAGCCATAAAAGAACCCCGTGGGGTTTGTGTTTATCCTGCACATACATTGGATAACAATTTTTTGCATGTACACTAAATACCCTTATATTCCTTTTGATACTATGCTTACATCAACTATACCCCAATCTTG
>Ga0181601_10001346_pt1 | contig 20883 bp, 18 predicted proteins | sample 041ome_8_FD_133020 | JGI IMG/M metagenome (GOLD analysis project Ga0181601, IMG submission 133020) | Coastal salt marsh microbial communities from the Groves Creek Marsh, Skidaway Island, Georgia - 041407BS metaG (megahit assembly) | ecosystem: Environmental > Aquatic > Marine > Intertidal zone...
GGGATTTTAGATCTTCTAGAAGGGTTAAATCACTTTGTGAAATTAACAACGGATGTGGCTTTACAATGATTGGCCGATCACCTGCCTGCTCCATCACCGTGGCCAACATTCCCAAATCGGTAAAGTCTGTTGCACCGGCCAACCGCGGATGCGAGCCTTGAAAAAACACTGCAATTGCGCCTTGGGGAAATGTTTCATGGCTGCGTGCCTGTTCATATCGCGACATCCGACCATGCACGTATCGATGCCGCATCCGATCATAAAACGGTTTTGCCCGTTTGAACGGCATGTCTGTCGGATGATAGACCAAATCGCCAATCGAGCTAAAGGCTTTGGTTCCTTTGGGGTCTATATGCCAAAAGCGCCAAAAATAGGCGACACCCGCATTTAAGACATTCGCCATATTCACACATCTGTCGTCAATGATATGCAAGTTGCCGTCATTAAACCGATCGTCCGGCACTTGACGCGTCATCGTTTTGATATCCTCATCCCGCTGGCGAATTATAACGTCAAAACCTTTACCGGCAGACATGTCTTTAATCACGCCATAGAGTTGCAAGTGATTGAAAGACAACGGCCGTGTCATGTCCGCCGTTTTCAAGTGGATAATAATGTTTGGCACTAAAGCATCCCACCGCTTTTATCGTTATAGGGTCATGATACCTTGCCGCATAACAAATACAATCAAACATAGATTTATTGCAGGGAATAATCGTTATCTTGTTCCAAGTTCAGCGATACATCCGCGTGTGCTTCAACGTAATTCGGGTGCCTCGCTGTCTGTATAAGCGGTGCCTTTGCAACAACTAAAAAGCCTTGGACATCTATGCCGCGATCTTTTCTCAGCGTCGTCTCATTAAAGGCGATTATGGCTAAGCCAAAGCGATCTAACACTTGGGTTAGATAAGATTTAGAATGGCGGTACCGGCGCGCGGATCCCAATTGATAAGATACAGAGTCACCAGCGCTTTCAACACTAAATGCAACAAAACCATTAGGTTGCAACGCTAAACTAATCCAATTTATCACCCGCTCCAACGCGCCCATATAGATAAACACATCTGCGGCTATAATGAGATCATATTGCGACTTATCCAAATATGGCAGGTTCAGAATATCTGCTTTTGACAGAGTGTCATAAATCTTGCGTGCTTTTGATTTCACAAGCATGGATTGTGACAGATCGACGCCAGACAAGTGATCAACAACAGGTCGAAACACCGCACCGGCCAGACCTGTCCCACAGCCCAGATCAAGTGCTGTCGAAAACCGCTCAGAATGCAATTCCGACACGATAAGGCCCAAATTTTCAGGCACACTATATCCTAACTTGCCGACCAGTGACGCATCAAAACGATCTGCATATTGGTCAAATAACGTTTCAACAAAGGCCGTAGGCATCTGCTCTAAAGGTTGTGACGCATATTGGTGCAAGAGCAGCCCCGCCCCCAATTGATCGCTGGGATCCAGCGCAACCGCCTTTTGCCAAGCGGCGACAGCGCGATCTGTTTGGTCCATCGTCTGGGCCAAAAGCCCCAACTTATACCATCCCCAGACCCAATGTGGCGCACGGTCACATATGTCTTGCAAGAGTTCCAAAGCAGCTTTTGGGTCGTTCTCACGCTCCAATAGCTCTACAAAGTTGTACTGACGATCCAAACTAACATCGCCCGATGACCGAACCAGTGCTGACATACCTGCCATCCAAATTGTACGAAGGACCATATCATCGCATCTTTGAATAGAATCTGCTTTTGAAATGGTATTACAATCCGCGCAATTACTTTGGAAAATAGCATCGAGCAAGCGATATTTTAGCGCCAGCTCACCACAAATGTGTGAATCCCAAATATGACGGCCCGCGTCTGCGGCAATCGCAAAAGTGTCTGCCGCTCTGATCGGAAATAGGCGCCGTTTTCACGATCCACAGAAGAACGTCGGTCATGTATGGATCGCGGTTGATGTAGCTCGGGATCCCTATATCGCAGGGCATTAAACCGCCATAAGGGTCGATCAACTTGCAACCCGTCAAATAATCGCTGGACGCGTTTGGCCATGTTGTCATCATAGTCTTCAACTGTATCATGAATGCCCACCATGGGGCGCATGAACTTTTCAGACAACATCCAGGATGCAGGAAAACACAACACTGCTGCTGTTAAGACATGTTCATGTCCCTGTTTTTCCATGATACAAAAATCATTTTGAAACAAACGTCCCAGGGTCGCCATCGGATCGTCGGCATTTACGGTGATTTCTACACCATCAGGACAGATGATCCCCGTATCAGATGATATAAAATTTAGGTGCTCCACCGCATATTCAATGGCCATTTGCAAAAGCTCTTGCGCCGCGGGTACCGCTAAAACGTCGCAGGCAATCACTTTATCATAGCGTTGTTCAATCAGTGCGCGCCTATGCGCCATCTGCCCCGCATAAGCATCATCTACCCACAGCCAATAATCCACAGCCAAAGGTGAAATACCCGGCAACGCGCGTGGCGCCGTGTCATAAGGAATCTGACTTTGTAAAATCTCAACCATATGCGCCACACTAGCAGCGCGCATGGTATTTTCAAATGATATTTGATCAAATCAGGCGATTAGGAATGTATCAACAAATGAATTAATCAGGTTGTCTTGGTCTTGGGCAGTTAGATTCTCAAACACAATTGTTCCATAAAAATCCGTTTGCACAATCAAGTTCGTACCCTCGCTGGTGTAACTGATATTACCCGCAAAATCGTTTGTGATATTGAACACATCATCGTTATAGCCAAGCCCGATATAATCGATCCCAACTTGGAAGTCCCTGACAATAAAGATACGCGCTTCATTATCCAATTCGGCGTTCTGTGTAAAAATAAATTGGTCCGCACCACGACCACCCGTTAAATCATTTTTCAAACCTGCGGCCCTCAGGTGATCATTACCGCGACCGCCATTCAAAACGTTTTCTTTAGTCATCCCCACCAAATTGTCAGCCCCACGTCCACCGTTCAACGTCGCACTGCACTGACCCAGCGCGATAAGCGTATCTTGCCCACGGCCACCAATCAGAACGCTATGGCTATCTGCGAACAAATTGACTGTAAAAATGGTGTCGTGACAGCGACCACCGTGGGCATAATTGTTATACCCAAACGCGAACATCACGTCATTGCCTTTTTGGCCAAACAGGGTGTTATCATCATATGCCAAAGACATTACAAGATCGGCGCCACTGCCAAGTTTTACGCTATGATCCCCTGAGTAAAGAGGTTGCCATGTATCGGTCGTTCCCTCGATCAATTCCACGGGCGTATCCAAGATGACAGCATCTTTTCCTTTTCTAGTTTTACCAGAAAACCCACCAGCGACTGACAAAATATAATCATTTGTCGCTGCGCCACTAAATCCATAATCTAACGTATAGTCTGAGGCGACATAAAATGCATCTGCGTAATCGGTGGAAAATTGGGATAGGCCGTCCTCTATTTGCTTTTGCGGAACGAGCCATGAAAATGACTGAGCCAGCAAATTATAATATGACCCAAACGCTGCGACTGGACCATATCCGTTGGTGTGATCATAATCGGTGCCAGTTGGGCTGTGTGTTACATTGCCTTATGCATCGTAACGCCAAGAATACAGAGTATCGTTCAAAAGGTTGTACATTATAAATCCTACAATTTTAGCTTTTATCGTCAAAATGATATACAATCCAAAGTACATATCAAGCAATGCTTTTTGATATTTGTTTACAATTCTGTATGTCGCGTCTTTTCAAGGTTGATGTCGGTTTTGAACGGGAATTCGGTATTGTTCCTGTCACAGTTAAAAAAATTGTAGGACATCGCCATGAATAAACATTTCAGCGAAACACGCAAAATCGACCCCACGCGCGGCGCGACCTTGGGCGACAATACCCCAAATGATGCCAACCGTGTTGAAATAGGCCCAACCCAATTGGCCTTTGCGGAATGGGCGGCGGCGGGCTTGGCCTTGCCCGATCTGCAAGCAATGCGGAAATACCGATGGAACCGGTTGACCCAACATGTGGTTGATCGTGATTACGGCGGCGTGTTGTTGTTTGATCCACTTAACATCCGCTATGCCACCGACAGCACCAATATGCAGCTGTGGAACACGCACAACCCGTTTCGTGCATTATTACTATGCGCCGATGGCTATATGGTGATGTGGGACTATAAAAATTCACCGTTCCTGTCCGAATTTAACCCGTTGGTGCGCGAACAACGGGCAGGCGCGGATTTGTTTTATTTCGATCGTGGCGACAAAGTGGACGTGGCGGCGGACATATTTTCCAACGAAGTGCGCCAATTGATCACCGAACACGGCGGCGGAAACATGCGCCTTGCAGTCGATAAGATCATGTTGCATGGCCTGCGCGCACTTGAGGCGCAGGGGTTCGAGATCATGGAAGGCGAAGAGCTAACCGAAAAAGCCCGTTCGATCAAAGGACCCGACGAAATTGCCGCGATGCGCTGTGCCAGCCATGCCTGTGAAACCGCAGTCGCCGTGATGGAACGCGCCGCACGATCAGGCGTGCCCCAAGGCAATATGAGCGAGGATGACATTTGGGCCGTTCTGCATGCCGAAAACATTCGCCGTGGGGGGGAATGGATCGAAACGCGTTTGCTGGCGTCGGGCCCGCGCACCAACCCATGGTTCCAAGAATGCGGACCACGGATTGTGCAAAACAACGAAATCGTGGCCTTTGACACCGATCTGATCGGGTCCTATGGCATATGTGTCGATATTAGTCGCACGTTGTGGATTGGCGACAAAGCGCCCCGCCCCGATATGGTGGATGCGATGAAACACGCGCATGACCATATCATGACCAATATGCAAATGTTAAAACCCGATGTCGCGTTGCGCGATTTAACCTTTGGCACCCATGTTTTGGATCCCAAATACCAAAAACAAAAATACGGCTGTTTGATGCATGGCGTCGGTCTGTGTGATGAATGGCCGTTGATTGCCTATCCGGACCATTTTGTCGAAGGGGCCTATGATTATCACCTAGAGGCAGGCATGGTGTTATGCGTCGAAGCCTTGGTCAGCCCCGAGGGTGGCGATTTTTCTATCAAACTAGAAGATCAGGTTTTGATCACCGAAACAGGATTTGAAAATCTAACGGCATATCCGTTCGATGATCGATTAATGGGACGATAACGGGGCGGTGCGTATTTCGATTTGATTATCGTTTAGCCATTTTTCGATTTCAAATCGGCGTGTTCCTGCAACCGGGATCACGTGATTTTACGTATAAAGTGACAGGGCTTGTGCGTCTTGGCCGGCCCATAGGATTGCCTGTTTGGGCACCCAATATAATCTGTGCGGTTGAATTCCGTCAACGTCGGCTAGAATCTGTATCACATCTTTCAACCGAGATCTTTGGACATGCTCCGATGACTTGGTGACCATTTTGACATGGTGCTCCAATGCCTGCAAATAAACGACTTCATCTTGCGCAATTTTGTTATTCCCAAACTCAATGAATTTGATCTGGTTTAATCTGGAAATCAAAGCGCCAAACACGAAAGCATGAAAAACCCATTCAAAAACAAGGACCTGAAAGGACCGAAAAAAAATCGTGAATATGTTTTCCGGAAAAGTTGGCAAGATAAAAGCACCGATCATTTGGCCCGCGTACACGGTTAAAGTGACAATCGGAAAACCCAGCAGCAAGAAAGGGATAATTGCATAATGAACGACGCGCTTACCTTGTGGGGTAAGCTTGATCGACAACGCCAAAGCAACAAAATGCAGCGCGACATAAAATACAGCCCCCACAACAAGCGTCAAAAACGTTGAAGTTCTCATACCAATCGCGCTTTGTACGGGCTGATCGATCATCCCAAACACCATGACGACCGCGACGATATATCCAATAAACAATGGATCACTCACCAATTGGAAAAGCGCACGTAATGTTGAAACCTTTGGACTACATCCTGGAAATCGAATTTCGAATTCACGGTCTGTGATCACCATATTGCCCCCAATAGTGAAAAAAAATGTTTATAAATTTATAAAAAAAAGAAACGCCCCTGATATCTTTGATCATTTTGTCTAGATTTGGTCAACATCTCTTACTCCAAAAACAGACAAAAATTACATAACGGCGGTCGGTCTCTTGTTGTTTTGGCAATTCAAGGGTACAGGAAACCAACCGAAATTTGTTAATAAAGGCCAACATATGATCCCCCGTTATTCCCGCCCCGATATGGTTGCCATCTGGTCCCCAGAAACCAAATTCCGCATCTGGTATGAAATCGAAGCAAATGCATGCGATGCCATGGCCGATTTGGGCGTCATTCCACGCGAAAACGCCGAGGCCGTTTGGAAAGCTAAGGATGTCGAATTTAATGTCGCACGGATCGACGAAATTGAAGCGGTGACAAAGCATGATGTTATCGCCTTTCTAACACATTTGGCCGAACATGTCGGATCAAACGAGGCGCGTTTTGTTCACCAAGGCATGACAAGCTCGGACGTGTTGGATACCTGTTTTAACGTCCAATTGGTGCGTGCCGCAGATATTTTGATCGCCGATATGCAAGGACTTTTGGCCGCCCTAAAACGCCGCGCCTACGAGCACAAGGACACCGTTCGCATTGGTCGCAGCCACGGCATTCATGCAGAACCGACAACCATGGGCCTGACATTTGCACGTTTTTATGCGGAAATGGATCGCAACCTGCGCCGCCTGATCACTGCACGCGAAGAAATTGCAACAGGTGCGATCTCTGGTGCCGTTGGGACCTTTGCAAATATCGATCCGAGGGTCGAAGAACATGTTTGTGAAAAGCTCGGGTTGACACCTGAACCAATTTCAACCCAGGTCATCCCACGCGACCGACACGCCGCATTTTTTGCAGCACTTGGCGTCGTTGCCAGTTCCATTGAAAACGTCGCGATCGAAATTCGTCACATGCAACGGACCGAAGTTTTAGAGGCAGAAGAATTCTTTTCAAAAGGCCAAAAGGGATCATCGGCGATGCCGCACAAGCGTAATCCAGTCTTGACTGAAAACCTGACGGGTTTGGCACGCTTGGTCCGTATGGCGGTTGTGCCGGCAATGGAAAACGTGGCACTGTGGCACGAACGGGATATTTCGCACAGTTCTGTCGAACGCAATATTGGCCCAGACACAACAATCACATTAGACTTCGCGCTGTCACGTTTGACATCTGTGATAGAAAACCTGGTTGTTTATCCAGACAATATGTTGAAAAACATGAATAAATTCCGCGGCCTCGTAATGTCACAACGGGTTCTATTGGCCTTGACCCAAGCAGGCGTAAGCCGCGAAGATGCCTATCGATTGGTCCAGCGTAATGCAATGAAAGTCTGGGAACAGGGTGCAGATTTCAAGACAGAGCTATTGGCAGATGCAGAAGTTACCGCAGCGCTTTCGCCCGCCGAAATTGAAGAAAAGTTTGATCTAGGCTATCACACCAAACACGTTGATACAATTTTCAGCCGCGTTTTTGGGTCATAAAAAATGGGGGCTTTGCCCCCACTCTGGCCAAATGGCCATCGTTCCCCCAGGATATTTTCGGACAGAAAATAAAGCGATTGTCCCACTTTAATGTCTGTCCCAAAAATATTCAAAAGTGCCTATGCGTTACATATGGACAGCGCGACCATAGGCGTCTAAAACGGACTCGTGCATCATTTCTGACAAGGTTGGATGCGGAAATACCGTATGCATCAAGTCCTCTTCGGTCGTTTCTAATTGGCGACCAATGACATATCCTTGAATCATTTCAGTAACCTCTGCACCCACCATATGCGCGCCCAAAAGTTCCCCTGTCTTATCATCAAAAATCGTTTTGATCATACCCTCAGGTTCGCCAAGCGCTATCGCTTTGCCATTTCCGATGAAGGGGAAGCGTCCGACCTTTATATTCAAGCCTGCCTCTTTTGCCTTTTCCTCGGTTAAACCGACCGAGGCCACTTGTGGGTGGCAATAGGTACAGCCTGCAATCGAATTTGGTTTGATAGGGTGCACGTGATGTCCGGCGATATGTTCGGCAACCATCACGCCTTCGTGACTGGCTTTGTGGGCAAGCCATGGCGCGCCGGCGATATCACCAATTGCATAAAGCCCATCGACGCCTGTGCGGCAATATTGGTCAACCACAACATGGGTGCGATCGATCTTAACGCCCAATGCCTCAAGCCCAAGGTTTTCTACGTTGCCAACGATCCCAACCGCGGAAATCACAGTATCGAATTCCTCTGTCGTTACTTTGCCGCCGGCTTCGATATGGGCAACAACCTTTCCCTGACCGCGATCCAGTTTTTTCACAGACGTGTTTTCACGAATTTTCATGCCTTGCTTTTCAAATTGTTTTTTTGCGAATTTTGAAATCTCGGCATCTTCGACGGGCAGAACACGATCCATAACTTCGACTACAGTTGTATCAGCACCTAAAGTATTGTAAAAGCTTGCGAATTCTATGCCAATTGCGCCAGAACCAATGACCAGCAATTTCTTGGGCATCCGTTTCGGCGTCAAGGCGTGTTTATAGGTCCACACCAAGTCGCCATCCGCCTCTAACCCAGGTAATTCGCGCGCGCGCGCGCCGGTTGCCAAAACGATGTTTTTAGCGGTGATATCTTCTACACCTTTTTCGGTTTTGACAGATACTTTTCCCCTAGCAGGGATGGTGGCCGCGCCCATAAACACGGTCACTTTGTTTTTCTTCATCAAATGACCGATGCCTTGGTTCAGCTGCTTTGATACGCCACGCGAGCGCTTGACAACCGCATCCAGGTCAAACCCAATCTTTTCCGCGCTTAGTCCAAAATCTTTGGCGCGGTGCATAAGGTGAAACACATCAGCAGAACGTAATAAGGCCTTGGTTGGGATACACCCCCAATTCAAACAAATACCGCCCATGTGTTCGCGTTCAACGATTGCGGTTTTCAACCCCAACTGTGCTGCGCGAATTGCTGCGACATACCCACCAGGACCTGCCCCGATGACAACAACATCAAATGTGTTTGTAGACATGCTTAACCTCGGAAATCTAAATTCCGTTTAACGTTAAACTATTTTTTTTCGCGTTTCAATAAGCGAGCTATGATTAACCCGCCTTAGCAAGTTGTGCATAGGTCATACCGTATCCACCATTGCTGAGGTATTCCGCCTCTGGCGAGGTGGTTGCGCGATTAAGCGCTGTGTTGCGATATGGGAAACGACCGAACAAGCGAATGACCTCGCGATGTACCCGCGCATGGGTCAAAGTGTTTTCACCTGTTTGTGGCATCCGTTCTTTCATCAAGCGCACACAGCGGTCTTGATCACAAAGGCTTTCTGAATGCATGAGCGGAAGATAGAAAAACTGGCGCGCAGGTTCGTCAATCTTGAGATCCCATTTTTGATCAATAGCGGCCTTTGCAGCGGATAAAGCGATGCGATCTGATGAAAACGCTTGCGCTTGGTTACGAAACATATTTCGCGAAAATTGATCTGCGACAATGATATAGGCCAATGTTCCTGACGGATAAGTCAACCACATGCCATTTTTACCTGACACAATATTCAGCCAATCCGACATAAAACGGTCGCGAATTGTTTGATCTAATGCGTCGGATGGTTCATACCACCCTTGTGGCCCGACTGTATCAAGCCAAAACTCTAATACCTGCTCTGCCGACATAATGTTACCCTCATACATCTGTCTTATTGTCCCACGTTCCCACATTTGCGCGAAAACCCAAATCATAATGTGTTTCAACACTGTTACGTTATGTGAGGGGAATTATTGCTGAAGATCGTCATTTGCAACATCAATGGCGTATTCTTGCGCAATTTCCAACGCAACAGGTGATGAAGTTGGCATCACCGCTGTATAAGCAATTGTTTCACCCGACACTGCTCGGCGCGTCATCCGGTAAGCAGCGTAAACCCCTAGAAAAACAAACAAGAACAACAAAATAGCAAAATAACCATAGGCCCCCAATACATCCATCATGCGGCCTAGGACGATTGGGCCTGCAATCGCGCCAAGGCCGTTGATGAACAGCAACCCACTTGAGGACGCAGCCATATCTTCGTATTCAACAAAATCATTCGTATGCGCGATCAAGAGCGAATACAAAGGGTTAGACATTCCCCCAATGATAAATGCAGCAATCAAGAGCAAGACATAATTATCACTAAAAATCCACGGTAAGACACACCCGAAACCACCAGCAAATGCACATGCCATGATCAATCGGCGGCGATCCATGCGGTCGGACAACCAACCGATTGGATATTGCAAAAGCAACGCCCCAATATAAAAGAACGACACAAAAAGTGATATTTCGGCCAAACTCAGGCCAATCTTGGATCCGAAAATCGCAGACATCCCAAATTGTGCAGCAAAGACGCCGCCCAACAAAAACATTCCCATGCATCCCAAAGGCGACGTTTTAATCAGGTTCTTAAGGCTCATCGGCTTGGTGGTGTCAAAAGCGGGCGTTGGGCTAATGGATAATAAGATTGGTGCAAACGAAATCGAAACCAAAACGGAAATGATAATAAAAAGCGTATAGCCCGCAGGATCAGCAAGCAGTAGCATTCCTTGCGCTGCGACGATCCCAACGGTTTGGGCGATCATATACAATGATAACGCCTGACCACGGGTTTCATTTGTCGCCGCATTATTAAGCCAACTTTCGGCCGTAACATAAACCCCACAAAACGCAAAACCAATCACAACACGTCCAATTGACCATGCTATCGGATGGGGCAAAGCTGGATAAAGAACCAACACAGCAGAAATAAACGACGCCAAGGCCGCAAACACGCGGACATGTCCAACGCGGCGTATCATTTCGGGCACCATGCGGCTAGCGCCAAGGAACCCTACGAAATAGGACGACATTACAATCGACATTTCAAAGGTTGAAAACCCTTCGATTTCGCCACGCACACCCAGCAAAGTTCCCTGCAGACCATTTCCCAGCATCAACAAAAGCATGCCCAGCAAAAGCGCCCATGAATTTTTAAAAACTACAAACATTGGGTGCATCCTTTTATTGTAATGAAATATTGCCATCCATTCTGGCGAATACCAAACACTCTTTACTCATCAGGGATCAAAAGCGACGAATCCCCATACGAAAAGAACCTATATTCATTTTCTACAGCATGTTTATAAATCTTTTTTATGCTCTGTGCCCCCATTAGGGCCGATACCAACATAACAAGTGTTGATTTAGGCAAATGGAAATTTGTCATTAACCCATCTGCGACGTTGAATTTAAAACCGGGATAGATGAAAATATCGGTTGCCCCTGACCATTGCGTAATGGTGCCGCTATCGCGCGCGGCGGTTTCGATCAAGCGAAGGGCGGTTGTGCCAACCGGGATAACGCGACCACCATTTTGTTTGGTTTGTAAAATTTCATGCGCTGCAAGATCAGAAACCTCACCGATTTCCGCATGCATTTTATGGGTTGTTATATCGTCAACTTTTACAGGCAAAAACGTCCCTGCCCCGACATGTAAAGTAACTTTGGTAAAGCATATGCCTTTTGCCGCCAAAGATGCTAGCAGCGGTTCATCAAAATGTAATGACGCCGTTGGTGCGGCGACTGATCCCCGATTTTGGGCAAATACCGTTTGATAGTCAAATTTATCGGCGTCATCTGCCGCACGCTTTGATGCGATATAGGGTGGCAAAGGCATGGCCCCTGCCGCGTCCAATGCATCATCAAATTCTTGTCCCGCAAGATTGAATGCGATTTCCGCCTGACCATCAAATTTTGCAACAAGCCTCGCTTGAAAATCGGGTGTAAAGGCAATCACCTCACCTTCGTTCACTTTGCGCAACGGTTTGATCAGGGCGCGCCATGTGCCATTTGCGGTCGGCTCTAACAGGGTCACTTCGATTTTGGCCTCGCCGCTGCCACCTTGAACGTTTTCACGCGCCCGCATCCCGAATAGACGCGCCAGAATAACTTTGGTGTCATTCAACACCAAGCGATCGCTGGGGCGCAGAATGTCGACTAAATCACGCACATACCGATCCTCGATTTGGCCGTTTTGTGCCAACAAAAGCCGCGCAGAGGAGCGTGGAGAAACGGGACGTGTCGCGATCAATTCCTGCGGAAGATCGAAATCAAAATCAGAAAGTTGCATCGTAATTTATTCCAACTTAGGGGGTGGGCGACGGAAAATTTCGCGAAACATAGCTGGCGTGAAAATCGACAGCGGGTTCAAGCTGACGCGGGGGTTATCAGCATTACCCCCGATGTTAAAGTTGAATCCAATGAGGCCTTCGCCTTTTTTTGAAAAAATAGATCCGATACCGTTCAAGACATAGAGCGGCGATAACACCCCTTGGAAATCCAAAGATTGATCGGCTTTCGCATAGTATCCATCTACTGTCATACCCAGTGACGGCCCAAACATGGACGCACTTTCAACAATGATCTGTTTTGGTGTGCTGCGAAATGCGGCGTTGATTTCATTGACGGCCAAACCTGAACCCGTCAATTGATCCAATAAACCAACGACACTAACCGCATTGAGCAGCTCAACCAAAATCGGGGCATTCTGAATACGGATATCTTTCACTGCAAGCATTCCATCAATTTCACCGCTTCGACCAGTCGTTTCTAGGTCAAGCACCAGGGTGCCTCCGGAGGCGCGTTTCAAAAACCCTGCTGAAACAAGTGTTTTTCCCGCGTTATTTGCTTTGATCTTGATCGTTGTCCTACCTTGGTTACGCCCAAGAATGCCAGTAATGCGCCCTCCGTTGTTGACCAAAGCGGAAAAAGTTCCTGATCCATTTTTTCCGAAATCCATGACAAAGTCAGATAAAAATATTTTATCCGTTACATCTAGACGGCCCAGTTGCACCGACAGGGTCGTGCCCCCTTGCGCGCCAGCAGCCGCGTTGCCAATGCGCTTTGTGATTTTGGATAAATCTGCGCGCCCACCTTTGATAGTAATCTTTCCTGTGCTGGCTATGTCCACCCCACCAGAAAAGGTAGAACCCAGTTTAACATCTTCGAGGGATAAGACCTGAAACTTACCTCCATCAAAGCGACCTGAGCCCACCGCAGTTAATCCGTCCGCGGTAAAGTAAAACTTTTCGAGAATATTTTTTCCATCAAACTGTCCTGCCACCTCAAAAGATGCAGGACCTGAGCTGGGCTTTGACCACGTTACCTGCGGCAATGAAATCGTTGCGCCAACCAGATTGGATTTTGCCCGATACCGTGGCGCTTTGTTTTTTTCAAAGGTCGCGTCAAATTCAACGTCCGTAGTTCCGTCAATAAGGCCTTCAGGTAATTTAACACCTAAGGTTGCCAAATCCCCGGATCCAACCTTTGCCTTAACACGAACAGTTGCGGGTTTATTAGAAAAGGTCGGACCGAGATATGCGGTAAAGGTGCCTTGACCCGCGACGCCATCTAAACGCGCCTGACCTGAAAGTGTAAGCACGTCCTCATCAATCGTCATGTCCAATTGACGCGAAGAAAGAATGCGGTTGGGGACAACCGTTTTTGACACAACGTTTCGCAACGTGGCCGACACAGTATACGGTGCCTCAGTCGGTTTAAGACCTTTTTTTAACACCAAATCTACCCGCCCTTGCGCATCTGCGTAACCAGATACGAAATCTGCGCTGCGGTTCATTTTATCCAATACAAGAAATGGTTTATTTTTAAAGGCGCTCAGGATATCACTAATGTCGCCTTTTGCTTTTAGTTCGGCAAAAGCGGGGCTTGGTTTGATGCGGCTATCAGGGATAACAAAGCGCGTGCCTGCCAGATCAATCACTTTACCACTGTCACCAACAATACCACCGTTTGTCATCTCGATCGACGTCCGAAAATCGTGCGACGTAAACAATCCGCTGGCCCCTGAAACCACGGGCATATCTGGCATGAAATGAAAATCTGTTTCTTCGAACCAGTAACTCACTGATGCCTCGGGTTTTTGTTGATTTTGTGCCCTCATTGAAAATGTAACATCGCGCAATTGACCCTTGTGGAGGTTTGTTGAAACCCACGTACGAGGTGCTTCTTTAAAGGTTTCAGGCCAAAATCTAAGGATCGTTTCTAGGTCAACCGATGGAATATTCGCACTTAAGCCAATGTTCCAACCTGTTGTATCAGCGCGCAACTCCGCCAAGCCAATGACGTGCGATTTGCTGATTTGATCTTCGATATAGATCTGCGACAGATCAACCGTGAACGGGTCCAATACAAGCCGAAAATCAACACGCGCTTGGTTGGTAACAATTGGACTTGGCAAAAGCGCAAATGGGTTTGCCTCAAGCTTTGTTACTTGCAGCTGACCTGTGAATTGTATTTTACCATCCGCGCCGCTCTCAAGAACTGAATAGCCCGTCGAGGACAGCGTGACATCCCGACTATTGACAGAAATCTCACTAAACGCGATTTCATTGTTGACGGGGTCAAAGGTGAAATATGTGCGGGCACCGTCAAATGGAATTGCACGCACATTATCATTTGGCCGTAACTGACCTTGTGAAATCTGTAATGTCCCGTTGATGGGCATAAGGACGCCGGTTTCGGTCAGACCACCGCGCAAAGCCCCAGAGATTGTGGCATCCAAGGGGCCAAGCCACGCCAAAATCTTAGATTGATCAGCAAGACTTTGTGCTGGCATATCCGTAAGCAAAATACCAAATTCGGCAGCACGGTTTCCAATTGGACTTTTGTAATTAACTTCCAACGTCGAAACGCCGGCCCCACCATTCAACAAAGCCATATCGGCGCGGATAACAAGCGTCTCATCCTGTCGGGCAACGCGCAACCGCGCACCATCAACGATATAGCTTTGTTGAGATATAAGATCATCATATTGTACCGTTAGACCAACCAATTCGAATTGTCTAAATTGGGACAAGGATTGATCTGCTGCCGCCTGATCAATTGCTGCCAAAACCGCATACAAATCCAAGCTCGTATTTGTTGGTTGCGCAAGATCACCAAATTTAAGCGTTACTTGCCCGCCAAGGTCTCGTTGGATCGCAACTTTCGCCCCCTCCATCGAAACCACTGAGACCCGCAAGCTACCGCGCAAGGCATCGTCTAACGATACTTGGGCCTGCACGGTGTTTAACTGCAGAAATGACGGTTTATCCCCTTGTGACAGCGCGACACGTTGCAAATTCAACATTGGTTGCCAAGTCTCTGACAGACCAATGGTCACGTCGTCAAAAGACAGATTCACTCCGCTGATGGATGCATTTAATTGCTGTATCAAACGTTCTTGGACGGAGCGTGGCACTTGCAGATCCCGCCCCTTCATCACCACCAGTAATGCGCCACCAACCAAAATCAGCGTTACAAAAAGCGCAGCAATCGTACCCAGTACAGCGCGGATTATCGGATGCTGACGCAACCAAACCATCGCTGTGACAACTCGTTTCACCAAAATCGCTTTCTTTCTCTTTTAATTTTATCTAAGCACATTAGATTGACGAAATAATCCCTCATCATGAAAGGATAATACAGTGTCTTCCCTTCCTTATCCAGCACCGACCGTTGAATTACCCCGCGACGGCGGAGAAATTCTGAACCTTACCAGCCTTCGCCCAAACAAAGTTGTTCTGTTCTTTTATCCAAAAGACAATACTCCCGGCTGCACAAAAGAGGCGATTGGCTTTACCGAAGCTGCAGACGCATTTGCTGCAATTGGTGTGACCTTGGTCGGCATTTCAAAAGATTCAGTCACGTCGCATGAAAAATTCATTGCAAAGCAAAATCTTAATGTCATCCTTTTATCCGATGAACATGGCACAGTCTGCGAATATTTTGATGTTTGGAAAGAAAAATCCATGTACGGCAAAACATACTTGGGCATTGAACGGTCGACATTTTTAATTGATGGAAATGGACATGTTGTCCGTGAATGGCGCAAAGTCAAAGTTCCAGGGCATGTTGATGACGTTCTAGCGGCGGCAAAAGACCTGTGACCGCACCGACACTTACCAAAATGGCGAAGGCCGTCTTAATGACAAAAGACGGCCGTGAAAAGACGGCACTATCAAAATCATATGCAGAAACTTGGTTTGCTGCGCGTGACAAAGGCGAAACAATACCCATTGGAACGGCTCAGCCGCCACTGCATCCCGCGCGCCCAGATAAACCTGACCTGTTGTCTCCGCGGGATGTACCGCGCCGCAGACCGGGATCAGCCGCAGGTCGCATCGCGCTTTTGCATGCGGTCGCGCATATCGAATTGAACGCAGTGGATCTGCATTGGGACATTATTGCCCGTTTTGGCCATATTAAAATGCCAACGGGTTTCTATGATGATTGGGTAAAATCCGCAGCCGAAGAAAGCAAACATTTTAACTTGGTCTGTGACTGCCTCGAAAGCTTGGGAAGCTTTTATGGCGCGCTGCCCGCACATGCCTATATGTGGCAAGCGGCAGAGGACACCCGAGACGATTTGCTTGGGCGCTTGGCTGTTGTGCCGATGGTGCTGGAAGCGCGCGGCCTAGACGTGACACCAGGAATGATAGAATTGTTTGAAAAAGCAGGCGTAACCCAAGCGGTCGATGCACTTAAGGTGATTTATTCAGAAGAGGTTGCACATGTGGCCTATGGTTCAAAATGGTTCAACTTTATGTGCGGCCGCGACAATTTGGACCCAAAAGACGTGTTTCACCAATTGGTACGAAAATACTTCAAAGGCGCTCTAAAACCCCCGTTTAACGAAGAAAAACGTGCCGATGCTGGTATACCGCCTGATTTTTATTGGCCACTTGCCGATCAGATGGGTGTGAAACTGTAACAATTGTTGCCCTTCTATGATGGGCTGCTTTCCGCACATGTGGCGCAAAAATTGTTGCACCACATGCATTTGGAGGTTACCCAAGTGCGCAACACGGGATGAAAACAGGAATTCTTGGGGTGAGACATCGAATATCAATAGGGCTTGATCGTTTTTGGTCGCGTTATTTCCCTGAGCGTCGCGTCTTTTTGAAATCAGATGACGATACACGTTTTATTCGTTTGCGACCGACTGTTCAGGCTTCGCTGTTTTTGGTGATGGCCTCATTGTTGGCTTGGGTTATCATTGCGACTTCTATTTTGGTTATGGACAGTATCGGCGCCGGCAATTTCCGTGAACAAGCCATCCGAGACCAAGAAACCTATCAGCAGCGCTTGCAATACATGGCGCGAGAACGTGATATCCGCGCGGAAGAGGCAACCAAAGCCCAACGCCGTTTTGACGAAGCGCTGGAACAGGTTTCGATCATGCAGCAAGAACTTTTGCAAGCGGATCTAAAACGTCGCGAATTGGTGGCAGCGCTCGAAACGACGCAAATTAAGATGCGCGCCGCACTTAAGGAAACAAATACTGTAAAAGAAAACATCGCCGCATTGACATCGGATGATCCAAACGCAGTCGCAAAATTGGCTCAGACTGGTTCTAACGCTAATTCAGATCAGCTGGGATATTTAACGAAAGCCTTGAATGAAACGGCGGCTGAACGCGACAAAACGGCACAAGAAGCGCAAGAGGCTTTGGCCAAAGCCCAAGAAATCGAATTAGAATTGCGTCTGAGTGAGCAACGCACTGAACAAATTTTTCGCCAAATCGAAGAGGCGATGACCGTTTCCATAAAACCGCTGAATAAAATGTTTACATCCGCAGGCATGAACCCAGACAGCTTGATCGAGTCGATCCGGAAAGGTTATGCAGGCTATGGCGGACCAATGACAAAGTTGTCCACCCATGGTGCAGAGCCAAGTGCCTCAGAGACACGCGCCTTGGCGATCTTGCGTGACCTTGACGAAATGAACGTTTACCGTATTGCCGTCGATAAAGTACCCTTTGCAAGCCCGTTGAAAAGTGCGTTTCGCTTTACATCCGGATATGGTCGCCGCTGGGGGCGCATGCATTACGGTACAGATTTTGCCGCCCCCCACGGTACGCCGATTTATGCCACTGCGGATGGTGTTGTGGTACATGCGGGCTGGTCATCCGGCTACGGACGTCTTATTAAGATCAAACACGATTTCGGCTATGAGACGAGATTTGGTCATTTATCAAAGATTCGCGTTCGCGTCGGACAAAAAGTCTCGCGCGGGGAACGGATCGGTGATATGGGAAATACTGGACGATCAACTGGGACGCACCTTCATTATGAAATACGTGTGAATGGTAGTGCAAAAAACCCAATGAAGTACTTAGAGGCTGGACATGATGTTTTCTAAAAGCAAAATTAACGACCCTGCACCCAAAGAGGACGCAGCGAAACCTGCAGCACCTGTGATGGCGGAAAAACCTGCCGCGCCACTGGCAAGTGCGCCAAAGCCAAAGCCGGCCGCTTCGGTTTTGTCTGCTGATTTACATGTCATCGGCAACATCAAAACAACCGGTGATATTCAAGTCGAAGGCACCGTCGAAGGCGACATTCGCGCGCATTTACTGACGATCGGTGAAACCGCAACCATAAAAGGCGAAGTTATTGCGGATGACATCGTGGTGAATGGCCGTGTGATTGGCCGTGTGCGCGGATTAAAAGTTCGACTGACCGCGACTGCAAAAGTCGAGGGCGATATCATTCACAAAACAATCGCAATTGAATCCGGCGCACATTTCGAAGGCTCTGTTCAGCGCCAAGACGATCCGTTGTCCGCTGGTGCAAAGGCAAAAGCTGCAGCAGCCCCAACAGCAGATGCAGCAAAGTAAATTATCGCAATTTACGTTTAAAAAGGCCCCGTATCAGCGGGGCTTTTTCATTGGTCGCTATGGTTTGGGCGGGATTGAATATGTCAATGACGCGCGGGCCACAGGAGCGCTCATCCCGATTGAATATATCAACGCATCTCCAACCGCCAGGACGCGACCCATTTTATAAATACGACATTCAGCAACCAAATCAGTATTTGCTGTCGGTTTGCGCATGAAATCAATCGAACAATTCGTCGTCACCGCCAAAGCCTCACGCCCGATACGCGCCAACACAGCCATGTACATGGCACAATCTGCCAAGGTAAACATTGTGGGCCCAGAAACAGTGCCACCCGGACGCAGGTGTTTGTCCGTAATAATCATCCGCACACGGGTAAGATCATCGGTTAAATCTTCGATTACAAAATCATCTTTGACCTGAGAAAACACCTCAGACAAATAATCTTGTAATTCTGTAATCGTAAAACGTAACGGCATTCTTTTCCCCCGATCTTTTTCGGTCTATGTTTTGCGAAAATCTATCGGAGGACAAGATGGCAATTTTAGAACGTTACGACACAAATGCAGTCGCGCATTTGAAATTGAATTCACCCGAACGCCTGAATGCCTTGTCAGACGAAATGTTGGCAGCATTACAAGAGCAATTTGACGCGCTGAAAAACGACACGACTGTTCGTGCGATTATTTTGTCAGGCGAAGGCAAAGCATTCTGCGCGGGCCACGATTTGAAACAAATGACCGCAGGCCGTCAGGCCCAAGATGGTGGCAAGGCATATTTTAAGGACCTATTTGATCGCTGCACCCAGATGATGATGTCTATCCGCGCCCTGCCCCAGCCTGTCATCGCCCAAGTTCATGGCATCGCAACCGCTGCAGGGTGTCAATTGGTCGCCAGCTGTGACATGGCGGTCGCCGCACAGGGCACACGTTTTGGTGTAAATGGCGTCAATATAGGTTTGTTCTGTTCGACACCCATGGTCGCGCTATCGCGCAATATTCCACGAAAAATGGCGTTTGAAATGCTTTCGACCGGTGAATTCATTCAAGCAGAGCGTGCCCAAAAGTTAGGATTGGTAAATCGCGTTGTGGCATATGATGATTTGGCAGATGAAACCGTCCGTTTGGCACAAACCGTTGCGGCGAAATTAGGAGTGGCCGTTAAGATCGGAAAAGAAGCATTTTACGCCCAATCCGAAATGTCGATGCAAGATGCCTATAATTATGCGGGGGATGTGATGGTCCAAAACATGCTTTATCGCGATACCGAAGAAGGCATTGCCGCATTCTTGGAAAAACGCCCACCAAATTGGGAACAATAAGTAATGCTTGCCCCAAGTTGTTGGTATTTGGTCAATGCTGAAAGACGTTATTTTCCTATCTTGACCAATTATAGGATTGCGATGTAATCGAAGAGTGCGTGCGGGTATGATGTAATGGTAGCCTGTCAGCTTCCCAAGCTGAACGCGCGGGTTCGATTCCCGCTACCCGCTCCATCTGTTTTTAGCTATGTGCGCACGTTTGCGTCACCCTCATCCGACCTTTTCGCCCATCGTTGACAAGGCTAGATAAATTATTATCCCAATGCATAACCTGCGCCACGAACCGTTCTAATCGGGTCATCATGGCCGTGTTCAATCAAAGATTTTCGCAGTCGGCCAATGTGCACATCCACGGTTCGAGTGTCCACATATATATCGCGTCCCCAAACATCATCCAATAATTGATCACGCGAGAGAACACGACCTTGTCTCTCCATCAGCGTAGATAAAAGACGAAACTCGGTCGGACCCAATTTGATTTCATGACCGTCGCGATGCACACGATGGGTCGCAGCATCCAAGGTAATATTGCCACAGATCAATTGTGCGCCAACCGATGACGCACGGCGCCTGCGCAACTGGGCTTTTATCCGGGCCATAAGTTCAACAACGGAATATGGTTTGGTCACGTAATCATCAGCCCCAATTCCAAGGCCGCGCACTTTGTCAGATTCTTCAGACTTTGCAGTCAGCAAAATGATCGCGATATCTTGGGTCGCGGGCTTTGCACGCAATTGAAGACACACTTCAAGCCCAGAAAGTTTTGGCATCATCCAATCGACCACAATAACATCTGGCGCATTTTCTTGCGCAAGCAAAACGCCCTCTTCGCCATTGTCGGCCCAAATTGCATCAA
>Ga0181601_10001352_pt1 | contig 20856 bp, 8 predicted proteins | sample 041ome_8_FD_133020 | JGI IMG/M metagenome (GOLD analysis project Ga0181601, IMG submission 133020) | Coastal salt marsh microbial communities from the Groves Creek Marsh, Skidaway Island, Georgia - 041407BS metaG (megahit assembly) | ecosystem: Environmental > Aquatic > Marine > Intertidal zone...
AGAAGAAGCAAAAGAGCGCGTCGTTATTCAGCGCCAGGAATGTTATGCTCGTCGGCGGTTTAGTCGCCACCGGTGGCATGGTCGCGACGAAATCCGCGGCCTCCTCCACATCACCGGCGCAATATAAATTGGGACAAGACAGACCGACGATTCGTTTGTCCGTCGGGTGCACGCCGCAGGACGTTTTGTCTTTGCTTCCGTTCGAGCCGAAATCGTGGAGAGGTGCGCTTTTGATCGTCGTTTCTCTCTGTGTTTGTCGTCGTATCGTCTCAACGCGCAGCCGCGCTTGAGGCGGGGATCGAGTTTTTGTGTTTTTCCCACGTCTCGGGAGAGAAAAATTTTCTCTCTTTTTCGACATTTTTTTCTCTTCACCCACACATTAACGTTGTTACGTTTTACTGACTCTCTTCTCTCTTCTCTGTCGCTACGAACGCGATTAAATAAAAAATATTAACAGGCAAAGTGGGCGCGAAATTCATCACCGCGAACATGTCTCCGAACTTTTCGTACGAGAACGCGATCGAAATGCCGGAAGAAATGTGCGGGGTGTTTGCGGTCCCGCACGAACTCGCGCACGACGCTCGCTACGGTTTCTTTTTGTACGAAAAAGCCAACCCGGAGAACTTTGTGTCCGATATCGGCGTCCAACCGAAAGGCGGGTACAACGACATCGAAATCATCGAAGAAGAGGTGTACGAGCAGCCAATCTCGAAGAAGCAAGAGAAGGCGAAGGAGATGAAGGTGAAGGAAGGCAAGTTTGAAGACGGGACGAAGATGACCCCGTCGCAAAGAGAGTTCTTCGAAACCAAGGCGAAGTTGGCGAGCAAAGAGTCATCCCAATCGACTAAAAAGGCGTCCAAGAAGTCTGCTCGAATTGGAGAAGACGAAGAAGTAGATGCTGAAGAGGCAAAAGAAGCGAAGAAATCTTCCTCGCCCAAGAAAGAAACCGCTGCGGAGAAGATGGTTCGTTTGCAACAAGAAAAGATTGACTTGTTGGAGAAGGAAGTCCAAGAAGCGAGAGAGGCGGACGCGGAGAAAGAACGTCTCGCCGCCGAGGAGGAAGCCAGACGCAACGAAGAAGCAGAACGAGAGGAAGCGAAGTTGGAGCGAAAAGAGTTTCTGAGACAAGAGAAGGAAGAGCTGGAGAAGGCGAAGATGCTCGCCAAGGAGAAGAAAAACGTTGGCGCATTCTTCGATTGGGGATGGTGGTCCTCCTCGTTGTTCCACGCGGAAGAGGAGATTGCGAACCAATCCAAAGAAGAAACCACCGCTGGACATAACATTAAATCCAGACGTGCGCTTCTTTCTTCCGCCGAGAATGTGGCTGTGCCGCAAGTTGGCAAGGCGATCAAGACCACCGCGAAATTGTCCGCCGCGCAGCAAAAGAAGGTTGAGGAATACGAAAGAGAAGTCGCGATGATCAAAAACGCCAAAAAGCACCACAAGGACATCGAAGTTTCTTCTGAAAACCCAATCGAAGAGGAAGTTGTTCAAGCGAGAATCGAGTACCCGGTGCAATTCATCTCTACCATGGCTTCGTGCAACACCAAGCACGAGTTGGAAGACACTGAATACTACCCGAGAAAGGGCGTCGCGAACCCGATGGGGAACAACGTCTTCGTCTTCGGAGCCTGTCGCTCGGACTTGCCGCAGTGCGGCAACCCGGCGCAAAGGCACCCGGGGACGTGCGAAGTGCCTAAACCGGACGACGACACGTTCAAGTTAGCCGTAAAAGCGTGCTTGGACGAAGACCCGGTGGAGGGCAACTGCCACAAGTTTGCTAAGCAATCTGAATTTGGCGTGATGTCCATGTGGGACGTTTCTCAAGTTACCGATATGACGGAAGCGTTTGCGGATCAAGAAAGATTCAACGGCGATTTGAGTCAGTGGGATACTCGATCTGTCAAGTACTTTGACAGAATGTTCAGCGGCGCAGCGTCTTTCAACCAAGACATTTCCGCGTGGAGATACGCGGCGAAGAAGACGGATAACCACATGTTCGCTGGCGCGACTGCGTTCCAAGCCTCGTGGGAGTGCGGTTTCAGACCGTCTGGTTTGCTCGACTTCCACTCGTGCACCTCCACGAAAGTGATGGACGACATCGTCAACGGCAGAGTTCCCGCCGAAACCTCTACTAGTAAAAAACCAGCCGCCTCTAACTTGATTAACTCGGTCACCAACGCGATCAAACAACCGATCGCTACCGTTGAGAAGGTTTTCACTGAGCCGTCCGTTGGACTGGATGAAGTTGGCGTGTTAACTGATGCGAACATCATGGATGAAGTCACGGATTGTTTGCTCGCAGAACCCGTGCGAGGCGATTGTCACGGCCAAGCCTTTGGCCCGATGTCCACGTGGGACGTCTCTCGCGTGACGAACATGGACCAATTGTTCATGGACCCGCCTAAATCTGTTGAAGGCGACAGACACTCTTCGTTCAACGGCGACTTGTCCAAATGGGACGTTTCCAGCGTCACGTCGATGATTCGCATGTTCAACAGAGCGAACGCTTTCAACGGCGATTTGTCCAAATGGGACGTATCCAAAGTTGAATCCTTCTCTGGTATGTTCAAGCATACTGACAGATTCAACGGTGACATCACCAACTGGAACATGAAATCCGCGAAGTCTGTGGATGAAATGTTCATGATGGCTTTGAGATTTAACCAAGATATTTCCAAATGGTCTTTGCCAAAGTGCACAAACTTTGACAGAATGTTTGAATTCACCGGTGAGAACGGGTTCGCGCACGACATTTCCAACTGGGACATGCACGAAGGCACACATCAAGACATGTTCAGAGATGCCTTTGCGTTCCAACACAAGTTTACGTGCGCGGATGTTGCTCACGGTCCGGCGCACACGTGCCGCCCGAAAGCTAGTGCAGCGGCTACTCCGTTGACAGCGACGAGACAACCGGGACAACCGGCGGTTGCGGCGCAGCAAATGCAGCAAACGCAGCAAATGCAGCAAACGCAGCAAATGCAGCAAACGCAGCAAACCGCCAACACTGCCTCCGGTAAGTTTGTGCCGCAAAGCGAATACGATCGCGTCGTCGATGTGAATGCGTAAATCTTTTCAGGAACAAGCACCAAACATTTGTACTATTCTAACAAAACGATAACCTATATTTAATAACAACAAAAGTATACAATCTACTAATAATTACATCTTCACATGCTACTCTACGCATCTAGATCGGTCACTTGTTCTTTCGCTTGCAACAGCGTTTTAACGACTTCTCTTTCGGTGACAAAGAAAAGGCGTTTGGTACGGTCTGCGTTAACTCGCGACCAAAGCCATGCATCGTGACCGCAACCAGGTCGCGTTGCTTTTTCCATTGTTGTTGTTGTTGTTGTTGCAGAACGTTTAGATTCTTCTTCTTCTTCTAACGTCGCTTCCACCTCATCTATTAGCCTCAACGCTTCTCTTTTTGAAGCCAACCTCAACGCGTCCCAAGATTTCGACGCGCTCGTTTGCACCGGCAGAAAAGTGTCGTTTTTATTTTTTCTTTCTTCCAATACGTACGCTATGTCCTCTTCTTCTTTCACACTTGTCGTCATGACGGCGCCGCCCATCGCGGACGACTTTGACGATTCTTCGTCCTTCAACTTCTTTCCCAATCGATCGATTAGCCGCTTCAACTCTTCTTTCCATTTTCTTGTTTCTTCTTCACTCTTTCCATACGCAATATCGCTCTTTAATAACTTCTCTTTCACTTCTCTGCTCATCGTTTCTCGCAAAAATCGTAAACACTCGTTTCCTTGCAACGCCGGCGGATGTTCGTCCTCGAGCGAAAAATGCCTCGACAACAGTCTCGAAGTTTTCGAATCTACAACGACCGCGCACCAAATGGATGACTTTGACGAACTGACAACTTCCAGCGCAGCGTAAAATTTCCCTCTCGTTTTCGCGCCGACGAATGCTGGTGGTGCTTTGGAATTATCGTCTTCTTCTTCTTCTTCTTTCTCCTCGTCGTTCGTAAACGTCGACATGAACGCGTCCAATCCGCATAAAAAAGCGCTCGTTTCGCATTGGATTCGTTCCGGAGTATTTTCGGGGTAGAAATGCACGACGCGTTCGATTTCGCGGTGTTCGTTGGAAATTAAGGCATCGTAAGCGAAGACATAGGAGGAGGAAGAGGAGGAGGTTGTGGTGGACATTTATTTATTGCGTTGTTCTTTTATCGTTGTTGTTGTTGTTGTTGTTGTTGTCAACCAAAAGAGTGTGGTAGTTGTGCAACCAGAGAGACGGGAGAAAAACAGTGTTTTGAGAGTACGTTCATGACGCCATCCTCGCGACCAAATGGCGCATCTTATATATTACAAAACATCTACAGCAACTAGAAGAATCTATGGAGCACGAAATGCGTGCAACCACCGAAGAAGACGCCGACAAACCAGGCGCAATCGTACGCCAACGCTAAACACGCTGGCAGCATCGAAGAGGGCACGATACCTACGGCGTGTAAAAATCCAGGCAAGTTTGCGAGGACGCCAACTGCGAACGCGAGCATCGCTTTATAGTTAATGCCTTTCGTATAATAATAAGATCCTTCCTTGTCCGCGGAGTACAAGTCTTCTACGACTATTTTTTGGTTTCTTATGAGGAAATAATCGCAAAGCATAACTCCAAGAATCGGAGCCAGGAACGCGCCGTATCCCGTCAACCAAATGAATATGTACGATTTCGAGTCGCTCGTAAGTTTCCAAGGGAGACATAAGGTGCCTAGAATCATCGATATAATGGCAGAAGTTCTAAATGACAGTTTCGAGGGGGCTAAATTTTGAATGGCGTTCGCCGGTGCTAAAATATTGGCCGCAATGTTAGTGCTCAGCGTTGCTGTCAGTATGCCCGTCGCGGCCAAAACGCTTGCAATTCTACCCCACTTAAAATGCGCTGACAATAACGATGTCACCACCATCGGATCAGTGATCAAATTTGAACTCGTGTTCAATATCTGTGCTGCCGAAGATGTCACCACGATCGAAGCGAATGCAAAAACAGCCATCGCTAAAGGCATAGCAAACGACGCTTTCTCGAAACTCTTTTGCGATTTTGAAAACCTCGAGAAATCGCTGACGTTACATATCATCGTCGCCCAAAACGAAGCCGAAGCCGTCGCGGCTTGGAAAAACGTTTTCCACGAGAAACTACCGACACTGTTCGTAATAATGGAACCAGAACCACCACTATTTGATGCAAACGCAGAGACAGTCGAGTGCACAATTCCTCCGGAAGATGCGCACGTGAACGTGAACAAGAGGAGCGTCAAAAACAACAAAATCGGCGCCGCAAGCTTCTCGATCGCCTTTATGCTCTCCACGTCATTCCATACCACGTACGCTTGCGCGAGCCAGAATATACCGTAACATATTGCTCCTAAATATGGCACCAAGCTTGACGCTACCCCAAAATCTATCGCTAAGCTTCGCAAACAATTCGCGCCGACCACAGTCTGAATCCCAAACCACGCGCTCGCTATGAGCCCGCGACTCAATCCAGCTACGTTCGCGCCACGAACGCCGAAAGATGACCGCGCGTGCACGACGAAAGGAATTCCATATTTTACACCAGCCGTCGCTTGTAAAACAATCGGCCACACGACTAATAAATTCGCCACAAACACCAACGCGAGCGCCAGAAAAGCGCTCAAATCACCTATTCCCATCAAACTCGAAACCAACTGCCACGCTGGAACACACACGACTAAACCGACCCACAACGAGGCCGTATCGAGCGTCGAAAACGTGCGCTCGGTTCTCAAAACCGGCGATAAATCGTCGTTGTGTAACCACGCGGAGGTTTTCGTCGCATCGAAAGACTCAATCACATCGTTATTATCGTTGTCGTCATAAAAACCGAACGCAACATCACGACGCGTACCCGTAACGAACCCCCTCCTCCTCCTCCCCTTTTGAGTGACTGTTCTTCTTCCCGAGAAGGTGGACGAGGAGGAGAAGGTCGCTTCTGCAGAAGTCCTTCTTTCAAAACGACGACGACTTGAACGAGTGAAATCGCGCAGCGCGCGAGCGGTGTAATCTTTTTGTTGCGAAAAACGAAAGTTGCCGCGAGTAGTAGTCCCGCTGCTCGAACGACGAAGAGACGACGACGACGATAGGAGCATCTCCGTGCGAATTTACGAAAAAAAAATGGAGCACAAACGCAGCAAAAAAAAGAGAAGTGGAAATTTTCAAAAAAAAAAGAGGCAAAAAACGCAAACACATACATGATGGGAGGAGGAAACGCGGAGTTTGGCTTCGGCCAAGACGAGGACGACGAGGAGGAAGACTTGTGGGCGAACGTGGACGCCAGGTTCGTTTGGTGTTTTTTTTCGTTCGGTGTTTTTTTGTCGAAGCGTATTTCTCTGAGCGTTGCTTTCAAAGAGGGGGAAACGCGTGCGCGAGCATTCTTTCTTTCTTTCTGGGCATCTGTGCCTCTCTTTCTCTCTCTCTCTTCTTTTGTGTTCGTCGCGCTCACTCACGCGCTCTTTCTTTCTCTTTCATTCTTTCTCGCTCTCTCGATGCGAACAGTAACTTTGACTCCATCATCGAGCAAGCGGAAGCGAGCAGGCAACGAGGCGAAGGTGGTACCGGAACGAGCGGCGGGAACGCGACGATGACGACGCAGCAAACAACCGTGAATAATAATTATGTGAATGGCAACGCGCAGTCTCAACAGCAGTTGCAGCAGCAGCGACAGATGGGCAGCATCTCGCAACAACAAAAGAACAACAACGCAAATTTGGAAGAAGCGGACGCTCATTTCTTACAATTTCGCGTACGCGATCTCGAGCGGAGAGATAAAGATAAAGACGGCATGCTCTCGTTGCTCCGCTCGCGCCTGGAGCAATACGAGAAGGAAATCGCCAAGTTACAACGGGAGGTGAAGGATGCAGCGACGGGAGGAGGACAAAGCGGAAGAATTGTGAGTGCGCAGGGTCAACAGCAACAATCGGGGATGGCAATGGCGACGTCGTACGCGAACACGAGCGCTGCGCATCACGTTGCGGCTGAAGAAATCCGCAAGATGCGAAAAGAGATTGAAAATTTGAAAACTTCGCTCGGATTTAAAGAGGAAGAGTTGCAAGAGGCGCAGGAGAATCAAGAAAACGCGAGAAGACGGTCGAGGAGAGAGAAGCAAGAGTTGATGAATGAGATTTACGCCTTGAAAGAGCAAGTGAAAAAGAGAGAGAATGAAGTCGAGGAGCAAAAGCTACAAAAGAAGAAAAGAAACGAGGATGAAACTGGCCCAGAGAGCGAGGCGAAGCGAAGGAAACAAAATGTGGAAAGTGGCGCTGGTGTGAGCGTATCGGATGCGATTAAAAGATTCAACAGCAACGATAACATCAATCAACTGCAGCATTCACTTAGCACAGCCGCAAATGCTGCTAATTTTGCGACAAACAGACAAGCGCACCAACAAAATAAGAACATGTACACGACGAAAAGGACAGAGTCGTTACCACCACCAACAACAACAACAATAATGACGACGACATTCAAAGACGTTTCCGACTGGCAACCGATGTTACCGAAAGCTCCGAAAGGTTTGTTTGATCAAGCTAGCATGGCAGCTTCAGCGTTGTACCACAATCGCGGCAATATTAATTACACGGCAGACATACAAGGAGGAACCTCGTCCAAGAAGTTCGCTTTCTTCCTAGATTCGTTTGCTAAAAGCGATGCTTTAGTCTTTCTCGGTTTTCATACTAAAGCTGTCGAAAAGGGCGTCACGTTGGCGTCTTTGAGAAGGAAGAACAATAGTAGTAATAGTAGTAGTAGACATAATAAGAGCAAGAAAATTGGAAGCGGACTGCGAAATATCGAGGAAGGATGGGAATACCACAGCGTGGCTATTGGCAGAGCGCTCGCTTCTGTTTTCCTGGACGATGAAGTTGACGAAAAAGATGACAACGAATATCAAGATGGCACCGCGAATAGCACTGGATATAGAAATGATAGTATCAACGAGGTCTTTAGTAACGCAAATTTTCTCATCACACTTCTTGAAGCGTTGAAATCTGTCGCTGCATTTGACGGGGATAAAGAATTGAATCCACAGAGGAACGAGTATGCGGATGATAACGCTCGAGATGAACTCGCGGCTTCTGCAGCGAGACTTTTGCTAGTTCTGCTGAAGAACGATCGGAGGTGCTGTCGAAGAGTGATTGAAGCTCGGCGGCGCAACTTGCTCAGAAATCTGTCGACTTTGCAACCACCCACGCGAGGTGGAGCTAACGAAGATGACGAGGAGGACGATTCGGAAGAGGAAGAAGATATGATGATCACCGATAAAGTGGTGGCACCAGCTGCGACAACGGTGAATGCTAGAGGCAATGAGAAGAAAAAAGTCCTGCGCAGAAGAATCAATGGTTCAGAGTTCGACATAGCAAGTGCGTGTACCAGTTCTTTTGCCGGCGGCTCCTTGGTACCGCACCCGCTCTCGACAACAGGGAGAGTTTTTGTGCACACGAAAGTGCAAGTTCCCGCAGATGATTACATCTCAGCTTCAGTAAAAGGTGCTTCAAAATCCAAAAAGGGTGATGCCTCCTCGAGTGCTCCTTTGCGAAGCGCCACGGCTGTTGTGGATGAAAAGTTTGACGCCGTGACGATTATTGTTGATTGTTTGCGTAGATGTGTTGGCGCACGCGCATGGGAGGCAACAGCGCCTCTTCTTGGTGCTCTCACATGGTTGACATCATTTGCGGCATCTGAATTTACTAATGGGAGAGATCTTGTTGGCAGTCGCGTATTACCCTCGAGTGAGTTAGTGATGACTTCAGTACCGTCGCGAAGGGCTGTACCGACGACAAATGGTAAGACAGGAGAAGAGAAAGCACCACAATCTGGTGCGATTTCCGCGGCGAAGCAAACGCAAGGAATGGCCTTGTGCTGGATGAACTCTTGTTTAAAAGCTAATTCACCTCAAGATACGCGAATGGCGTGCCTTTCTCTGATTAGGACGCTATCTACGTGTAAATCGTTCCAAGATGCCTTGAATGAATATGCAGTGTTGAGCGATGTAGTATCTGTTTTGAGGAACGAAATCCCTTCGACGTCCACCAATATCATGGATATCGCGATGACGCAGGATCAAAATGTAAGCTACATGAACTACACGTGTTCCAGATCGAGAGAACTTGTTGATATGTCTTTGCGCGTCTTAGCTGCGTTTGCGCACTTGGATTGGAAAGGGTGGCCAAGAGTTGTTCGTAAGGAAAACGTTTTAGCCGCAGCAGCAAACACGGCGCTTTGGGAAATGGCAATTCAGAAAACGAAAACAAAGACACGAAAAACATCAACGTACAAAGCCGCACCAGCTTCTGGGATTAGTGCGAGAGTCTTACGATATGCGCTCATTATGATTGCGCATATTCTTTCGGTAACGGAAACTCAGGAATCGGCGATGCGAATGCTGGCCGAGAATCCAAACTTGAGCCGCATGATGGCTAGATGTGCGAGAGGCGCGGGTGAACTTGGTCCAACAGAAGTCAAGATTGGTGCATTTGTTATGAAATGTGTAGAGAAAGCCGCGCGGACGCAATATTATTATATTAAATTCTAAGGTTGCTAGGTTTCTAAATTCTAGGTGTGTAAAAGCTTGAAGTTGTATTTTTAATCAAAATAACTATGATATTGTAGCTCTTAATCAAAGCGTCCGTAAAGCAGTCTTCACAGTTTCTTGTAACGATTGTAAACTTAGTAAGAATCCTTTTGTCGGTTTCACGTTGTGCGTGTCGTGCTTTGTGTGCTTGACGTTCGGGTCATCACAATAGCTACCAACGGGTGCACCTTCGAGATATGCCGCAATGCCCTTTAATATTGAGGCCCGACGACCCTTAAAGTGGGCTTGGACGAGTGCTTCGAATCCTGAAGGCGGGCGTTTGAGCGTTTGTATCATCGTCTTCAAGCTGAGAAGATATGCATTCTCTGAATATATGGCTGAGTTTCGAATCCCTTCTTCCGTTCCACGTTGTCTTTCATAGCCTGCTTCGTTATAATACGGCTTATCATTCAGCACTAAGGCTTGAATCGAAACTAAAACCTGCAACGCGCTCGACGAACTGCTCCATCTTTCAGAGTTTTCCTCTGAGTCCCACGTGTTGAGCAACGACAGACAGACTTTCCCTTCCTCGTACAAATTTGGATTGAGGCGGTATCCGTAGGAATGATAATGGACTTTTGGGGGAACAGATGGATAGTCCTCGTCAAACAAAAAGTCAAAGCAAAATAGACCATCGTGATACGGCGTCAATGGTGGACCTTTAATCATCGCTCGCAAAACGTTCACTTGCGTTGCCGAAGATCGTACCCAAATTTCGTTCGAAGGCAATCCTTTCTGAAGGATTGACCATTCTTTTTGAACAGCTTTCTGAACTTTTCGCGGCAAATTCACTTGAGAACTCGAATCTGTGAGTAAAAAATCAGAAAAGCCTTGGTCAACGATATCGAAACTTGTGGACAGTTCTTCTTCGTCCTCTTCATCGATATCACTCTCATCGACCATCATCGCACGGTCTTCATTTTTGGTAATTATTTTTCTTGTACTAAGAGATTGCATATGATTTTCAAGCGCCTCCACTTTCTTTCTCCTCTCTTGTCTCCAGACTAAATTCAGCGAATCTAATAATGACGGCATCTCAACTCTAGAGCTATTGCGAGGTTCGTTCGTTCCATCCAACGAGCGAAAAGCATTCAACCCATCCCTATCTGAGCGTTTAGTAGAGTCGTGCAGCGCATCGAACACTTCTGTTCGGACTTTCCCAGCATCCAGAAATATATCTGGATAGGCTTTCGCAATGTTGCGCGGATGCGCCACATCCTTCGATCTCCGGGAACTGGCCGCATATTCGGCGTTCAACTGCACTTTAAAGACAAAATCTTTCTCGAGGTTACTTGGCTCCGCATTCTCTCCCAATACTTCTTCGTCTTTATTGTAATTACGGCGCCAGAAGTGAGTGGAGATGATCAACAACTTGAGCTCTTCGTCGGAATACCTAGTCAAAGCTTTTTTTAGCTCAGTTTGGGCGTTGAATCCCAGGTTTTTGCAATTGTCCATGATGTCTTCAAATGCGGTGTCACGAGCATGGTCTTCGAAAAGACCAGGCGGCAACGCATTTTTTATCTGGCGAGAGATAGAATCTGCGTCGATAGGTCCATCGTTATCGACATTGTCTCGGTCTCGACCGAAGAGATTACCATCATTCGTCACTGTCTCCTCAACTATTTGACGGATTGACTCAAGAGGCCCACCGAGAAGCGAACCAAATACAGCTATTGAACCAGCGCCGCATTCGATATTTACTCCACCGGATCCATTCCGTGCGCGAGATACACCATCTTCCTCATCGTTGCGAACCACCACGTTGCCCCTATCTACACCATCATTCTCCAAATTGTCATACGAGGAATCTTCTTCTTCCGATTCTCCTTCCTCTTCTTCTTCCATATCATCGCTTTCGGATCTTTCTCGCTCAGGATCTGTTTCCCACTCGCTCGAATGACTGCTGTTCTCAGAATCAAAGTCGGAGGCGATATCTGTGTTTTCTTCTGTATCCCATTCGCTATCCATGTCCTCTATCCAATGGCTTTCAGGTCTATCATCTGAAAAAAAAGAATCGCTATTTTCTGAATCGCTATCGTCTGAATCATCCAAAAGCTCGCATAATCCGATATTAAAAGGCGGTTGGTGGGAATTTGTTCCGTTACCCCACGCTATCTTCATCAGACCAGCACTTGATTCTACAATCTCTCCAATCCATGAAACGTCTTGCACATAACTTGAGACATACGTGCGCCCGTCAAATTTCTGTTCAGAGCGTTTTGTGTGTCTGAGCTTATACGCTTCTGCGGCGGCGAACCCCCACAATGCCGCGTTCTTTCCGTGAGGATGTTGCCATTCCGGGGAAGTTCCACTCAATCTCTTCGGAACTTTTGATAAACCTTTGAACCAATACACGTTTTCTTCGTGTTCAGGAACGGACCATGGGCTCCCAGGTATAACCTGTAATTTGCGATCATAGAAAGGCACAAAGACATCCTTCACGGCACTACACAAGGGGTGTCTACAAACTCGTTTTGCAGGGTTGTGAATTAATTCGAGTATATGTTCGCACGCTTCCAGCGCATATGGTGGCGCCAGATCGCGATTGAAAATTTCACGATTCTTCAAATCGTGCACGAATCTGTGCGACCCCCACTGTTCTACTAAAGCGTCTAAAACTTGAGGCTCCTTCGAAGCTGAAACCTCTTTGTTAAAGTCGTAAGGAACAGTTTTTAAATCTTCAAATTCATCCTCCTCGAACAACTCTTCTATTCCGTCGATATTTCTAAGAACTATTTCGTTTCCAGTCGCTTGGAACAATAGCGAGGGGTATTTCTGAAGCGCATATACCGGAACAGTTTCTCTGGACTTGAATCTTACAACGCCTCGTTTAATGCCTTCATTTTTCCCCGAACTTCTTTTTTCTCGACCAATTAATTTGTCCATGGTATCGGCGTAGTATTTGTTATAGTGATTATCGAAAGATGCGGCCCCACCATCATCGATGCAAACTTCCGATGGCTTTCTTTCGCTCGAGAAATCAGAATCATCCCAGCCTTCGCGCCATCTGAGCTCAGTGGGGATGTCCGGAAGTCTGTTTTTACCTTGTGTGTGCAAAAACCTCTTGGCATCGTCCTCTGAAGCTTCCAATACAAATAAATCGGCGATCCAGACAACATCTGCCGTGCGCTCTTCGCTATTCATAACTTCGACGTAACCGACTGCAAAAGTATTGAGAACTGCCTTCTCGCTGTACTGTTCGCGCTTCCTCATCAACTCGTCCTCCCACGTTTTCTCGAGATCGTAAACTTTGTTCGGGGCAACAGCTTTGTAAAATTCGGTGGTCTTTACCACGAAGTCACCGCACCTATACACGTGATCTTCTAAGTGTTCCATTTTCAATAAATCTTTGGCCTTTTCAAGCGTCCGGGACCCATCTTGCCAAAGAACTTCGCACGTGGTTTCCGTAGAAACGACACGGGTGCAATATATCTCATCGTTCGAAGCTAACGAGGATTTATAGAAATTTTGATTCTGGACATTCTTTTTCTCTTCGTTTGCCCATAGTTCCTCGCGCTTTTCCTCGAAGCGAAGCGCACGTATATGCGCGTGCGGGAAATATTTTTTCAGAGTATTTTTGCAGCACAAGACGTGATCTCCGGCTTGTAAAAAGTGATCGCAGAATCTATCGACGACGGTGAGCATCGATGCAGGCAAAGTTCGCGGAGGTTTTTCCTGTAATTCGCACGAAGCTTCACACCACGGCGGCAAAAAATGTTCAGGATTGCCATCTAGAGCAGCGTCTTCTCCTTCTGCTTCTTCTGCTTCTTCATCCTCTTCGCCATAATCTCTTTTCAAACTCGGAGGAAGTTTCTTCGGAGCAACTCGACGCAAAGGATCGTCTTTATACGTTCGAGCATTTCGTATCATGCCTTCTTTTTGGTAACTGTGTTGCATCTTCCAGTTCACCTGCGCCATGCCGTCGTGTATGGATTTTACGACTGCCCTCTGTCCCATGCTGATGTGGTTTTTGGATACGAGTTTCTTGCACACAGCAGCCATCTTCGCATCGTATTTTCTAGTCGGTTCTAATCTCTGCAAATATTCATTGTCAATTGCAAACGCCGAGAAAAAGGCGTCTTCACGGTCACCATCTCCTTTTTCTCTACAAAAATCAAGAAAGTGAGTGCGTTCCACTTGTTCTTGCATCCTCCCCGACAAATTGATTCCGAGCTCGTTCCACTCGTGTCGTTGCAACATTTGCATTACAGCGCGCATTATTTTTTGTTGCTCAACGTCAACGATATCGCCCGGGCGATAGCAACCGCATTGCGTCGAGGTGAGATGGAACCTCTCAACCCGATCCGATTCTTCCGGGTCGCAGTGTCTGAGTCCGAGGGTATTCGTGTAATAGAAATCCCGTTCCACTTCATCGGAGAGTTCTTCCCCTTCACTCGTATACTCGTCCGATTGTCCGCTTGTCTTCACTTCTACTAGCAAATCTGGCAGCTCCTCGTCCAGATACACGTGATGTGCAACATCTTCTCGATCTTTTACTCTCTTGAGGAAAGCGTCTCCGGCGGCTAGCGGCCAAGAGGGCCCCCCAGGCCATTTCCCGTTCCACTTCTTCTTTGAAGCCTCTACCCGGATATCCTTTAACAATCCCACTCTGATGACATCTGAAACCGTTTCTACAATTCCAACCCAATTCCCATAAACTACCGTGGCCTCAGGATAAACTCTTCGTAACGTCTGGCACTCCTTTGAGTCCACTCCGTGCGCGTACTCCTTCGTCGCCGGACAGAACAGCGTCGCCTTCACGTTCACGTCTACAATTTTCCCGCACATCCCCAACGTATTCTTAGCTTTCACGCAATCATCACCAACTTTGAAATACCTTCTATCTAATATCGTTAAATCTTCCTCTTTACAACAGATTAAGTCTGACTCGCTGTACTCGTACAGCTCATCTTCCTTGTATCTCACCCAACGCTCATCTCTCGACGGTTGCTCCTGAAACGCGACTAAAACTTCCGAATTATCCTCTAAAACTTGGTCTTCCTCGTAGAACTCCGAATCCGAGTCGTGATACGTTTCCGCTACCGTTCCTATGTGGTACGCATCGAGAAACTCTTCGTCTGTCACCGGTGTTTCTTTTTCTTTTTCTTCTTCATCCCCTACGGCAGAATCATCTTCGGTGGCGACACTTTTCCTCCTCCTTTTCGTCGTCTGTTTTTTGCTCTGTTGTCGTTGTTGTTGTTGTTGTTGTTGTTGCTGTTGTTTCTTCTTACTCGTGACATTCTTCCCGATCGTCTCTTTCTTCCTCCTGCACACTAAATCTGCCGGTTGCAGCGTTCGAGAACTGTCGTCGTTGAGGTAGTGGTTGCTGCCGTTCGGCAGCACCATTCTCTCTCTCTCTTTGTTCTCGTATGTACGTGTTGTAAATTTGTGTTCGTGCGGAAAAACTAAAGCGCAAAAGTTTTTGTAGATATTTCTTCTTGTATTTCACCTCTCGTGGGTGACTCACACGCACAACTCAAGTCACTCAAAAATTCAAAAAAAAAAGGAAAAACTCATCCTCACTCTTCTTTTGTGTGTGTGTGTTTACACATAGCGCGCGCAAATATCATAAAGAATGAAACCAACTCCGACGGTACAGTTCGACCAGACGCGCGTTCCAACCCCGTACGTCGTGCACTTGTGTTCTTTGCTCGAAGTCGCGTGTCAACCAAACTCGGAGATTGGAACTTCATCTTCTTCTTCTCGGAGAGAAAACGGTGGCGATGATGGAAGAGAGGGGAAAAATTTCGACGCGGAAAACGCGTACGAGAGTTTAACTTTGAAGTTTAGGAAGAAGATCGTGCGGTTCGTGACGAAAGAGATCATCGAGAGAGGGAAAATTTCTTCTTCGTCATCGTCGTCATCGTCGTTGCTGTGCGAACCTGATTCGGAGGAGTTTTGGAGGCGAGTGTATCGCTTTTTTGTTTTCCCTTCCAATTCCAAGAAGAAGAAGAAGAAGAATATGTTCGAGGAAGAAGAAGAAGAAAACGAAAGATACGAAGACGGAATGGAAATGTCGAGAGTACATACCACGAGTAAAGCGAACCCTAAGTATTATCACGACGATGAAGATGAAGATGATGAAGTTTACGAAGAAGAAGAAGAAGAAGAAGAAGAAACGAGATACGATAAAACGCAGCAAATCGAGGATTTCTTCCACGTGTTGCAAACGAAGGAGAAGTATTTACTCGAGTCGGTGGACGAACTGGTGACAAAATTTGAACGCCTGCCGAGATGTTTAGCGAGAGACGCGAGAGATTGTTTCGTGGTGACGAGCGATGATGCGCGTTTAGACGACTTTGGCTCTACCGCTGACGAGAAGGATTTAGCGGTGAGGAAGATTGATCCAGAAAGCGTGTGCGGGAGGTTTTTACGACGACAGATTGTTGAATTTGAACGCTTGTCCTTTGACAGCGTGTGCGAATGTCACGAGATGTTAAGAAGGTATCGAGAAGATTTTGATGCATTCGTGAACGCAGCCGTGGATGAGATGAACGGTGGCGATAAAGGAGAGGTTACTTTCTTGATGCACAGAACGAGCAAAGGGAATGAACGCGCGATTGTGGATGTTTTGGTGGAGAAGTGCGAACGATTAGGGGTTAAGAAAAATTCAGCTCGCGAAGACGCGAGTATCGACGAGGAGGACGAAACGCTTCCGTTCGGCGTTGCGATGGGTTTAGGAGTTATTCTCGATCCGAGGGAGAAAGAATATAGCGGTAATAGTGGTAGCAATAATAGTGGGAATTCTGGTTTTCCGAGGAAGAACAACAAGAGCGTAGGCGCGGTGCTCCGTAAAGTTTTAGCAGAACACGAGCACACGGCGATTCACAACAGGCATCCGCGCGCGAGACACGTTGAAAGTTTGAAACAAAAAGACGTCGTCAACGCTCTCTTTCATTTACACAGACACTTTGAAATAAACGGAGATATTCCCGCGGATGAGTCCGTTTTGTTGCATGAGCTGATCAGCGCGGGAGGCGGAGGAAGTCGCAGCGCACACTCCATAACGCCCGTGTCGCAATCTGGGAGAAGAGCAGCGGAGGCTTTGATTGCGCTCGGCGCGACGCATGCGCAGTTCCATCATCGAAAAGAAACCGCGAGAGCGTTAGAAGAGGCTACGAGAATCGCGCAGCAATCTGGAGATGAAGACGCGTTAGCAAAGGCGTTAGCATTGAGCGGGCTTCTGGCAGAGTCGGAGTATTTCGACGACGATGACGACGAGGTTGACGTTGATGACGACGAAGATAGCGATGAAGACGTCGACGAGCCCTTTGAAGAATCATTCGACAGCGTCAAACAACAGCGAGAGCAGCAGTATCAGCAGCAGCAGCAGCAGCAGCAAAAGTATCATTTTTCTTTATCGTCTTCATCTGTCCTGAAAAAAGCGAAACGATCTCGAACGCTTTTACGTCGATGTTTAAAGCTTGGCAGACAGTTGAAAAATCCAGCGCTTGCGAGCTACGCTGAACTGGCGTTAGCGAGACAAGCGGCTGTGTTTCCGAACGATGGCGGAAAGGATCGCATCATGGAAGAACGTCGAGCGCCATTGACGAGCAAAAACGCGGGCATAGCTGCTGCAACGACGAAAGGTACCACTTCGTTCGTTTCCGCACCCACGTCAACGCAAATATCTGCTCCAGAGGTGGTCGAGAAAGCTATTCAAAACGTCGAAATTTTGTCGCATAAAACGACACTCGTCTCTTCCGCGCCAGCCACGAGAACGACCGCAGAACACATGCGCAAACAAGAGATGATTTTGCGTGAAAAGGGTGCTTCCAATAATCCATCCTCTGGAAATGCAGGAGGCACGAATGCCGCCGGGCAGCAACAGCAGCAAACTCAAGGCAACCAATCGCTGGATGCCATCGCCGTCGCCCAAGCGACGTCTTTGATTCGAATGAATGAAATTTATCCCGCATCTTCATCCACTATGGCCTCTTCGTCAACATCTAGCGGCAAAGTTACCCACACGTCTTTGGGCACCTTGCAACGTTACGCTACTTTTGACACGGCCAAAGAAACAAAAAACGCCATCAACTGTTTGCGCACTCCTGCGTTTGCGATGCAATCGACGACGTGGTCGACGCGAGGCGACGACGGGCTAGCGAGAATTGCCACTTTAAAAGCACTATCTGAGGGGACTTTGAAAGATGCTTCGCCTTTGGACGCCGCGAGAGCGTTTGCCGTTTTATCGAAATCCACGCAAATGACACGAGGCACGGAGCGCGCTTTGATGGAACTCGAAAAAGCGGAATCGCGTTTGCGCGAGCACGTGGACGATAACGAGGAAGTTTCGAGGGAGTTGAATGCGGCGAGAATTTCGATATTATTTGATGATGCAATCGCGCGTAACGACTGTTTCGAAGCGAATGAATACATGCGACAGATGCACGCGTTGGTTCATCCAATTGGCGAGAAGACAGATTCGAGCGCAGTTTTAGAAGCGAATCGAGCGTTGGCTGAAATTTTCGCGACGAGTGGAAACTACGCGGAATCATTCGAAAGTTTTCTAAGAGGAGCGGATATTCTGACCTTCACTTCCTCTCAACTTGAAAACGATTCGTCGATAAAAAGTGGGAACAGTAGCGCGGACCCGAGAAACGCGATGCACGTTTTGAAATCGGAGTTGGGCGTCGCCGAGACGTTTAAAAATTCTCAAAACTACGCGTTTGCGTTGTTGAGAGCGCTAGGAGTGGATAAACGTGCGACAGATTTAGGCGTCGACCAATACGCGTTGTTTGCGAAACTTATCGTCGCGGAGTGCTTGGTTGAGTTAAAAGGCTCGCACGCGAACTTGGGCAAACTTTATTTAGAGAAGTACTCGAGAGCCTTTTTAAGCTCGAACGAGTTGCGCTTACGAGCTCGATTTCATTTGATCAACGCCAAAGCGTCTTTAGAGGTCAACATCGGAGATGAAACGGACGAGGAAATAGAAGAAACGATTGAATCCATCGTCGATGACTTGAATCGCGCTTCTGCGTTCGGAGAAAAGCTCGGTAACATCGACATCGTCAAAGAATCGCAATATTTACTCGCACAGACGTATCATTTTCTGAACGATGTTGAAAATCGCAACGAAGCGTCCAGGGCGTTTCGCGAACTTTGTATTATCGGTAGTAACAGTCAATAGCAAAAATATTAGCAATAACAACAACAAAATCAATATTAAGCAAAGCAGATAGAGGTCATATTAAGCAGAACCCTCTGCAACGAACCCAAACTTATTATCGTGCACGTACACCAACTTGCAATCTTCTAGGTATTTCGCGTCGTGAATCCTCCCGCCTTCAATGTATCCCGCGTCACCTTTGTTCAAAATCAAAGGTTCTCCGTCCTCGACGAGTTTATCCCCTTCTTTCTTAAAAAACTGCACGGACATTTTCCCTTCGACGACAACGGTCATGTCGTCGCCCGGGTGCGAATGCGGCGGCTCGCTAGAACCCGCCTCCCACTTCTCCATCATCACGTCGACGCCGTTCTCATCGGTCGGGACTGTTCCTCTCATCGTGAATCCTTCGGGTGTATCCGGAACAACTTTGTGGTGTTTCCACACGCCAGATGTTGCAGAAGTAGACATGGCACGGAGTAATTGAGGGTTTCCAGAGACGAGTTTTTGTGCGGCTCTACGAAGCATGTGCGCACTCGCGTGTGCGCGTATGAACGTGCGTGTGTTGTGGCCATTGATGATTGGATATCTTTTTTTATACCTTTTTGCTGTGCTTCCACGTGGTCCACGTCTTTACTTTTTTTGTTTGATTTTTTAATTTTACACTTCTCTACACTTCTTCGTCTCCCAAAACGTCTTCCTCTCCTCCTCCTCCTCCTCTTCCTCCTCCTCGAACGTCTTCTTCGAGTAAGCGTTCTTCGAGGTCGTCGCCGCGATCGACGAGATCTGTTTCCTCTGTTTCCTCTTCTTCTACTACTTCTAGGAATGGTTTCGGCGCTCCGACGAAAGCCGACGCCGCGCATAACAGCAAGGCGGAACAGGTAACTATGGTCGTTAAGACGACGAAAAGGATCCACGTCCATTTGATGGTGATATTTGCACTCGCGAGCGCGGCAGAGATGTCCTCCGTTCGAGCGTTGAACATTCGTATGACTATTTCATCCGTCGTATTCGTCGTCGTCGTCGATGGAACGCCAATGGCAAAGATACCTACGGTGTTCGGCGCGGCATTCGGAGCGATGTCCTCGTCGTCGTTGAACACGGAGTAGGCCAAAGAGACGAATTTAAACTGCTGCGCATTATCGTCTCCTCCTTCAGCGCTCTCATCGTCTTTGTTCTTATTACGACTGTTCAAAGAAGACGAAGAAGAATACGCTAAAATCGGTTCAACCGGCGATTTCAGTTTCGAGGAAACTAAAATCGCTTCGCTCGAGAACATTTGTAATCGAAACAGTATGCCGCCGTTTTTCGTTTGCCTCTCCAACGCAATCACGTAATCGTCTACCGCCTGGAACGCTACCGGTTCGTATTCGCGAGACACTATGTACGAGAAACTCGAAGCCTCGCCATCTGTAGCCACTCCGTCGTCTTCGTTCAACTCCACGCAAAAACCGTCATATATCACTCTCCCTCCGGCTCTTTTCGTATCAGAGCACAACGCGCACAATTTCGCTTTTCGACGTTCCGCGCCATCCTTTTTATTCACTCGAAAGAGCGTAAAAACTTCTTTGCTTTTCCCGCAGCGCGCGTTCGCGTGTTCTCGAAAAGGTTTCGTGATGTTATTCGCCGCATTCTTGGTCCGTTCTTCTTCGTCGTTAAATTTCGCATAAAGTATCTCCCCGTTCTCTCGCAACGCAAACGCTCCCGCGGAAGAGCTCGTCGTCGCCTCGATCCCGTTTCCGTAACTATCGCTGCTACTACTACCACTATTATCCCTATCGTTACTATTATCGTCGCTAAAAAAGAACCCGACCAACTCTCCTTTCTCCTCTACGTTTACTAAACTTCTCTTCGTCGCTCGACTTTTTTCATCCGCTGCGGCAGTTGTCGTTCTTCTCGAGAAAGCCAGTTCCATCCCGACCAACTCGCCCGTGGTGGCTTTGTACACCTCTAAAGCTCTTCTTCTTTTAACGACCTTCTCTTCGTCGTCGGTGTATCTCGCACCGACGACATCTGTCAGCGAAAAAACCGTATTAGCATTCTTTTGAAACGAAGAAGAAGAAAAAGAAGCGTTCACGAGTAAACTCCCGGATTGTTCAAACACCCATCGCGCTCTCGTCGTCGTCTCCTTCGTCGTCGTCGTC
>Ga0181601_10001359_pt1 | contig 20829 bp, 22 predicted proteins | sample 041ome_8_FD_133020 | JGI IMG/M metagenome (GOLD analysis project Ga0181601, IMG submission 133020) | Coastal salt marsh microbial communities from the Groves Creek Marsh, Skidaway Island, Georgia - 041407BS metaG (megahit assembly) | ecosystem: Environmental > Aquatic > Marine > Intertidal zone...
CGTCTTCGATTACTGATAAAATTTTTTATCTCCCAGGCCAATCGGGGATACTTAAACGGGCTTGCCACCGAGATGGGGGAATCTACTAATGCTATCCGTAAAGAGCTGAATCACCTTCAAGGGGCCGGTTATTTAGAAAAAGTTAAAGTGGATAATAAAGTAGAGTACAAGGCCAATATTAAGCACCCACTATTTGAAGTAATGCAAAAAGTAGTTTTTAAGCATCTTGGCTTGGAAGATGTTGTAGAGACTGTACTGGAGCGTATGGGAGATGTAGATCAAATCATCTTGGTGGGTGATTATGCCAAAGGAAATGATTCTGGGCTTATTGAAGTGTTTTTAATCGGCCAAGGTCTTAATATGGAATACATTGCTCAGTTAGAGGATAAAATCGAAGATCTAATCGGTCGAAAGGTTAGCTTTTACTTGGCCTCTAAGTTTTTAGCAGACCGGGAACATATTGTACTATTTAATTCTAAAGAAAAATGATAGCTATCGAGAGTGAAGAGCGTCCTTGGGGACGGTTTTTTGTTTTGCATGATGAGCCTTCCTATAAGCTTAAACGAATAGAGGTAGATCCTGGAGGAAGACTCTCCTATCAGTTTCATCATAAACGCTCTGAGGCATGGACAATTGTGGAAGGAGTTGGTTCAATTACTCTTGACGGTGATGTCAAGGAGTATTCTAAAGGAGAAACGGTTTTAATCCCCCAAGGGGTAAAACACCGTATCGAAAATAAGGGACAAGATAAGGTTGTTTTTATTGAGGTGCAAACAGGCACCTACTTTGGAGAGGATGATATTGTACGTATTGAAGACGATTATAATAGAGCGTAAATGAGTAAACCAAAAGCGATAATAGTTTCTGGATATTTTAATCCTTTACATAAAGGCCACTTAGAACTTTTTGAAAAAGCCAAGGCTGTTGGGGATCAGCTTTGGGTAATTGTAAATAGCGACCATCAAAGAGAGCTTAAAGAAAGTAAGGAGTTTATGTTAGAGGATGAGCGACTTATCATTGTAAGGGCTATTGGAATAGTAGACAAAGCCCTAATCTCAATTGATAAGGATAAAACACAGTGTGCTACTCTAGGGGATTTAGCAGATAAATATTCATCCGAGTATAAGCTCTACTTTGCTAATGGGGGTGATCAGAACAATGATTCTATACCAGAGGTACCTGTTTGTAAAGAAAAAGGGATTGGTCTTTTAGAAGGGCTTGGGGATAAAATTCAATCCTCCTCATGGCTATTAAAAAAATAAAATGCAGATAAAAAATATTTGTTGTATTGGAGCAGGCTATGTAGGAGGCCCTACTATGGCGGTTATTGCCCTTAAGTGTCCTCATATCAATGTAACTGTTGTGGATGCGAATCCAGAAAAAATTAAAGCTTGGAACGGCCCCTTAGATAAGTTACCAGTTTATGAGCCTGGCCTCGCTGAGGTGGTTGGTGAGGCACGTGGCAGAAACCTGTTTTTTTCTAGTGACATTTCTGGAAATATTGACAAAGCTGAGATGATTTTTATGGCGGTTAATACCCCAACCAAAACGGAAGGTGAGGGAGCAGGCATGGCTTCTGATTTACGTTACATAGAAGCCTGTGCTCGAGATATAGCCAAATATTCAAAATCTGATAAAATAGTCATTGAAAAGTCAACTTTACCTGTTCGTACTGCTGAAAAAATTAAAGAAATCCTAGAAGAAAATTCTTCTAACATCCACTTTGAGATACTTTCAAACCCTGAATTTTTAGCAGAAGGAACTGCCATTGAGGATTTGTTTAAATCAGATCGGGTATTAATTGGTGGGGATGAGACCGACACAGGTCAAAACGCAGTCCAGGCCTTAGTGGATATTTATGCCAATTGGATACCAAAAGAGAAAATTTTAACTACTAATGTTTGGTCCTCAGAGCTCGCTAAACTTGCTTCCAATGCCATGCTGGCACAACGAATTTCATCCATTAACAGTCTTTCGGCCCTTTGTGAGAAAACAGGAGCTAATATTGATGAGCTCTCTAAAGCCATTGGTATGGATCATAGAATAGGGCCTAACTTTTTAAAAGCCTCAGTAGGTTTTGGAGGGAGTTGTTTTCAAAAGGACATCCTAAATCTAGTATACTTATGTAAATATTACGACCTCGATGAAGTTGCTGAATACTGGCATCAGGTGGTTAAAATAAACGACTATCAAAAAGATCGATTTGCCCAGAAAATCATTGATCATTTTAGAGGAGATTTGACCGGGAAAACAATTGCAATTCTGGGGTGGGCTTTTAAAGCAAATACTAATGATTCTAGAGAGTCAGCCGCCATTTTCGTAGCAGAAAAGCTTTATAAAGCCGGAGCGACTCTTGAGATTTATGATCCGATGGTATCCAAAGAATCTATTTTTAGAGATATTAATTTTTATTGGGAGACCTCAAAAACTGAAGATTTAAAAGCGAGGATTTCAGTACTTGATTCCATAAGTAAATTATACCTTAGTTATGATACTATATCCATTTTAACTGATTGGGAAGCGTTTAAGAGTTTGGACTTCTCACAAACTGTAGTTTTTGATGGTAGAGGGGTAGCATCTAAAAGTAACTATTCAATTGGAAAGGGATGAAAAGAGCACTAATTTTACTACAAAGAAAATCTCATCTACTAGCAGTAGCAAAATTTTTAATAATCTTTTTTAAGTTGAAAAAGCCAAAAGCCATCAAAGTGTCAGGATACTTTAACCCTATTCATAAAGGGAACTTAGAGTATTTTAATTATGCTTAGGCGTTAGCAGATAAGCTTTTTGTGATAGTTAATAATGACTTTAAAAGGAAGCTAAAAGGTAGTAAAGAGTCTCAGGATAAAATGAACGAATGAAAATAGTTTCAAATATTAAAGCGGTAAATAAGGCTATTTTTTCTATTGATACCGATAGAACCGTTTGTGCTACCGTTAAAATAATCGTTGAGCAGTTTGGGTCTGAGTTTTATCATGGATTTGCAAATGGAGGAGATCAAAATAATGACACAATTCCCGAAAGGGCTATTTGCGAGGAGGTGAATTTAGTTCTAATTGATTGGCTTGGGATAAAATACAGTCATCTATTGACTGCTTAAGAAATAATAAATTTTAAAATGAAAACAGCATTAATCACAGGTGTAACAGGTCAAGATGGAGCTTACCTCTCTGAGTTTCTATTAAAAAAGGGATATACAGTTCACGGGCTAAAGAGAAGGGTCTCTCTGTTTAATACAGAAAGAATAGATCATATATATCAGGATCCACATATTGAGAATCAGAAATTTATTCTTCACTATGGAGATATGACAGATAGTACTAATCTTATAAGGCTTATCAAAGAGATTCAGCCAGATGAGATTTATAATCTGGCCGCTATGAGTCATGTTCGAGTTTCTTTTGAAATGCCAGAGTATGTTGCAGATACCGACGGAATAGGAACTCTCAGATTATTAGAAGCTGTTAGAATTTTAGGTCTTGAGAAAAAGACTAGAATCTATCAGGCTTCTACTTCAGAATTATATGGTAAGGTGCAAGAGGTTCCTCAGAGCGAAACCACCCCCTTTTACCCTCGCTCTCCTTATGCAGTGGCAAAAATGTATGCTTATTGGATAACTGTAAATTACAGAGAGGCCTATGGCCTATTTGCGTCTAATGGAATACTTTTTAATCACGAGTCTCCAATTAGAGGAGAAACCTTTGTTACTAGAAAAATTACAAGGGCCGTTTCAAGAATAGCATTAGGGCTTCAAGATAAATTTTTCCTTGGAAATTTAGATTCTAAAAGAGACTGGGGTCATGCAAAGGATTATGTTCGAATGATGTGGATGATTCTTCAAGCTGAAGAGTCTGAAGACTGGGTGATAGCTACTGGCAGAACCACTACAATTAGAGATTTTGTAAAAATGGCCTTTGGTCATATTGGCGTTGAACTTGAATTTACAGGAGAAGGAATAGATGAAATAGCTAAAATAAAATCATGTTCTAATCCTAAGTATAAGCTTGAAATTGGAAAAGAAGTTTTATCTATAGATGAGAAATATTTTAGACCCTCAGAAGTAGATCTTCTTGTTGGAGACCCATCGAAAGCAAAGAAAAAACTTGGTTGGGAACCTAAAATAACTCTTGAAGAATTAGTATATGATATGATGAGCTCTGATTTAGAGCTTTTTAGAAAAGACACTTATCTAAAAAATGGTGGTTATAACACGCTAAACTATTATGAGTAGAATTATTACAAAAGATTCCAAGATATATATTGCTGGCCATAAAGGAATGGTTGGCGCTGCTTGTTGGAGGGCACTCGAGGCTAAAGGGTATAAAAATATCATAGGATTTAGCTCTAAAGAGCTCGATTTAAGAAATCAGAAAGCTGTTTTTGATATGCTTGCAAGAGAAAAGCCAGTAGCTATTATAGATTCAGCAGCTAGGGTTGGAGGGATACTTGCTAATAACGCCTATCCATATGAGTTTCTAATGGATAATATGTTGATTCAAAATAATCTAATTAGTGCTGCTCATCAGTTAGATATTCCAAATTTTATATTTCTTGGAAGCTCCTGTATATATCCTAAAATGGCTCCTCAACCACTTAAAGAAGAATATTTACTTACCGGTTCACTGGAAGAAACAAACCAGTGGTATGCCATAGCAAAAATCTCAGGAGTGAAACTAATTGAAGCCTTAAGAGTGGAGTATAAAAGGAACTATGTATCTCTTATGCCAACTAACCTCTATGGTCCTGGTGACAATTATGATTTAGAGACGTCTCACGTACTTCCAGCAATGATTAGAAAGTTTCATGAGGCTAAAGAGAATAATCACTCTCATGTGGTTCTCTGGGGAACGGGAACACCAAAAAGAGAATTTCTTCATGTAGATGACTTAGCTAGTGCTGTTGTATTTGCTGTTGAGAATAAAATGGAAGAGTCTCTTTATAATGTTGGTTCAGAAGAAGAGATATCTATTAAAGATCTGGCTCTTTTGGTACAAAGGACAATAGGACATAAAGGTGATATTATTTGGGATAAGACTAAACCAGATGGAACTCCAAGGAAATTAATGGATAGTTCCAAACTAATAGAATTAGGCTATAACAATTCAATTGGTTTAAAAGAAGGAGTTCAATTACTATACAAATATTATGATAAGTAAAATCTCAATAGCTGAAATAGGAATAAATCATGGGGGTGATCATGACAAATTATTTAGAATGATCAAATTAGCTAAAGATTCAGGCTGCAATTCAGTTAAATTTCAATATAGATCTGAAAATTTTTTCAGTGAAAATCAAGAAATGGGGAGTACTTTAATAATAGATGAACTTGATAAAAGTAAACTTGACGATAATTGGATAAACTCAATCATTAGTTATTGTAAAGAGATTGATGTTAAAATAGGATTTAGTTTTTTTAAAAAAACTGACCTCGAGAATTTCAATATGAAATTTGATATTAAAAATATCGATTTTATAAAAATACCATCTTCAGAATTTAGAAATATTGAATTAATTAGATTTGCAAAAAAAACAAAAAAACCAGTTTACATAAGCTATGGAGGAGGAAATGAAGAAGAAATTTATGAATATATAAAAAAAGCAAAATTAAATAAAAACGACTGTGTTTTTCACTGTATAACAAACTATCCGGTTGCAATAGGGAATCAACAATTGGGTTTTATAGAGAAACTTTCAAAAAAAACAAATTCTCAAATTGGTTATTCCTCACATGATGAAAATTGGGAAATATGCTTATTAGCAATTTCATTAGGGGCTGATATAATTGAAAGACATTTTTGTGAATTTAAAAGTGATGTAGGATTAGATATTTCTACTAGTTCAGATGCCAGTGAATTTAAGAAGCTCAATTTATTTTTAAACAATTACAAAGAAATAATTGGAGAGGGGAAAAGATTGCCTAATCAAGGGGAAATTGTAAATGTCAGAAACTTAGGTGTGGGTGTTTACTATAATTCTGATTTGGAAAAAGGAATTACTTTTGATGAAAATCATACGGTAGAATTATCCCCTGCAACTGGAATAAGACCAAATGAAGTAATCAGCCTATACGGAAAAAAATTATTAAAAAAAGTACAAAAAGGAGATCCTGTAAATATTAGTGATTTTAAAAAAAGTTTTAAAATTCAGAAAGAATCAAAATTAGTAAAATTTATGGATTCCAAAAAACTTTCTTTACCTGTTCGACTTCATGATTTTAAAAAAATAAAAGAAAAATTTTCTGGCACTTATTATGAGTTGCACTTGTCTTTTAAAGAAGTTGCAGTTTTAAATAAAAACCCATCTGTTGCATTAGATTTAATTAATCAGGGAGACAATATTTCTATACACCTCCCTGATTATATTTCTAAAGACCATTTAATAAATCCTTTTTCAGACAATGATGAAATCAATTTAAGCTCTAATAAGATTATTGATCAATGTATTGAAATTTCAAAACAGATAAAAAATAAAACAAAAAATGAATGTTTGATCTTAGGAAGCTTTTCAGTTAATACTTTTAAAAACAAGGAAATTTTTTATCACAAATTCAAAGAATATACTGACTCAATTAAGGAAAAAGATGATGTTCTGATTGCAGCACAATGGCTTCCAAGGAAAGCATGGTATTTTGGTGGGTCCGCATTGTTAAATTTATTTGTAAATGAAGAAGATATAAATTTTGTAAAAAAAAATAAGATAAATATTTGTATTGATTTAGCTCACCTTATTTTATCAGCAAATTATTACAAACAAGATTGGGAGGTTTGGTATGAAAAATTAAAAGAAAACTGTGTACATATTCATATTTCAGACGCAGCAGGAACAGATGGCGAGGGTGTGGAGTTTGGAAAGGGAAATTTATCTAATTATAAAGAAATTCTTGATGAGGATTATGTAAAAGTTATTGAAGTTTGGGAAGGTCATTTGAATGGCGGAGAGAAATTTTATGAAGCAATTAAATTCTTAAAAATTACTTACGATGAATGATCGAATTTTAATTTTAGGAGCTAATGGTCAAGATGGAAGGATTCTTTGTGATTTATTTGACGAACAAAACATTAACTATGATATAGCTGTCAGAAATGAAAACAGATTTACTCATAAAAATAAAAAAAACATATTTATTGGGGATTTAAATAATTATAAATTCATTAAAGAAATATTTGAATTAAATAAATATAATATAGTATTTAATTTTGCAAATGAAACGTTTGTTCGTGATAATAGTTTAATCAGTGACTCATCTAAAAAAACACTTATTTTTTTCAACCTTTGTAAAGTAATTGAAGAAAATAATCTTGATTTTTGGCTATGTCAGCCATTAAGTTCAGAAATTTTTGGGATTCCACCAGTAACCCCACAAAACTCAAAAACAATAATTGATCCAATAAATAATTATGGTTTGGCTAAGACAATTGAGTTTTATGGGAGTCAAATTTTAAGATCCAAAGGCATAAAAGTTTTCAATCCTATTTTTTTTAATCATGAAAGTTCATATCGAGACAATAAATTTTTTTCAGCCAAAGCTATAAATTACTTCATTAATTATAATAATAATATAAATAACGAACCATTTAAATTCCATAATGCTAAATCCGTAAGGGACTGGGGCTACGCTAAGGAATATATCAAAATTGTAGTAGATGCATCTAAAAAAAGAATAAATGATAAAATAGTTATAGGCTCTGGAGTTCAGATAACTGTGTTGAATTTCATTAAAATTATTCTTGAAAATTTTAAAATTGACTACGAAATATACAATTCTAAAGATGGGTTAATAATTATTAAAGACGCAAATTCAAATAAAATTATTGCTATGGAAATGGGAATTAATAAAATTGATATTAAAAGACAATTTAAAGCAGACACTCAAGAATTAATGAAATATGATCTTGAAATCCCAACAATTAATGGAAAAAATCTTATAATTCAATTAATACAAGATTTTAAAAATCAAGAAACAATATAATTATTTTGCAGTTAAATACTTCGTCTAAAATAATCACTAGTTAGTTCTCCATAAAAAGGAAATATGAATTTAGCATTTATGCCTGTTAGGTGTGGGAGTAAATCCATACCATTTAAAAACATTAAAAATTTTTGTGGGAAACCACTTGTTTACTGGAATCTTCATGCGCTCCAGAATTCATCAATTATTGAAAAAATATTTGTTGCTACCGATTGCAAAGAAATAATATCTGTAGTAAATAGTTTTACCTTTGATAAAGTAGAAATATACGAAAGAGAACCTCAAAATGCTAATGATACTGCAAATACAGAATCAGTCATGTTAGAGTTTATAGCTAAGAAAAAATTCTCTAACAATGATATTTTTTTTCTAGTACAAGCAACATCACCACTTACACAATCAAAAGATTTTGAAAAAGCATTGAAAATTTTAAAAAAAGAAAAGGCTGATTCAATTCTTACTTGTGTTCGGAAAAAAAGTTTTTTTTGGAACAGGAATGGTTACCCCTTAAATTACAATTATAAAAAACGACCTAGAAGACAAGATTTTGAGGGGGTGTTGATGGAAAATGGATCATTTTATATTAATACTATTGGTAATATTATTAAATATAAGAACAGACTAAGTGGAAAAATTGCAATATATGAAATGGAGGAGTTTACAGCTGTAGAAATTGATGAAGAAGATGATTGGATTATTGCTGAAAAACTAATGTTTAAACATATTATTATTCCAAAAAAGACAAAATAATCAATGAGTATTCATTAAATGCTAAATTAAATCAAGGTAAATACTTTAAATTATTGAATTTTTATACCTAACACAAAACAATTAAATAAATTAACAGGGTTAAACGATCATACAAACTGCAAATTTTGCTAAATACCTTGAAAAAATTTCTATTTGTAAAAACAATTTAATTTCAATTTTAAATCTAAATGATTTTCAAAAGGAGTAAAGCAAATAAATTCGTTGAAAAAGTAGATAAAGGAGAGTATAATTATATTGATAATCAGTGCTTATGTGGCAATAAGGACCTAGTACTAGACACTATAATTACTAAAAAGACAGATATGGATTTTATTTCATTACCCTACTTTATTAAAAATTGTGGTTCAATTAGGATAAAGGAAAGATTAGTCTCTCTTCTGAAAGCAACGTATAGTATTGGGAGTTAATGAAGTACGTTTACCCAAAATTTGATGGTTTAAATTTAATTTTTTTTAGACTCGGAGGTCCAGGTCTGGGGAATTTACTTTATCCCTATTTTAGAGCATTAGTGTATGCAAAACAAAATAATTTACAACTTATTTCACCTACATTTCTCTCCATCAAAATAGGACCTTATTTAAGAGGAGAATCTCAAAAAAGAGACTACAGGTATGTTGATAACGAATCTATTAGTGGATTTAAAAAATTCCTCCTTCTGAAATTTTCAAAAAACATAAAAGTTTTTAAGAGTTTTGGAGATGGCTTTAAAAGTCTATATGGTTATGAAGATTACTTAAAAGAAAAATTAAAAAGTTTGACTAGAGTTGATTTTGATCAAAAAAAATATCAAAACTCTATATGTTGCCATGTTAGACTTGGAGATTTTAAAAAAAGCAAAAACGATAAGTTTAGCAATAATACAAGAATGCCAATAAAATGGTATAAAGATGTAATTCAACAAATCAGAAAAAATGATAAAGGCCTAAAAGTTTTTTTGTTCTCCGACGGTAATGATAATGAACTTAAAGAACTCCTAGAATTAGGAAACATAAATAATGAAACATCCTCAAATCCTTTAGAAGATATTTTGAAATTGAGTAGTTCTAAATATCTAATAGGTTCTTATTCATCATTTAGTTTTTGGGGGGCATTTTTTTCTAAAGGGACATGTATATGGCATGAAAATGCTTTTAACACAAATGAGTTCCCTCTAAATTGTAATAATAAAATATTTCATAAAAAACACATAATTAAAAATCCTAAAAATGAATGATATTATAAGAAAAATAAAATCTCTTCTTACTAAAAATCAGCTTTTTGGGATTAAAATATTAGTCTTATTAATATCAATTGGAATGGCTCTTGAGGCAATTTTATTATACTCACTTATTCCTCTTATAAAATTGCTTACAGACAAAAGTTATTATGATGATATTGTTCTAAAGCTAGAAAAATATGATTTCATAAGAGAAAATATAAGTTATTCAAATTTTATAATTTTTTCTGCCATAGGATTGATCATTTTATTTTTTTTCAAAAACCTATATTTAATTACTCTTACTTATTTTCAAAATAGATTTCTATCAAATTTAAATTCTCATTTATCTTCAAAACTGTTCAATGTTTTTCTTAGTAAAAGCTATTCCTTTTTTTTAAATAAAAATTCGTCTGAAGTAATTAAAAATTTTCAATTGGATTTAAATTATTTTAATGCACTATGCCAGTCTTTTATCATGTTTTTTGTAGAGATTTTGTTATCAATATCTGTAGTTTTAACACTCTTTTATTTAGAACCTATATCGTCAATTATTTCAGGAATTTTAATAGGTATAAGTTCAATTACATATGTTATTTTAACTAAAGGCTATATTAAAAGATTAGGGGATAAAAGGAATTCGATAGAAAATTCTAACGTTAAAATTATATCTGAAGCTATTAATGGTATAAAAGAGATTAAAATATATAACAGGGAAAATAGTTTTTTAGAAGTTTTTAAGAACCGAGAATTCAAAAGAGCAAAAATCTTAACTTTTTTCAATACATTTAATCAATCACCAAGATTAATTTTTGAAATTATCGGTATATCTGCTATAATGTCGGTTATCTTATATAAGACAATTTTCAAATCAGATCAAACAGAATTATTTGTAACTGTTAGCCTTTTTGTTACTGCAACGTTTCGTTTATTACCTTCTATTAATCGAATAATAGCGTCTTTACAAAACATTAATTATTTTAAATCATCACTGTATACAATTTATAACCTTTTTTTTGAAGCTTTTGAAGAAGACCATAAAACAGAGAATCAAATATTTGAGAAGAATCTAGTTTTTAAAAATGTTTACTTTGACTATTCAAAAGGAAATCCTGTATTTCGAAATTTAAATTTTGAAATAAGAAAAGGTGAATTTATAGGCTTAATGGGAGAGTCTGGAAGTGGAAAAAGTACATTTGTCAACTTACTAATGGGGCTTTTAAAACCCACAAATGGGAAAATTTTAATTGATGGAATAACTATTGATAATCTATATCAAAAAAGGAATCTAACAGGGTATATTTCTCAAGATATATTTTTATTTGATGAAACTATCAAGTATAATATTAGTTTAGAAAAAAAGGAAAGTGAAATCGATATTTCAAGAGTTAATGAAGTAGTTTTACTCGCTGGTCTTGATAAATTCATTAAAAGCTTAGATTCTGGTTTAGATACAATTGTAGGTGAAAAAGGAGCTAAAATATCTGGAGGCCAAATTAAAAGAATAGGAATTGCAAGAGCATTATATAATGATCCTGAAATATTGTTTTTTGATGAAGCAACAGTTGCACTAGATCAACAAATGGAACAATCTTTTTTAAAAGAAATAGAAAAATTTAAAGGCCAAAAAACTGTAATTTTTATTTCTCATAATATAGAAAGTTTAAAGATTTGTGATAAAGTTTATAAACTTGAAAACTCAGTTTTAAATAAAATCTAAATATTAAAAAATAAACATATTGTATTCGATAGGGATTAAACATGTTTAGTATACAAATCTCATTTAAATAATCCTAAAGATGTAAAGTTTGTGACAGGAATAAAAGAATTAATTAGGGATTTATTGAAACAAAATAATAAGCTTTATTTACATACAAATCAATCAGGCGTTTCAAGGGGATATTTTACTATAGAATCTACTATTTTATGTAATGAAAAATTAATTAACCTACCGGTATTTGGAAAAGTCATATTCAGAAAAATATGTGCAGCAACCGAATTAATTGGTTCCGAAAATTCGTATAGAAAGCTTTCTCCAAAACTTGGACTTGAAATATTAAATAAAACTAAAACAAAAAGGTCTAATTTATATTACATAGGGGATAAAATATTCAGCTATAAGGCATGGTGTAAATGGCTTACAAAATATGTTTCTACTAATTGGGTTGATAAAAATGTTAGATGTAACTCTATATACCCTGAAAGAGTTTTTAACAACCAACAAGAAAATTTTATCCAAAAAATTTCTAAACAGATACCCTTAGGCAGAATCGCAAAAAAAGATGAAATAAATGGCAGGATTGTTTACTTGTTAAGTAATGCTTCTTCATACGATAACGGATCATTATTAGTATAGATGGAGGCAGAAAAGCTTGATAATTTAAGGGAGAAAAAAACCATTTTTTATTTTGTGTCGGTGACACATGAGTTATTTGAAATTCAAAATTTTTACGAAAAAATTCTTTTAGAGAAAACGATTAAAAATATTTTATTAATAGAAAAAAATCACAGAACAGAAAATTTAAAAATAAGTGATGATCTTTTCGACAGAGTTATATGGCTAAAGCAAATAAATTATTCGAAAAATATTTTCAGAACATTTTCGAACATTAATTACAATAAAAGGATTATAGATGAGCAATCAAAAGATAAAGGTTATTTAACTTCAATAAATAATAATACATTAACATTCTACCATTTAAAAAAACACTTAAAAAACACAAAATCAATAATAATAAACTCAACCATGATTGAGTATAAGTATATAGATTATTTAAGCACTCTTTACCATAGTATATTTTCTTTATTATTCACAGGGAGCGTCGTATTTTGTAAATTGTATCGTAAAGATAATAAAGCCCTAAAACAACTATTTCAACTTTCAACAATTGACTTTTACTTAAACGTCAGAAAAAATGGTTTTAAATTTTTTAAGCAAGTTGAAAATGAGTTTGGAGTGAAACACCCCCTTGTTCTTAAAAAATCAAAAAGAAGAAGAAGTAAAAAATCAATTTTTTTAATTAACACATCAGAGCCAAGTTTTTTAAGTCATAAAGCGAAAATGGATTTAATAATACAACAAAAAATAAAAAACAAAGAAAAAATTTTTATTAAAGATCACCCCTCAGCAGTTATAGACCTAAAAAATTATTTTAAAGATCAAAATATTAATGTTCTTGACAACAAAATTGATTTTTTAACAATTTTAAAAACACACAACTTTTTCAAGGTATATGGAACAATTAGTACTGCACTTTTATTTTCTAAGTACATGGGAATAGATGTAGAAATATTAGATTTTTTGAATGATAATTATTATAAAAGTTACTCTGATGAATTTCTCCAAAACGACTTCGTTTTCAAAAGATCACCATTTGATGTTTTAGAAAACATTATAGAATCTAAATAGAGTTTGATTTTTATTATATTTATAAAAATATTACTTATGATTTTTTTATATATAGATCCAGGTACTGGTATGATTTTAATACAATTAATTGTAGCAGCCATAGCTAGTATTGTTTCTTTTTCCAAAAAAATAAGGGACAAAATCTTAAATTTTTTTAAGAAAAAATGATAGACCCTGGTTCATTTAGAGATCCCTCAGGGCACATCATACATAAGGAAAGAAAAGTATTTAGGATCATAAATTATTTATATAAAGATCATTACGATCACCTTCTAAACTCTGGTTTATATGATAAGTTAATTAAAGAAGGCTTGTTGATAACACATGAAGAGGTAGAAAACTCTAATATTAAGGACAAACAATACAAGACTTTAGAAGTAAAAAAAATTCCATTTATATCTTATCCATATGAATGGTCATTCAGTCAGTTAAAGGATGCTCTTTTATTAACACTTAAAATTCAGAAAATTTGTATTGACTACAACATGACTTTGAAGGACGCCACTCCTTTTAATATTCAATTCCTAGACAATAAGCCAATCTTTATAGATACATTGAGTTTTGAGGTGATAAAAAATGAAAATTATACTTGGAAACCTTACAAACAGTTTTGTGAAATGTTTCTTGGAACAATTTGTTTAATTAGATATGTAGATCCTGGACTCAATAAATTACTCATTAATAATATTAATGGTATACCACTTTCACTAATTAACAAGTTATTACCTTTTAAGAAAAAATTAAATTTATCAATTTTCACTCATCTTGTTATTCCAAATATTATAAACAGGAATTTATCTTCCCCCAAAAAATCATACAACACTTCAAAAATTTCTAAATCAAAGCATTTAAACATATTAAATCAAATAGAAGATTTCATTTTAAAAATGAAATCACCAGATTTCGAAAGTGAATGGGCTAACTACAATGAAGAGACAATTTCTGAAAAACAAGAATATTTTAATGATAAACTAAATACCATAAAATCATTTTTAGAAAATAAGAATTATAATTTAACATGGGATATAGGATCTAATGATGGATATTTTAGCAGAGTAATTGCTAATGATATTTCAAAAAATGTAATTTCATTTGATATTGATTGGAGATGTGTAGACAGAAATTATTTAAAAAATAAAGAACAGGGAATTAAAAATGTTTTTCCTTTAATTTTGGATTTATCAAATCCAACTCCATCAATAGGATGGTTAAACCAGGAAAGATCATCAGTTTTCAAACGGTTCGGTAACCCCGATCTTATAACTTGTTTTGCAGTTATTCATCATATTATAAATGCTGGAATTCCTTTAGAAATTTTCATCCAATTCCTTTCTAAATCAACTAAAGATATCTTAATAGAGTACGTCCCTCTTTCAGATCCTAAATGTCAAATAATATTTGAATCTAGGGGGGAGGATTTTATTTACCCTACGCAAAAAGAATTTGAACAAACAATTAATAATAAATTTAAAATGATCTCTCAAAAAAAATTAGATGAAACAAACAGGTATTTATATCTTATTAGAAAAAAGTAATATTTCTTTAGACTCAAGATTATTATTTGTATTAGTATTACCTTTTTTTACAGACTTATATTTAGATTATAGCATAGAACCTAGTATCTGTTTGTTAGGAATTATTTTATTTTTTCTTCTCGATTTATTTTTAAAGAAAAACTATAATTCCATAATACTTACACTAGTAATTTACATCTTTTATTGTTTAATACTTTACGAAAACACAAGATTCATTATACATGATCTAAGATTTAGATGGTTTAGTTTAATCTTTATTTTTTTTGTATTCATCTTAATTAAGTACTTAAACAAAACTGAACTCAGGTACAAATCTTTAAACCTTTTTTTTATTTTTTTTACTGTAACCAAATTTTTAATACCAAATATTAATCATACGGATTCAAAAATAAGCTTCATTAATGAGTATAGAAATAATCAATATACAACACCATTTAATGAAATTTCAAAAAAAAAGGATCCTGTTATTTTGATTATATTTGACGAGCTTTCTTCAAGTTCGGAGGTTTTCAACTACACAAAAGATTCTTTAGATATTGAATTCGATATGGAATTAGCTCAATCGGGGTTTAAATCATTCCCTGTTTTCAAATCCTTAAGTTTAGCAACAAAACTTTCTCTCCCTTCAATTTTTAATTTCAATCTTCACAAGTCAGAAAATACAGTTAGGATTGAAGAGGATAATAATAAAAATTTACTCAAGCAATCACGAATAAATAACGAATTAAAAAAAATATTTAAAAACAATATTTTACTTGATTCTTTGACTCAGAAGGATGTTAAATATAATTCATACGGGGTAGTCACTTTTCAAAATGAAATAAAAAAATTAAATTATCATATTTGGGATCCAATCACAACAAACACTAGCGGCACAACTTTAGATCGTATATTATCACCTACTTTATTTGGATTTTTAAAAAACAAATTAATTGATGATGATAGATTTCAAAATTATAATAAAGAAGTGTTAAGTGGTCTTAATTTACTAGAACCGGAAAATAACAATTTTTATTACTTCCATTTTTATGCTCCCCATGAACCTTTTAAATATTTTAATGAATTTCAAAATAATAATAAACGGAGTCATTTAGAAAATCATATTCTTTATAAAAGATTTTTTTTATCCAAAGTTTTAACCGTTTTAAAAAAACCCAAATTTGATAAATCAAGAATAATTATTTCAGGAGATCATGGATATAGATTTGATTCAATCATTGATAAAAACAAAACTTCCTTGTATTTGAAAGGTTATAATAAAATAAATAATGCTGATTATTTTACTGTTCAAGACCTGGGCTTTTTAATTAATGAATCTTTTTAAATCAAAAGGACATAAATACTTTTAATCCATCATAATCAAATTAATAATCACTTTTATTCAAAAAATGGCTTTAATATTGATTCAAACTTTTAATATATTTTAAAAGGGGATTGGTTTATTTTCCAAAAGCTATTAAGGTGGAGCATTAGACATTAATATTAAACTCTAAAAATGTTAGGTATTAAAGTTTGTAAAATAGATTATCACCTCAAGAGTTAAAATATTTTCACATGAAAATTTATAAATAAAAAAACTAAAAAAATTTACTTTGTCAAATAAGAAACTATTTCAATTAATTCCTCTTTACTTAAGTTTGGATTTGGCATAGAAGTTCCTGGCAAAAACCCATTAGGGTTTTTTAAATATTTTAAGAGGTTTTCCTTTGTCCATTTTTTTTGAGATGATATTAATACATCAGTATACTTATAATCAGAGGAACCAATTGTTCGATTTTTTAAATTAGCTAAATTTGGACCAAAAGAATTATCCACTCCAATTTTAAATGAATGACATGTAATACATTTTTTCAAAAAAATATTTGCTTGATTTAGGTCATCACTATCTTTTAAACCTCTAACAAGTTTTGCTTCATCAACGGAAATTTTAATTAAGTATGAATTATCTGAAAGGATATAAATTTCATTCATTAATTCAGTAAAATCTCTAATCCTGTCACCAATGAAAATATCTTCATCATATATAATTTTATTATCTTTTAAAAATAATCTTTTTAATGTCATTGATTTTAAAGAACCAACTAATAAATTATCTTTCCATAAAGGATGAAAATTTCTTATTTGTTTAATTGATGAAATACCTATAGAGGGAATAAAAGAAAACAGCGGGAGTTGAATTTCCTTGTTTTGATTATCTAAATAGTTTTCAAAACTTCCATATTTTGTTCCAAAAGAATGATTCGGCCATCCATAGTCTTTGCCATTTTCAATCAAATTAATTTCATCTCCACCCTGAGGCCCATGTTCAGTTGAAAAAAGATATTTTTGATTAACAAAGTCCATTCCTTGAATATTTCTGTGACCACTTGAAAAAATTCTTGATTTTTTATTATTCAAATCAATTTTATAAATTAAACCTGAGCCTTCATTAACTGTTTCAGTTTCATCTTGAGAAAATCCTAAAGAAACAAATAAATTATTATTGGAGAGATTAATAGCGCCACCACCAGATTGCGTGGCATGAGCAACTCCGCTGAAATGATTTGAGGTCCAAATATCTTCCCAAATATTTTTATCATTATCAAAATCATCAAAATCAATTGATGAAATCACAATACTAATTTTATCGTTTTTTTCAAATCTAGAATAGCTTACATAAATTTTTTTAGACTTTTCATCTGCTAAAACTTTAAAAGCTCTTAAAGTATTTGTGGATAAATATTTTTGCCCACTATATGCTTTTAGAAATAATGGTAAATTATTTTTTATTTTATTATTTGTTATTTGGAGAGAATCACAAAACTTATATAAATTACCAAGCCTGTCAAGTATAATTAAGCCATTCTTATAAGTAGAAATCGAACCTCCAACACTTGGAAATCCATAACTACTTAAGTCTATATATTGAAGTTTTAGAGGAAGAAAATGTGACTCTATGCTTTTATCTTTTAAATCATCATTATTTATATTGACTTGAGAATTTTCAATTTTCTCACTTAGTTCAACTTCACTTAGTAAAATATTATTTATGTAGTTTTGGACTGTCCTGTATGTTACTGCTAAATAATAGTATGGAAAATGTTTATTAATTATTGTTGATCCAATAAAAAATGTATTAAACCCAAAGGAGAACAGTAAAATAAAATAAATTATATTTTTCATTTATGATAAGAAGTAGTTCTATAAAATTAACCTAACGTTGCTGTTTTAATTATAATAAATAAGAGATATAAATAAACAAAAAAAATGTTTATCAAAGTTCAATTCACACATCAATTCATTCGAAAAATCTAAATCAGAAAGATATATTTCAGATTTTTCAAGGGGAACATTTAATTTAAAGTTAACTTAAGAAATTTAAATATTATTTATTTTAAAATTTAATTAAAAAAACAATTTGAAAAAAGTCGCGATTCTACTTACAACTTTTAATAGAAAACATTCAACCTTGAGGTGTATAGAGTCTATAAGAAATAATTTAGGTTTTGACAATTATTTGCTAAAAATATATATTGCAGATTCTAATTCAAAGGACAAAACATTAGAGACCATAAATAATTTAAATTATAATATTAGAATATTTAATGTTGGAGATAATGTTTATTGGTCCAAAGGGATGAATTTAGCTTGGAAGACAGCCAAAGCAGACATTGAATATGACTTTTATCTTTGGCTTAATGATGACACAAGTTTAACTAAGGAGGCTTTAAAAACTATTTTTAAAGATTATGAAAGTCTTCACAAAAACTCAATTTTAGTTGGTGTAACCTCAGATTTAAGTGGAAAGATTACTTATGGTGGTCGTGAAAATCCTGAAGGGAAATTAATTAAACCCAATGGATCAATTCAAAAAGTAAAATACATTAATGGAAATATTGTTCTTATACCAAAAAGTGTTTTTGAAAGAATAGGCTACATAGATAGTAAATATTCTCATGCACTTGGAGATATTGATTATGGATTAAGAGCCAAAAAAGCAGGCATAAATATTTGTATAAGCTCAAAAATCATAGGTAACTGTTCTAGTAATGATAAAAGATCTTATAAATCTATTTGTGAAGCATTATCAAAAGAAAAGAATTTAATTAAAAGAATAAAAAAGCTAAACACACCTTTAATATTGCCATTTAAAGAATATTATTATTTCAACAGAAAACATTTTCATTTTTATAAAACTATCAAATTTACAATTAGTTACACATTGCTTATTATGTTCCCCAAATTATATTATAAACTAAAAAAAATAACTTAAAAGAAAAAATTTATTACCTCTTTATGAGTTAAAATGGAGCCAAATTAAGTGAATTCTTGCTCAATGAGTGATTTTATATTAAGAGCATTTTTTTTATACACCCCGTGTAGAGCATTTTAATAGTAAATTCTAATTAAAAAAAACTAATTAATAATTAGGTTAAAGAAATATTTGCGATTTTTATTGCTTAAAATATAAAAATATTCTGATAGTTTTAAGAAAGATTTCATTCCTTTTTGAGAAATGATAAAAAATATTTCTTTAGATCTAGACAATACCAAAAAAACACTCTGCTTTTTCGAGACTTTATATATGAAAGATAAACTGAAAAAAATAAAATGGATCACTGATGATTTTATTAAAATAGGAAATTATAAAGTTCAGGTATCAGATACTAATTTAAAGATTAATAATTCTTGTATTAGAAAGAGTACTAAAACAAATCTAATTCTAAAAAAAGTATTGTGGCCTTTCGTTAAATCATTTTCTTTTACTTTTATTGATGGTTTTATCAAAGTACAAATTGGCAAATGGATGAAAGAAGTCGTTAACAATAAATCTGTTTTTCTAGATATTGGTTGTGGGAACTTTGGATTACATAAATATATATCATCTGATATTGCTTATAATGCTATTGATTTATCGTTATCTGAGTTTCAGCTGAGGCGCATTTTGAAGTATAAAAATTCAAATATATGTATTGCATCTGCTAAACAAATTCCAATTGAAAATAATTCAGTATCAGTTATAGCTTCAACAGAATGTTTTCAACACATACCTAATTTTGAGAAAGCCGCAGAGGAAATGCAAAGGATATTGAAGCCAGGGGGAATACTTGTTTGTTCTAATTCAAATCCATATTCAAAAAAATATCAAAGCAAAGGACCTCATGTAGGCGTTTACAATATTTGGACTAATAAACAATTCATAGATTTAATGGAAAGTAAAAACTTTAGATTGGAAGAGAATTATATGAAAGGTTATTGGCTGCCTCTGCCAAAATGGTTGACTAAAATAAGTATTCAATTCCCAATAACATCTAAAGAAGAAAACAAAAACACCTGTTTTTTATATAAATTTAAAGTTATCAAGTAATTTTTATAAAACAAAGAGTTCTTGTATGTAGATGACTTAGTTAGTGAAATTCTATACGCTTTAGAAAATAATTTAAATGATAGTATTTACAATATTAGAAGTGAATCAGAAATTTCTGCTAGAGATTTAGTGACCCTTGTCCAAGGAATCATACGCCATAAAGGTAAAATTCATTGGGAGTTTTCTAAACCAGAAGGAATTCCAAGAAAATTATTAGATAGTAATAAGTTTGAGAGTTTATTTCAATTTACTAAAACAGAAATACCGAAGAAATTAAACTAATTTATAAAAATTTTAAAAAAATATATGACCATTATAAAAGATATAATTAAATATTTAAAAACGCTTTTTCTTTTTTTATTTGGTAGGGCCCATAAATTAGAATTATTTATCAATAAAAAAAGTATAGATTTGATTAGGTTAGGATCAAATTATGGAGGTAAATATCTTTTAAATAGCAGATTACTTCACGATAAAATAATAGTTTCAGCAGGTGTTGGAGAAGACATTTCATTTGACATTGAGTTTTTAAATGAGTTTGGCGGAAAAATTATTTTAATTGACCCTACACCTAGAGCAAAAATTCACTTTGAGGAAACAATA
>Ga0181601_10001361_pt1 | contig 20815 bp, 16 predicted proteins | sample 041ome_8_FD_133020 | JGI IMG/M metagenome (GOLD analysis project Ga0181601, IMG submission 133020) | Coastal salt marsh microbial communities from the Groves Creek Marsh, Skidaway Island, Georgia - 041407BS metaG (megahit assembly) | ecosystem: Environmental > Aquatic > Marine > Intertidal zone...
CCTTCAAGGGCCTCTTCTCGATAACATTCTTCAACATTGGAGCAAAGGCTCCGCCTTCGCCAAACAAATTCTTCCCTGACTTGAACTGCACAAGTATGGTCTTCTCTAATTCTGATAACTCTAGTTTACTCATTTTTTTTCTGTTTAAGTTAAGTTAATTATTCTCTCTTAGACAGAGTTCAGTTTACTCCCTCTTACAAATTGTTGGATGTGGGTCTACAAAAACGAAAGACCCCATAGCTCATTAGCTTACAACACTCCTGTGAAATTTGCAGCAAAGTTTGGCTATCGCCCTAGGGCGATAGCCACTTTCCAAAAGGATCAGAAATATCAGTATAAATCATTAGTTTTGAATGCTACTAAAACGGGGTAGCTTTCATTCCTCTTAGACAGAGTTCAGTTTACTCCCTCAAAACGGTGTAGCTTTCACTCTCATTTTTAACCAAAGTTTATGGTTATTATAATTTTATCCTTATTCTAATGCTAGCTTACTGTATTCTGCGTTAACTAAAACTTCATTATTAAACGATGAAGTCATCAGTACAATTTTATTACCATCTTTAACAAAACTTAAAGTAATATTTTGGGCGGTAATGTCTATTGTAGTTTCATTTTCAGTATAAGTACCATCGGATGTTAAATGATCGCCAACCGAATTAGGGTTATGAGTATTATTAATAGCATCTATTCGGTCTATGCTTTGCCATTTACCATCGTTATTTAATATAAGACTGCCTATATATGTTTCATCTACCTCATTATTATCTTTTCTTAAAAAATTTTGAGTTCCCGTAAATACTCGAACAGCCCCTTCTGTTTTTAACTCTAAAAAATCATGTGTTATTTTAGTGTGCCCGGGTAATGTAAATTTAAAGGTGGAAATTTTCCCAAACTTATCAAGACCAAGTTTAATAGAATTACTCCCATCGGTTAGAGTTATAGTCTCGTTATTTCTTAATGGTATATTGTTGGTAAGCGTAAAGGTGTTGCTCCCTAAAGTAATATTAGCCATGGTTATCCCAGAACTGTTAGTGCTTAGTTTATACCCTCCAGTTTCAGCGTTTGTTACCAACATACCAAGATAGGTCTTAGCAGGTGCAAGTGGGTTTTTGGGATCTTCATCAGGCTCTGGTCCTTCACCACTTTTAGAACACGATATTAATATTATAAATAGCCCTAATAATAAATATAATGTTTTTTTCATTTTTTTAAATTTTACTTTTAGATATTTCTTCACGGTTAAGCTCTGCAAGTGAAAGCTATAACCTGCATCTTACTTTTTATATTCTTATGATTAACTTGTAACATTTTTTTTAAAAATATTGAATGGCACTATTATTTGACGCTATCTTTTCGTAATCAGATACTATTTTTTCCTTATTCTGTTGGGAAACCCATTTAGCATTTCTTCTTTAATGTTTGTAAAAAAGGATACCGATAATGTCCCAAAAGTTACTATTTCATTTGATCTTATAGATGTAGTATTGCCTGTAAGATTTGAGCCGCTAACAGAACCACCTTGACAAGCATTTTGAGCTAAGAAAACAACTTCATTAAGGGGGAAAGCCATCAATATTCAATTCTTCATTATTACATTCAACGAGTATAATCGAGCAAATAAAACTCTCAAGCATTTTACTTCTTGGGAGTTGAATAAATTTAATTAATTATTCGCATGAACTATACACATAAGATTGCGTTCCAGATCCTGATAACCATATACGACTTGCATAACTATCGAAATCGGTAATTAATGTGCCATCTTCAATTCTACTAGTACATTTACCCGCAGCTGCATGAAAATCAATTAAGTTTTCTTCTACACCATCTACAATAATTAGGAATTCCAAATTTTCAGTAAGTCCAGGTGAAAAAATAACATCCCAAGTTCCTGTTTCGTTTGCTACAGCTACAGGACCTCCATTTGGATCCCATCCCCACCGTGGGCCTGAAATGCGAACTGAAATTGCATCTTCTGGAGCAATAATGTTTAATACTGTTGATGTTGGTAGCGTGTCATCCACATAAAGATAAACATTATCAATGTATACCTGTCCAGCATCAGCACCTGATATAACCGCAAGGTTTACATCTGTAATTGCAGCAGAAATTGGCACGTTTACTGATTCCCATCCACTACTGCGAGTAATTGGCACGGTAACTTCTACAGCTTCATCAGGGTTAGATCCCTCTAGTTTAAATTTAAAGCTACTCAATCCAGGTGTCCAAACATCAAAGTGAATTGTGTTGTATGCACTAGTGTCAAAACTTTCACTAAATGCAATCCCAGCATATCCGTTTGCATTCAATATAGTCGCTTTTAGAGCATTTTCTCCCGTAGTAATTTCCACATTCTCTATGGTAGCATTAGTTGACCAAGCTGTTTCATACGTAGTTACTTCAGGATTAGCCGTATATGTATTGCTATAAATACTTAACACTTCAGATGCAGCACGTGTGGGAGCTGTTGGAGCCGTTGAAGGTCCAGCAGGACATCCATCGTTTTCAACTGTTCCAGCAGTATCAATACATCCATCTAATGGGTCAATAACTGAATCGCCATCTGTATCAGGAATATCAGTAGAACTCAATTGTGCACCAGTTAAATTATCGATATAATATTCACCCGCTGCATTTTCACCATAACCAATAAAAATAACAATACTTTGATATTGATCAAAAGTAATGGTTGGGTTTTCATGATTTGGGAAACTGTTTTCAACATCATCTGAACCAAAGTCAAACTCAATTGTTTGCCACCCTGCAGTTTCAACAGCTTTTCTAGTAAGTTCGATATCAGACACCCCTTCTGTTAGAGCTATTTCGAATTTGATTCCAATATTCGGTGTAGCCGCATCTTGTTGGTAAAAATCCAATGAAATTACTCTTTTCGTAACATCAGTTAGGTCAATGTATTTTGTGTTTATAATCTGAACACTTTCCCAGTTTATAATATCAGAACTATTGTTGGTGATTTTTCCAACCTTTGTTTCATTCGTTCCAATTGGTCCTTCAACAACAACAATCGATGCTGTTAGATCATCAATTAAATAAGGAGGGTTAACGCTTTCGAAATCTGAAAGAACAGTATCAGGAACAACGGTAATCGTATGTTCTTTAGTGAGCTCAACATTAGCAGCACCATCTGCTGTTGCAACAACTTTAATACTATATGTTGCAGACATTTTTGGATAAGTGTATGTTACAATAGACCCAGATGTTTCTTCAAATGTTGAAGGTGCACCGGCAACGTCAAAATAGACTTTATAGCTTGAAGCTCCTGTAGCAGTTGGTGTTACACCTACTTGTAAAGGGTTTTCTTGATTTGTTGTAATTGTAAAGTCCAATCCTGTAATGGTAGGGGCTTTTGGTTCTGGTCCTTCACCACTTTTAGAACACGATATTAAAATTATAAATAGCCCTAATAATAAAGATAATGTTTTTTTCATTTTTATATTTATTTACATTTTACTTTTAGATCTTTCTTCACGGTTATCTTCTATTCTTTCAAGGAGTTTTTCTCTGCTCATCACACAGCTATGTCTTCCATTTATAAAAGCATTGATAGGCATATAGGCTTCATGTGGCAATATGATACCTCCGTTACTTTCTGTTTCAAATAGTGGTCTAATTTTCTCTCTATAATTATACTGCTGGAATGGTGCGTAATTTGCCATAAAATGTATTTTATCTAATGCAGTGCTACTAGTTGCTTGTAGAGATGGAATATCTTTTTGTAAAATATGATACGTAAAAACCTCTGCAACATCTTCAAGATAAGATGATTCTGCATACGGAGTTACAAACTCTGGTTCCACCTTTTCTCCAAATGATAAATCACTGTACTTCTCTTTAAATTGATTAACAAAAGAATCTTCTTTTAAACATCCTGTAAAAATTTCTGTTGGACAATACCCCCCATCATCAAAAGAAAAAGGATTCCATTGCGACGTAGCTCCCAAAGTCTGTAAATGTCCGAATTCATGTACTAATACAGTCCCAAATACGCTATTTGAATTATATTTTTCTTCTAAAAATGCCTCAAATTCAGCTTGGGTATATTGTTTGTAAGGATGGGCACGCGATCCATCAGAATCAAATACAGCATCATCAAAGGCATTTGGATAAGCTGATAGAGCCAAAAACAATTCCCAATTTGCGTCAATTGGTGCTACATATCCTAAGAGGCCCCCACCATCGTGTGTTCCCAAGATAAAAGAAGCTATTTTATATGTTTGATCTCCACTTTTTAGTACTGCAATAATATCTTTTTTCATTTTACTCGGTAAATCCTTTTCTTTAACAATTTTATCAAAAAAAAGTTTACCAAAAGGGTTGAGTATGTCATGGTGTCCTCTGCTGGCAGAGACAAGTGTAAAATTATAATCATCATCAACTGTAAATCGATACCCAGATGAGAGATCGTCCTCATCTTGTTCAAACTCGTCATTATCTCGAACCTCCGAAAGAACAGGTGTCAAATCATTTAAGTTGCTTATCTGAAAATTGTGCTGTATAAAATTTTCTTGATTTGCCTCAATAGAAAAGTGAAATTGTTCATGACGAACTTCAATACGCGTGTCGTCAATAGTATTTATTCTCACTTTTAAACCTGTACTCCCTTTTGGAAACACCAAGGTATTATCATCATCAACCTTTCTCCATTCGGTATCTAAGTTTCCTTTATATTCTATTTCAGGGCTGTAGTCGTCTAAATCAATAGGAGCACTTACCTTAGTTCTAGAAATACTTAGTTCTAAAGGCAAATCTTCTGTTAAGGCCTGCGATAGGGTATAATTATAAACTATGGGGTTGCCTTCTCTAACAACCACAGAATTTGATTCTTGTGATATGCTAGCACTTAAAATAGAGGGGATGTCGTCTTCCTTCCTACAAGACCCTAGCATAAGTAGTAAGCTTAATCCAAATAAAAGTAACGAATGCATATTGGGGGTTGCTTTTTTAGTAATCATAATGATATCAGTTTTATTATTATTGAACATTCGATCTTTTTCTTACACAGGATATATATTCTCCACTTTCTGGATTGTAGTTAAAAACAGGTGAGTTTATTGGACCTATAAAGGGGTCAATAATCTTTGTAAAATCAGCGTTTATTTTATCTCGTAAACCTCTATAATTTCGCTTTACATAATGGGGATATTTATTTATAAAATTCATTTTCTGTAGTGCAACACTGCTAGTTCCATCGACACTGACCATTGGAATGTCGTCTTGAATTACTGCCCAAGCAAAAGTTTCTGCTATATCCTCACTAAAATTAGTTGATGCGTAGGTCGAAACATTAATGGGGAAGTTAGAAGAAGCTTCTTCTATTGCTTCAAATCCAAAAGCTACTGAACCCTCTCTCAAACATCCTTCAACAATCTCAGCTGTACATTCTTCGTTTAATTCCCCCATATCGTTTCTTGGAATTACTTCTAGATAATTTAAACTAACGATATGTCCAAACTCGTGTATCATAATATAGCCAAATGCTCCATCATTGTAGTTAGAAAATGCTTTTTCAACATCCTCAGTTAAAGTCTTTGAAGAAGGATCTAAATCCGATAAGTTTGGATAGGCAAAAGATATATTTAAACCCATTTGCCAATCTTTAAGATTATCTGAAGTATGTGCTACAAACCCTCCCATCATTAGATTTGAATCAGCAAGTACTGTAAATTCCTTCAACGTTACGTCTCCTTCTGCACTATCAAAAACCTTTTTAAGATCTGCTTTGATTTCTTCTGGAACCCCCTCTTTCATGAGCTTATCAAATAGAGCTTTTTCACTATAGCTTGCAAAAGAACTATTAACTCTTATAGGGGCAAAATTATAATTTTCGTCAACAGAATAATTAGCTATTTCTCCCGGACTTCCAGGCCTTATTAAGTTTAATCCATCATCATTTAGTATTGTTACCATAATAGGTTCTAACTGGGCTGCACCCATAATGTCGAAATTGATATTACTTTCTCCCAAGTCAATCGAAAACAAAAAAGATTCATCAACTTCAATAATTTTATCATCTACGATTTGGATTCTAATTTTCATCGAGATATTCCCCTTGGGGAAGAAAATATTTGGAGTTGTAGAGGTTCTCCATGTAGTTTCAAAATCGCCTTTAAATTGAAATTCAAATTTATAATCGTCATCATCAACAGGTAAATTCAAAGAGCGAGTGTCAATATCTACTGTTAGTGGAAGATCTTCGGATAATATCTTTGTTAAATTGTAGTTGAATACAACAAAACCTCCTTCAGAAACAGTACTGGCAATAGTCTCTTGAGTAAGAGAGGCAGCAAGGTTAGGGGGTAATTCTTCAGGAGCATCATCTTTACTACAGGAAGCAACTACAACAAGCAGCATAAAAAGTAAAAAATAATTTGATTTTCTATAATTGTGAATTTGCATAATCTAAAAGTTTATGAGTTTTAAAGTTTTTTTATTGTGTTAATTTTTCAATTGGTGTAGTTTGAACAATGTTGGAAATTTGTGTTAAAAGCGTTTGTAGTTTTTTAGGAGCAAAATGAATGCCTTTAATTATTGTGTTTGTATTGTGATATTGAATACTTACTTCTGGGATGTCATAGACTCGTTTGTTTCCGTAAAAAGAGTCTAAGTCAGTAAATTCTATAGTATTGAGTAAGGTTCTAAACGTTTGTTGTTGTTCTGAAGATAGAGGTATTGGAAATTGTTTATCTTTCAAATTTATCTGTAGCATCATATTATTTTTATGTGCTGTGAAAGTATAGGCGCGACAACTCGCAAAACATACAGGTCTATTTATTGTAACTTGGTGTGGCAAGCCACTACTTTTACAACCTAAAACAATAAGTAAGACGATTAGTAATGATTTGAGCGTCGTCATTTTGAAAGCTGTTTTAACTACTAAAGAGACAATTAAAATTATATTTAGGGTGACAAAAAAAAGTATAAATTATTTTCACCTCCTTGTATATTTTGATGAAATTTAGTCAACTCGAGTAATTTCGTTATTCGAAATGACTGAAGTTATCCTCATTTTACAGAAGTATTTTTTGTAATAAATTCTTCTAATTTTTGTCCATGTAAATTACGGCCAATAATTATGCTGTTTTGAATTAATAGATTGGCAGGAATGCCCCCAATTTGAAAATCGTCTCCAACAGGGTCTTCCGCTTTAGATTTTAAATTTGAAACATTAATCCATGTCAGTTTATCTTTTTCAATTGCTTTTTTCCATCGTTCTGCATCGGTATCAAAAGAATACCCAACTATGGTAAGTTTCTTGCCAAACTTTTCTTTCAGTCTTATATAATTAGGGTTTTCAGCTCTGCAAGGACCACACCAAGATGCCCAAAAATCGAGTAATATGAGTCCGTTAGGGACTGTTCTTAAGTCTTTTAAATCAAAAAGTTTTCCATCGGTAGTTTTGGCTAAAAGTTCGGGTACCGGCTTCCCAATTTTTAAAGCGTTTAACTTTTTAAGTGTTTGATGTATGGCTTTTCCGTACATCGAATTTTGGTCATCTAAAGATAGTGCTTCAAATTCGTTTTTAAGAGTAGTATACGCAAGGTCTTTACTAAAATAGTTTAGAACATAGGCATCAAAATTTGTTACAATGCGATGGATTAGTTTTCCATAAGGTTGCTCCTTTGCTTTTTTATTCAATTGGTCATATCCATCTTTAAAAATTGATTTGTCAAATGGAGATTGTAATAATTCTTCGAATGCTAAAAAACTACTTAAAAAAGGTGTTTCTATTTTACTAATAAAGGTTTTAGTTTTTTCAAAAACAACATTAATTTCTTTTCCTATAGAATCGACAACTTTAATTTTTTCTTCTTCCTGTAAAATAGAATCTTTAATAGTCTGGTACTCCAAATTATACAAGATGCTTTTTTCTTTCTCAAACTGCATGTAGCTATTTAAATCTTTAGCAATAGAGGTGCCTTTATACGTGGTTATATCGTTTTTTAAATCGATTGCTAAGGTTAGCTCTTCTCCATTTCTGATAGGTATAAATGCATAAAACGACTCGTTTTTAAGCAGGCTAAGCATATATACGTTGAATTGATTGTCTGAGTTTTTTTGAGAAAATGTAAAACTTCCATCTTTAATTAAAACAGAATCGTTCTTTGTAAACGTTGTTTTGTCGTCTGAATTTATGACGTAATTTTGAAGGCGGGCATAGCCTGTTATTTCAGAATTAAAGGTTCCTGTTATTTTCCAAAAATTAGTTTCTTTTGAAGGCGTATTGTCGCAGCTAAATTGTAGTACACAAAAGCAGCCAATTAATAATAAGTTTATTTTTTTTGATAAGGTCATAATTGCTGTTAATGAGGTTAGCGTTTGTTTTGCTGTATTCCCGATCTTCTTATTTCCTCAAGAGGAATGGGTAGCACATATCTTAAACCATTTGGTTGTAAAGAAAATATTTCACCATTTACTATGCGTTGGAGCGTTTTCTGCCTATTAGGATCTTTATTTAATCGTTTTAAATCGTGCCATCTAAGGCCTCTAAAAGCTAATTCTTTACGCCTTTCTAGTAAAATAATATCCAAAGCCTCATCTTTATTATTTGCAGTTAGATCTACAAAAGTACCCGTAACATAGCGCTGTTCTAAAAGTGTGTTTAAATCGTTCATTGCATTTGAAATAGCATTGGACCTTGCAGAGCATTCTGCTCTAATGAGGTACATTTCATTTGTAGAAATTCCTACAAAAGGACTTGGGTCTGAAGACCCTCCATTTGTTTCTGTAAAGTAATTTCCTGCAAATACAGGAAAAGTTGAATCAATTGTCGCGCTAGTATCAAAATAAACAATACGGCGTCTATCATTGGAGTTATATAGTTTTACTAGTTCGGGATTGGTAAAAAAGAAAATATTTGCATTTATTTGATCTGAATAAGCGACAAACGAAACTTCAGAATTTTCAGTAGTTATAATGGGTTTAATATGGACAGGTACAAAAGCAGTAGGGGCTTGCATAGGAGAATCTTCTAAGGTGTTAAAATCAATGAGTTCATTTTTAATTTTCAAACTTTCATCGGCAGCTGTCCAAGCGGCTTCATAGTTGCCCATATTAAGGTTAATTCGCGCTAAAAATCCATAAGCACTTGCTTTTGAAGGGCGCGTTATAATAGATGGTAATTCTGGTAACAGTGTTACGGCTTGTTTTAAGTCTTCTATAACTTGATTCATAACTTCTTGAATACTGTTTCGAGTGATGGCGGACTCAATGTTTGTATTAAGGCGAAGTGGGATTCCTAAATCAGTTGCAGCTGTGTTTGGATCATAGGCTTTTGCAAACAAACTTACCAAATTGTAATGATGTACTGCTCTATAAAAAAGTGCTTCCCCCTCAATGGTGTTACGCTCTGTTCCTGTATGGCTAGAATTTAACTGACTTAAAACCGTATTGGCCACATAAATGGCTTTGTAGGGATTGTTCCAATCTCTAACATCCTGTTGAGAATCATAAATATTTTTTTTCCATTGGTATAAGTTCCCTCTCCACGGACTCAATAGTTCTAATCTAGCAGTAGTAAGATGTATATCATCGTCGGAATAAAAAGCAGATACAGGAAAACTATTCATCGTATATTGATCATCCAAAAGTAGCCTAAAGTCCTCTAGAGTTTGGGGGATTAATAAATTAGCAGGTTTTACGTTTAAAAATTCGTCTGTAGAACATCCAGTAAACAACAGAACAAAAAATAAAAATTTTATATACTTCATAATTTTTTTTTTAAAATGAACATTTTAGACCTAATGCAAAGAATCGATTGGGTGGGACAAAAAGCGAATATGAGGTAGGCACATAATCGGGATCAACTCCATCTTTGTTGGCGCGCCATAAAATTCCAATATTATTGGCATTAAAATATATGTCCAGATTGTTAATAGGGAATTTCCTTAATTGTTTGGCCTCAAAAAAATAGTTGATCAAAATGTCATTTAATCTAACGTGCGAGGCGTCTTTTACATTAATATTTGAAAATGAGTAGGCATACGAATTACCACTATCTTGTCCTCTATTTCCTGAAAATCGTGGGATATTTGTCTTGTTTTCATCTCCAGGGGCTCTCCATCTATTAGCGATGTCTCTAGAAGGTCTTCCAGCACCAAAACTACTATTGAGGTAATGAAAATCGTAATTCAATCTTTGTGCTCGATAAACATGTCCAAGCTTAAACCCAATATTGGCAGTAAGGGATATATTTTTATAGGTGAACGTATTTCCGAATCTTCCAAAGTAAGGTGCATTAACACGACCTAAATACAAAAGATTGCTTGGAGAGGTGTAGAGTATATCTAACTGATCAATTGTGGGTGCAATAATCTCAGTTCCGTTAGGCGCAGCAAGTACAGCATCTCCATTTGAATTTAACCCTTTCCAATCAAAAGCATATACACCAAATAAGGGTTTTCCTTCAATTGGGAAGTAAACATTTCGGGGGTCAAAAACAGAGCCAACATCTTTGTCTGTATTTAAAATGTTATATAAGCTCTGTCTGTTTTCTGATTTAGTCACTTTATCGTTCGCATACGAAAATAAGAGGTTGGTTGTCCAGTTAAAAGAATTGGTTTGAATGTTGACTGCACTAATATCAACTTCGAATCCATTTGTACTTGTTTCCGCAACGTTTGCATTAAAGTTTATAAATCCTGATGTTGGATTTATTCTTTTTTGACCAAAAACATCAGTGGTATTTTTTTTATAGTATTCAAGATTTCCCGAAATTCTATTAAATAGTTTAAAGTCAAGCCCAATATTGTATTGAAAAGTTCTTTCCCAAGTTAAATTTTTATTTTCTGGACTAAGAATAGTTGCATAAGGTACTTGCACATAACCGTTAGATACGCCTGAAACACTCGCCGTTGGAAGTGCAGTTGCAGCTCTATTAATGTTACCATTTACACCAACAGTAGACCTTAAATTGAGTTGATTAATCCAATCGTGAGATTCTAAAAACTGTTCTTTATGCAATTTCCAACCCAAACCTACACTCCAAAAAGGGTTGAAACGTTGATTCTCATTAACTCCAAAAAAATCTGAGGCATCAGATCTTAAACTTCCACTTAGGGTATATTTTTGTAAATAGGTATATGATGCATTGGCAAAAGTTGAAATATAACGGTGTTTTATAAAGCTATTGAACTGCTCCTGCTCGCCTAAAATTCTTGATATGCTTAAACGTCCTCCATTACGCGTAGGTAATAGTGCAGCGCCGTCATAGGGAGCGAATGTTAAATTATCCTTATTGTATCCTATTCGGGTAATGGTATAGCGTTCTTCGTTTGTTTCTCGAATTTCAAAACCAGCCAAAGCCGTTATATTGTGCTTAAAGTCTTGAAATTGTTGTTCATAATTTAGTTGCGATCGCAATGTGTACGCGTCTATACTTGAATTTATTTTAGTATAAAAATCGCCGAGAGGAATCCCTCGTCTCAATATGCCATTCGAATCGGGTACAGTGAATAGGTTTATTAGATTTCTAATACTGTAGCTATTTTGATCTGATCTGTTTGTTGTTAGGCTATTGTTTTGCTCCCACCCCAATTTAATATCGGCATTAAGTAGTGCATTAATGTTATAATTAAGTCCTAACCGAAGACGTGTACTAAACTCTTCTGCAATATTATCATTAAGTTTTCGCTCTTCAATCGGTTTAAAATCAAAACTCAAATAGCCTTGATCTTCGAGACCTTGTATAGAAGATGACCTATCTCTTTCAATATTTGCAGGGTTTCCATTATCATCAACCAACCGATCATATGGATGTGCTGCTCTATTAACGCTGCCAAATGGGTTAGCTCCTGAAATTATACTATATCCAAAATCTCCTCTATACCCATTATTAACATCCTTTCCTTTGGTAAGGTATAACCCAAGGTTGGCAGTAAATTTATCATTTAATTTTAAGGTATTAATTGTATTTAAAGTTATTCTAGTATTTTCATCTCCCACTAAGCTTTCAGTAGTTTTGTCATAACCTAACGAAATTAAATAATTGTTTTTTTCGCCACCTCCTTGTATTGATAAATTGTTTTGGATGCTTATCTCAGATCTTAAAAAATATTGTTCGTAATCTTTTAAAACATCATAAGTTCCAAGTTTTGCTAATTGTGTATCTGCTTGGGTTTGTGTTAATGTTCCGTTTCGTACTCCTAAAAATAGTTTAACGGCTGCAGGAATAGGATTGTTTAAACCTCGATTTAATTGTTCATCAAGAATACCTAAATCAAACAGTTGTTTTTGAATGTTTATATAATCGGGTGTAGAAATTACAGGAAGATAACCTGAATAATCTGGTTTTGATTGTATGCTTACATTGGTTCGATACGTAATGTTAGTTTTTTCGTTGAATTTTCCTTTTTTACTTGTCAGCACAATTACGCCGTTTGATGCTCTAGCGCCCCATATAGAAGCCGCCGCCGCATCTTTAAGAATATTGATGTTTTCTATATCATTTGGATTAATGTCATTTATATCGCCCTCAATAGGAAATCCGTCTAAAATAATTAAAGGCTTGTCGTTAGAAAAAATAGTACTTCTCCCTCGAATGGATATTTTCTGTTCTCCGTCAAAACTATTACTGCTAAAAAGAAGTCCTGTGCTAAGCCCATCGAGTTTATCAACAATATTAGTATTAATTCTTTGGTCAAATAGTTGTTTGTCTATGGTAGAAACAGCACCCGTTATACGTTCTTTCGAAATTTTTTGATACCCATCTGAAATTAGTGTTATTTCATCTAAAATAAAGGATTTAGGTATTAAAAATATTTGTAGGTCTGTTATTTCTTTGTCAATGGTAATTTCTTTAGTTTCATAGTTTATATGGCTAAAAACTAGAACATCCCCAGCATTTGCTGTTAAGGTAAAGCCTCCATTAAAATCGACAGAAACTCCACGCTTATTTTTTTTAAAATATGCACTTGCTCCAATAATAACTTCTTTTGTTTTGAGGTCAAAAACAGTACCCTTTATCATTAACTGCTGGAGGGGTTTTACTTTACTTATCGTAACCGTTTTATTATTAAACTCAACTTTAAAATTTCTGTTTTTAAAAATAGTGCTTAGGAGGTCTTCTATGTTTACAGTTCCTTTTTCTAAACGAACTTTAGGTTGGTTTTTAAATAAATCTGCCTGATAAATAAACGCAAAATCGCTTTCTTGTTGTTTAATTAATTGAAAGACTTCATCAATAGATATATATTCATCTTTAGGAATATTGATTGTTGTGTTTTGAGCGTTTAACTGTAAAGATCCTGAAAACACACATAGAAAGAATAATATACAGATTAAACTGCGATTTAGCAGATGATGTTCTTCCATATAAACTAATTTTTGTAGGTTAATTATCATAAAATTTGATTGTTAAAAAAGTATAATAATTGATGGGTTAAAACTTCGTTTTTTATAGAGAATGGATTTAAATTTTTAGATGAAAAGTTTACATTACCTCAGGGGTTTTTTAATTTAAAATGATTGTTCCATTACTGATTCTATAGTTTGTTATAGTTTCTGTTGCTTTTATATTGTTTAGAATATCTTCAATGGATTGTTTTCGGTTTAAACTTCCAATAAATTTTATTTTTTCAATGTTCTGATTTTCAAAAACAACGTCATAATCATACCAACGTGCAATAACATTCATGATTTCTTTTAATGTAACTTTGTTAAAGTTATACACTCCTTTTTTCCAAGAAATATAATTCGATACATCTACCGTTATAATTTCAAAAAAGCGTTCCTTTTGGTTAAATATGGCTTGTTGTTTTGGAATGATTTTATTTGAAATTCCATTGGCAGAGACGTCAACTAGTCCTTCTATAAGTGTTGTATAAATATGGTTTTCGTCTTTGTAGGCCTTCACATTAAATTGTGTTCCTAAAACTTCAACTTGTTGTTCTTTTGCAATGAGAACAAAAGAAACTCCTTGATGTAATTCACTTGGAGACACATCAAAATAAGCTTCACCATAGAGCAGTTCTACCTTTCTTGGTTTATTTTTACTAAAGCGAACAGGGTATTTTAATTGCGATTCAGAATTTAGCCAAACTTGAGTGCCATCGGCGAGTTCAACAGAAAATAGCCCTCCTCCCCTTGGGACTTTTAAATAGTTATAAGCTTCTTCTTCAACGAACTTTTCTTCAGTAGAATAGATCAATTTTTCGCCATCACTTATTGCGTTTTTTGTAATGACTTTTTTTCCTTTCTCTAATATATACTCGGCACCAGTTTCCGATGTTAAAATAGCTTTGTTTATGTTGGTTTTGATGGTGTTTTTAGTAAGCGGCAACTGATCATTAAAAAATTGATGTCGATCTGATATAAAGATATTCAAGAATATAACGATAATAGCCACGGCATAACCAACTTTATAGTAATTAAACGGAGCCTTTTTTAAATTTAATTTGGCAGCAACTATATTCCATCCTTTTTTAGTATCAACTTTAGGTGAAGGAGTGTTGTATTGCTTGTAAATTCTGTCAAAATAATTTTGATGCTCTTTGGATTCATTAATCCATGACTCAAACAATTGGGCTTCCTCTTTTGAAAGCGTTTTTTCTATTTTTTTGATAATAAGTTTATACTCCATATATTATGTTGCTTATTGTTAAGACATCATTTTTTTTATTTTGGGTGACAAAAAAACCAGAACTGATCTTTTCTTTTCATTAGGAAATGAAGAAAGCAATAAAAACCAGCAAGCGATTAATTTTCGATTTTGCTCTTTTTAATTGTGTTTTTACTGTATTAATTGAGATGTTCAATTCTTCAGCAATTTCTTTGTATTTGTAATTGTGCAGAAATTTTAATTCAAAAATTTTGAGCATTTGTGCCGGAAATTGTTCTGTGATTTTCTTTATATGAAACATCATTTCTTTTTGCCTTTTTTCTTCGATAAAATCATCAGTTCTATTTTCGACTTCCAAAGTGTGGTGTAATTCGATAAGGTCAATACTGTCTGTTAGCTTAATTGATTTGAGAAAATTTAAACACCGATTACGTACCATTCGGTACAGATAGGCTTTAATAGAATGTTTGATTTCTATATTTTTAGCATTTTCCCATATATAAATAAAAACTTCTTGAACTAAATCCTCACTAGCAGCTTGGTCGGCTAAATAAGAATTTGCATAAATAACCAATGGCTGATAATAAAAATTGAAAAAAGTTTGGAAACTTTTCCTATTCCTGTTTTTAATTTGCTCAAAGAGTAGATTAAAGTTCTTCAAATTTTTAGTCATAATGACATCTCAATTCTTAGGGGAAGCTTTTAGTTCAATTAATCGAATGTCTTTTCTCCGAGTATTTTGTAATACTCAAATTGTTTTTTGACACTATTTAAATAGTCTTCCTTAATTTTGTTCAATTGGTTACAACGGATAGTATATGAAGCTTAGCCTGCCGATAGGCGGCTATGATTTCATATATATTGATAGCTTTTCTTTATTATTCCTTTTCATCAGATTTCGGTATTGCTTTCCAAGTATAACTTTTGTGCACTATCTTCCAAGAGTCTTGGTATTTTACCAATAAAAAATAGTCTGTAAAAATCCTCCAATTTGGGATTATGATTTCAGCTTTGGCAATTGCAGCGTCCTTTTCATAGTCAATTGAAATTATTCGCCCAATTCGATTGGATTTTTCTCCTTTCTTAACTCTTCCGATATAATCTTTTCCACTCCATATTCGAAGACTATCTTCTTTCGTTACTGAATAAAGGTTAAAATCAGGATGAAAGGCTTCTTTTAGTTTATCGGGTTCTCCGTTTGCTGTTCCTTCAATGTATTTCATTAATGTATCTTGAATCTGGTCAATTTCCGATTTAGCATTGTCGGTTTGAGCATTTACATTCATTCCGTAAAGAATTAACATTCCGAAGATTCCAATTTTGAATGCTTTTATCATCCTGTTTGTCATTTTATTTGTTTTTAATGAAAGCCAACGGTCTTGTGTATGGTGCGTATCCCGCAGGGTATGCACTATACAACTTGTTGTGCGGTCGTTATTTATTACTTTCAAAATCATTTTCCCATTTAGGTTTGTACTTCTTAAAGAAGATTATTGCTATTACCATAACAAAAAAAATACTTACACCTGTCAGAGTTGAAAATAATTTCCAAGCATTTTTGATAGAAAAATAAAATGGAATTCTTGTCAAAACTTCTGCACAAAATGCACAATACAAGCCAACTACACTCCAATACATATAATTAAAATGTCTGAATATATAGTTCTTCCCTTTTCGACTTAAAATAGGATACATTCCAGCTATTAAGGTCAGTAAGCTAACAATGGCAAAAAAATGAAATATCCCAAAACCACCAAAGAGTCGATAAATCATAAATGCTGTAACATTTACTAGTAACATTGAAACTACATATACATAACCTATTTGCTTATGTTTTATCGTTCCTTTTGTCGTGAGTAAAACAAAGATTCCAGTAATCATAGCAATTATTGAAATTATTAAGTGGATTAATCCAATATTTCCGCTTACTATATTTTCCATTCTTAAAATTTTTTTATTCTAAGTTTAATCTTTGGCATTGTCTTAATGCCGCAAAACTTGTGTATAACCACCACTATTGCGTATAGCCCCCAAAAGGAATGGCTAAACGCATTGCGTTGATTTACATTATATCCCCAAAAATTCTAAAAGTGAAAAAGGTAGGTGATCAGAAGTAGAACAGACTTGGGGTATGTTTAATGTTAAAGGTAACAAAAATCTCTAAACCAAAAAGAGGTTCACGCGTCACAGACGTGCGCTAAGGGTTTTTATGATTGGAGTTTTGGTAACGGTTCCTGTGTGTTTTCGAAGCATCCTGTAGGGTGGCTATGCATTTTATTCCTTATTGTAAAATAGCTTTTTTATTTGCATTTTTTATTATAAATTTATAACCAATGTATAAGGTTGTGTAATATGGGTATAAAAAATTATTATTCGCTTTCGGAAGCGGCGGAACTATTAGGTAAAAGTAAAGAAACTTTACGAAGATGGGATAGAGATGGCAAGTTAGATGCTGTTCGAGAACCAGTGAGTAACTATAGAGTCTATAAAAAAGAGGACATTAATTCTTTAATAGAACCTTTACTAGCAGAAATAGATAATAATATTGATAATACCGAAATTCCACTTGAAAATTATAGTGTTTTAGAGTTATTTGCTGGTGCAGGTGGTCTTGCCATTGGTTTAGAACAATCGGGAATTAAATGTGTTGCATTAAATGAAATTGATAAATGGGCTTGTAAAACTTTAAGAGAAAACAGACCCAACTGGAATGTTTTAGAAGGAGATATTAAGGGTTTTGATTTTACAGATTATAAAAATCAAGTTGAAATTGTAACTGGTGGTTTTCCTTGTCAAGCGTTTAGTTATGCTGGAAAAAAATTAGGTTTAGAAGATGCTCGTGGAACTTTGTTTTACGAATTTGCAAGAGTAGTAAAAGAAGTTAATCCATTAATTTGCGTTGGTGAAAATGTTAAAGGTCTGCTTTCTCACGACAAAGGAAAAACATTGGAAGGAATGATTTCTATTCTAGATGAAATCGGGTATAATGTTGTTCCTGTTCAGGTCTTGAAAGCAATTAACTATAACGTTCCTCAAAAAAGAGAGCGTTTAATTTTAGTAGGAATAAGAAAGGATATTGAAGTTGAATATGAATATCCAACACCATATAATGTAATTTATAATTTGTCCGATGCTCTTAAAAAAGGAGAATTGTATGATTCAGATGTTCCTAAATCAAATGGTTCTAAATATCCTGAACATAAAAAACAAGTCTTAGATTTAATCCCTCCAAAAGGTTATTGGAGAGATTTACCTCTTGATGTACAAAAGGAATATATGGGCAAAAGTTTTTATTTAGGTGGTGGAAAAACAGGTATGGCAAGAAGAATAGGTTGGGATGAACCTAGTTTAACTTTAACTTGTAGTCCTGCACAAAAGCAAACAGAAAGATGTCATCCTGATGAAACTCGTCCCTTTACAGTTAGAGAATATGCTAGAATACAAACATTTCCAGATGATTGGAATTTTGCAGGGTCTATTTCACAACAGTATAAACAAATTGGAAATGCAGTACCTTGTAATTTAGGAAAAGAACTGGGCTACTCCATTGTTAAGTTTCTAAATAAGATTTATTCAAAGTTAAATAAATCCGAATCTTCTATTTCTTTAGCTAAAGCGATATAACCTTTTTTGAAAAAATCTTCTGTATCCAAATTTAATATCATTTGGTCAAGATTAGAAACTAGCTTATTGTAAAAGTTTTTATATCCTGTGAGTCTGTGCCAAAATTCTTTACCAATTACTACAGGAAATTCTTTGTCAATTTTTTGATAATGCTGACTTAATTGATCTTCTTCTCCATAGAGAACTCCTAAAATCAAATCAGAATTATTAAGATTCATTGAATTTGTTCGCGCCAAGTTTGTTACCGTTGTAAATTTCTTTAACAAAGGATTTACATCTTCTGAATTAATTGTATTAGGTCCTGATTTGAGTTGACACCATTTTTTTCGATTATCAATTTTATCTATAAATTCTATATCCATACCTTTTATGAGTGAACCTTGTGCAAGTCCAAGTTCTACAAACATATTTTGAATTCGTGTTCCAAAAGAAGTATTTATAGAAGTCCCTAGAATTCTAGGGTAGTAAAGAGCTTTCGCTATTCCAATTGGAGTAAAATCGTTTTCCAGTATTTTAGATAAATACTTTACAATAATTGGATTGATTTTGTATGATTTAAGTTTCGAGTGCGTTCTTAAAGAACTTGTTTTGTGGTTTTCAAAAATTTTCTCTTTAAAATACTCAGTAATTATATCTAAAAGGTCATTTTCATTCATACTTAAATATAAACTTTTAATTTTCTTTGAAATACGTGATTTTCTTTAATGTATGCCAACGGTCTTGTAAAAGATTAGTGGCGTGGTTAAGCAACTAATTTAGTAAACAAGTACGAACGCGAGAAAATTCCGAAGGAATTTTCCAAATAAGCACTTTCCAAAGCAATTAATCATACAAGGTGTTGCCAACCGTTATTTATTTTAATTCAAGTTTGTCAATTCTATTTCCGATTGTAAATTCTTTCATTTCTTTTTCCAGATTATTAAAATCCGCTTGGTTTACTTTTTTTATGATTTCTCCATTTTTCATTAAATATATTTCATCACAAGTCTCTGCTAAAGTTGAAAATATATGAGAGGAAATAATTACTGTTTTTTCTAATTTTTTAAATCTCTTTATTATTTCAGTTATGATTAAATTACTTTGAATATCAACACCATTAAAAGGCTCGTCCAGAATAAATACATTATTTTCCTGTAAAAGTATGGCAGTTAAAGCCAATTTCTTTTTCATTCCAGTAGAGTATGTCGAAGCATATTGATTTAATGGTAAATCAAATATATTTTTGTCCTCAATGTTGGTTAGTTTTGTCTGTCTTGTATTGGCAAGTAGTTGTATATATTCTTTTCCAGTTATTTTAGAGAAAAAGTAAGGTTCTGTTAATAAAAGTCCTAAATGGTTTTTTAATTTGGTATAGTCAGATGATATGTTTCCTTTATAGTTTTCGAGTCCAGAAATACACCTAAAAAGTGTTGTTTTTCCTGCTCCATTTTCTCCAACAATTCCATAAATTTTACCTTTCTTAAATTCTAAATTTATTGTATTTAAAACTTGTTTTTCACCATAAAATTTTGATAATTTTTCTATTTTAATCATTTAATACGGTATTTAACTTTTTAACGGATTGGGAATAAAAAAGAGGAATAAATACCAATAATATTGGTGGAAACATAAAACTAATTGCAATTAAAATTCCTTGCGACATATTCATTTCGTTCGGAAAAGACGAATATTTAGCAAAAATGATTGTCGTGAGATAAGCATAGCATAACAGAAGGAATACAATTAAAATATCGATTTCTCTAAAGAATGAAATACTTAAAGCTATTATTATTGGTAAGCTTAAAATTGTAAAATAAATTAAGCACGTTTTCGTTTTTTCTATTAAAAATTCTTTTGACGATAAATTGTAATTCCAGACAAAATATTCGTTTTCTATTTTTGAATAATATGAAAAACAAGTGAATCCAATCAATAGTATAGAAAAAACACCAAGATTAAAATTTTCAACTGATACTGAAATATAAGTCAAGAAATAAGATATTGGAAAAATAAAGAATGTCTTTCTAAAACCAACTGTAAATTCAAATGGTTTTTTGTTAAATGGTGTTGGGATTGTTACATTTAGATTTGTACTAAAATTGAACAACGTGATAAATATTACACACAAATTTAATATAGCAGAAAAGATAAATTGTTTTTGATAAATTAAATAAAGAGTAAAAGGTAAACAATAGATAAGATTTTCTGTTATTCTTAATTTTCTATACTTGTCTTTATTCAAGATAGATTTTAAAAAATCATTTCGTTTAGGTTCACTTAATTTTGAAACGAAACTTATTGCCAATAATCCATAAGCATAATTTGCAAACTCTGTTTTTTCAAATAGATAGTTAGACAGCAAAATAAAAATAAATGGTAAAAGTGTATATCCAATCAAAAGTGGCATTCCGAAATCAATCATTCTTCGGTTTAGCATTTTAAATTGAAGTTGGAAATATTCTTTCATTCGCAATTTTTATCTAATGGTTGGCAACGTCCCGCTAAACGCAATTAGGTTCGGGATTTTGAATAGTCGAGTTTACTCGAATATTCAAAAGACAGTAGAACCTGACCAAATTGCGCTTTAGCCTGTGTTGGATTTCGTTTTGCTCGATGCCAGTCTTTGGCTGTTTGTTA
>Ga0181601_10001363_pt1 | contig 20801 bp, 23 predicted proteins | sample 041ome_8_FD_133020 | JGI IMG/M metagenome (GOLD analysis project Ga0181601, IMG submission 133020) | Coastal salt marsh microbial communities from the Groves Creek Marsh, Skidaway Island, Georgia - 041407BS metaG (megahit assembly) | ecosystem: Environmental > Aquatic > Marine > Intertidal zone...
GATAAGCTACGATGATTTCTGCGCAAAATAATCCGCTTGGGAGTGGCACAATTTCATGTATGGCGATGGCATCATAAACGGACTGAGTTTTGAAACGGTTATAATGATGACGGTCGCCGCCATCGGCTATGCATTGTATATATCGGGCGAGCATCTTGATAAAAAAGCAGCAAAAAAAGGCGCCTCCAGCCTTTATGCTGGGCTTCTTAAAAAAGCTGGCGGTCCTTTGATGCTCGGAGCTATTGCCGTTTTTGTGATGCGCTGGCTGGTCAATAAACTATAATCTGCGGCACATCATAACCCGGCATGAGGCGATAAATGCTAAAATGTGATTTTGTGCATGGCGCCGTGAACCATAGGTTGCTGTATGGCGGCGGGCGAGGCCAGAACCTGCCCAAAGCGGTAGGCATGAAAGCCGGGCAATCGCCACGCATAATCGACGCAACAGCGGGGCTTGGCAGAGATGCCTTTTTGCTTGCCTCTCTTGGCTCTCAGGTCACGTTGATTGAACGATCGGACATTGTGCATGGGCTTTTGGAGGCCGGCATGGAGGCCGCCCGCAAGGCAGGCGGGCGCCATAAAGAGGTCGTTGACCGGATGACGCTGATCCATGGCGATTCGATAGATTTATTGCCCCGCATGAACCCAGATGTTGTGCTCATAGATCCGATGCACCCGCCGCGCAAAAAATCAGCTTTGGTCAAAAGCAACATGCGCGAACTGCGCGACATTGTAGGAGCAGATGAGGATCAACGTCGCTTAATCGAAACAGCGCTTGACGCCGCCGCAAAACGGGTGGTTATAAAATGGCCGTCAAAATCCCCCCCTATGGAGGGCTTAAAGCCCTGCTCACATCAGATTGTTGGAAAATCTGTCAGATATGATGTGTTTATGACGTGATCCGCCATGCATCAAAGCAACAGGGGCATGACAATGCGACACACCCTATAAAAGCCAGTGGTTTTCGATTATTGTAGCCCCAATCACATTAGAAGGAGCCAATACATGCCTAGTTTTGACATTGTCAGCAAAATAGACATGACGTCTGTCGATAATGCGCTTCAGGGCGTTATTAAGGAAATGCAGGTGCGGTATGATTTTAAAGGCAGCAAGTCCGAGGTCAGCAAACAGGATGACGCCATCCTTATCACCGCTGATGATGAATTGAAGCGCCGCCAAGTTGAAGAATTGCTGGTCACGCATTTAACGCGCAAGGGCGTTGACACCAAAGCCTTGGAGTTTGGCAGGGTAGAACAGGCCAGCGGCAATACTGTCCGCCAAACGGTGACGGTAAAACAAGGCGTCCAGCGCGATGTTGCGCAAAAGATTGTCAAAGCCATTAAGGGATCAAAAGTGAAGACTCAGGCCGCAATCCAAGGTGATGAGGTGCGTATTTCTGGCAAGAAACGAGACGATCTTCAGGCCACAATCGCGCTGATCAGAGACTTAGATGTCGATCTGCCACTGCAATTTGAAAATTTCCGGGATTAATTTTAAGCATTAATTTTAGGGGGCACCGCCATCTAGCCTCTAATGCCACTGATCGGCACTTTTAGATAGGTTTTGCCATTATCTTCGGCTCCCGGCATGTGACCAGCCCGCATATTGACTTGGATTGATGGCATAATCAGGCGCGGCATTGCCAATGTCGCATCGCGGCTTTCCCGCAACGCCACAAAGCTATCTTCAGATACATTCTGGCCAACGTGAATATTGCCATCGCGTTGCGCCGCAACCGTCGTTTCCCATAAAAATTCACGGCCATTAGGCGCATAATCATGGCACACAAACATGCGCGTTTCACCCGGCAAGGCCAATATTTTCTGAATAGACCGATACAAAACCCGGGCATCACCCCCAGGAAAATCAGCCCGCGCAGTACCGCCATCAGGCATGAATAATGTATCGCCAACAAATACCGCATCGCCAATACGATGGACCATACAGGCCGGCGTATGCCCCGGTGTGGCAATCGCCGTACCGGTTAATGAGCCAATTTTATAATGGTCACCATCGGCAAATAGACAATCAAACTGGCTACCGTCGCGTTCAAACTCGGTGCCCGCATTAAACAATTTGCCAAACACATTCTGCACTTCGGATATACGATTAGAAATGCCAATTTTGCCGCCCAGCTTTTGCTGAATATAGGGCGCCGCCGATAAATGGTCAGCATGAACGTGCGTTTCGATCAGCCACTCCAGCTCTAGCTGTGCAGCGGTGACATGCGCAATCATCGCGTTGGCATGTTCATAGCTTAAGGTGCCAGAGGCATAATCAAAATCAAGAACCGAGTCGATTATCGCTGCTTTTTTAGTCGCTGGATCGGTCACAACATAGCTAACAGTATTGCTGTCTTGATCAAAAAACCCGGTAACTTCAGCGGTAGTGCTATTTGATGACACAGACATAAACCTCTCCAATAAAGTTATATTTACGATACAACTCTAAACTGTCCTAATTTACAAGGCTTTACTTATCAACCAAAAACTTATACTAAAAATAAAACTTTTAGAAAGCCCCATATAAGCCGCCCATTAAGAACCATGGGTGACCCACGAGCTATGAGACATTATTCATGCGCCTAACCAATTACACAACCTATGCCTTGCGCACATTGATGTTTGCCGCGCTTCACAATGACCGGCTATGCCAAGCCCAAGAGGTTGCAGATGCATTTGGTATTTCCAAGTCACATTTGGTGAAATGTGTGCATCAGCTTGGGCAATGGGGTTATTTGCAGTGTGTGCGGGGGCGTAATGGGGGGTTTTGTTTGGCGCGCAGCGCCGATGAAATTTTTGTCGGGTCAGTGGTACGCAAAACTGAAGACACGCTAGAATTGGTCGAATGTTTTAACAGTGACACCAACAGCTGTCCGTTGATCAGCCAATGCAAACTGACAAGATCATTACAAAAGGCCGTTGCCAGTTTTATGGCTGAGCTTGATGCGCTGTCGATCGCCGAAATCACCACTAACAAGTCTGATTTGTTGAACTTGCTGGCGGTGCCATCGACCGCGCGGGCATAGCCTGTCAGTAACGTCAGACAAAGACCGCCATCAACCAAGGCCCTGATGTTCACAAAATAAGAAGGGCGCAAGTCGGCCCAGCATATGTGGGGCGGCCTGCAAGCCAAATATGACGCTGCCATAGCCAATCATAAATTTTAGGCCCGCCCGTCCGCGGCGCCCCCAAAATTTGACAGCCCACCCCAGTAAGTTATAGTTCATTATCTATATTTCCTAGAGCTATTCTGGTGGCACAATGAAATTAACAATTCTTGCACGAAGTAAAGATGAGTTTGGTGTTGTTCTGAACAGCGAAGTGCAGCACAAGACACAGCAATCGATTTTTAAGGTTACGGTATCTGACGGTGATTTGCACGATCTGACCGAAGCTCGCATTGACAAAGAACATCTCATTGAGTTCGCGTTTAACTTTTTGATTGAGCGTGAGCCGGTCAGCGCCATTCAAAGCCAGTTCAACATCTCTGTCATAAGCACTTTTTTTCCTGATTTTCCCGAAGCCGTCAAACAATGGGTTGATGAAAATACCTGATCACCCTAGAGATTGACTAGTTGGCATTATAGATAGCGGCGCGGCTATGCCCACCAAACAGAATGGGATCATTGAACATGGATTATGCGGCCCTGATTGCGGCGTTGACGCCTGCGATTGATGCGGCTGGCGCCGTCATTTTGGACATCAAGGATAAGGGCGCGTCAGCGAGCCTAAAAGCTGACGGTAGCCCAGTGACCCTCGCCGACAAAGCGGCCGAAGATATTTTACTGGCGGCGTTGCGCGATACCATCCCTGAGATTCCTGTGGTGTCAGAAGAAAATGCCGATAGCCATCAGATGGCCGCCGCCGACAGGTTTTTTCTTGTTGACCCGCTTGATGGCACTAAGGAATTTTTAAAGCCGGATCATGGCGGCGGGTTTACCGTCAATATCGGTCTGGTTGAAGCTGGCATGCCAACCATGGGCATGGTCTTTGCACCGGCACATGGCGATTTTTATTGGGGATATCAGGGCGGCGGCGCATTTTTACGGCAAGCAAACCGCATCACCCCACTACATGTTCGGGATTTGCCAAAAACCGGCGCCGTGGCGGTGGCAAGCCTATCGCATCTTGACAGCGACACAACAGCCTGGCTTGAAACGCATGCCATAACCAAGACCATATCGGTCGGGTCATCATTGAAATTTGCCCTAATCGCCGCTGGGTTGGCAGATGTGTATCCCCGATTTGGGCCAACCATGGAATGGGACACAGCCGCCGGCGATGCCATCTTGCGCGCTGCTGGCGGTATGGTCCGGCATCCTGACGGAAATATATATAGCTATGGCAAGGCCGCGTATCGCAATACCCCGTTCATTGCCTATGGCCGGTTTGGCAGCGTCTAAAAACACCGCCGCGTGCATCAGGCCTTGCCAAAAAACAGCCAAAGCTAACCCGGTTTTGAAGCTGCCGCCGCGCGCCTTTTGGCATGATCATGATGGGCTTTCCATTGCATGAGCAAATGCACCGCCACCGCGGTAATCGTGTAATAGGCGCTAAACTGGTCTAGCAGATGTTCGGTAAACGGTGTTTCATCTTCAACATCATGCATAACAACCATGCCTTGTATTCGGGCCTACGGCATGTGGCGTACATACCGGCTTTTTGCGTATCGCTGTGCTATTTTAGCGTAAAATTATAGCCAATGTCACAACAAAGGCGCTAGCATGGCTTTAACACGGTTGTTTGATATTTACGACGCTCTTGGAAATTAGCCATGCACAAAGCTTATAGCCTGCCGTTCAGCGGCAAATCTGTTGCCGACATTTATCTGAATATTGGGCATTTTTTAGATCATTTTATCATGCTTATTTTTGCCAAGGCGGCCTATGATGCCGGCCGTGAATTTGGCCTTGGTTATGATGAAATCATCATCTATGGGACATTTGGTTTTGTGCTTTTTGGAGGCATGGCACCTCTAGCTGCACAGCTTGCTGACAGGTTTTCGCGGTCATTCGTTATGGTGGTATATCATTTTGGCATTGGCATCGCCGCGGTGATTGCTGGCTTTGCGGAATCGGTGTGGCACTTGGCCACGGCGATTGCTTTGATCGGGGTATTTGCAGCGATTTACCATCCGGTTGGCATTGCCATGTTAATTAAAAGCAATCACAAAATTGGCTTTCGAATTGGCGTCAATGGGGTGTTTGGCAATATGGGGGTTGCTGCCGCACCATTAATCACTGGTGTGCTTCTAAGCTTTGGTGACTGGCGTTTATGTTTTACCCTTCCGGGTCTGTTTTGTTTGGTTTACGGGGTGGTTTTCGTCAATGCGCTTAAAGACGGCAACGAGACCGCGCCAGCCAAAAAAGTCAGAGCGTCTGACTCATTCGCCCCCGACTGGCGGCGGGCCTTGGCAGCGGTTGCCTTATCAACGGCCAGCGGCGGCTTTATTTTTGGCGCGATGACCTTTGTTGTGCCGCGCTATTTTGAAATATCGATGACAAATATCACCACATCGGTGGTGGCCACCGGGTTATTGGCTGCCATCGTTTATGCGGTGGCGTCATTCTCGCAAATTGGCGTGGGGTGGTTGATTGATCGCTATTCACCAAAAACTGTTTTGCTCTATATATCGGCGGGTCAGATAGTGTTCATCTTTCTGGCGGCCAGCTATACCGATCTGGCGCTGTTTGCCGCGATGCTGGTGGCAATGTGTTTTGTATTTGGCCAGATTCCTATCACCGACACAGTTTTGTCGCGCTATGTGCCGGATGTTTGGCGTCCTAAAATTCTCAGCATCAAATTTCTTATCAACCTATCAATTGGTGCTAGTGTATTACCGATTTGCGGCACCTTATTGCAAGCCGGATTGAGCATGGCGCATCTGTTTAGCATCATGAGCGGCGTCGCTGTTTTGGTCATGCTGGCGGCGTTTATCTTGCCGCATCAAATAGCTTCAGACCGGCGTGATACCGTTGCCAGCAAATAACGCCAACCCATGACGGCAACAAACAGCTAATTTGCGGTAAATTGGCGTTTTGCCTCGCGGCGCAGCACCTTGCCAACTGCACTGCGTGGTAGAGCATCGGCGATATGCACAGCTTTGGGTGCTTTTACCGAGTCGAGGTGTTGTTTGACATACCCAATAAGGGCCGCGGCATCACCGACAGCCCCCTCATGTAACTCGACAGCGGCATGCACAGCCTCGCCCCATTTGTCGTCAGCCACCCCAAATACCACACATTCACGAACATCAGGGTGCTGGCCAAGTACCGCCTCAACATCACTTGGATAGACATTAAAGCCGCCGGTAACGACAACATCACGAATACGATCTTTGATGAACACATAGCCGCGGGCGTCAATATAGCCAATATCACCAGTGTGCAGCCATCCATCGATAATGGTCTCAGCGGTCTTGTCGGGCATCTTGTAATAGCCCTTCATAACCAGATCACCAGCCAACACAATTTCACCCATTTCATCTGGCCCCAGAAAATTACCACCAGCATCCATAATGCCAATTTTTGTGAGCATTGTGGCGCGCCCAGTCGATGCGTAATTCTGCGGGTCCTGCCATTCAGCAGCGCGCATACATATCGCTATTTGCGGCACTTCGGTTTGGCCAAAACATGTTTCCAAAGCATAATTGAACTTCGGCATTGCCGCGGCCACCATATCTGGCCGGATAGCGGCGCCACCAATTACAAAATGCCGCAAAGATGACATATCGGCGGTCGCAAGCGCTTTGTCTGCCAGCATCATATAGACCATCGTTGGCGGTACATAAACGATGCTTGCCTGCAAATCTTCGATGGCCTTTATAATCGCTGACGGCCCGCTATCATGGGCAAATAGTTGGGTTCCCCCCACCGTAAAAACCGGCAGGATCATTGTATTGGCCCCATGCGTCATCGGCGCCGCTATCAGGTGTCGGTCTGCCTGATCAAACTGAAATGATACCAACATCGACGCGATACAGCTGTTCCACACCCGGTAGCTTTGCATAACGCCTTTGGGCATACCGGATGAACCGCTGGTAAATTTGATCGCCTGCAGATCATCAAGCGACAAATCATGCGTTTGTGGGGCGGCCCCGTCAAAATTTGTGATGATATCCTGCATCTGATGATCGGCGCTGGGGTCAGTGCCCTTGCCGCAAATCAAATGCGCCGTTGTCGCGCTGAATTTTTCGCCGCAATCTGCATCAAAAACAATGATAGATGGTTGCGTCAAATCAATAATACGGTCAAGTTCATCGCAGCCATTCCGGGGGTTTAGCGGCACCCAAACCTTGCCCGCCGCAAAGCAGCCAAGCCAGCCCAGCAAATGTTCAAAACTATTATAGCCGCATATGCCAACCCGGCTTTGCGGGGTGGGGTCAATCGCCTGCATGCCAGCCCCCACCGCCCGCGCCATCGTGGCCAAAGCCTTATAGCTAATCACCCGGCGCCCATCCGGCCCATCAATCTCAACGGCGGCGCGGTGCGGCCATAACGACGCGGCCCGAAAAAAATTATCTATCGGAAACATAATCAAACCTTACCTTGCAAAGGGTTCAGCCCACTGGGTGTGAGCCGCATCGCACCACCGCAAAACCGTCACATAGTAATATATAGCCCAAGCCCGGCAAGCGTGATCAAGAATATTTTGCGGAATAAGGGTTCAGATAAATACCCCCGGCAATAGCGCCCACACTGCATACCGATCAAGGCCGGTAGCAGGGCAGCCGCTGATACCGCCCATAACCCAGCATCTATACGATCAACATGTTGCAGATTAACGCCCAAGCTCGCGGTCGCAACCGCAAATAGCAACCCCATGGCCTGCACAAGCTGGTCTCGGGTAAGCCCCAAGGCCTGAAGATAAATAATCCCCGGCATAAATAACGTGCCGGTAAGCCCAGTAAGCACCCCATTCACTGCGCCGCATAAAGCAGCGATAATCGGTTCCATGCGCAAAGGTATTTGAACATTGGTGCCGGTGAGCGCACTAAGCGCATAGATCACCAGCAACACCCCCAAAATACGTGTTAAAATAGCGATATCAATTTGGCTTGATAGCTGCACCCCAACCCACACCATCACCGCAACCGCCAGCAGCAACGGCCATAACCGCCGCACCAAAACCCCAAAATGACCGCCGCCCACGGCCTGCCAGATATTGGTGCATAAGGATGGCACCACCAACAGCGCCATCGCCGTCGGCAAATCAATAGCAACTGCCAACACAGCCAAGCTAACCGTGGGCAACCCCAGCCCCACAACGCCTTTGACAAACCCGGCCAACAAAAAGCCGCCGCCAATAAGCCCTAATGTAAATAGATCAAACATCCACCGCTGGCCTTTGTAGCGCCCCAATCCTTATGCGCCCCTGACATTAATGTGCCCCTATCATCAATGCGCGAGGGCATCATAAAACAGTGGCAACAAATCGGCCTGTCAGCAAGCCATCACCGTCAGCAAGCCATCACAGCCGGCAAGCCATCAGCCTTACTGCTGCGGCAAATGACGTATCACGGCGCGGCGGTTACGCGCCCATATTTTGGCGCCGGTGCCAAGGGCTAGCGGGCGTTCCTTGCCAAAAGATACGGTTTTTATACGGTCTGGCGCGACGCCTAGCGTCACAAGATAATCACGCACCGCCGCCGCCCGCCGGTCACCAAGCGCGAGATTGTAATCACGTGACCCACGCTCATCGCAATGCCCTTCAATAAGCAGCTGACTATCTTTATTGGCGATTAAGGTCGCAGCGACAGCCCGCAATGCGCTTTGGGCTTGTGCGTCAATCTCGGCACTATCATAGCCAAAATAGCTTATATGCCCGTCAACCGGCGGCAAAGCAGCGTTTGGCTCGGCGGCAGGCATTGCCAGATCTTGGGTGTTTTCCGGCACTGCTACTGGCGCAATTTCTGGTGCGGTACTTGTCGGCAGCACCACCGGGCAGCTGTTGTCAACCGGGCAGGCCGGCCCATCTTCAAACACCACAACGCTGCACCCCGAAAGGACGAACACAAAAGCACTTGCAGCGAGGTATAATCGGCACATTGGTTTCATTGTCCTGCCATTGTCAGCGTTGCCTATCGGTATTTTCCTACCTCTATAACGGCACACATCCAAAATTTTTGAGGGTTGATAAATAAGAAAACAGCATGATCCATAAACCCAGCTTTATGGCGGGCTGTGGCGGTTTGTGATTTGCTATCGGGTGCACAGCGACTATGGTAAATGCATGATCATTATTATGACGGGTTGGCACCAATGAACCTCTTCACAAAACTTCAAGGCCGCGCCGCCGCCGGCACCCTTATCCGTGTTGGCATGATTGGCGCCGGTAAATTTGGCAGTATGTTTCTGGCACAAGCCATCAAATTGCCCGGCATTCATATTGTCGCCATTTGTGACCTTGACGTGGCGCGCTCGCAATCCAACCTCGCCTATATCGGCTGGCCGCAAGACCGCTATGCGGCAACATCGCTTGATGAAGCCCGCAAAAACCATAGCACATTTATCACTGACAATGCACAGCTGGTAATTGAAACGCCGTTAATTGATATCATCGTTGAATGTACCGGAAATCCTGTCGCCGCAGTGGCGCATCTGGTTGCGGCTTTTGCAGCGCAGAAACATGTGATCAGCGCCACCGTCGAAGCCGATGCCTTTTGCGGGCCGGGCCTTGCCGCCGCCGCCCAAGAGGCCGGGGTAATTTACAGCATGGCGTTTGGTGACCAGCCCGCACTTGTATGCGATCTGGTCGATTGGGCACGCAGTTGTGGGTTCAGCGTTGCCGCCGCTGGCCGCGGCCATAAATGGCGTCCTGAATATCGATTTTCAACACCAGAAACAATTTGGGATTATTGGGGTCTTAGCAAAGAGCAGGCCGAACGTGGCCGGCTTAACCCGAAAATGTTTAATGCCTTTCTCGATGGATCAAAACCAGCCATCGAGTCGGCTGCCATTGCCAATGCTACCGGGTTGCAGGTGCCGGTCGATGGGCTTGCCTACCCGTCTGGCGGCGTTGACGACATTCCCAATTTGATGCGGCCGCGCGCCGATGGGGGGCGGCTTGACCATACTGGTATGGTCGAGGTGATTTCCTGTCTTGATGAGAATGGTGCGCAAATTGGCAATGACATTCGCAAAGGTGTTTGGGTCTGTATTGAGGCTGATACCGACTATATTAAAAATTGTTTTGAGGAATATAAAGTTGTGACCGATAGTACCGGCCGCTATATGAGCCTGTATAAAAAATGGCACTTGATTGGCCTTGAATTGGGCATATCAGTTGCCTCGGTTGGGGTGCGCGGTGAAGCCACCGGAGTGGCGACCTGTTTTAATGCCGATGTATCAGCCTTTGCAAAACAGGATTTAGCCGCCGGATCATGGCTTGATGGTGAGGGCGGCTTTACCGTTTATGGCGGGGTGCGGCCAGCAGCGCATTCGGTGGCCAAAAACTATCTGCCGCTTGGACTAGCGCATCAGGTCAAGCTGATAAAACCGGTCAAAAAAGACCAGCCCATCACGCTGCAAGATGTAGAATTAGAAACCACCTCACCAGCCTATGCGATGCGGCAGAAAACCATCGCCATGCTAGGCAATAATATAGCCTACACAAAATCATGAGCTTTCTTGCCCTACAAGGGTAACAGCGTTACAACAGAGCCTTGAGTCAACCTGGGTGATGCGTACGCGTATCGCTCCTCTGCAAATAAGGAAAAACCCATGTCAGTAACTTTGGAACAGGCCCGCATAATCGCCGATGCCAGCCTAGCTAAATGCCGTGAGCTTGGCCTGAAGCCAATGAGCGTTGTGGTAGTGGACCCGCGCACGTCAGTCGTTGTCAGCCTGCCTGAAGATGGCTGCAGCCAGATGCGCCAACGCATTGCGCTTGGCAAAGCAAAGGCCGCCATTCAGCTTGGCCTTGGCACGCGGGCGCTGATGATGCGTGCCGAACAGCAAGCCTATTTCATCCAAGCTATGAATGGTATGGCTGACGGTGAGTTTGTTGCTGTACCTGGCGGTGTTTTGTTGCGTGATACAGCTGGCACCTTGCTTGGCGCGGTTGGCGTTTCCGGTGACACTTCAGATAATGACGAAATCGCCGCGCTAGCGGGCATCGCCAGTGCCAATCTTGTTGGTGACGCCGGTTAGGCCAGCCAGCACGCTAAGTTAAATGTTATCTATGGGTCACATTGATTGCGCTGACCCATAGATATCGCGCAAAATATTTTTTTGGACTTTACCCATTGTGTTACGGGGCAGTTCCTCGGCAATTATCAGCTTGCGCGGCAGTTTAAAACGCGCCAGCGCATTAGCAAGATTGGCCTCGATTGCCTCTAAATCAATCGGCTGGCTGCCATCAGCCACCAAAATGCCAATCACTGATTCGCCGAAATCAGCATGCGGCGCGCCAATGACCGCGCTTTCAAGAACGCCCGCTTGCTCATCAAGAATCAATTCAATTTCTTTTGGATAAATATTATATCCACCAGAAATAATCAGGTCCTTATTGCGCCCGACAATCTGCACATAACCTTGCTCATCAATAAGCCCTAAATCACCAGTGATGAAAAACCCGTCATCGCGCAATTCTTCACGGGTTTTTTCGGGCATATTCCAATAGCCAACAAAGACATTCGGGCCGCGCACCTCGATCTGACCGATGCTGCCATCCGCAACCGTTTTACCGGTATCAGGATCGGTGATTTTTAGCTCTACACCCGCCAGCGGCATGCCGACCGTGCCGGCCCGGCGCGGCCCGTCATACGGGTTTGTGGTGTTCATGTTAGTTTCGGTCATGCCATAGCGTTCAAGAATATGATGGCCAGTGCGGGCCGCAAATTGCACATGCGTTTCAGCAAGCAACGGTGCACTGCCAGAAATGAATAAGCGCATATGACCGGTGGTGTCTTTGCTGAGGCGCACATCATCAAGTAGCCGCGTATAAAAGGTAGGCACGCCCATCATGCTGGTCGCTTGTGGCAGCATGGCAAACACCGCGTCGTTGTCAAATTTTGGCAGAAAAATCATGCTGGCGCGGGCCAACAAAATTATGTTGGTTGCGACAAACAAGCCGTGTGTGTGGAAAATCGGCAAGGCGTGTAACAATACATCAGCTTCGCTAAACCGCCATTCATCAATTAAGGTCTCGGCATTCGACAGCAAGTTATTTTGCGTCAACATGGCCCCTTTTGACCTGCCGGTGGTGCCTGATGTGTATAAAAATGCGGCCAAATCATCAGCGCCGCGTGGCACCGGCGCAAATACCTCGCTGGCGTTGGTGGCAAGATCGGCAAAACTGCCACTACCGTCAGCGAACATGCTATGCAAAATGACCTCATGCGCGGCGGCGACAGATTGCAAATCAGCCGCCGCATCAGCCACCAGCATTCGCGCCCCAGAATCGGCAACAAAATAGGCAACTTCAGCAGGTTTATAAGCAGTGTTCAACGGCAGAAAAATCACCCCGCTGCGCACACATGCAGCATAAAGTGCCAATGCTTCGGCAGATTTTTGGACCTGGACCGCCAGCCGGTCACCGACAGTCAAACCAGCCGCATTGATAGTGTTGGCAAAACGGCCTGACATGCGCACAAACGCGTCATAACTCAAAGTCGAACCATCAGCAAAAACAAGAAACGGCTTGTTATCACCTGCACGACAGCCAAATAACGCATCATAAAGTAAATTTGACATCACAAAAATCCTATAAGCCCTGCTACATAATGGTACAAAATTATTAATCGATGGCTTCAAGCTGCGCAGCTAAGGATTTGACAGCCTTGCTGGCCACCACAGATTGTTGATTAGCAAACGCCTCGTGGTTGGCCGGAATTTTGGGTAAATCATAGCGATAATTCACCATGACGCCAAATGATTGCGCCAAACCGTTAGCCGAAACATCTGCGCCAGCATGGACCGCCTCGACAAACGCGCCATTATTTAAATGAAACCGCGCCACCGGATCTCGCGGTTGGCCATTTTTATGCTTGGCGTGCAACAGATAATGGGCTGCCAACGCCAGCTTCTTCTGTGAATCTGCCTCGGCATCAAACTGGCCGGTTTCATGAAGCCATTTTACCAGTCCCGGGATTGGTGAAAGCGTGACGAAATATTTAATTTGCGGTAATTCACGCAACAAATGCTGCACCACAGTTTTGATCAAGGAATTGCCAAAGGAAATGCCGGCGAGCCCCGCCTGACAATTTGAAATCGAATAGAATGTTGCTGTATCAGCCTCGGTTGCTGCCAATGATTGCCGGTTTTCAGACAAAATATGTTGCACAGAATTTGGCGCGCCGCGGGTCAGAGCGACCTCAACAAAAATCAGTGGTTCATCTGGCATCGCCGGATGAAAAAATGCGAAACAGCGGCGATCTTCAGGTTGCAGGCGGCGCCGCAAATCATCCCAGCTGTGGATGGCATGCACCGATTCATAGCTGATAATTTTTTCAAGAATATCTGCCGGGCTGTGCCAATTGATTGGCCGAAGCACCAAAAAGCCGCGATTAAACCATGTCGTAAATAGGTTTTTGAAATCAATATCAAGCTTGGCAAGATCAGGGTGGTCGGGCAGTAGCCGCAACAGGTCAAGTCGCATCGCCACAAGCTGTGCTGTTGCATCCTGCGTTTGATTTAGGCGGCGGATCAGCTGTAACCGTGGCGGTTCACTGACCCGCGTTACAGCTGCATAATGTGCCGCAGTAGGCTTATCACGATAGGCCGTTAGTGCCGCCACCACGGCGTCACAGGACACATCCATTTCATTTGCAAACAGCGAAAATAGCGCCAGCTTTTCGGTATCATCGAAGCTCTGATAACGATCCAAAACAAGCTGCGCCAGCGACATACCAGACACCTCACCACGGCTTGATAAAAGTTCGCGGCACAGCACATCTATCGGTTTATCGTCATCAGTCATCGTCCCACGCAAAAGCGGCGCACGATCAAAAAGACTTGTCAAAATATCACTGAAAAAACTCACCTGCCAACGTCCCTATGTTGTCTAGCTAATACTTATATAAGGCGGCGCCACAGCAATCACCACCCCTTAAAAGCTGGTGCGTGGCGCTTTAGAAAACGCTAGTGGGGCGCGTTGTTAAGCCAGTGCAAAAACCGCCCGTCAACACATAGTAGCCCAATACCAATTAACCCCAAACCGCACAGATCAATGACGTCTATTGTTTCATCTAGAAACAGTACGCCAAGGCAAATAGCGCTTACCGGTATCAGCAATGTGACGAGGCTGAGGTTGGTGGCGCCGGCTTGTTTCAGAATGTTGAAAAACAGAATATACGCCAGGGCCGTCGACAGCAGCGCAACCCCAACAATAGACAGCATGACCGGCACGCTGGGCAGCGCTAGCTGCCATGGCTGATCAACTATCAGCATCACCGGCAACAACATCACGCTAGACGCGATAATTTGGCCGGTGGCCGTAGCAAGCGGTGATATCCCCATGCGACTAAAACGGCGCCCGAAACTAGCCGCACAACCATATGACAGCGCCGCCCCTAACAGCGCCATTTGGGCAAAGATATGGCCCGCAAACCCGGTGAAGCTAAAACCCGTAACTATATCATGGCCAAGCATTGCTGCAACACCGACAAACCCTATAAGCACACCGCCAAGCCTTGCTGGTGTCATCGGTTCGTCACGGATCAAAAAATGTGCGACAAGAATGGTGAAAATCGGCGTTGTCGCGTTAAAGATTGAGGCAAGACCTGACGCCACCTCTTGCGGGCCCCACACAATAAGGCAAAAGGGAATAAAATTATTCAAAAGCCCCATAATACCAAAGGCCTGCCAAGATGTGACATCACCCGGCAAGGGCTGGCCGATAATCCGCATCAGCCCATATAGTGCGACCGCAGCAATCGCCACCCGCCCAAAAACAATTGTCAATGTGGGCAATTCTTGAACCGCCCCACAATAATGACAGGGTGATAAGCAAGCCCCACTCGCGGGCTTTCATCTGCCGGTCTATGACTGGCGGAGCATTATAAGGGCTATCATTTTTGATATTAATTATCCGAGCCGCGGCACGAAAAATAGGCGGTTGCCGTATCATTTTCGAGCGCAATTGTGTCCATATAAGCGCGGTCAAACCCACGCTCATTACAGGCCGCCAAGGCTTTTTCACGTATTGATAAAGGCGGCATCAACATCGCCGAGTAGTTGGTATTCCAATTATATTCAAGCGGTGCCATGATAATTGTATTGTCTACCGGCGGCAGCATATCGCTTGTCGGTACAGCAGTTTTTGTTGCTCGCTGTGCCGGGCAGGCCGTCAAAAGACCTGTTGCAGCGGCCACCACAGCCAGTTTGTAAAGCACCTGTCGCACCAAAAATCCCGCTTTCTTTCGCTCCATCGAAACATAAACTAACATGACTGTTGGCTGATGGAAATCTTCATTATTTGCCCCAATCAAAGCCTAAAACAAAACCGCCACTTTTCACAAGTTCTAACCGCCCGTCACCGTCACACTGGCAAGCGCCTGATCTAAATCTTCAATTAGATCGGCACAGTCTTCCAAGCCAACCGACAAGCGAATATGCCCATCAGTGATGCCAAGTCTGGCACGGTCTTCGGGGCTCATATTTGAATGGGTGGTCGTATAGGGGTGGCATGCCAACGATTTGCTGTCGCCAAGGTTATTTGAAATATCAATAAGCTCTAAGGCGTTCAGACACTGAAACGCCGCCGATTCACCGCCCTTTATTTCAAAGGCCAGCAAACTGCCAAATCCCGACATTTGGCGCTGCGCCAATTCATATTGGGGATGGCTTGGATGCCCCGGATAGCTGATTTTTCGAATTTTCGGCTGTTGTGCCAGCCAATCTGCAATTTTTGCCGCATTATTGGTTTGTGCAGCAACGCGCAGCGGCAAGGTTTCAAGTGATTTTAACATAACCCATGCATTAAAGGCGCTAATCGCCGCGCCGGTTTGCCGATAAAAGGGCAAAAACACATCCTCAACAAAGCTGCGCGGCCCCAAAACCGCACCACCAAGCAAGCGGCCCTGACCATCAATATGTTTGGTTGTGGAATAAATCACGATATCTGCCCCAAGCGTTAATGGTTTTTGATAGAGCGGTGAGGCAAAAACATTATCAACAAGCACCTTTGCCCCGGCCGCATGGGCCAAAGCGGCAACCGCCTCTATATCCACAAGATCAAGAAGCGGGTTGGATGGGCTTTCCAAAAACACCACTTTTGCAGGCCGGGCAAGCGCGGCTTTCCACGCTACCAGATCAGTGCCATCGATCAATTCTGTCTTTATGCCCCACCGCGGCAGAATTTTGGTCAAAATGGCATGGCATGCACCAAATAGGGCGCGGCTGGCAACAACCCGGTCACCAGCCTCTAGCTGGCATGCCAGCGCCCCAAAAACCGCGGCCATGCCGGTACCGGTTGCCCGGCAGGCCGCGGCCCCTTCCAGCAGCGCCAAACGGTCTTCAAACATTTTGACGGTTGGGTTTCCATAACGCGAATACACATATACATCCGCTTCATCACGAAAGGCCGCGGCGGCCTGCTCGGCAGACTCATAAACAAATCCAGATGTCATATATAATGCTTCGGCGGTTTCATTGTTGGCCGAGCGATTCGCGCCCCCCCGGATGAGTGAGGTGGCAGTACGGTATTCTTTGCGGGTCACGGTATTATTCCTAATTATCTGAACTGGTCTGTTTGGCCTGTATATGTGGCAAAATGATAGCCTGACCAACTATACGGCTATCTTTGTCAATTACCATAACTGGGTTGCCATACAATACATAGCCTTCGGCAAGTGCATCGCTTACACGTTGGCAAAACTCGGCATTATCAATGCCGCTCAGAAAACGATAAGGTTTTTGCATAACGATCCTTCATGGCGACGGCTTGACCTGCTGGAGGTCTGACTCCGCCCCGCGGGTTGAAGCCACAGTGAAAGGCGTCACGTTAGCGCCTGCCCATCACCCGGTCAATCACGCGGCGCATGCTTGCTTAAAATACGTTGCAAGGTGCGGCGATGCATGCGCAGGCGCCTGGCTGTTTCCGACACATTGCGCCCGCATTGTTCATACACCCGCTGAATATGTTCCCAGCGCACCCGGTCAGCGCTCATAGGGTCTTGCGGAGGGGGCGGCATATCACCGCCGGTTTGCAATAGCGCTGATGAAATCTGGTCCGGGTCTGCTGGTTTGGGCAAATAATCCAGGGCACCAGCTTTCACCGCGGCAACTGCCGTTGCAATATTGCCAAACCCGGTCAGCATCACAATGCGGCAATCAGCTCGTTTTTTGCGCAATTCAGGAACTAAGCTCAGGCCGGTCCCATCTTCCAGTTTCATGTCCAAAATCGCATAGGCCGGCGGTGTTTTACGGACCAGCTCGATACCATCACTAACGCTGCCGGCATCAAACACTTCAAACCCACGCACTTCCATGGCGCGGCGCAACCGATTACGTAACGGCGTGTCATCGTCCAAAATCAGCAATGTTTTATCTGTCACGTAACATCCTATCTGCACATGCCGTCAGGGTAATGACGATAAGCACTTTTATAGTATAGGTTAAGATAACTCGTCTCGTGATATCGTTATCTTAACTTTTCCGCCACCGGTTTCGCCGTTGGCAAAACTGATTACCCCCCGTATCGATTCAAGCAAGCTGCGGGCGATAAACAACCCTAACCCGCGATGCCCGTCGGTGCCGGCCCGCGTGCTGTTCCACGGCTGTCCGGCCCGTATCAGCGTTGCCGGCGCAAACCCATCGCCGTCATCGCTAATAGCGATATGGAGATCAAGTGGAGTCCATTCAATATGCACCGTCACTTCATGCTTGGAAAAGTCCGTTGCATTCTGCAGTAGATTTTCAAGCGCATGAATGAGTTCTGGGCGGCGCCAAACTGTTGGCACCGGTTTTGTGTCGGTATAACTTATTCGAAAATTTGTGCCGTCATGTGATATGCGGCTGTAAATTATTTCTTCGATAAGCACCGCCACCGACAGTGGCGGTTCGGCGGCCAGTGCTGACAAGCTAGTATGGCTGTCAATCTCGCTTAAAATCACCCGGCAGCGTTCAACCTCTTCACGCAATAGCTGTATATCATCATAAATGGGGTCATCATTGCCGATCTCGCGGGCAAGTTCATGCGCCACCACGGCAATGGTATTTAGTGGTGATCCAAGCTTGTGGGCGGCGCTGGTCGCCAATGCACCCAACGCGCGAATTTGATGTTCTTCAACCAAAGCCAGTTTGGCATCGGCCAAGGTTCCCGATACGCGCCGCGCGCTAGAGGCAACCCACCATGTATAGCCGCCAATAAAACAGCTTGATAATACCAGCGCCAACCAGACCCCGGCCAAATAAAGCGGCGGCACATCAAAGGGATGCCCCCAATCAAGGGGGTAATTGACATACGCAAGACAGGTCACCGATGCAGCCACCAGCCCAACCAAGACCAACGTTGCCTTGCGCCGCAACACCGCCGCCGAGACCACCACCGGCGCCAATATCATCGTAGAAAACGGGTTGAGTAATCCGCCTGTTAAAAACAACAAAACGGCCAATTGCATGACATCAAACCCAAGTTCCAGCAGATTAGCTTGGTGATAAAGCCGTCGCCGCGCCGCATAAATATGCCACAAATTAACAAGGGCCGCACAGCCAACTACGCCCAAAGCCGGCAAAAGTGGCAGGCTAAAGCCAAGCACATAATGGGTGAGCAACAGCGCCGCTAACTGCCCACCAATAGCCACCCAGCGAATAATAAAGATGACTCGCGGGTCAATCGGGCCGCGAAACCCTGTATCTAATGCCATGTCTGCGCGCGCCAGCATAGGGTTATGCTGCCCTCATAGGGCGTCTCGTTAGGCATAGCGTGACCCAGCGAGCCCTAAGCGCCGGCTGGCCTTGGTGCAGCTGGCGCGTCTGGCGATAACCTGGCTAGACATCAAGATTTGCGACGCGTAGGGCATTTTCCTGAATGAAATTGCGACGCTCTTCAACAGCCTCACCCATCAAGGTTGAAAATGCATTATCGGCATCATCTTCCTGTTCAATTGTAACCTGCAGCAAAATACGTTGATCCGGGTCAAGTGTGGTTTCCCATAATTGGCTTGGGTTCATTTCACCGAGCCCCTTATACCGTGAAATTTGCGCGCCCTTGCGGCCGGTTTGAAAGACCGTTTGCGCCAATTCCATCGGGCCATTTATACTAATTTCCTGCGATCCAAACCGGAAATTTGCCGCCTTGCCATAATGCAGTTGGAGATGCGCCACCACCTGGTCAAGATGATGGGATTCGACCAATCCGATAATGCGCTGATCAAGAACGTAACGTTCGGTAATGCCGCGCAACCGCCGCTGAACCACAATGGCCATGCCCTGCGGGGTGTCTTCAACACTGCCCTGCCAGCCTTTTTCCAAAATACTAGCAATGGCTTCTAATCGTTTGGCAAGATAGGCAGCGCCGTCCGCATTGCCCAATAGACTCGCATTCAACAAGCCAGCAATGGCCGCCTGTTCAACAACATCACGGTTACCGAGCTGGCGCCCGACAGCCTCTATCATACGGCTTGCGGTTGCCGCCTGCGATGCCACCGCGGCCAAATCAGGACCGGCTAATTGGGTGCCATCGGCAATCGTTAGCACCGCATCCTTTAGGCCGGCATCCATCAAATACCCATCAAGTTCACGCTGATCTTTCAAATAAACTTCAGACTGGCCACGTTTGGCACGGAACAGCGGCGGCTGGGCGATATAAAGATAGCCCTTTTCAATAAGCGGGCGCATATGACGGAAAAAGAATGTCAGTAACAATGTGCGGATATGGCTGCCATCGACATCCGCATCGGTCATGATAATGATCTTGTGATAACGGATTTTTTCAACATCCATATCATTATTGCCAACACCCGCCCCAATCGCCGTAATAAGCGTGCCGATTTCGGCTGATGACAGCATTTTATCAAGCCGCGCCCGCTCGACATTGAGGATCTTACCACGCAGCGGCAAGATCGCCTGATTAGCACGATCACGGCCTTGTTTTGCCGAACCACCAGCCGAATCGCCCTCTACCAAAAACACTTCAGATTTTGCGGGGTCGCGTTCCTGACAATCTGCCAATTTACCAGGTAGGCTAGCAATATCCATCACCCCTTTACGCCGTGTCAAATCTCGGGCTTTGCGGGCAGCCTCGCGCGCCGCAGCGGCTTCATAGGCTTTGGATACAATGCGTTTGGCTTCGGCTGGATGTTCTTCAAACCATTGGTTCAGGCATTCTGCCACCGCATTTTCGACAACCGGACGCACCTCGGATGACACCAGCTTGTCTTTGGTTTGAGAGGAAAATTTTGGATCAGGCACTTTAACCGAGACGATTGCCGTCAGCCCTTCGCGCGAATCCTCGCCGGTTAGCTGTACCTTTTCACGCTTGGCGATGCCACTTTCCTGTGCGTAATTATTGACCACACGGGTCATCGCACCGCGAAAGCCAGCCAGATGCGCGCCACCATCACGTTGCGGGATATTATTGGTAAAACACAGCGTATTTTCATGAAATGAGTCGGTCCATGCCAGCGCCAGTTCAACCGTAATATCATCACGGTTGGTGTCAGCGGTTATGGTGTCATGCAAGGCATTGCGCGACCGGTTAAGATAGTCAACAAACGCCGTCAAGCCGCCATCGAAATAGAATTCAGATACCAGCGGTTCAGCAGGTCGATCATCGGTCAGCCTGATCCGCACGCCACTATTTAGAAAGGCCAATTCACGCAACCGATGTTCCAGCGTGGTAAATTCAAAATTAATA
>Ga0181601_10001370_pt1 | contig 20751 bp, 20 predicted proteins | sample 041ome_8_FD_133020 | JGI IMG/M metagenome (GOLD analysis project Ga0181601, IMG submission 133020) | Coastal salt marsh microbial communities from the Groves Creek Marsh, Skidaway Island, Georgia - 041407BS metaG (megahit assembly) | ecosystem: Environmental > Aquatic > Marine > Intertidal zone...
GCAACTCGGGAGTAAGAGTACCGATGAAAGAAATTTCACTGTCCCCTACCAGAACATCAGAGCAAAAGGAAGAGCCTAACGATCCGGTCCGCGTTTATGACACCTCTGGTCCGTGGGGCGATCCTGATTTCCACCGGCAACATGAGCTAGGTCTTCCCCGTATCCGCGATCAATGGATTGAAGAGCGTGGAGACACAGATTTTATTCAAGGAAGGCAAGCGACCCCTGCAGATAATGGTTATTTATCTGACTTACATGCTCAAAGATCAGACCAAAAAGGGAAAGACTTGCCCGATTATGACCGCTCCAAGATAAAGGTGCGGAAATCCAAAACTGGGAATGCAGTCACTCAACTTCAATACGCAAGAGATGGCATAATTACACCCGAGATGGAATTTATTGCAATTCGGGAGAATATGAAGCTTCAGGCTTTGAGCAATGACCTTGAATGCTCCCAGGATAATGATCGAAACAGCCTGAACCACCAACACCCTGGTGAAAATTTTGGTGCCTCTATACCCAAAGAAATTACACCTGAATTTGTCCGAAGTGAAGTTGCCCGGGGGCGAGCTATTATACCGGCTAATATCAATCATCCGGAACTGGAACCGATGATTATCGGTCGAAACTTCCTGGTTAAAATTAATGCCAATATTGGGAATTCAGCAGTCGCCTCTTCTATTGAGGAAGAAGTTGAAAAAATGAGGTGGGCTACAAAATGGGGGGCAGACACTTTGATGGACCTGTCTACCGGTAAGAATATTCATCGTACCCGAGAATGGATTATCAGAAATTGTCCGGTCCCTGTGGGAACAGTTCCAATTTATCAAGCTCTTGAAAAGGTAAGAGGGAAACCTGAAGATTTAACTTGGGAAATTTTTCGGGATACTTTGATTGAACAAGCGGAGCAGGGGGTTGATTATTTCACCATTCATGCCGGTGTATTACTTCGCTATGTTCCCCTCACCAGCAAGAGGATGACAGGAATCGTCAGCCGAGGAGGCTCAATAATGGCTAAGTGGTGCCTCGCTCATCACAAAGAAAATTTCCTCTACGAAAAATGGGATGAGATTTGCCAGATTATGGCTGCCTATGATGTTTCTTTTTCTATCGGGGATGGGCTCCGTCCCGGATCTATTGCAGATGCCAATGATGAAGCTCAATTTGCTGAACTTAAAACACAAGGTGAGCTAACAACAAGGGCTTGGAAATATGGGGTACAAGTAATGAACGAAGGCCCCGGTCATGTGCCTATGCACATGATTAAAGAGAATATGGAGAAACAGATTGAATGGTGTCATGAAGCTCCTTTTTATACACTCGGTCCTTTGACCACTGATATTGCCCCTGGCTATGATCATATAACCAGTGGTATCGGTGCAGCCATGATTGGCTGGTATGGCTGTGCCATGTTATGCTATGTCACACCAAAGGAACACCTTGGTCTGCCAGACAGAGAGGATGTAAGAGAGGGAGTTGTTACTTATAAATTGGCCGCCCATGCCGCAGATTTAGCCAAGGGGCATCCGTCGGCCCAATTCCGAGATAATGCCCTATCCAAAGCCCGCTTTGAATTCAGATGGCAGGATCAATTCAATCTATCACTTGATCCTGATAAAGCTCGAGAGTTTCATGACCAGACCCTCCCACAGGAGAATGCCAAAACTGCTCACTTTTGCTCCATGTGCGGACCTCATTTTTGTTCAATGAAAATTTCAGAGGAGGTCAGGCAATACGCAAAAGATCAAGGGCTGGATTCAGAGAAGGATGCAATCGCAGAAGGAATGAAGAAGAAAGCAGAAGAGTTTAACACATCGGGAGGGGAATTATATAGCTCCTGAATGAAGATTTTTGTTAACGATGCCCCTCATCAGGTCCCGGAGGAAATAAAACTTAAAAGTTTTCTTCATTCGATCAACCTTGATGATTTTAGAGGGTGGGCCGTCGCCTTAAATGAAACTGTGATTCCCGAAGGTGAAATGGAAAATGTCACTCTTCAGGAAAGTGACAGGCTTATACTGATACAAGCCACGCAAGGAGGATGAGTAAACCATTGCATGTCGCAATTATTTCCTCGCCGAACTTTAAAGACGGCGAAGACAAGATGATGGTAAACCTGTTTAAAGCCGGTGTTTCCAAATTCCATCTACGCAAGCCAGATCATTCACCTTCAAGCGTTGCCCGGTTGCTAAAAAAAATACCAGCCGATTACCACAAAAGAATTATTTTACACCGGGCCTATGAACTGCTTAACGATTTTGATCTTGGGGGTTATCATCACCGCTCGGATGAAAAGTTAAAAGATGTGACAGGCACCCGGAGTCGCTCCCTTCATAAAATCAATGAGCTTCAAGTAGAAACTGATATCCTTGATTATGTTTTTTTCGGCCCTGTTTTCCATTCCATATCAAAAGCTGGGCACAAGCCAAAAGTTTCGCTGTCAAATTTGTCATCGGCCCTGGAGAAACTGGATATGAAAGGCAGGAGACCTTTGGTCTATGCTCTGGGTGGCATTCGAAGAAATAAAATAAGTACGATTGTGGAGACTGGTTTTGATGGCGTTGCTTTACTCGGATCTATTTGGGGGAAACCTGACCCAGTGGTAGCCTACAAGGAGTTTAATGCCTCCCTGCAAAGTATGTCCCGCTTGCAGCTAAGGTGATACAACTATGTTCAAATTCGTCCATTGTGATGATTGACTTACTAAACCATCCACTTTACTGCATTACCTCCGATAATGTTACCTCTACCCATGCTGATCAAGTATCGAGTATGGCTCAAGAAGGGGTTAAGATAATTCAGGTAAGGTCAAAAAAAAATTTGGTTGAGGAAGAAGTAAAGAGACTCAGCTCTGCTATCAAAGATGCCAGGAAGCAAGGTGCATGTGTAATAGTAAATGATGACCCTAGATTATGTAACGCAACCGGAGCTGATGGTGTACATCTTGGCAGTAATGATGAACCGCCGAAATCAGCACGACTTGCGATTGGGGAGGGCAAGATTATTGGTGGCACCGTTCACTCTTTCGATGAGGCACATGCCCTGAAATTATCCGGGTATTATGATTACGCTGGAATTGGCCCATTTCGCAACTCTTCCACGAAGCAGGAACTAAGGCCCAAATTATCGATCAAGGATATTATTCAGATTGTTTCATTTCTTTCCCCGGTTCCCTGCTTTTTAATCGGTGGACTGGACAGCATGGACTTCTCTTTACTTACTGAGACTGGAGCGAGAGGAATATGTGTCTGTTCTGGTCTTAATAAGGGCAAGAATTTTGGGGCTTATTTAGAGCATTATACCAATGAATCACAAAAATATTATGGTTGATCAATCCGACAGCTTGGAATTAGGGGATAGAGCATTTAACTCACGCCTCTTTATTGGTACGGGAAAATTTTCTTCAGGAGAAGCACTTGGAGAAGTTGTTCGAGCGAGTGGAACGCAAATGGTTACAGTGGCCATGAAAAGGGCCAATCCATCTGGCGGTCATGATTCCATTTTATCATACCTCAAAGATCAAGATATCAAGATTCTCCCTAACACCTCGGGGGTTAGAAATGCAAAAGAAGCAGTCTTTGTCGCACAAATGGCAAGAGAGGCATTGCAGACAAACTGGCTAAAATTAGAAATTCATCCGGACCCTAAATACCTGATGCCAGATGCGGGCGAGACTTTGCTTGCCACCAAAGAGTTGGTGAAGGAAGGATTCACGGTTTTACCCTACTGCCATGCTGATCCCGTTTTGTGCAAACAATTGGAGGAAGCTGGGGCAGCTGCAGTGATGCCTCTTGGCTCCCCTATAGGCAGCAATAAAGGCCTGGAGAGTCGAGAGTTTTTGAGGATCATCATAGAGCAAGCAGCCGTCCCTGTAGTGATTGATGCTGGAATTGGAAAACCCTCACAAGCTGCAGAGGCCTTTGAGTTGGGTGCAGATGCCGTGCTTATCAATACCGCCATGGCCGTATCTAATGACCCGGTCAGGATGGCCAAAGCCTTCCGCTTGGCAGTGGACGCTGGCCGCACCGGTTTTATCGCGGGATTGGGAGTTACTTCGAATCATGCTGTTGCTAGTTCACCCCTGACAAGCTTTTTGAACTAGTAATCAGCCCATGAAGTTTCATTCATATCTCCCTCTTTTCAATGAATTGGAATGGAGGGGTATAACGACGCTTGTTGACTCGATGACCCGGCAGGATGTGGAGTCAGCGTTACACCGAAAGGGAAGCGGCGGAGTGAAAGATTTTGCTGCCCTTATATCACCTGTAGCGTCGCAAGAGTATTTGGAGCAGATGGCGATTCTTAGTAACCGCTTAACCGAGCAACGGTTTGGCAAAGCAATTCGTCTGTTCGCCCCCTTGTACTTATCCAATGAATGTAATAATGTGTGCGACTATTGTGGGTTTAGTCTTGGTAATAAGATCCCCCGCAAAACCCTAAATCAAGCAGAGATCATCAAGGAAGCTGGTGCATTAAAGAAAAAAGGGTTCGAACACATTTTACTCGTCACCGGGGAATCTGCTCAAGTTGTTGATCTCGCATATTTGAAGGAAGCACTCGCCATCCTTAATCCATTCTTTCCGAATCTTTCCATTGAAGTCCAACCTTTGCACCAGGAGGAATATGAGATTTTGATCGCGAACGGGCTTCAGTCTGTCTTGGTATATCAGGAAACCTATGACCGAGCGAGTTACGCAAGCCATCACCTTAAAGGGAAAAAAAGGAATTTTGACTGGCGCCTTGAGACTGCAGACAGATTGGGTAGAGCCAAAATCAAGAAGATAGGGCTTGGTTGTCTGTACGGACTCACAAAAGACTGGCGTACAGATGCATACTTTGCCGCGCATCACCTTTCCTACCTTGAAAAAAGATACTGGCAAACATCCTATTCAATGTCATTCCCCCGTTTACGTCCCTGTGAGGGGGAGACTGCTCCCGCTGTTGCTTTGGATGACCGCGATCTGGTTCAACTTCTCTGTGCTTTCAGAATATTCAGTCATGAACTGGAACTTAGTATCTCGACCCGTGAATCCAGTGATTTAAGAGAGCACCTTTTGCCACTGGGTGTGACTACCCTGAGTGCGGGTTCCAAAACAAACCCGGGTGGTTATGCCGTAGAAGCAGAGTCTTTGGAGCAATTTGAGATTTCTGACGACCGAAGCCCGCAAGAGATTTTTAATCTTCTTCAAAGCAAAGGATACGACCCAGTATGGAAAGACTGGGATCACTCCTACAACCTCACTACTCCTAAGACTCCCATTTTGTCTCCTGTAGAAAACCACACCACAAAGGCGGTTATGAGATGAGTGAATTATCATCTGCTGAAAGTTTACACTACCAAAGACATTTGGCCTTATCTCAGTTCGGTATTTCCAGCCAAAAAAAGCTCAAGTCTTCCTCCATCCTGGTTGTAGGGGCTGGAGGATTAGGCTGTCCGGCCTTGCAGTATTTAGCGGCTGCAGGGGTAGGGAAGATAGGAATTATCGACGGTGATAAAGTGGAGGCTTCCAACCTCCAAAGGCAGGTTTTGTTTACCTACGACGACATTGGTAAATACAAAGCGGAAACCGCAAGAAATAAGATTTCTTTGCTTAACCCGCATGTAGAAATTGAACATTTTAACGAAAGACTAACTTCTGAAAATATAGAAGAACGACTAAGGGCATACTCTGTAATCCTAGATGGCAGTGACAATTTTGAAACAAAGTACTTACTGAACGACGCCAGCATACTCTTTAACAAGGTTCTTATATACGGATCGATATTTGAATTCTCCGCACAAATTAGTGTTTTCAATCTTAATAACGGTCCCACTTATCGATGCCTTTTTCCTGAACCGCCCTCCGGTAACGCTCTCCCTCCCTGTACAGAAGCGGGGGTACTTGGAGTCCTTCCAGGAATTGCAGGCTCTATTCAGGCCAGTGAGGCAATCAAGGTAATGACTGGGCTAGGAGAACCTCTTTCGGGGAAGTTATTATTATTCGATGCCCTGACTTTGAAAACTCAGGTTGTTACTTTTAATTTGAGACCTGATTCAAGAAACATAAAAAATTTGCCTGCGTTTACACCTACATGCTCGGCCCTGAGAGATGAGGGAGAAAGTATCAGTGAGATCGATACTCTTGAAATGAATGAAATGAACGAATCAGGTAAAACTGATATTATCATTGATGTTCGCGAGCAATGGGAACGAGATGAGTTGAAAATCTCACCATCTATTCATATTCCTCTTGGTTGTTTTGAGCATCCTGAGCAAATCGAGTTCCCAGTCTCCATAACGCATGACTCCCATATTGTTCTCTACTGCAAAGCCGGCGTTCGAAGCAGGATGGCCTGCCATGCATTGCAGGCATTGGGATATAGAAATTTATATAACCTGAGCGGGGGAATTATGGAGTGGAGTGATTACCCGAACACTTAGTGCATGGGGTAAGAAATGAAAAAGCGAATCCTATGTATTGGAGGTACAGATAGCTCAACCGGTGCGGGTGTGACCGCAGACCTTGAAACCCTTAATGCTTTGGGAGCAAAAGGGGTGATTGCCATCACATCGGTAACAGCCCAATCAGATGAAGTTTTTTTCTCCTCTCATAAAGTTGCAAGTGAGGGCTTAGTGGCCCAACTTGAAGCCTCCAAAGCGTTGCCTATCGATGCAATTAAGATCGGTATGCTACCAGATAAGTCATCTATTCAAGTTGTCAGTCAGTTTATCGATAAGCATCTATCCATTCCCTCTGTCATGGATCCAGTTTTTTCATCATCGAGCGGGGGAGTAATGGTCAACACAGAGGAGTTAGGTATTCTGATAAGAGAACTCTTTCCTAAAGTATCACTGCTTACCCCCAATGCCCTTGAAGCAGAAAGTATTACCTGCATTCCATGTAAGAATGTGGACGGTGCAAAGCTAAATGCTGAAAAATTGATACAACTAGGTGCCCGAGCTGTTTTGGTTAAGGGAGGCCACCTTTCTGAACCGAATTGTACCGATATTTTTTTTCAGAAAAATAGCAATATCAACCTCCTAACCAAGACACGGTTAAAAAACGCCCAAAAGTGCCGGGGTACCGGGTGTCGGTTGTCGACATCTATTGCATATTACCTCGCGTGCGGGGATAATATTAAAACCGCCGTAGAAAAAGGAAGTGGGTTGGTTGAACAATATATTATAAACCAGAGCCCGCTTGTGTCCTAGCGCCCAAGGGCTTTACGAATTAATTCTTCTGTGCTTACTCCCTTACCTAAAGACTCAGATGCCTTGCGGATTGCCTGATCCGCTTCGGTGGCTTTGTAGCCCAAGGTGAGAAGGGCAGAAACTGCATCCTGATAAGTTGCAAACTCAAAGGGTATTGATTCCGAAGCGACTTCACCCCCTGTGACTGCCGGGCTAACAGCATCTACTGCAGTCTGAGCCTTGGGTAGAACTTTGTCCTTAAGCTCAACAACAATTCTTTCCGCAGTCTTCTTCCCTAAGCCTTGGGCTTTGGAGAGCATCGCCACATCTCCACTGGCGATAGATGTTTTGAGCATAGGTAATGAAAGAGAGCCGAGTAAATTGAGGGCAATTTTTGGGCCAATACCTGATACTTTGGCGACAATCATTTGAAAAAAATCACGGGACTCACGGTCAATAAAACCATAAAGAGTCTGCGAATCCTCTTTGTAAACGGCATGGGTGAAAAGCTTAACATTATTTCCCAACGCTGGCAGTTTTTCTGAGGTTGTAAGAGGAATAAGTGCCTCATAGCCAATACCCCCAATTTGTATAATAGCCAAGTTCAGCTGGCATTCGATCAGTTTCCCTTCAATAAAAGCAATCATGTAAACACCCTAACCCGTTAACCCTAGAACATCCTGCATTGAGTAAAGACCTGCATCCTGAGTTATCACCCATTTGGATGCACGCAGTGCTCCGGCAGCAAAAATTATACGGTCAGTTGCCCGGTGAGTTAATTCAATACGCTCACCCATACCAGCGAACATAACCGTATGCTCTCCAACGATATCCCCACCGCGGATGGCATGTGAACCAATTTCATTTTGGGGGCGTTCGCCAACCATGCCGTTACGACCGTGGGCTAGGTTCTCATCGGATAGTCCCCTTGACTCCTTTAAGATTTCGAGTAAGCGGTCAGCGGTGCCGCTGGGAGCATCTTTTTTTAACCGGTGATGCATTTCGAGTACTTCTGGATCAAAATCACTATCCGCGTTTAAGACCCGGGAGGCTTGCTCGGTCAGGTAAAATAATAAATTAACACCGGTTGAAAAATTACCAGCCCATACCATCGGAATTTTATCGGTAAGGGCAACGATTTCATCCCGAACCGTTTTTTCATGGCCGGTTGTACCAATCACCATAGGCTTTGCAAACTCAGCAGCAATCTTTGCCAAGGGAAGGGTTGCATCCCTTAAGGAAAAATCAATCACGACATCACAACTATCCATATATGCCCTTGGGTCATCCCCAAGATCTACTGGGTATGAAATTTCACACTGATGTTCAGCCGCGATTGATTGAATCGCTTGCCCCATTCGACCTCGGGCACCGCTGAGTAAGATTTTTTTCGTTGTCATGAGATTGTTAGGCTAGCGGCCATTTTTTCAACGATATCGAAAGACTTTGGTGCGGGAGGGCACAAAGGTAACCTTACTTCCGGTGATGAAATTAAACCCTTTAAGTGCATAAGAGTCTTGATCGGCACCGGGTTAGGCTCACAAAATAAATCAGTGAAAAAAGAATAATTCTTAAGGTGCAGCTTAATTGCTTCCTTTAACTTGCCTTGGTTAATTAAAGAGACCAATAGAGTGACTACCTCAGGTATTATATTGGAGGCAACACTGATAACCCCTTTTGCACCGCAAGCCATGAAAGGTAATGTTAATCCATCATCTCCTGAAAGAACAATAAAATCATCATCAATCAGGGATACAGTCTCAGAAACTTTGGAGGATTTGCCCCCGGCTTCCTTAAGGGCGCAAATATGTGGATATTTTTCACGCAGCCGCAAAACGGTTGAAGTGGAAATTTCAACGCCACACCTGGAGGGAATAGAGTAGAGGACGATAGGTTTTTCTGTAATATCCGCGATTGCGGAAAAATGAGCATACAAACCCTCCTGGCTGGGTTTATTGTAGTAGGGAGCCACTAACAGAAACGCATCCGCCCCGAGGGCATCCGCCTTTTTAGTAAGGGCAAGGGCTTCTTTTGTGGAATTGGCACCGGTACCGGCAATAACAGGGACTGCTCCGTCAACATGCTCAACTGTTTCCTTGATCACTTGGAGATGCTCGTTTTCAAGAAGGGTGGGGGATTCGCCCGTGGTGCCGCAGGGGACCACTCCAGAAACCCCCCCCTTGAGTTGCTTTTCAAGTAAGTTTGATAGATCCGTGTAGTTTACGTCTCCATCTTGCATGGGTGTAATGAGTGCAGTATGTGTTCCGTGAAGTAGATTCTTGTCCATTATGAATAAATATGAGAGAAAGATATTCCCGCGTTGATTTTCATCATCCTTTCTCGGAGGGAAAATTTGCGTGGTCAACTTTTTAATGGTGGAAACTCAAAAGATTCGTAATTTTTGCATAATAGCGCATGTCGATCACGGCAAGACTACCCTGTCTGATCGATTATTGGAGCGTACCCAAACAGTTATGCAGCGTGAAATGAAAGATCAGCTGCTTGATTCCATGGATTTGGAACGTGAACGTGGGATTACGATTAAGTGTCATCCTGTTTCTATGACTTACAAGGCTAAAGATGGAAATGAGTACCTGTTTAACCTGATCGACACGCCAGGTCATGTTGATTTTTCTTATGAAGTGTCCAGAAGCCTAGCTGCTTGTGAAGGAGCGTTACTTCTAATTGATGCATCCCAGGGAGTTGAGGCCCAAACCCTTGCCAATGCTCAGCTTGCAGAGTCGCAGGGACTGGAAATTATCCCAGTAATTAACAAAGTTGACTTACCCAGTGCCGATATCGATCGGGTTTCCAAACAAATTGAAGACATTCTTGCCATACCTGCAGAAGAAGCAATCCATGCAAGCGGTAAGTCCGGTATTGGAGTTGATGAAATCCTTGAATCTGTAGTTCATCGCCTGCCACCACCAAGATGGAACGATTATGCCAAACCACGTGCCCTTGTCTTTGACAATCAATTTGATTCATTCAAAGGCGTCATCTGCTATGTCCGGGTATTTTCTGGGGAGTTCCCCAAAAACGGGAATTTAGTGCTAATGAGTGACAAGCGTAAAACGCAAATCAAGGAGATTGGACAGTTTTGTCCCCAGCCAGTCCCCACAAAATCCTTACATGAGGGGGAGGTTGGTTATGTGGTTACTGGCATTAGAGATGTTGCTGAAATCAAGATTGGAGACACCCTGACATTAGCCGACAACGAAGCAGAGGATATGCTTCCAGGTTATAAAGATGTTCGCCCTATGGTCTTTAGTGGTTTGTATCCTCTGGATACTTCTGACTATGAAAAATTGAAAAAAAGCGTGGGAAAGCTTCGCTTAAACGATGCCGCATTTACTTTTCAATCCGAAACGTCTGTAGCCCTTGGTTTTGGATTTCGTTGCGGCTTTCTCGGGCTTCTTCACATGGAGATCATACAAGAGCGTCTCAGGAGGGAGTATGACCTTGATCTTATCTCCACTTACCCAAGTGTTGTTTACAAAGTTCATTTAACGACCGGCGAGGAACTCGAAGTAGATAACCCGCTGGAGTTACCGGACACCACTGAAGTTTCAAAAATACAGGAACCTACTATTCTGGCGAGAATACATGCTCCCAATCATTGTATTGGTGATCTACTAGCCTTAGTCACTGAAAAAAGAGGTTCTTGTAGTAACACGGAAACAATTGACGAAACGAGGGTCATGCTCACTTGCCACCTTCCACTGAATGAGATCCTGGTGGACTTCAATGATCGGTTAAAGAGTGTAACCCATGGCTATGGATCCATGGATTATGACATGGATGATTATGTAGAATCTGACCTCGTCAGAATGGAAATTCTGGTAAACGCCGAGCCGGTTGATGCTTTTTCCACCATTGTGCACAAAGATAAAGCGGAAACTCGGGGCAGGGCACTATGCTCAAAACTAAAAGAAATATTACCCAGGCAATTATTTAAGATTTCACTGCAAGCTGCAGTAGGGGGTAAAGTTATTGCCAGAGAAACGATCAGTGCCATGCGAAAAGATGTCACAGCTAAGTGCTATGGAGGTGACATAAGCCGAAAACGAAAATTGTTAGATAAACAAAAAGAAGGAAAAAAAAGAATGAAGCAGATAGGTAGCGTCAATATCCCACAAGAAGCTTTCGTACAAATCCTTAAGAGCTCATCCTAATCTTTATGAACCCAAGAAAAGCAAGCCGGTCGGAAAAAAAGGGGGCGAAAGAAATTTTACGTCTTGGTCTTAAAGTTTTTGCCTACCGCAACGATATTTTATCTGCGGAAGACAAAGAAGAGCTAAACTCTGCAAACACCTACTTAGCCAGCCAGTTAAAAGAGAAACCAGTTGCTGCCGAGGAACTAGAAAAAGCCGCCAAAAGGGTCGACTTGGCCCTCCAAAAAAATGGAGAATTGTATTACCATAAAAAATCATGGGTTGAGAATGTGGAAATGCTTCTTGTTGCTGCAATTGTGGTTATTGGTATTCGGAGCTTTTTTGTGCAACCTTTTATCATTCCAACAAACTCGATGTATCCATCTTTTTTTGGAATGCAGCCTAAAGTTTATCAGGAAAATGAAGATGTTCCCAATATCGCAGAAAGAGCGATTGATAAAATCCTACTAGGTGCTTCTCACTTCAGGTTGGAGTCTGAAAGCAAAGGTAAACTCTACCTAAAACTTCAAAACGGGGCTCCATTTCGATTCGTGCAGGGCTCATTTCCCCATGGCAGGTTTTTTATACTTCCTAATAGCCTAAGGGAATATATCTTTGAGATAGGAGGAAAAGATCATCCTCTTCTCATTCCTGCAGAATTTGACTTGGATGAGCTACTGGCCAAAAAGTTTGCCGGTACTGATGACCTTAGGGATTTGCCTTTAATCGTAACCCAAGATCATGGTTTTATGGGGAATCGTTTAAAATTAAGTGACAAAATTTTTCAGAAAGGTGAAATTGCATTCGCATTTGATATTCTTTTGGGAGATGCCTTGTTTGTTGATCGCATGAGTTATAATTTTATAACCCCAAAATCTGGGGATCCTGCTGTTTTTAGAACAGGCAGTATTGATGAGTTTAACCGAAAATTACAAATGCCTGTTCGTCCAATTGGTGAAGATAAATACTACATAAAAAGACTCGTTGGCGAGCCAGGTGATACCTTGGAAATGAAGGTTCCTGATTCTATTTTCACAAACGGAACTGATTTAAGGAAAGGTGTGCCTGGGGTTTTATACCGAAATAGTAAGCCTATATCAGGCAAATCAGCCTTTGAGGAAAACAGAAAAACGACTGAAGCCCTGGCAATTAATTCTAATACTCCAAGCAAGACAGGTTATCCTGGATACCGTGCAGAAGGTTTGTTGACAAATAAATCCTTACTCCATGTACCAGACCGCAATAGTTCAAACAATCCCACTAATAAAAAAGCTTTTTTCGCCATGGGTGACAATTCCACAGATAGCTTGGATGGTAGATCATGGGGATTTGTGCCTGAAAATGAAATTATAGGAAAAGCTTGGTTTGTTTATTATCCATTTACCAAAAGATGGGGTTTCTCGGATTAATACTTTAGTTCGCACAATATGCATTATGTCTAATTTATGACATGAAGGTTGGTTGGTTACAAAATCGTGCTGCGGGTGCTTTCTTACATATCACCTCTTTGCCTTCCTCCACAGGAATTGGGAATTTGGGCGAAAGCTCAATTGCCTACCTGTCTTTTTTGAAAGAAGCCGGTTTTCGTTTTTGGCAAATGTGTCCTGTAGGGCCAACTGGGTATGGAGATTCGCCCTATCAGGTATTTTCGTCCTTTGCTGGTAATCCGTATCTTATTGATTGGAGACCGATTGAGGGCAAAGGTTTAATTACGGACTCTGAATTACAAATCCTCAGGGAGCTTCCTGATGAGTACATAGACTATGGTAATTTATATAAACGATTCTTTCCTCTAGCCCGGAAATCCCATGAACGATTTCTGCGTAATCCATCCTCTCTAAATGATCTCTATGGTGATTTTAACTCATTTGTTAATTCAAACAGAAGCTGGCTGGATCCTTACTGCCAGTTTCAGTCCTTAAAAAAGTCTCATGACAATATTCCTTGGTGGGAATGGCCTCTCCGGCATGGAATGAGCAAAGAAAGTTTTACTGAAGAGACTGAATTTAAGTTTCATCAATACCTCCAATATATTTTTCGTGGCCAATGGCATAAATTACAAGATTTCGCTCAAAGTAAAAATATTCAATTGATTGGTGATCTCCCCATTTATTGTGCCCCTGACTCCGCTGATGTTTGGTCTGAACCTGACTTGTTTGAAATTGATCAGCAGTCATCATTATTTACGAATGTAGCAGGCGTCCCGCCTGACTACTTCAATGAAGATGGTCAATACTGGGGCAACCCACTGTATGCCTGGGATAGACATGCAGCTAATAATTACAGTTGGTGGATGGATCGGTTGTCATTACAGCTTGAACTTTTCGATGTTGTGCGGATAGATCATTTTCGAGGTTTCAATGATTACTGGAGTATTAGTACTGAAACAAAGAATGCTAAGTCGGGTTCATGGGTAAAAGGACCTGGGCTTGATTTCTGGGAAAAAGCAAAAAGAAAATTTCCGTCCCTGCCCTTTTTGGCTGAAGATTTGGGTTTGATTTCAGAAGAGGTGAGAAAACTTCGCGACAACTCATCTCTTCTTGGGATGGCAGTCCTTCAGTTTGCATTCGATGGTGACCCTGAAAATCTTTACCTGCCCCACAATCTTTCCCATAAGCTCGTGCTTTATACTGGCACCCATGACAACGATACGAGCCAAGGGTGGTATAATGGGGCTAATTCTGAGGTAAGAGATAATTTCCGTTCCTACCTAAATGTCTCCGGACAGGATGTAAGCTGGGACTTGATTCGTTGTGCATACCGCACCATATCCCCCCTTGTGATTATTCCCACTCAGGATATTCTAGGACTTGATTCCCGGGCAAGACTCAACCAACCAGGAGTCCCGGAAGGAAATTGGACATGGCGGCTAACTCACAGCCAACTTGATCAACTTCGAACAGTTCATGCAAGTCATCTTCATGAACAGGCAAAAATATGTGGACGGCTTCTGCCTAAAATGTGAAACCTATATTTAGATGAAAGAAAATCTGAATCGAGAAATAAGTGTACACCGGATATTACCTTATTTCCTGCTCCTGAAGCCTCTTTGGTTTCCTTTCACTTGTGCCCTTCTGTGTGGCGTGGTTTATGGCATCTCAAGTGGATTTGGTCTCCCCTATATGATCGACCAGATTTTCCCGAAAATTTTCCCGAATGCCAATGTTGAACCTACCCACAAACTTGAAACCCTTGATTTATTTTTTTATGTCGGCTGGTTTCCACTCGTGTTTTTAATTCGTGGAGTAAGTGGATATTTTAATACCTATTTGATTAATCTCTGCGGAGTCAAAGTATTGGAAAAAATCCGTGTTCAAGTTTTTACCAAATTGCAAAAACTACCCCTTTCATTTTTTCACCAAAACCAAGAAGGTGACTTGTTAAGTCGGGTCAGTAATGATACGGGACAATTACAAAACGCCGTGCTATCGATAAGTAATGATTTGGTCAGGCAACCCATTACCTTTATCGGAGCCATTACCGCGCTTATTCTGATTGCACTTCAGAATGAAGGGATGTCCTTTGTCTTACTTTGCCTTCTGGTTGTCCCCGTCTGCATTTTTCCCATAAGAAAAATTGGGCAAGTTCTTTTAGTAAAAGCTCTGGGAATGCAGGAGACTGCAGGTGGGATGACTGCTATTCTTAGTGAAAATCTTTCAGCCTCCAGGGAAATCCGGGCCTTTAATCTTGAGGAGAGAGAGATCCAAAGATTCAAGGATTCATCTTGGGTATACCTAATGGCAAGAATGAAGGTCATTAAATATTCTCATTTACTTACACCAATTATTGAAATCATTACAGCAATGGGTATCTCCATTGCCATTTTTCAAGCTTCTAGGACAGGGATTGAATTAGATTCTTTTATTCCGGTCATTATGGCGCTCTACATGTCCTATGAGCCAATCAAGAAACTTGGATCTATTCAAAATCAATTAAAGCAAGCTCTCGCTTCCATTCAAAGAATTGACGATATCCTGGATGCGGAGGAGAAAGTGGTGGATCCAGGAAATCCAATTTCTCATAAAGTAAAAGGGGAAATTAAATTCCAAAATGTTTCTTTTTCATACAATATTAAAGATGAATCCTCCCCTGCCCTTCACCACATTGACCTTGTGATTAAACCCGGGGAAGTCGTTGCCTTAGTTGGTCCTAGCGGAGCAGGTAAGACCACCCTTGCCGGATTGTTGCCACGCTTTTTCGACCCGACAGAGGGTAAAGTCTTGCTGGATGGGGTTGATATATCGCAATTAAGTCTTCGAGCTCTAAGGGATTCAATTGCACTGGTTCCCCAAAAACCATTTTTGTTTGATTTATCGGTGGAAGAGAACATCGAGTTGGGTAAGTCGATGTATTCCACAGGCTCCGTTGTCGAATCAGTAAAGGAGGCAAATGCAATGGATTTTGTCAATCAGTTGCCAGGAAAACTAAAGGAACCATTAGGTGAAAATGGAAACAGGCTTTCTGGTGGTCAGATTCAACGGCTCGCAATGGCACGTGCTTTTTATAAAAATGCACCGATTTTAATACTAGATGAAGCAACTTCTGCCTTGGATTCAGAAAATGAAAATATAATTCATGAATCAATGGAAAAGCTCATTAAAGGCAAAACGACCATTCTTATTGCCCACCGGTTCAGTTCGATTCGATTGGCAACGCGTATCATTGTGATGGATGCAGGCAAAATTGTAGCTTTTGGTAAACACGATGAAATTTATAAATCCTGTAAGCTTTACAAAGCATTATATGATCGCCAGGCATGAGGGAATTAATTGGACAAATTTATTTTTTCTTTGCTAGCTGAAATACTTGCAGACTATCGCTAGGGACGCCTTGAGGAAAGTTCGTTGATGCTTTCAATTTAAGCGGTATAATTGATCTTAAAAAGCATAGAAGGTTGGCACACAAAAAACCCACGCATAAAACTTCCATCCATTGAACAAGGTCAAAAGTATACACTGCGTAAGATGGAATTAACAGAGCTATAGATGATGCAAGTGGTCCTGCCAACAGGATCAGTATTCTTTTTTTTCGCGATAAATCTTGCTCCTGGTAACTGACATATCCGGTCATTGGTGACTTAAAAGAAAAATTAAATGTACATCTACCAACTTTTTTTTGGTAAAAAAAGCCATCCCCAACGCTCACTTCAATAAGGCCCTGAGTAAAAAAATATGTTGGTAATAAATGCCCAATCTCATGAATCCATGTGGCAATAGAACGAAAAGAAAATACAGAAACCCAAGCTAAAGCCAACCAAGGGATACCTTCCAGTGTGAAGTAATTTAGATTGCTCGCTAAAAAGTACATATTATCAAATGAACTTGAATACATTCATCTGATGCGCGAAGTATACTGACATAGCAATCCTATATGTTACGATTTCTTTACAACAAAATTTTTGATAAAAAGCCCCATGTCCGCGTACCTCACACCAAAGGACTACCTTTAACCGATATGAACCAATTTGGAGAAGAACAAGAATCCAGGCAATGGATAGGGGTGGATTTAGATGGAACCCTGGCAAACGCAGACCCATGGAAAGGATTTGAACATATCGGCAAACCAGTACCTACCATGTTAAAACGGGTTAAGGTGTGGCTCGAATTGGGATATCGGGTTAAGATTGTTACGGCCCGAGCACAAGAACCGGAACTGGCGATTCCTCCTATCCAAAAATGGTTAAAAAAGCACGATCTTCCTGAACTTGAAATTACCAATGCAAAAGATATGGACATGATTGAATTATGGGATGACCGTTGCGTGCAAGTTATCCCAAATACCGGCAACCCTATAGGTCCAAACCCTGAGCCCTATCGCAGAACCTAATTTCCATCGCCACTCAAACGCAATATATTTGCATTAAACTACTTTTGGGCATAATTAGACTGGATGCGAGGTTTGGTTTGGACTCTTTTTGATAGAATAGGTTTTTCCGTTTCTTTCGTTTGTGCGATTCATTGCCTAGCCATGCCTATTCTGCTTCCCCTTGTTCCAATCCTAGCGGGCACATTTTGGGTAAGTGAATCAACAGAAGCCTATGTGATGGTTGCTACCATTCTTATTGCTGCCCCTGCCCTGTTCAGAGGATATTTATTGCACCGTAAGTTTCGTGTACCTGCGATCTTTATCTTAGGCCTTCTATTTCTCCTGATTAGGCCAGAAGCGCATACACATGAACACATACATCTTCATGGAGATGACATTCTGCATTTCACCTTGGCAGCTCTTGGGGGCTTTTCTTTAGCAATGGGGCATTGGCTTAATCTTCGTTTTTGCAAAAGCTGCCCATCATGTACAGATCACAATAAGCCCTGCCATTAATGGCTCTTCCCCAAAGTATTTTTTTCACACCTAGGAATATAAGATTTATATGAATTGGTGGGGTAAACTCATAGGAACAGGGGTCGGTATGCTTGCCGGCCCAATAGGTGCTATGGCAGGTGCAGCCGTAGGTCATTTATATGATGAAGATGATATGCCCCTCTGTGAGCAGAAGGCTAGAATTCTCTACCTTGCTTATTTTTTTTCCTGTGCTGGAAAGATTGCAAAAGCTGATGGAGTTATTTCAAAAACTGAGATCGAAGCAACAGAAATTATAATTGACCGTCTATCATTAAATCAAAAGACGAGCGAATTTGCCAAAAATGTATTCCGAAAATCTCGATTCAGTAAAAGACACATTAAAGAAGATTATCATGAGTTGGCTCGATTAATCCAATATGACATAACCGTCGGCCAAAGCTTCCTCGGCGGTCTTTTTGAAATTGTAAGATCAAATCGGGGGAATTTTAACCGCAATCAGTTGCGTTTACTTTTTCTTGGCGAGGAAATGCTACGATTACCGCGAGGATTAATTAAATCATGGACTAAAGGTGGTTACATCCCAACCTCCCAGCACCTTCAAAGTGATAAGTCTAGTGATATTACTTTGGAGGAATCCTTCCAAATTCTTTGTCTACCAAAGGATGCCCCTTATGAGCTTATTAAAAAGGTTTATCGTGAAAAAGCCTCTCACTTTCACCCGGATAAGCTAAGCAGCAAGAATCTTCCTTCAGAATTTATTGATTTTGCAAACTCACAACTCGCTCGGATAAACCAAGCCTTTGATATCATTAAAAAGAGTCGGCCTAGTTTATAACCTGGCCATCACGCATTTTAACCACTCGATCGCAGCTATTCGCGAGATCATTGTTGTGAGTAACAAGTAGCACGGAAAGGTTCTTCTCTTTTGCCAGTTTATATAAAACGGAAAAAACTTTCTCAGAATTTTCACTATCCAAGTTGCCAGTCGGTTCATCTGCCAGAATGAGGGAGGGGGAATTTACCATAGCCCTAGCAATCGCGACGCGCTGCTGCTCCCCTCCGGATAATTTATTCGGAAAGCGGTTTGCCTTATCAAGCAACCCAAGCTTCTGTACCACACTCTTGGCCTTTTGGTAAGAATCGGCAGAGGAATGACCAGCCTTTCTCATAGGTAAAGCAACATTATCCAAAACGGATAGCTCTTTAATTAAAAAATGGAATTGAAAGACGAAACCTATTTCATGATTTCTTAAATTTGTTCGATCATCTTCATTACACTTTAATACATTTTTTTGGTGCAAAAAAATATCACCGCTATCCGGACTATCAAGGAGACCCAGAAGATAGAGTAAGGTGCTTTTTCCGCAACCTGATGGCCCAACAATTGCTGTGACTTCACCAGGAGTTAATGAAATCGATACATCCTTTAAAATTGGAGTTTCTATATTCGATTCGCGGAAAGAATACATGAGGTTATTAGCTATTAGTAGCGGTTTCAAAGTCATGCAAAAAGTGTACTAAATTTCACTCAAAGAGTTTCCCTAATGATTTTTGCAGGCTGAATTTTACCTGCTCGCCGGGCAGGTATCCAACTGGCAACAATAACAAAAAAAGAAGCAATACAAACTGCCCAGAAATAGTGTAATATGTCCCACCTCACAACAAAGCTATCGGTTGCAAAAATGCCACGAATCTTGAGGGGGATCTCAGAAATTATGTATGTACAAACACAACCGAATAAACAACCTAGAACAGGCCCTAAAAGTAAAACGATCAGACCCTGCCATAGAAAAACCGAAGTGGCATCAAAAGAAGAAAAACCCATTGACCTAAGAATTGCAATATCTCTGGCTTTCTCAATTACCATGATTGCGAAAATATTAAAAATGCCTAAACCAGATAATAGTAAAATACTGGATACAGTAATGGCTGAAGAAATCCGTAATGCTTTAAAAACATCAAGCCAAACCTTTTCTCTTTCCTGCCAACTTACGGAGCGATGTCCTAAATGATGCTGTAATTGAGCTGCGACTGCGGGGGCATTATTAGGATTGACTAAGCTCAGTTGGAAAAAAGAACCAGCAAACCTTTCCCCCTTAAACTCTTTTGCCGTTGCTAGGTGAAGGTAAACCCGTTTTTTATCAATCTGGCTAACGCCAGTTTCAAACACTCCAGCAACTCTCAATTGAAGTGAACCGGTTCCTCCTTTTAACACACAGCGGTCTCCTTTCTTAAGCATAAGTCTTTCAGCAACTCGATTTCCTAAGATTATCGACATAGGGTCATGGATAAAGTCTTCCATATTTCCGCGTAGCAACTGATTGTCTAGTTCAGAGACTTTACTATGGTCATGATGCCTAATACCGTGATATTGAACCGAAGATGAACGATTGGAACTACTAAGCACAGCATTCCCTTCAAGCACCTCTGAGACACCGGTGATTTCTTGGTAGCTAGCCAGGGCACTTCTAATTTGATCTGGGGAAGAGATTCCTTCTTTGTATTCAGCATCCTCGCGGGAACGAAAGAGAAAGTGAGATTTACCATCTTTAGATACATGGCTGACTGTTCCATCCATGTCTTGAAATTGATCTGAAATTTTTATGGCACCATTTGTTCCCAGGATAGTGCGAATGAAAAAATGCTCAAAGCCTGTTGTCTGGGCTTGTGTAATAATAAAAAAGGCAACACCGAAAATAATTCCCAATAAACTCATCGCCATAGATCGCTTTTGGCCTACAACATAACGCCACGCGATTTCTAGAGTAAGCAGATTCACGATGAAGGGTTTATCAATATCGTTAGTTCAAGATCGAAAGTTTAACCCTCTGCCCCTCATGAAATAAATGAGGCGTTTCAGAAATAACAAGATCTCCCTTTTTCAAACCATCAAGAATTTCAACAAAGTTAAGACTCGATGCACCAGTTACAACTGGGGTTATGTTGACTTTACCGTTATTAATGCAAAGTACAGAGTTACCCAAGAGTGCTTTCCTTGGAATAATTAAAGTTTGAGAAACTTTTCTTTTTATAATTTCTGCACGCCCAGATGAACCAACAGGTAGGCTAACATTAGAATCGATTTTCAAGAATGCTTCTCGTCGGCCAGTGTTAGGATCCACA
>Ga0181601_10001375_pt1 | contig 20720 bp, 16 predicted proteins | sample 041ome_8_FD_133020 | JGI IMG/M metagenome (GOLD analysis project Ga0181601, IMG submission 133020) | Coastal salt marsh microbial communities from the Groves Creek Marsh, Skidaway Island, Georgia - 041407BS metaG (megahit assembly) | ecosystem: Environmental > Aquatic > Marine > Intertidal zone...
TTATGCATGCGCAAAAATAATAATTTGAACGTTACTGAAGTTCATTTTAAAGCTATTTTTAAGATTATTTCCTAAGAATAATCTAATTGATATCACCCGTTCAAAAAGTCTGCCAAAATCAATTCATAGAATCCAAAATAACTGCAATATCTTTTGTAGACGTTTCAGGATTTATAAAACAAAAACGAGCAATGCTTTCCATCGTGCCATCAATTTCATATAGGGTTGGGGTTACTAAGGCAACGTTATTTTTTAAGTTATGTAAGGTCCATTTACGATAATCATCAAAAGTCCACCCTTTGCGTTTGAATAAAACAATAGATAAACTAATAGGCCTCACCATTGATAGGTAATCGCGTTCTTTAATCATTTCTTCGGCTTTCTTAGCTAAATCTAAAGCAGTATCAACAGCTAATTTATAGCGATCGGTGCCGTGCATAGCTAATGAAAACCATAGGGGAAGCCCTCGAACTCTTCTCGTTAATTGTATTTGATAATCAGAAGGATTAAACCCTTCCATCCCTTTTTGATTAAATATCTCTAGGTATGAACCGTGTTGAGCATGAGCATTCTTAGCTAATTCCGGCTTTTTATAAATAATGGCCCCACAATCATAAGGGGCAAAAAACCATTTATGAGGATCAATAGTGATACTATCTGCATTCTCAATACCTTTAAATTGATCACGAACCCTATCGGACATCAAAGCTCCACCTCCATAGGCAGCATCAACATGCATCCAAAGATCATGTTGTTTACAAAATAAGGACGCTTCTTCCATATGATCAATAATACCAGAGTTGGTGCTCCCTGCATTAGCTACAACTGCAAAAACACAATTTTGATCTTCTTTAGACAGTTCATGAAACGCATTACATAAATCTTCTTTTGACAATGCTTCTTGAGTTGTAATGGTCACGATAGCAGCATCGACTATTTTAGCCATACTTTTGACAGAAGAATGAGCCTGTGAAGAACAAAGAATAATTCCTCTTTTATGGATATTTTCTTGAGATTTAGACCTCCAATGCTCTCTTGCCGTTACTATTGCTGATAAATTAGCAGCAGTTCCTCCACTTGTAAATACTCCAAACGAGCCTTTTGGCAATCCAGTTAAAGACACGATCCAACGCATCGCTTCATTTTCACAAAAAATTCCTCCTGCTCCTTCCATCCAGTATGATCCATGAATAGAAGAGGCTGCAGTAACTAAATCAAATAAAATAGAAGCTCTTGTAGGAGCAGCAGGCACAAAAGCCAAATGTCTTGGATTATCGATGGACACAATGTGCTTAACCAATACCTCCTTAAAGAGTTCAAAAGCTTTTAACCCTCCTATTCCCTTACTATTCACCGTTTCTCCTACCTTCTCTCTCAATTCTTCTTCAGAGATTGCTAGGCCAATATCAGGATCAGTTTTAGTAATTCTACCAATTACATACTTCATTACATCCATAGTCATTTCAACCACTTCAATGTCTATATGGTGCATCATAACTTCCTTACATTTTTAGAATAGTAAAAACTTTTTTAAATGGATCTAAGTTTTCCAATAAAGCCTTTTTATAATCGGAAGAATAAGTGTTGTAAAATTCCGAAAAATTAGAAGCACGTTCTTGAAGTCCTTCTCTTGGAAATAATTCTTCCTGAAGTTGAACTAAACGAGCAATTTGATCACTAAGCTTTTTCTTTTGTGCATTAAGCAATCGTTTTTCCAATTGATCAACCCCTTTAAATTGCTTCTTTTCTTGTGCTTTCACAGCACCTAAAAAGGAAGCATCGGTTTGTGAAGCGATACGGTATAATTCCTTAAATTGAGTTTGTAATTGATCTTTTAAAGGACTTAAATCAATGTCAATATTCGATATTTTACGAATATGCTTATTGATGAGATCCTCTCTTGATAAAAATAAATCTTTAGATGATATTCCTAATTTATCTATTTTTTTTGATTGTTTAGTTGAAATAATTAGGACCGAATCTCGAAGCATAAGAATTGGAAAAGTCACAGAAAAACCTTCAAACATCTTTTTAAGTTCTAACCAATACGCTAGTTCCCCAGCTCCACCAATATAAGCTAAATTGGGTAAGATAACCTCTTGATAAAGCGGTCTTAGAATCACATTAGGCGAAAAATATTCCGGGTGATTCTCAATCATTTGGGTGAGTTCCGACTCCGTATAACTTATATCGGTGTTTAACACCTTATATAGTGTTCCTTCTTTAACAATTCGTTCTCTTAATCCTTCATTTAAATAGAAAAAATTAAGTTCTCTTGGATTCACTTGAATAGAATAACTAGCAGTACTAGCGGAGAGTTCTTCTATGGTCTTACTCACCATATGAAAGGATACTTGTTCACTAAACTCTTTTTTGATCTGTGGAATAAACAAACGCTTAAGCGCTTGTTTATTGGGATCTATTATAACTAAACCTTCCTTTTTAAAGAGTTCATTGGCTAGGTAGAATGTTGCTTGCGATAGGTTGGTATGATTTATATAGGCCTGTTCAAATAAATCACAAAGCTCTTTTGAAGCTTCAGAAGGTCCTAATTCAGCTTTTAAAACAGATAAGACCTCTTCCAATCCATCAGTTTTAAATTCACCTACAGCACCATGTTGATCTTCTTGTCCCTCCCAACGTATAATTTTTCCGTTGAGATAAAAGTGATTAATTTCATCAAAATCATGATCTTCAGTTGCCATCCAATAAACAGGAACGAAATCATATTCTGGATAGGCATGTTTTAAGGACTTACAGCTATTGATCACTGAAATTATCTTGTACAAAAAATATAAGGGGCCAGTAAATAAATTTAATTGATGCCCAGTGGTTATTGTAAAGCAATTGTTTTGTAATAATTGATCAATATGATTAATAACCAATTCAGAGGTAGCTATTTGACGGTATTGTTCATTTAAACTCGAAACTAAAACAGATCGATGTGCTTTTGAAAATGAAGACTTTTGTTCAAGTTGCAACTTAAACCCATCCAGATCAGGTTGATTACCATAAAATGGACGAACAGATTGATTTCCCTGTAAATAATCGATAATCAATTGAGAATAGTAACCACTATCTTGGTATGTTATACAGTCTAACTCCATTTATTTAAAAATATAAAGATAAAATACTTACTTAAGATAATAGGATTAATCTTAATTTTTATGGGGTTTTTAACTGTTACTGAATATTACGTTGCTTTTTAACAAAGTATTGGAACACTTTTTGTTTAATTATAACTAATTTTAAAATGAATGACTTAGTTAGTATACATTTAAACTTGCGCTTCATGAAAACAGTTATAGTTCATCACACAAATCGTCTCTTCAAGATTTTTTTAATTATTATCGTATACCTACACCCCCTGGTGTCTCAATCACAAATTTCAACGAGTCAGGAATCGTATACCGAATTCAGAGGTAAAGTAGTAGATAAGCAATCAAAAGAACCGTTATTATTAGCTACCATCACAATTGAAGGAACCAACGCTAGTTCAGTAAGCAATAACGATGGTGAATACCTCATTAAAGTACCCAAAAGTCAATTAGATGGAATTCTTAGAATTCAATATACTGGGTATCAAACTACCCTTATTCCAATAGCTTCATTAAATAGTAAATCAGCTATCATCTATTTAGAATCATCGGAATTGCTCCTTAAAGAAGTGGATGTTATTGCTCCTAAAAATGCTACTCAATTAGTGTTAGAAGTTTTTGCTAACAAAGGGAAGAACTACTCCAATACCTCAAAATTTATGACTGCATTTTATAGAGAACAGATTAAAAGAAGGTCTAAAAATATAGCGCTTGCAGAGGCGGTATCAACAATTGTTAAGCGCCCTTACAACAATGATGTTAACGACGCAATATCAATTGTTAAGGCTAGAAAAAGCACCGACTACAATTCCAAAGATACGTTAGCAATTAAATTTCAAGGAGGTCCCTATAATGCACTATATATTGATGTAATAAAATATAGTGATTTTATATTTTCAGAAGAGTTAATTAGTCAATATGACTTTAGCTTCAAAAGCTCAACTAGAATAAATAATAAACTTATTTATATTGTTCATTTTGAACCTAAACAGGGTCTAATTGAACAACGGTATACGGGAAACCTTTATATTGATATCGAAGATAAAGTTCTTACTAACGCTATATTTTCTCTAAAAATTACTGATCCTACACTAGCATCTAAGTTGTTTGTTCAAAAAAAACCAAAGGATGCCTTTGTTTATCCAACAGAAGTTACATACCGAGTTGATTATAGAGTTAAAAATAATCAATGGTATTATGGGTACAGCAATATCAATATGACTTTAAAGGTGGAATGGAATAAAAGATTATTTAATTCCGTATATTCGATGCAAGCCGAAATGGCTATTACCGACTGGGATGAATTAACAGATCGACAACGCATCAAGTTTCGTGATCGTGTAAAAAGTTCAATTATTTTAGCTGATGAAGCCGATGGCTTTTCTGATCCTGAATTTTGGGGTGCCTATAATATTATTGAACCTGACAAATCAATAGAAAACGCTATACGAAAGATCAGAAGACAACTAAAAAGAATTAATAAAGAGTAATCGTAAATGAATAAACGAAGAGTATTTTTAACCGGATTACTAGGATTGAGTTCTACTACACTTTTACCTAAATCACCAGTAACATATAAAGATACCCCTAAGAGTCTCATTGGAAAAAAATTAAAACCTGGAGCCAGAATAAAACTTTTAGCACCTGGATTTGCTATTAATGAAGAAAAACTTGCTATTTCAATTGAAGGAATTTCAATGATGGGATATCAAGTAATCTATGATACTTCGATATTAAATCATAAAGGATATTTTAGTAATGATGATGAGTTTAGAGCAAATGAACTCAATAACGCTTTTGCAGATCCGTCAATTGATGCGATACTATGCGCTAGAGGTGGCTATGGAACTACACGTATTCTAGATCGATTAGATTACAAACTCATCGCGCAGCATCCAAAACCCTTAATTGGGTTTAGCGATATTACAGCACTTATCAATGTCATTCAGCTTAAAACAGGCCTTATTGGTTTTCATGGACCTGTTGGCAGTAGCTTGAACAATGAATTCAGTAGAACAACTTTAAACACTATGCTTCAAGGCAAATCATCTTCATTTACAATAAAGAGTCCTACAACAATACCAGAAAAGGAATTAAACAACAAAGAATATGAGCGATATACAATCGTTCCAGGTGAAGCTCAGGGAAATTCCGTTGGAGGAAGTCTAACGTTAATTTGTTCTTTAATGGGTACTCCCTATGAGCTCGATTTTAAAAATAAAATTGTCTTTATAGAAGATGTTGGTGAAAAACCCTATCGAATTGATCGTATGCTTACCCAATTACTATCAAACAATAGCTTTAAGCAAGCAGCAGGAATTGTTTTTGGAGTATGTATTGGGTGTGATGTCACTACAAATGAAGGAGGATTCTTTTTAAAAGAAGTCATCATGGACCGTATTCAACCGCTAAACATTCCTTCATTTTACGGCATGTCATTCGGACACATACCCGAAAATGTAACCCTCCCAATTGGAGCAAAAGTAGCTATAAACACAGAAAATCAAACAATTAAGATCCTTGAAAAAGTGGTCGCTTAATTGGCAATTTCACTGAAAAAATAAATGCGATATAAACGCAGTTCATCATCCTCATAATCCCCGTCAAAATAAGCGGAAGCTTTAGCGATATCATCCGTTTGAGCATCTAAGAAATACTCCTGTAACTCTTCTTGCATTTCTTCATCAAAACTTTCCTCTATCCAATAACTGATGTTGAGTTTGGTTCCACTAAAAACAATTTGTTCCATCTCTTTAAGAAGATCTTCATGCGAAAGACCTTTAGCTGATGCAATATCATCCAAGGAGAGTTTACGGTCAACCGACTGAATAATGAACAGTTTTAAACCAGATTTAGCACCTGTAGATTTTACAACAAAATCGTCAGGTCTACTAATATCATTTTCCTCAACATAATTTGATATGAGCTGTAAGAAAGGGGTTCCATACTTTGCAGCTTTTCCTTCTCCTACGCCATAAATAGTTCCTAAGTCATCCATAGAAATTGGATATTTTAAAGCCATATCCTCTAGCGATGGATCTTGAAATATAACAAATGGAGGGACTTTCAATTTAGCTGCTTCATTTTTTCTCAAATCCTTTAGTAACTTAAATAGTGTCTGATCTGCTGTCCCCATTGAATTTTTAGCAGCTTGAACTATTTTTTCATCATTTTCTTCATTGTATTTATGATCTCGAGTCATCATGAAAGAAGTTGGAGCGGATAAAAAAGTTTTTCCGTTGTTGGTCAAGTTTAAAACTCCATACTGCTCAATTTCCTTTTTAAGCAATCCTCCAACAATTACTTGACGAATCAATGCCATCCAATATGATTTATCATGCTCACTTCCACATCCAAAAAAATCTCGTTGATTTGTTCTGTAGGAGGAAATAAGTGCATTAGGCTTGCCGATGAGAACTTTTACTATTTCTTTAGATTTAAATTTTTGAGCAGTATCTCGTACAACACTTAATAATTTAACAACCTCATCTTTTGCTTCAACTTTTTCTTTAGGATTGCGAACATTATCATCCATATTTGCTCCATCCCCGTTACGCTCATCAAATTCTTCTCCAAAATAATGAAGTATAAATTTTCTTCTTGAAATTGAGGTCTCCGCATATGCGACAATTTCTTGTAACAACGCATTACCTATTTCTTGTTCTGCTACAGGCTTGCCTGACATAAACTTTTCAAGTTTTTCAACATCCTTATACGAATAGAACGCAAGACAGTGTCCTTCTCCTCCATCTCTTCCTGCTCTACCTGTTTCTTGATAATAACTCTCAATACTCTTTGGAATATCATGATGGATCACAAATCGCACATCTGGTTTATCAATCCCCATACCAAAAGCAATAGTTGCAACAACCACATCAACATCTTCCATAAGAAACATATCTTGATATTTTGCTCTCGTTTTGGCATCAAAACCAGCATGATAGGGAACAGCACTAATTCCATTAACCTGTAAAACCTGTGCAAGCTCTTCAACCTTTTTTCGACTTAAACAGTAAATAATACCTGATTTTCCATGATTTTTTTTAACGAATCGTATAATGTCTGCCTCAACATTTTTTGTTTTGGTTCGTACCTCATAGTATAAATTAGGACGGTTAAATGATGATTTAAACACCTTAGCTTCTTGAATACCTAAATTTTTCACAATATCCTCTTGAACTTTAGGAGTCGCTGTAGCCGTTAATCCCATAATGGGTAAATCAGCTCTTAATCGAGCTATAATTAATCTAAGGTTTCTATATTCTGGTCTAAAATCATGTCCCCATTCTGAAATACAATGCGCTTCATCAATGGCAACAAATGAGAGTGGCACTTCCTTTAAAAAATCAATGTATTCATCTTTAGTTAAAGATTCTGGGGCGACATAAAGTAGCTTTGTCACCCCATTAATAATATCGTCTTTAACTGTTTTAATTTGAGTTTTAGTCAACGAAGAATTTAAAACATGAGCTACCCCATTTTCTGCAGTCACGCCTCGAATAGCATCAACTTGATTCTTCATCAATGCTATAAGTGGAGAAACTACAATAGCAGTTCCTTCTAAAATGAGAGCTGGTAACTGATAACATAAGGACTTACCACCTCCAGTTGGCATGATGACAAAGGAATGATTGTTATCTAACACATTTTTGATAACATCTTCTTGCAGTCCTTTAAATTCATCAAATCCAAAATAGTGCTTTAAATATTTTTTTAAATCGCTTGAATTATACATTTAAAATTTAGTAGATGATTTAGTATTCAAGATAATAAATTTAATTGTAATTAAAATTATAAACTTATTTTTATATACTTACGACAACTGTTGATACAAGATTGTTTAATTTTGTTTAAATTTTAATGAGAGATTTGAATAATACAACACATATATTAGAACGAGCAAGGCAAACTTTTGAATTAGAGAGTAAAGCAATTGAGGGCTTATCAAGCCTATTAACTGAGGATTTTAGTCATACTGTTAATTGCATTTTAGCATCAAATGGACGCGTGGTTATTAGTGGTATTGGAAAAAGTGCTGCTATAGCTACTAAAATTGTGGCTACATTAAATTCTACTGGCACACCTGCTATTTTTATGCATGCTGCAGATGCGATTCATGGAGATTTAGGAACCATACAAGACGATGATATTGTTATTTGCATCTCTAAAAGTGGAAACACTCCAGAAATAAAAGCGCTAATTCCCCTTCTCAAGAGAAGACCTAATCAATTAGTTGCTATAACTGGTAATCCTGATTCTTATTTAGGAACTAATGCCGATTATGTACTCAATACATATGTTGAAAAGGAAGCTTGTCCAAATAATCTTGCTCCTACAACCTCGACGAGCACTCAACTTGCCATGGGTGATGCCTTAGCTGTTTGTCTTTTAGAGGAACGAGGTTTTAATGCTAAAGATTTTGCAAAATATCATCCTGGTGGCTCTTTAGGTAAACAGTTATACCTTACAGCTGGAGATCTTGCAAAAGACAATTTAAAACCCCAGGTAGCTAAAGACACACCCGTAAAAGAAGTCATTATAGAAATTTCCAAAAAGATGCTTGGGGTATCCCCTGTTATTGATAATGGTATGGTCATCGGAATTATTACCGATGGAGATATTCGAAGAATGTTGAATCAATTTGATGATATTAGCAACTTAAAAGCGATTGATATTATGACAGCTGCTCCTAAATCAATTGATTCTTCTACTTTAGCGGTAGAAGTTCTAAGCGTAATGCAACAACATAATATCACACAGATGTTAGTGATTGATCAACATAGGTATGTAGGTGTCGTACATCTTCACAACCTCATAAAAGAAGGTATTGTATAATGAGTAACTCAAAAAAAGACGTTAACAATATGTCATTTTTAGACCATCTTGAAGAATTGAGGTGGCATTTAATTAGAGCAACATTAGCAGTTGTTATTGTGGGTATAGTCGCTTTTGTGATGAAGGGATTCATTTTTGATGTGGTATTGTTAGGCCCCTATCATGGAGATTTTCCAACCTATCAACTGTTTTGTGAAATATCTCAGTATTTTGGATTAGACGATAGCTTCTGTGGTTCAGAGCCCCTATTTGAAATTCAGTCAAGAGAAATGGCAGGGCAATTTTCTGCTCATTTATGGACTTCAATCTGGGCAGGATTTATTGTAGGTTTCCCATACATTTTATACGAAATATGGAGTTTTATAGGACCTGGACTTTATGAAAAAGAACGTTCAAATGCACGAGGCTTTATTTTTATAGCTTCCTTCCTGTTTTTTACAGGTGTTCTATTTGGATATTACATCGTAGCTCCTCTATCTGTTAATTTCTTGGGGAGTTATACGGTGAGTGATCTAGTTCATAATGATATCGATCTGCAATCCTATATTTCTACCATAAGAACCTCTGTTATCGCCGCTGGGTTAATCTTTGAGCTTCCAATTCTAATTTACTTTTTAACTAAGATTGGTCTTGTCACTCCTGAAGGCATGAAAAAATACAGAAAATTTGCAGTTGTTGCTGTATTTCTGTTATCGGCTATTATTACCCCACCAGATATTGCAAGTCAAATTATCGTAGCAATTCCTATATTAATTCTTTATCAAATCAGTATCACTATTTCTAGAATTGTTTTGAGAAACGAAGAACGTAAAGTTAAAAAGAATGGATAATCCCGTAAATGAATTTAATGCTTATCGTTCTAAAATGAACGAAAAGCTTTTAGCAGACAACAATAAGATTATTAAACGTATTTTCAATCTTGATACTAATGCCTATGCCAAAGGAGCGTTAGATGAAAAGACTAAAGAACTTCTTGGCTTAGTGGCTTCTGCGGTACTTCGATGTGATGACTGTGTTAAATATCACCTCGAAAAAAGTAAAGAAACAGGAGCATCGAAAGATGAAGTAATGGAAACGTTAAGTATCGCAACACTTGTAGGGGGAACTATCGTAATTCCTCATTTGAGAAGAGCCTATGAATATTGGGAGGCCTTAGAACAAGAATAATATGAAACTTAGAGCAGAAAATATTATCAAATCCTATAGAGGAAGAAAGGTTGTCAAGGGAATATCTCTTGAAGTCAATCAAGGTGAAATTGTTGGTTTATTAGGACCTAATGGAGCTGGAAAAACTACCTCGTTTTACATGATTGTTGGATTGATTAAACCCAATGGTGGTGCCATATACTTAGATGATCAAAATATCACCACCTACCCAATGTATAAAAGAGCTCAAAACGGTATTGGATATTTAGCACAAGAAGCATCTGTATTTAGAAAATTAAGTATAGAAGACAATATTATGAGTGTACTTCAACTCACCGATTATTCTAAAGAAAAACAAGAGGAAAAACTTGAATCACTTTTAGAAGAATTTAGTTTAAATCACATTAGAACAAACAGAGGTGATCTCTTATCAGGAGGTGAACGAAGACGTACTGAGATAGCGAGAGCGTTAGCAACTGATCCTAATTTCATTCTTCTTGATGAACCCTTTGCTGGGGTAGATCCAATTGCCGTTGAGGATATACAACGCATTGTAGCTCAACTTAAAAATAGAAATATCGGCATCCTAATCACCGACCATAATGTTCAAGAAACGCTAGCGATTACCGAACGTTCTTACTTAATGTTTGAAGGTGGAATTTTAAAATCTGGCACTCCCAATGAACTTGCCAAAGATGAAATGGTTCGCAAGGTATATTTAGGTCAGAATTTTGAACTAAGAGAAAAGAAACTAAATTTTTAAACGTTACGCCAAGATCCTAATAGAATATAACTAATAATAAGTAAAGGAAGTGCTGTCCATTTTAATACAATTAACAGCACAATTGTTAGGAGGATAAAGAAGTATCTTTTCTTATTTGCTGAAAAAGTTAAATTTTTAAACTTAAAGGAAAATAGTCGTACGGGTGCGTTTAATATAAATGCACTAACTACCGCCAAAGCGATCAACACATATTGATTTTGAAAAATAGGGGCTATTATACTTGATGCTTCATACGATTCAATGAGTACTAATGATGCTATCAATAAAGCGTTTGCGGGAGTTGGTAAGCCAACAAATGAATCACTTTGAGTATCATCTAAGTTAAATACTCCAAGTCGGTACGCTGAGCCCATAGGTACAAATAACCCAATCAATACCGGCGGATAAGCCATCAAAGCTTGTATAAGGCTTAGGTGATGTCCAATACCAAAGTGTGCATGAGCGATCAATTGCATCAAGAGTAATCCAGGAGCTAACCCAGAAGTGATCAAATCTGCAAATGAATCCAGTTGTACCCCAAGTGGACTAGTCACTTTTAACAATCGAGCTGCCATACCATCAAAAAAGTCGAAAAAAATACCTAAAAATATCATCACTACACTTAGTTCTAATTGACCTTCAATAGCTGCTATCACTGCGACAACACCTGCATTAAGATTTAAAAAACTTATAGCGTTTGGAATAAAAGATTTAATTGATTTCATAAGGTAAATATACATAAATAAGAATGAGTTGAACAGCTGTTGATTCCCACAATTTTTATCGATATTTGTATCAAATGAAAAATTATATACCTTTTCTATTCGCGCTATTTTTTTTTAACCTTAGTTGGTCAAGGCCTCCACAGTTATCAAAAAAGGCTACCATTAGCATTCTCACCTGTGGACCAGGAAGTGAACTTTACGCTAAGTTTGGTCACTCGGCACTACGAGTTAACGACCCTGTTAATGGAATTGATATCGTATATAATTATGGTGTTTTTGATTTTAACCAACCTAATTTCTACCTCAATTTTGCTAAAGGAAGATTAAATTATATGCTGGTTAGACATCGAAGTAATGATTTTATCAATCAGTACCGACAAGAAGATCGATCAGTTACCGAACAAATACTTCAGCTCAACACTGCAGATCAGAATAAAATTTTACGCTTTTTAGAACATAATGCTAAGCCTGAAAACAGAACGTATTCGTATCATTTTTTCTTCAACAATTGCGCTACTAAGATCATCGATGTACTTTCTAACGCTAATTCATCTATTGTATTTGAGAAGGAGTTTATCGACAATAATCAATCGTTTAGAAGACTTATCGATACCAACCTCCATGAAAATAGTTGGGGTTCACTCGGAATACACATAGCCTTAGGATCTAAAATTGATCGAATAGCTTCTGACTATGAACATCGGTTTTTACCCGAATATATTGCACTACAATTAATCCATAGTTCCATCGATGGTTCTCCTCTAGTACAACAAACAAACCTACTCGTTGAAGAATCCAAATCAAAGCAACCTACGGTTGATCTCAGCTCACCCTTAGCTGTTTTTAGTCTTATTTTGATTATCACTATTCTTATTCTAATCCGATCAAAAAACATTCGCTTTTGGAAATGGTCGTTAATCGCTATCAGTTCCTTAATTGGCATAGGTATTCTTTATTTATGGGTGATGACAAATCATGATATGACACAGAACAATTTCAATATCCTATGGGCTAATCCATTAGCATTACTACTTTTTGCTTCAAAAAAACTAAAATCTCAAGTGGTTCACTACCTGTATATCATCTTGATTTTAGGACTAGTTCTTATTCCTATTGTTGCTTTAATTGGAATCCAATCCTTTAACATAAGTCTGTACCCTTTAATAATGACCTTGCTTATCATTTATATAAATTCTTATAAAAAAATCAAAAGCGTATGAACCTATTAAGTGTAGAGCAAATCAGTAAATCCTTTGGAGATCTTTTACTCTTTGAAGGACTTTCTTTTGGTTTAAATGCCGGTCAAAAAGTAGCGCTTATTGCTAAAAATGGTAGTGGTAAAACCTCGATCTTAAATATACTTTCCGGAAAGGAGCATCCCGATTCAGGGATGGTTAATTACCGAAAGGGAATTCGAACCTCATTTTTGGCACAGGAACCTGAATTAGATGAAGAAAAAACGATAGAAGAAAGTATTTTTGACTCTGATAATGAAATTCTAGAAGTCATACATGCGTACGAATTAGCATTGAAGAATCCTGAAGACGAAAAAGCATACCAAAAAGCATTTGAAGCGATGGAACGTCATCAAGCTTGGGATTTTGAAACGCAGTATAAACAAATTCTTTTTAAATTAAAATTAGAAGACTTAACTCTTCAAGTCAAACAGCTCTCTGGTGGACAAAAAAAACGATTAGCTCTTGCTAATGCGTTGTTGAATCGACCTGATCTAATGATTTTAGATGAACCGACCAACCACCTTGATTTAGAAATGATCGAATGGTTAGAAGACTATTTTTCTAAAGAAAAAATAGCCTTATTTATGGTGACTCACGATCGGTATTTTTTAGAACGCGTTTGTAATCAGATCTTAGAACTCGATCAAGGCGTACTCTACCCCTATAATGGTAATTATTCCTATTTTCTTGAAAAAAAAGAAATGCGTTTAGAGCAGGAAGCTGTTGAATTACACAAAAGCAAACAATTATTTAAAAAGGAACTCGCTTGGATGAGAAAACAGCCCAAAGCTAGAACCACCAAGTCAAAATCAAGAATTGACGATTTTTCAACCATCAAACAAAAAGCGCACCAACGCAGAAATGATCATGAAGTTGAAATTGAATTTCAAATGGAGCGTTTGGGCAATAAGATTATTGAACTTCATAAACTCTCCAAATCCTACGGAGATAAAAAATTAATCCATGCTTTTGATTATAACTTTCAAAAAGGAGAACGCTTAGGAGTTATCGGTAAAAACGGAACCGGAAAATCTACCTTTTTAAATCTTATCTCAGGGCAACTAAAACCGGATAGTGGAAAAATTAATGTAGGTGAAACTATTAAAATAGGGTATTATACTCAAGAGGGGATCAAGATTAAACCAGGTCAAAAAGTTATTGAAGTTATTCGTGAATTTGGAGACTATATTCCTTTAAAAAAAGGAAGACAAATAAGTGCTCAACAGCTGTTAGAACGTTTTTTGTTTGATCGTAAGAAACAGTATGACTTTGTTGAAAAACTTAGTGGCGGTGAGCGTAAACGACTCTACCTATGCACCGTATTGATTCAAAATCCAAATTTTTTAATTCTAGATGAACCCACGAATGATTTAGATATTGTAACGCTTGGAGTATTAGAATCTTTTCTTTTGGACTTTCCTGGCTGTTTGATAGTGGTATCGCATGATCGATTTTTTATGGATAAAATTGTTGACCACCTTTTTGTGTTTAAATCCGATGCTGTCATCGAAGATTTTCCTGGGAACTACAGTGATTATAGAGCTTATGAAGATTCTAAACCCATAACATCTAAAAAAGAGTTAAACGAGCAAAATTTTAGAGAAGATCAGGATCAAAAACAGCAACATAATGCAAGAAAAGAATTCAATAAATTAGAAACAAAAATCAAACGACTAGAGGCTGAAAAAAAAGAACTAGAGGCATCGTTCCTAGATGAAGGTTTAGCTCTTGATGAAATTGAAAAACGATCTAAAATACTAAGTGAACTCAATGCTCAAATTGAACTTCATACCGAAAAATGGTTTGAATTAGGTGAACTAATAGATTCATAATTGATGGGTAATTTCATGAACTATATACGGTTTTTTATAGGTGCAAAAAATGCTCATGGAATTCATTCTCCATTTGTATATAAGTTATATACTAAAGGGTTAAAAAACAATTCAATAAACGGTGTTAAAAAATTAAAACAACCATCAAAAGCACTAGTTCAAATAGTGAACTATTTTAATTTTAGTCAACTTTATTTTTCAAAAAATACGACCTATTTAGCATCTCTAGGTGGTTTAAAATCAATTGCTAAGTTAGAACAAGCTGAACTTATTTGCTGTACATTAGAAGATACTCCGCTGATTGAAAAAACTATAGAGGAAACAAAAAGTTTTATCGTTATTGTTTTGCCACATGGTAAAGCTTCCTATCAAAAGGATTGGAAAAAATATTGTGATGATCCTCGAATAAACGTAAGTATCGATGGATATTTTATCGGTCTTCTTGTTAAAAGACCAGAACAAACAAAAGAACACTTTAAATTAAGATTATGAGCATTTACACTAAAAAAGGCGATCACGGTCAATCCTCCATAGCTGATGGAAATCAACTAGGTAAAGACGAGCTCGTATTTATGGTCCTTGGTGACTTGGATGAATTACAAGCCTGGATGGGAAAACTAAGAGATGATACCATTCAAGAAGAATATCACCCATGGATAATTGCAGTTCAAAAACAACTTTTAGCCATTGGAGGATATCTTGCAACGGGATCTAAAACATCTGATATCCCTGTAGCTACCACCATAAATGATTTAGAGCGATTCATCGATAAAATCCAATCAGAACTACCTCCCTTAAGAAATTTTATTCTTTATGGAGGTCATCCGTTGGTGTCCAATTCTCAACTAGCAAGAGCGGTCTGTAGACGATTAGAACGTCAGCTTGTCAGTTATGACAAATCGGGTGTACTTGATCCTGTTATTCTAATCTATATCAATCGCTTATCAGATGCCTTATTTTGTCTTTCTAGGGCCTACAGTTACAATCTCAATACAAAGGAAATCAAATGGTTACCATAAAATTAATGATTTAATCATAAATTAATCTCAAAAATACTTGCTGGTGTAAGTTTAAAAATTATTTTTGCAAAAATTAAATTTACAACTATGTATTGGACTTTAGAATTAGCTTCGTATTTAAGTGATGCACCTTGGCCAGCAACAAAAGATGAATTAATCGATTATGCTATCAGAACAGGAGCTCCTTTGGAGGTGGTTGAAAACCTTCAATCCATGGAAGAAGAAGGTGGTGAAATCTATGAATCTATAGATGAAATCTGGCCAGATTATCCAACCGATGAAGATTATCTTTGGAATGAAGATGAATACTAAAAAAAACCTGACATAATTAGTTAAAAAGTCTCTTTTGAGGCTTTTTTTTTATGTATTTTTGAAGCTATTCAAGAAGGCATGACTTTTGCTTTCTACACATCAATTAACAAACATCCGTTGTAGATAAGATATAATTATGAGTATTGTAAATAAGATTCTTAAAGTTTTTGTAGGTGATAAAGCAAAAAAAGACGTACAAGAACTCCAACCAATAATAACGAGCATAAAGAAGTTTGAACAGTCACTAGTAGACTTAAGTCACGATCAGTTAAGGGCTAAAACAGTTCAATTTAAAGAGCAAATCAAATCAGCTATTCAATCTGAATTAGATGAAATAAAGCTCCTTGAGCAACAAATCGAACAAGAATCCGATGTAGACAAAAATGACGAAGCATACCAGCAGATTGATCAGCTGAGAGATGAAATTTATCAGAAGACTGAAAACACTCTTAATGAATTGTTACCAGAAGCTTTTGCCGTTGTAAAAGAAACAGCAAAACGTTTTGTAGAAAATGAACGCATTAAGGTTAATGCAACTAGTTTTGATATAAAACTCTCTGGGGAAAAAGACTATATCGAACTACAAGGAGATGATGCTATATGGCAAACCCAATGGAATGCAGCAGGAACTCCTATTAAATGGGATATGATTCACTATGACGTTCAGCTTATCGGTGGAATTGTTTTACATCAAGGAAAAGTAGCAGAGATGCAAACTGGAGAGGGTAAAACACTTGTTGCGACCCTTCCAGTATACCTCAATGCTTTAGCGGAACAAGGAGTTCATTTAGTGACTGTTAACGATTATCTCGCCAAAAGGGATAGTGCTTGGATGGCTCCTCTTTTTGAATTTCATGGAATGAGTGTTGATTGTATCGATAATCATCAACCCAACTCAGAAGGAAGAAGAGCTGCTTACTTAGCAGATATTACCTATGGTACTAACAATGAATTTGGATTTGATTACCTGAGAGATAATATGGCGCATAATCCTTCCGATCTCGTTCAACGACCACATCACTATGCTATTGTTGATGAGGTTGATTCCGTTTTGATTGATGATGCGAGAACTCCATTGATTATTTCCGGTCCTGTTCCACATGGAGATCGTCATGAATTTAATGAGTTAAAACCTAAGGTTGCAGATTTAGTAGCTCAACAACGTAAATACCTAAATGGGGTACTTGCTGAGGCTAAGAAACTCATCGCAGATGGAGATACCAAGGAAGGTGGATTTTTATTACTTAGGGTACATAGAGGACTTCCCAAGAATAAAGCTTTAATCAAGTTTTTATCTGAAGAAGGAATGAAAATGCTCCTACAAAAGACAGAGAGCTATTATATGCAGGACAATAATCGTGAAATGCATCAAGTTGATGAAGAACTCTTCTTTACCATCGATGAAAAAACTAATCAGATTGAACTCACAGAAAAAGGGATTGCTACTATTTCTGATGATGATAATAAAGACTTTTTTGTTCTTCCAGATATCGGCTCAGAAATTGCTCATATTGAAAACCAGAAGCTAGATCCTGAAAAAGAGGCTGAATTAAAAGATGAACTCTTTAAAGATTTTGGAGTTAAAAGTGAGCGTATACATACGATTACTCAACTCTTTAAGGCTTATACCCTATTTGAAAAAGACACCGAATATGTGGTAATGGACAACAAAGTGCTTATTGTGGATGAGCAAACAGGTCGTATTATGGATGGAAGACGTTATTCCGATGGATTACATCAAGCCATAGAAGCCAAAGAGAATGTTACGATTGAAGCCATGACGCAGACCTATGCAACAGTGACGCTTCAAAATTACTTTAGAATGTACCGAAAAATCTCCGGTATGACTGGTACAGCAATCACTGAAGCTGGTGAACTCTTAGAGATCTATAATCTTGATGTAGTTGAAATCCCAACTAATAGACCGATCGCAAGAATTGACAAAGAAGATTTAATCTACAAGACTAAAAGAGAAAAATACAACGCAGTTGGAGAAGAAGTTGTACGGTTATCTAAAGCTGGAAGACCTGTTCTAATTGGAACTACTTCAGTTGAAATTTCTGAATTGTTATCTAGAATGTTGACCATACAAAAAATTCCACACAACGTTCTTAATGCTAAACTTCATAAGAAAGAAGCTGATATTGTTGCGGATGCAGGAAAAGAGGGTATGGTTACCATCGCCACCAATATGGCAGGACGTGGTACAGATATTAAACTTTCCGATCAGGTCAAAGCGAATGGTGGACTTGCTATTATTGGCACAGAACGTCATGATTCTAGACGTGTAGACCGTCAGTTAAGAGGTCGTTCTGGACGTCAAGGAGATCCTGGAAGTTCTCAATTTTATGTGTCCTTAGAAGACAACTTAATGCGACTTTTTGGATCGGATCGTGTTGCCAAACTCATGGATCGTATGGGTCTTGAGGAAGGGGAGGTTATTCAACATTCCATGATGACCAAATCCATTGAGCGCGCTCAGAAAAAAGTTGAGGAAAACAACTTTGGAGTACGTAAACGACTTTTGGAATATGATGATGTAATGAATGCTCAACGTGAGGTCATCTACAAACGTAGAAGACATGCCTTAAAAGGAGATCGTCTTAAATTAGACATCGCTAATATGATCTACGATACGTGTGAACTTATCGTTGACTCAAATATGGCTATCAGTGATTACAAAAACTTTGAATTTGAACTCATCAAATACTTTAGTATTACCTCTCCAGTTAATGAGTCTGAATTTGCTAAAGGAAAATCAGATGAAATTACTAAAAAGGTATACCATACAGCTTTTACCCATTATAAAGAAAAAATGCAACGAGCTGCTGAAATTGCGCTTCCAGTTATTCAAAATGTCTTTGAAGATCAAAGCAATTCCTATGAACGTATTGTAGTTCCGTTTACCGATGGCATAAAGAATCTTAATGTGGTAACCAACCTTAAAAAAGCCTATGAATCAAAAGCCAAAACTTTAATTGATGATTTTGAAAAAAACATCACCTTAGCGATGGTTGATGAGGCTTGGAAAACACATTTAAGAAAAATGGATGAACTCAAGCAATCGGTTCAATTAGCTGTTCACGAACAAAAAGATCCGCTGCTTATCTATAAATTTGAAGCTTTTGAGCTTTTCAAATCAATGGTTGAGGTGCTCAATAAAGATATTATATCCTTCTTATTTAAAGGAGAAATTCCTTCCAATAATGCGCAGATTAAAGATGCGAGTAACGTAAGAACTAAGAATGATAAGGTGCAGCTATCAAAAGAAGAGATTCCAAATACAGATGAATTAGCGGCTCAAAATAGAGCAGTTTCAGCAGGAGCTAGCCAAAGACCAACAAAGGTAGAAACCATCGTTAGAGATCATGCTAAAATTGGAAGAAATGATCGTGTTGAAATCAAGAATGTCATGAATGGAGAAGTTAAATCTGTTAAGTTTAAACAAGCAGAACCTTTAATTTCAAAAGGAGAATGGGTACTTGTCTCCAAATAGGTTAAAAGCTCATGTTTTTTTTGTAAATTCATTTTTTAATCAATTTACATGCTATGAGAACCCTAATAACTTTAGCTCTAAGTTTAAGTTTTTGTTTATCTAATGCTCAATCAACTCAGGGAGATGGTCCTTTTACACAACTGATTATCAGAGGCGTTACTCTTATTAATGGTAATGGTGCACCACCCAGAGGACCTATCGATATCGTTGTTGAAAACAACATCATCAAAAACATCAGAGTAGTTGGTTATCCTAATGTACCCATCAATGAAAAGAGAAGACCTCAATTAAAAAAAGGAGGTAAAGAACTCGATGCTTCAGGAATGTACTTACTTCCTGGATTTGTAGATGCCCATGCTCATATTGGTGGGGTTGCTCAAGGTGCAGAACCAGACTATGTTTTTAAACTATGGATGGGTCACGGAATCACCACTATAAGAGAACCAAGTGGTAGAGGTGTTGAATTTTCAGTTAACCTTAAAAACAAATCGTTAACAAATTCAATTGCTGCTCCAAGAATTAAAGCGTATACAGGATTTGGAGAAGGACGTAAAACACCAATAAGTACTCCTGAACAGGCTATTGAATGGGTGCGTCAAAATAAAAAAAATGGTGCTGACGGTATTAAATTTTTTGGTGCTGAACCAGAAATACTAGACGCAGCCATTCGTGAAAACAAACGTCTTGGACTTCGTTCGGCATTTCATCATGCTCAGATGGATGTAGCTCGATGGAATGTTGTTCAATCAGCTCGTGCTGGGTTGAATTCTATGGAACATTGGTATGGGTTACCAGAAGCCTTATTCAATGATAAAACAGTTCAAAATTACCCAGCTGATTACAATTATCAAAATGAACAACATCGTTTTGAACAAGCTGGAAAACTTTGGGAACAAGCTGCTCAACCTGGTTCTGAAAAATGGAATGAAGTCATGGAGGAATTACTCGCTTTAGATTTTACACTGGATCCAACTTTCAATATTTATGAAGCCAACAGAGACCTACAACGGGCTAGAAGAGCTGAGTGGCATGAAGAGTACACTCTACCCTCCTTATGGCGTTTCTATCAACCGAGTATGATTTCTCACGGATCTTATTGGCATTTTTGGGGAACTGAACAAGAAGTAACTTGGAAAAGAAACTATCAACTATGGATGCAGTTTGTTAATGAATACAAAAACAGAGGTGGTAGAGTAACTGCTGGTTCTGATTCTGGTTTTATCTTTCAACTTTATGGATTTGCCTATATTAGAGAA
>Ga0181601_10001376_pt1 | contig 20717 bp, 15 predicted proteins | sample 041ome_8_FD_133020 | JGI IMG/M metagenome (GOLD analysis project Ga0181601, IMG submission 133020) | Coastal salt marsh microbial communities from the Groves Creek Marsh, Skidaway Island, Georgia - 041407BS metaG (megahit assembly) | ecosystem: Environmental > Aquatic > Marine > Intertidal zone...
CCGGCGAAAATTGCCGGTGCCTCGATCCCTGAACTGCTAAAAAACCTGGAATTACCTGAGTTACGCACCCGCTACCGCACCCGCCGGGAACTCAGAGGGCGCGACCCCGATGAGGTAACCAACGCAGCCATATCCTGGAGCCGTGATAAAGAGGAGCGCCTACAACTGGAAGCCCTATGGGTAAGCTGGGGGGCCGGTCGCTTACATCAGCCCCTTCTTCTCAAGCTTCTGGATTCCACAGACCACCGGATCCGTGCGGCGGCGGCCAATGTTTTTCGCTTTCATGTATACTCTGTACCCGAGCACAAAAAGATTTTAAGCAAGCTTGCCAACGACCCGCATGGCCGGGTTCGGTTAACCGCCGTGGTGGCCGCATCCTACCTCAACCGCAGGCTTGGCTTACAAACTCTGGCAGAAGCAGAAAAACATCCGATCTCCCCGCTCTACCTGGAATCTTATGAATATGCCCGCGAGGTGATCAATCACAAGGCCGTTGAAGAAGAAGAGGAAGAAGTCCCCTCCAACATCCCTTCGTATTTATCCAAGGCTGACCAGGATAAGTTTATCCAAGGCAGTGAAATCTATCACCGGGAAGGATACTGTGTAACCTGCCACCAGGAAAACGGAAAAGGGCTGCCTGATTCCGGTTTCCCTCCTCTCGCCGGGACCAAGTGGGTCACCGGAAGCCCTGACCGCTTAATCAAGCTTACTCTTAAGGGTTTGATGGGCCCAATTGAAGTCCTTGGGAAAAAATACCCCGGTCAGGTGCCGATGACACCCTTTGAGCACATGCTCAACGATGATGAGATTGCCTCGGTTTTAACCTTTGTCAGGAATTCCTATGGGAATAAATCCTCTGCCGTTTCCGCGGCTCAAGTGGCCAAGATCAGGGAGCAGAAAAAAGACATGCTTGGTCTCTACTCCCCCGACGCCTTGCTGAAGGAACACCCAATCAAGTAAAGACTGCGACCATGGTCTCTTAAGACCATTATATTAATTAGCCCAAACCCTTTATTTCGCTTCTCCACTTGCCTGGTGGTATGCCTTTAATTTCAGCAAATACCCGATTAAAGTGGCTCAGGCTCCCAAACCCGCTTTCAAGGGATATACTGAGAATGGTTTGATTGGTTTCCAGCATCAGGCTGGTGGACCTGGATATTTTGATCTCATTGACAAACCTTGAAAAGGTCTGCCCGGTGTGCCTTTTAAAAAACCGGCTAAAAGCAGAGGGACTCATGCCAACCAGTTGAGCAGCCTCGACAAACAACCCGGAATCGAAAGACTCCTCCGCTCTGTCCAAAATAAAATTAATCACTTCTGACAAGCGGTCGTCTTTGAGCTTTCTCATGGTGACGGGCTGAGTGGAAATGATTTCACGGGGCAAGGAACTGACCAGGCCGAGCAAATCCAGCCAGGCAGTGTAAGCCTTCCATGAACCTTGGGAAGCTTGCCTAAGGGATAAAAATGCCTGCTCCAGCTCGTTGCTGGTTTCCTGACTCTGTACCGGGAAATATAAACCTGTCCCCGCAGCTTTGAGCATAGAGTGCAAAGATACAAGTTCTGGCTTCGGCTCCAGGGATTCCATCCGGAACTGAACAACCGAGGCCACCGAAGAGTCAGGACAGCCAGGGTCCGTTCGCCAGCAATGGGGAAGGTTGGGACCCAGCAATACGAGGTCGGAGGGGCTAAAAGGCTGAATTCTATCACCCACAATCCTTCTTCCCGTCCCGCTTCGTACCCACTTAAGTTCCACTTCCGGGTGATAGTGCCAATGCCCGTCAAACCCTTCCTTTTGATCAATTTCAATAAACCGAAAGGAACGGGTATTCCCAAGTGGAAGAGGTTCAAAGCTAGCTCTCATTTCTCTATTTTTGATATTCTTTATCGATAATGAAAGCTTAATCAGCAATAAATGATATATTTATGACAATAGAGGGGATGAAGTTTTGAGAAATTATGGTATGATGTAGGCATCCTTTTTAACCTGATCCATACCATGAAAAATCCAAATTTGCCGCGTAGAACTTTTGTGAAATCAAGCAGCCTGCTCACCGCCGGAGCCCTGGCCGCTCCGCACATATCCAGGGCCGCGAGCAATACCCAGCCTATCAAGATTGGACTTGTGGGTTGCGGTGGCCGCGGATGCGGGGCGGTAAAAAATGCAATGGATGCCGACCCCAATGTTGAACTTGTAGCCATTGGTGACTTACTTGGGGACCGGATAAATCAACGGGCCCAATACCTCGAAAGAGCCTGCCGCGAGCGGTACAAAGTGAAGGAGGAAAATATTTTTGTCGGTTTGGATTCCTACAAGGGGGTGATTGATGCAGGTGTGGATTATGTAATCCTAACATCTCCCCCGGTATACCGGCCTTCCCATTTGGAATATGCGGTGGAGAAAGGAATCCATTGTTTTTTTGAAAAGCCGGTGGCAGTGGATGCACCCGGCATTCGTAAAGTCATCGCCTTATCCAAAAAAGCCAAAGAAAAAAACCTCGGCTTTATGTCCGGTTTTTGCTGGCGTTACAACTATCCCAAAAGAGAAGTTTTTTCCAGGGTACTGGATGGAGCCGTAGGGGAAATTAATGCTCTCTACAGTACCTACAATACCGGGGAGGTGGGAGGAAACCGGGGGAGATCCGAATCCCAAAGTGATTTGGACATTCAGTCCAGAAACTGGCCCAAGCATCTTTGGCTGTCCGGGGATTCGATTGTAGAACAGGCGGTTCACTCCATTGATATGATGCAATGGGCGATGGGGGAGGAACTGCCCACATCGGCGGAAGGGACAGGCGGACGCCAGGTTTACCCCGATGACCCTGACAGATACGGTAATATCTATGATCATTTTGCAGTGGTCTACCAATGGGGCAATGGAGCCAGGGGTTATCATTTTTCCAGGCAACAAAAAGGAACTGCTGGAAGTTACGAAGTGGAAATCTTTGGTAAAAAAGGGTTTTGCAGTGCCAAAAACAGGCACTCGATCATAAGCGGTGAATCGGGATGGCGCTATTCCGGTCCCAATAACGACATGTACAAGACCGAACACGAGGAACTGATCGCATCCATACGGAAAGAGCAACCTATCAATGATGGCGAGCGTGCCGCCAACAGTACCATGGTTGCGATCATGGGGCGTATGGTGGCCTACACTGGAAAGCGCTTAACTTTCGATCAGGCCTTGCAGTCTAAGGAATCCTTGATGCCGGAAAACTTGAGTATGGAAAGTTCAATTCCTGTCAGCGATGTACCCAAACCCGGTCTCACCAAGTTTATCTAACCCCTGGCGGTCTTTCCTTCTAGCCTAACCGGCATTTGGGTCACCCTCACCTTCTTCACTACCTACCCCTTTTATTCATGGAAGTTCTCATTTTTCCAGACACCCAATCCCTCGCCTCCAAAAGTGCTGATTTGGTCGAGTCCCAAATCAAGACTTTCCCAGACTCGGTCATTGGTTTGGCCACCGGCTCCACGCCTTTGGGCTTGTATGAGGAGTTAATCAAGCGACACGGTGAGCATGATTTGAGCTTTGCCGGGGTTAAAACATTCAACCTCGATGAATATGTAGGGATTCCCTCGAACCATGCCCAGAGTTATCGAACTTTTATGGATGAAAACCTATTTTCCAAAATTGATATCCAGCCCTCCAATACGCAGGTACCTGACGGAATGGCTGAGAATCCACTGGAAGTGGGTCCAGCCTACGAAAAAATGATTGCAGATGCAGGCGGGATTGACCTTCAGGTTCTCGGTGTGGGAACAGATGGACATATTGGCTTCAACGAACCCACATCCAGCTTGAGTTCGATCACCCGGGTAAAGACCCTCACCCAGCAGACAATTGAAGATAACTCCCGGTTTTTTGGACCGGAAGAATTCCAACCAAAACTGGCCATAACCATGGGAATCAAAACGATCCTGGATGCCCGCAGAATCATCCTGCTCGCTCATGGTGAAAACAAAGCAGAAGCCATTCGCGATATGGTGGAGGGACCTCTTTGCGCAATGTGCCCGGCATCCGCCCTCCAGCTCCACCCAAGAACCACGATCCTCATCGACGAGGCAGCGGCATCCCAATTAAAGTTGAGGGGATATTATAAATTTGTTGGGGAAATGCAGGACGATCTTGAACGCAAGCACCGCCCCTCTGACTGGGTTTCCCGGTAATCATGACTCCCCCCGCTATGACTGATCAAAAAATTCGTGTTCTCGTTGTCGGTGCCGGAAACATGGGGAGATCCCATGCCCTGGCCTATGCATCCATCCCTGAATTTGAAATCGCGGCAGTTTGTACAAGGAGGAAAGAATCGCGAGCCAGTTTGATGAACGATTTGCCCGCGGGCACTCCTGAGGTGGACGACTATGAGAAAGCCTTACTGGAAGTAAAACCCGATGCAGTCTGCATTTCAACCTATCCGGACACCCATTACCCTTATGCGAAAATGGCCCTCGATGCCGGCTGTCATGTCTTCACTGAAAAACCACTGGCTGAAAACTCCGAGCAATGCAGGGAACTTGTCAACTTGGCCCGGGAAAAAAAGAAAGCCTTGGTGGTGGGGTATATCCTTCGTCAGCACCCCAGCTGGATCAAATTTGTGGAGGTGGCCAGGACCCTGGGTAAACCACTGGTTATGCGCATGAATTTAAACCAGCAATCCTATGGGAAAAACTGGGAAACTCACAAAAGCCTGCTTTCCTCGATCTCCCCCATTGTGGATTGCGGGGTACATTATGTCGATGTAATGTGCCAAATGACCGGGGCTTCCCCAACCCGGGTATCTGGTCTCGGTGCCCAGCTCTCGGATGAGCTGCCGAAAGATAAAATTAATTACGGTCACCTTCAGGTTTCCTTTGAGGATGGCAGTGTTGGATGGTATGAAGCGGGCTGGGGTCCGATGATGAGTGAGACCGCCTTTTTTGTAAAAGATGTGGTCGGACCCAAAGGGAGTGCCAGTATTGTGGCAGCTGATGCAGGGGCCCGGGGCAACTCCTCCTCCGTGAATGCCCACACTCAGACGGAACGGATTCTCCTACACCGCAGTACCCGGAATGATCAAGGGGAGCTCGAGGCATCGGATGAGTATATCGATTTGGAGGATGAACCCGACCACGATGAATTATGCAGAAGAGAGCAACTCTTCTTTCTGAAGGGGATTCGTGGCGAGGCAGATCTGACCGAACACCAGGACAGTGCCATCCGGGCAAGTGAGATTGTATTGGCTGCGGATAAGTCTTTCCGGAGTGGTCAGACAATTCATCTGAGCTGACAAATAACTTCTCTCCCTGCTCACCCAAGCCAATTTCTTTTGCTTGGGGAGAAAGATTAAGGTCATATTCTGTACTTATGTGGTATAAGTAAATCCACGGATGAAAGAAAACAAAGATGACCGTTTTTTTGTCAATGAACTGACCAAGGCACAGGCTAAGATGCGAGCCTATGTGGCCAAGTTGTTGGCCCACTCTTCATCCACCGATGATGTGCTCCAGGAGTGCAACCAATTACTTTGGGTCAAGCGGGCTGAATGGGACCCTGACACAATATTCCTCAAATGGGCCTACCGTGTCTGCTATTTCAAAGCCATGGCTTACTGCAGGGATCAAAGCCGGGAAAAATTAGTCTTCAACCCGGAACTTTTGGAAATGATGGGGCAGGAAACGCCGGATGAATATACTCAATCCAGCAGGGAAATAGCAATGGAGCAATGCTTGGCCAAGCTAAAGGAAGCAAGCCGAGAACTTTTGCTCGAAAGGTATCGGAAAAATTTCAGCGTGGAAGAATTGGCCACACGGGAAGGGCTCACGGCCAATGCCCTGTCCCAGAAACTCTTACGCCTCCGTTACAAACTTCATCATTGTATTCAGGAAAATTTAAAACCTAACCCCGCCCAAGTATGAAACCAGAAGAAAAACTTGTTTGGAAACTTATCGACCGAAATATCACCCCCGAAGAGTTCGAAAAATTACAGGAATCTTTTTCAACCTCAAAAGAGCTCCGGAAATATTACCAGCAATGCATTGAAACCCATACGGTTTTATCGAGTTACACAAAACCCGACCTCGACACTCTCTCTTTTCCCAAGCCGGAAAAAGAAAAGAGAACCAAGCCACCGGCATGGCTCGGCTGGGCCGCCGCCGCCCTGCTTTTTGCTTATTTCGGTCTGGCTCCCGAAAAACCTTCGCAGGTAAAGATTGCGGCAAGTGATGCCCCGGACTGGAGAGGCACCGAATTGTCATTGGGGGACAGGGTACCCCACCACCTGCTGTTTTTACGAGATGGAAAGATTAAAATGAATTTCCCCTCCCAAACCACCGTACAGGTTGCTGGGCCAGCCCACTTTCAAGTGATAGATAACCAGACCCTGGAGGTAATGGATGGAAAGATTGAGATTGCCCATCGCGGGAAACCAGGAAGTTTCACATTGCTTACCCCCATCGGGGAATTAAGGGATTTGGGCACAAGGTTTTCAGTGAACATCCAAAATGTGGATAAACAAACCACTATGTTAACTGAGGTAAAGGAGGGAAAGGTAGAATTTAAAAACCGTAAACCAGCCCAAAACAGAATTTTATCGGAGGGAGAAAGATTACTCATTTCCGGAACTCATCGGGGGGCTCCCGCGGAGTTCCATCCTTGGTCGGAACAGGAAAAGGACATGCCTGATTCCAAAAATGACCTCCCCGAATTTGATGAACCGGAGAGCATTGCTTTACAAACCCCTAAATTCACCGCTCTTGATGTCATGCTAAAGGGAAACCTTAAAGCTCAGATGAAGTACTCGATGATTGATTCTGTCGCCCAGGCGATAGACCAGAAAGCGAGGATTTTGGTGAACGCAGAAAAGACATTCTCTGGCATACATGATATAAGTTTTGCCGAGGCTGCCATGCCTGAAATAGAAGCCATGGCCCATGCGATAGTAGATGGTTGCATCGATTTCTCCAAGTTATCCTTATGGAGCACTTGCCAAACGGCTGAACTTTCATGGCATGAACATAAGGACAACACAGGCCGGGTAATCCACCGAACCCCCCGCGTTGAAAACTTGAAAGTTCCTGGCGAAGGAAACCGCATGTTAGTTAACCTGAAACAGATTAAAACATGGCTTGAATCGGTTCATCAACTTCATCAAGAAAAGGGAATGGGATGGGTCTCCTCTTTTGGATGCCCCGAAGATGGGAAACTGATTTATCTTCGCCGGGAAAATGACATCGCTGTGTTGACAAAAACGATCCGCTCCATTCAACAAAACCTCGATTAATTCTCTTTCTTTTTTCCATCCTGCTCCAAACACCTTCAAACTCCCCACTACCGACCCAATCCAGTTCTTTGCCCCATGGAATTACGGGGAAGGATGAACCGGCCAAAAGCTCAACTTTCAATCGAGTTCTTGGGGTGACGATTACCTCGTTTTCGCTTTGTTACCCAAACCGGCTTGTGTCGCAAATAAACAGGTTTTTTACGCAAATTACAATTTGCTCCGCATCAATCCAAGATTAGGTTGTAAGGGTCTACCAGTTGACACTCATAAAACCCATGTATTCTGCCTCCTCTGTCCAGATTGAAGCCAATCTTTACTCGTCATGACCCGTAAGCCTCTTTTCGCTTTAATCGCTGTCCTTTTATCATTTTGCTTTTCTGCCTTGGCTGAAAAAGATTTTGACCCGGGGCGTCTCACCCCCACCACAGTTATCAGTGGGTTAAACCGCCCGATGGAATTTGAAGTGGCCCCGGACGGTCGCATCTTTTTGATCGAACTTGACGGTAGCTTTCAGGTGTATTCCCCCAAGACACAGGAACTTACCGAAATTAAGAAGTTTGAAGTGGCCCGTAAAGGGGAGGTTGGATTGATCGGGTTGGCCCTTGACCCAAACTTCACAGAAAATAACTGGGTTTATTTACAGTATTCTCCGCCCGGGATGACCTCCCAGCGGACATCCCGTTTTACTCTGTCAGGTAACAAACTCGTGGAGGGCAGCGAAAAAAAATTGCTTGAATTCCATGAGCCTAACGGCACCGGAGCCCATCACGCCGGATCCCTTGAATTTGCCCCAGACGGATGCCTTTTTATTTCCACGGGTGACAACACCGTCCCCCACGGTGACTCCAAGGGCTATGCCCCGATCGACGACCGGCCCGGAAGACTTTCCTACAGTGCAGAAAAATCATCAGCCAATCCATTCAATCACAATGGTAAAATTCTTCGAATTCGCCCTCTAGCCAATGGGAGCTTGGAAATCCCTGACGGTAACCTCTTCCCCAAAGATGGCTCCCAGGGCCTGCCTGAAATCTTTATCATGGGATGCCGAAACCCGTGGCGTATAAGTGTGAACCAAAAGACCGGAAGCCTGTACTGGGGAGATGTCGGCCCGGATGCCTATGAAGAGAGCGACCATGGCCCCGCGGGCCATGATGAAATCAACCAGGCGAAGAAAGCGGGCAATTTTGGTTGGCCTTACTTTGTCGGCAATAATTTTGCCTACCCGATGCGGGATTTCAACACCTCGACCCTCTACCCACCGCAAAACCCGGAAGCCCCTGTAAACAACTCCAGGTATGTGGATAAAAAAGTGATCCTCCCTCCGGCAGAGCCCGCTTTTATCTGGTACCGGACCAAAGGAACACCCGAATTTAAAGTATTAGGCACCGGGGGAAGAACTGCGTGTGCCGGGCCTGTATTTCACCACCAACCCAAACTGCCAAGCAAGACCCAGCTTCACCCGCACTTTGACAATTGTCTCTTTATCTATGAGTGGACCCGAAACTGGATCTTTACCGCACACCTGGATGAAAATGAAAAGTTGGTCCAACTGGAACCCTTCATGCCAGGGTACAACTTCATCCGCCCCATTGATTTAAATTTCGGTCCCGATGGAGCCCTCTACCTCATTGAATACGGGACCACCTGGGGTAAAAATGAAAACTGCAAACTCATACGGGTAGATTACATCCGAGGCAACCGCCCACCCGTAGGAAAAATTTCCGCAAGTCAAAACGCGGGCAAGGCACCGCTGACCGTAAAATTTTCCAGCAAGGGGTCCTCCGACCCCGACCCAGGGGACAGCCTGTCCTACGAGTGGAGAAAAACCCCGGGTGATGGAAGTATTTTATCCGAAGAAGCCAACCCCACCCTGATTTTTGAAGATTTTGGCACTATTCAGGTTACCCTGACCGTAAAAGACCCCAAGGGTGCCTCGCATCAATCAAGTATTTCCCTGTCTGTGGGAAATGAAAAGCCTGATGTCTCTTTTATATCTCCCAGGGACGGAGACTTTTTCCATTTTAATCAACCCATCAAATGGAAAGTTTCCGTTACCGACCATGAAGATCAAAACATTGATCCAACCCGTATCTCCATCGCCACCAAACTGGTCAATGAAACGGTTTCAGGCAAACCTGATTCGCTGGGGTTATCCGCGGGAAGCCATCCGGGGCTTAGCCTAATGAAAGCCAGCGACTGCTTCAACTGCCACGCCGTGAACAATGTCCTGGTTGGGCCAACCTTTACGGCCATTTCTGAAAAATACAAGGATAGTAAAAAAGCAAAGTCGGAAGCGGCCCAAAGAATCCTCAAAGGATCCTCCGGGGTTTGGGGACAGGTTCCAATGATGCCACACCCTCAGCATTCCCTGGCCGAAGCCAAAGAAATGGTGAACTGGATTTTCTCCTTATCCAAGCCCCAGGATGATTCCCTTTCCGGAGAAGAAGGGCATTTCACCATTCATGAACCCAAAGGATACTCCCCGGGCACCCCCTCAACATTACTTGTGGAAGCGAGTTACCTCGACAATGGTCGTTTGCCGCTTGGCCCACTCCATGGGTCAGATTTGATCCGCCTTCGCCCTACCCTGCTCAAGGGCAATGCCGCGGATCGCCACCAAGGTCTAAAAATAGGTGAAAAGGCTGTCACTCATATCAGGCACGATGCGTTTTTGTGTTATGAAAATATAAACCTTTCGGGGATAAACCAAATTGCCTTAGGCGTAACCAGTGCTGGCACCGGTGGAGATATTGAGATTCGTCTACACGGCCAAAAAGGAAAACTTCTGGGTAAAACTACCGTGTTACCAAATGGAAGTTGGAACCAGTTTGAAGAACAAAAGATCCCGATCCAGTCGACAAATGAAAAAGGCGATATCTATGTACGGTTTGTCAAACCTGGAAGCACTGGTGGCATCATGAATTTTTCCTATCTCGCTTTCCGCTAATTTTTTGGTTCATGACTCTTGGTAATCATTTATACCAAGTGATACAAAAAAGATACACTTATGGTGAAAGAATATGATTTTATTGATTTATATTACCAACTTAAGGCAAAAGATAAAAGATAAGAATCATTCATAATATTGAAATAAATTATCTTGTTTAGGTGGGCGTGGTTTGGGCAAACCACGCCCTTTTTTTTCTAAATTTCACGAAGCTATTCTTACCTGCTCGCGTTACTCGAAAATCAATGTAAAAAGACCACCATGATGCTAGTTTCAAAGGTTGGTAATACGGATAAAGAAAGATTCAAAAATTTGACACATTATGATTCTTTGTTTGGACATAAAAGGTAGCCACTCATGAATTCCCCCAACACCAGCAGTTCGCAAACTACAGGAAACATAAAACCTTTGGCGGAACGCATGCGCCCCAAAAGAATAGAGGATGTAAGAGGTCAGGAGCACCTGCTCGGGAAAGAATGCCTCCTGCCAAAACTGATTCGGGAAAACCGGGTGGGCAACCTCATACTTGCCGGACCACCTGGCACGGGGAAAACCACCTTGGCCACAGTAATTGCCGAGGAAAGCGGATGTAAGTTAATCAAACTAAATGCGGTCACCTCGAATGTGACCGAATTGCGGGAATCCCTCAAACTGGCCAAGTATTATGGAGCCGGCAAGTGCTTCTTATTTGTGGATGAAATCCACCGTTTTAACAAAGCCCAGCAAGACCTGCTTCTACCGGACATCGAAACGGGAGAGGCCCGCTTGATAGGAGCCACCACTCACAACCCGAGGTATTATGTAAATGACCCCCTTTTGAGCAGAAGCCAACTCTTCACCCTCAAACCAATCTCCGTTGACCAGGTAAAGGATGCCCTTCTTGCCTGTATAAAAGATGAAGAGTACGGCCTGGGTAAACGAAAATTAAAAGCCCAAAAGAAAGCCATTCTACAGGTGGCAAAAATCGCAGAAGGAGATTTGCGTAAAGCCTACAATATCCTCGAAACTGTGGCGGAGGGTTTGGCGGATAAAGGAGAGCTTACGGAAGATGAAGTGACTCTTTTTGCCCAGGAGAGAAGTATACGCTATGACCGGGATGAAGACGAGCACTACGACACCGCATCAGCCTTGATAAAAAGCATGCGGGGAAATGACCCTGATGCCGCTCTTTATTGGCTGGCTAAAATGCTGGTGGGTGGAGAAGATCCCCGGTTTATCGCCCGTAGGCTTGTCATTTTCGCATCCGAAGATGTGGGACTGGCAGACTCCAGGGCCTTATTGATAGCCGATGCCACCTTTCGTGCCTGTGAAACTATTGGCATCCCGGAATGCGAACTGACCCTCTCTCATTGCGTTATCTTTCTTGCCACCTGCCCCAAAAGTAACAGTGCCACCCTGGCGCTGGCCGCGGCCAAGCAGGCAATCCAAAGTCACCCCGTTCAATCAATCCCCCCCGCGATCCGGGACCGGCACGGGCGTAATAAAAAATACCAAGACGATCAGGAAGAGGGATACCAATACAGTCATAATTACCCGGATAATATTTCCGGCCAGTCCTACCTGTCTGATGAAATAACTCTCTACACTGCAAAAACCGGAGGAGCTGAATCGACAATCGCAGAGAGGCTCAAATATTGGAAAAAAATCCGTGACCAAAAAAGAGCCAGTAACCCAAAAACATAACCCCTTTTTCGATCTTTTTTGTATCTCCCCTGAGTGTATGCCTCCCCCTTTAGCTTGTAAGCAGGCTCAAAGAAAGTTAACACCCTCAACCAAGAGCTGTGCCAGGATCGCCTACAATTATCTTTCAAAGAGTACTCTAGTTCGTAGAATCAGAATATGAACACTTTGCTCTCGCCCACTGACTTAGTTATTTTTTTTGGCTCCCTCATCCTCGTGATGCTTACGGGCCTGTGGGTGGGGCGAAAAGAAAACTCATCGGAAGAGTATTTCCTCGCAGGAAAAGGAACCAGGTGGTGGGGAGTCGCAGGGTCAATCTTTGGCTCCAATGTATCGGCTAACCATATCGTGGGTATGATGGGTGTGGGCTTTGCGGTGGGATTTGCCCAAAGCCACTTCGAGATTACCGCAATTGCTGGTTTGTTAATGCTCTGCTACTTTTTTTTACCCGTGTACAGAAAACTCAATGTCTACACCTTGAGCGATTATTTAAGCCAAAGATATGATGACCGCAGCCGGGTAAGTTATGCTTTGATTATGGTAATCATCATGGTGGTGATTCAAATGGTTCCCGGGTTCTACATTGGATCCAGGTCAATCAACATCCTTCTACAGGGAGATACCGGAAGGAAAGCCGTGGCCGAAGCGGTGGTCGCAGACAGTGGTGTTTTGAAAGAGTTCGCTATTTTACACGGTGGTGAAAGATACGAATGCCCGCCCAGGGTCTTGCTCAACGGCGAAGAGGCTCCCTCTTTTGATGTGAAGATTGAGGAAGGAAGGGTCATCTCCATTGCGGCACCTCAGGCACAACAAAAACTTTATGATCCAGACCGACCGCCTCATGTATCTTTGATGGGAGGAAGGCTACAGTCCCCTGATTTAGGCCCGGGAGATGTCGACCCCTTCAATTATAAACTCGGGATTATTATCATGGCGTTCATTACCGGCACCTATGTAATTCTTGGTGGTCTTAAAGCAGTGATTATCACCGATGTCATTCAGTCCGTGCTCTTACTTTTTGCGGGATTACTGGTGGCATTTATTACTTTCTCCCAGCCGGAAATAAGTGGATGGGCGAACCTCATGTCAAGGGACTTGGGAACCGAGGGCGTGGAGCGGTTTCACCTCTACAATGCCTCCGACCACCCTGACCTTCCCTGGACGGGAGTGCTCTCCGGCTTGATGGTCTTACATTTTTATTATTGGGGGACCAACCAGTTTATTGTCCAACGGGCACTTTCAGCCAAATCCGGCAAAGAGGCGAGGATGGGGATTATCGCCGCAGGGTTCCTGAAGCTACTGATTCCATTTTTCTCGATTGGCACAGGTATTGCCGCTTATTACCTGTTTAAGGACCGAAATATTGAAGTCGCCCAAGACGCCGTTTTTATAAAACTTTTAACCGGACTCATCTCTCCCATTGGCTATGGTTTAGTGGGTCTGATTGCAGCCGGGATGATTGGTGCCATCCTATCGAGTCTTGACTCCATGATGAACTCAGCGGCCACCATTATGACCTTTGATTTGTACCGAAAATACATCAACCGCGATGCCAGTGATCAAAAACTGATCCTGGTTGGGAGGTACTGGATTATTGCATTCATTGTAATCGCCGCCTTCATCACCATTGTGACCATGGACCCCAATTCCAAGGATAGTTTCTTTCTGCATGTGGCAAAGCATCAGGGCAACCTGGTGGCCGGTGTCGTTGTTGCTTTTCTGCTGGGAATGCTCTGGAAAGGTGCCACCGCAACCGGGGGGGTAGCCTGTATTATTGCCGGCGTTCTTTTCAGTTACGGTATTCCTCCTGTGTATATTGAAATAGCCAAGGACAGCCCATGGCTTGTTCAATTATTCGGTTCAAAATTAAACTTTATGCACGGGGCTCTTGTTTCCGCTTTATTAAGCACACTGGTTCACATATTGGTGAGCCACAGGACACAAACTCATTCTCAAAGTGCCAACCTTACCTGGGTGGGGCTGGGAATTTTCACCAAGAAGCAGCTCGTGGGTTTTGGTAAAATCATGCTTCTATCCCTTTCCATTTTTGCAGGGCTCGCTCTCTGTATATACCAAGAAAAGCTAACCCCTAATCAGGCGGCATTCATGGGGTCCAGTTGGACTTTTTTCTGTTTCCTGCTTGCCGCAAGGCAAAAGGCAAAGGCCGGGAATGCCCCGATCCTTAAAGAAGACAGGTTGTGGGCTGGCTTACTGGCCGCTTGTGCGGTTTTTATGCTTTTCTCTTTTTATTGAGCGGGGATTTCTTCAGCCAAATCATCCAGCGGGTAAGTCCAGATCTCTGAAAGCGTGGGGTGATACCAATCTGCTTGCAATAATTGATGAACCGTTGCCTTCAGGGAAATGGCAATGGATAAAGCATGGATTAATTCTCCCGCATCTTTCCCCGTGCATTCTGCCCCTAAAATGACACCCGTTGATTTTTCGGCGTGAACCGCCACATATCCCCTCTTGGCCTCCATCAGGATAGACTTACCATGGTCGTCAAAGGGGTAGGAAGCAGACAAAAACTCAATCTTTCGGTTTTTAAGTTCCTCAGTACTTAACCCGACCTGAGCAATCTGCGGATCGGTAAACACAACACTCAACAGGTTATCATAACAAAGAGCAGGCACGGAATACCCCAGGGCATGCAAGGCCGCGGTCTCACCCTGCCTCACGGCAATATGAACAATTTCATGAGGCCCGGCACAGTCACCGGCGGCGTAAATAGTGGAGACACTGGTTTGCTGAAAATGATTGGTGTGAATGTGACCACTCGGCTTCAGCGTAACCCCAAGCTCAGTTAATGAACCTTGATCAACATTGGGTGTTCGACCAAGCCCCAGGAACAGGAAATGAGTCTTCTTGGAGAAGCTGCGCCCTTCCTGTTCAAAGAAAACCTCCGTTTCCCCCTTTTGCCCATTTTCAAATTTCTGTAGCTTTACGCCTGTTAGAAGTTCGACTCCCTCCTGGGAAAGTTGGGCCTGCAGGGCCAAAGATGCGTCAAGCGGTAACTCTTTTAAAAGATGGTTACTTCTTTGGAGTATCGTCACCCGGGTGCCGATACGGCTTAAAAACTGGGCAAGTTCACAGGCCACGACCCCTCCGCCTAAAACCACGCACTCTTCAGGAATATAATCGAGGTTCAGCACATCATCACTGGTTTTGTATCTTGCTTCGCGTAATCCGGGAATACCGGGAACACTCACCCTGGAACCCGTGCTTATCAAAATTTTATCAGCTTGGAGGATTTCTCCGTTGGCAAGCATCACCTCATGCTTGCTTTGCAGTTTTCCATGTTCGCGAAATAAAGAAAACCGACCATCCGCTAATTGTTCTTTGCGGTAATCTGCAAATTCCGCGATAACTTTTTTCTTCCTCTCCTGCATCAAAGCCAGGTCTGCCTTGGGGGATGTTGCCTCAAAGCCAAAAATTTCTCCCTGTTGAGCCGCATGGAGCATCTCGGCTGAATAAATAAGGGTTTTGGAAGGCATACAGCCCCGAAGGATGCATAACCCCCCCAGTTCTGAAGCACCGTCAACAACAGCAACCCGAGCCTTTTTTTCGTGAGCAGTGCGGGCAGCAGCGTAGCCAGCACTACCTCCTCCTAATACAAGTAAATCAAATTTTTTTTCAGCATTCATGAGTGGATCTTTTAGATTAACCAAAATTAAAACCTTTATAAACGAATTTATTTGATTAAGTCTTCATTTTCGGAATGATTAGTTTCACCCTATCCTATGATCAGACAAGAAAATTATAAAGCGGGCGATGTCGTTTTGCCTAGCGGTGAACTCGGTAAAGGCTTTTGTATTCTGGAAAGCGGCACTCTTGAAGTTATCCGTGAAAATAAAGTTTTAAGTGAGATCGATATTGTCGGCTCCATATTTGGTGAACTCAGTGAAATCCTTGGCATGAAGCGTGACGCCACCATTCAGGCAAAAACTGATGCGACTGTGCGCCATGTGGAGGAAAGTATTTCTGAAATCGTCAGTAAAAACCCTAAAGTTGCCATTAAACTGATTAGAACCCTTGGAAGGCGTCTTTACCGGATGAACCAGATCGCGACCCGGGGTGATAATGAGAACAACATTTTCAAAAAAGCGGACAGCGGAAAGGATAGCGAGGAAACAGATAACCAGGTAAAAATCCTGGTGGTTGACGACAAACCAGCTATTGCTAAACAGCTGGGTGAAATGTTTGCCAAAAGCGAATGGCTTGTCGAATCCGCAACCGACGAAGCATCGGCCCTCAAAGCATGCGAGTACAGTGGGTTTTCCGCGATTCTGATCAGCATGGCCCTTCCCGGTGACACCGCTGTTGATTTGAGGCGTAAGCTAAAAACCAACCACAATGTACTCAACACCCCTGTGATTGGTATGATTGTCATGGGCGATGAACATGCCCAGAAAAAAGCCCTCAATTCCGGCTTTGCCGATTGCATCAGCAAGCCATTTGATCAAAACAAAACGGAGGCTTTGATGTACAAGATGATGAATTTAGATTCATCTGCCAGGTACTTTAAATTTATCGACGACCATCTCTTCTTTAAACTTCCCCCCGAGCTGACTAATTTTGTCATTAATGACATCAAGGAGAACATGGACACCCGCATACGCAATACGATCAATGAGGGAATTCTGAAGCTCATTATTGATGTATCTGAATTGGAGGAAGTGGGCGAAGAAGCCATTGAGGTAGTCGGTGATTTTGCTGAAAAGATTGAAGACATGAAGCTCCCCATGCGCGGAGCGATCGTGGCAACAGGTGATGAAGCTGATATGTGGAATAATTTGGATGGCTGTGAGGACTGGGTAATATGTGAGGACTTTGAGCAGGCTAAAGAATCCTTATCCCGCCCCCCAAGCGAAGACGATGACGAGTAAGTCACTCGCCATCGCATCATAGTATATTCCCCGCACTTCTTCTCTTATGGATGAGGCCACAAGAGCTCGTGAAAGCTTCCTAGCCCTTCACGAACGACTTATCTCCACCTTATTACGGGAAGATCAAGATCTCGTGATCAAAGAAGATCAGTGGAAAAGAGAGGAAGGGGGAGGTGGAAAAACTTGGGCGGTTACCGGAGGGAACCTCATCGAAAAAGGGGGCATTAATTTCTCGGATGTCCGGGGAGACAAATTGCCCCAGAGTGCAACCCAAAATCGTCCGGAGCTCGCCGGCTCCACATTCCGGGCCATGGGTGTGTCCATTGTCTTTCACCCGGATAACCCGCATGTACCCACGGCCCACGCCAATGTCAGGTATTTTGAAGCGGTAACCCCTGACAATCAAAAGGTTTGGTGGTTTGGTGGAGGCTTTGATATGACTCCCTACTACCCTCGCCTTGAAGATGCAGTTTACTGGCATAAAGCGGCACGGGGTGCCTGTGCTCCGTATGGGGAAGACCTATACCCAAAGTTCAAAGATTGGTGCGATCAATATTTCTACCTCCCCCACCGCGAGGAAACCCGCGGCATAGGTGGTATCTTTTTCGATGATTACAATGAGGGAGGCTTTGATCAATCATTGGAATTTATTAATTCTGTGGGAAACACTTTCAATGAAGCATATTTTGAAATCGCGAACAAAAGAAGGAATACAGAATTTGATCAAAAACAAAAAGCTTTCCAGCAATATCGTCGTGGCAGGTATGTGGAATTCAACCTCGTTTATGACCGGGGCACTCATTTTGGGCTGCAATCAAACGGCAGAACCGAATCAATTTTAATGTCCATGCCTCCAACTGCGCAATGGGCTTATGACTGGTCACCAGAAGAAGGCTCCGAAGAACAAAACCTTTATTTACATTTCTTAAAACCAAGAGACTGGCTCAATGAATAAACCATCTTCATATCAAGGCAGGGAAAGGTTCAAACTTGCATTGGCTGGTAAAAATATGGGCCGCCCCCCTCTTTGGGTGATGAGGCAAGCCGGTCGATACCTTCCCGAATATCGTGCCTTAAAGCAAAAGTATGATTTCCTCACCATGGTCAAAACCCCGGAGTTAGCTGTCGAAGTCACCCTGCAACCCTTGGCACGCTTTGACCTCGATGCCGCCATCCTTTTCAGTGATATTCTTGTCATCCCCGAAGCCATGGGCCAGGGCTACCATTTTAGGGAACAGGGAGGGATCGAGATGGAATTCCCCCTGGCAACTGCTACGGATATTAAAAGATTAAAGCCTGTGGATGTCCGACACTCCCTCTCTTATGTGGAAGACGCCCTTAAAATTCTTCGAACTCAGCTTGGCACGGACAAGGCACTTTTGGGCTTTTGCGGGTCTCCTTGGACATTGGCCTGCTACATGATTGATGGTGGATCCTCCGATGGGTTCCCTCAAACCGTAAAGATGGCCAACGAAGAGCCTGTGCTTTTTGGCCGATTATTGGAGAAAATCACAGAGGTCTTGATAGACTATATCACCATGCAATTCAATGCGGGTGTGGATGCCTTACAGATATTTGACAGTTGGCACGCCTTGTGCCCCACGGAAAAAGCATGGGAATGGTCTTTGTCATGGATTCATGCAATCGTTCAAGCCGTTCCCGCGGAGCTTGCCCTTATTCTCTATGCGAAATCTCCTTCTGATCGGCTCAAATTGCTAGCAAGCACAGGGGTCGACGGAATCAGCGTAGATCAGGGACATGATTTAGCTGCTGCCAGGAAAACCCTTCCCCTTCCGCTTGCATTACAGGGAAACTTAGCCCCTGAACTCATGGAAACGGATGCCAAGGAAGTCCAGAAAGAAACTCACAAATTGCTTTCAAAAATGAATGGAGACCCAGGTCATATCCTTAACCTTGGCCACGGCATTAGACCCACAGCTAAGATTGAGTGCATGGAGGCTTTAGTTCAGGCAACCCAAAGTTACCAAGCAGCTTAGGCAGCTACATTGCGGAGGTAATAGACTTTTTCAGTTTATTTTTTGCAGGAAAACAAATACCCGCAACAGCTTCCTCAAAATCCTCAAAGCCCTCAATGATCTCAATTTCCATCCGTACATAGTAAAGAGGAATCAATGGCTTGTAAGTCGAAGGGATGCGCACCGCATCTTTTTCAGTGGTCACCATAACATCAGCCCCGCTGTTTTTGGCTTGCTGAAACATACGGTCCAATTCTGAAGGCTCATATCGATGGTGATCTAAAAATCTCTTTCGGTAGCGAAGTTCGCCCGACATTTGTTTAATTATATTTTCAAAGCCACGCGGGGAAGCAATCCCACAAAAGACCCCGATAAAAGATTCATAAAGAAAATTTAAACCTTTTTGCTCGGTACCATTCACTTCCTGAAAGTATTTGGGCCTATGAACACATCGAATAATTTCCGCATTCTTGTTGTACTCACGGATTGTTTCCAAAAGTTTAAGGTCAGGCTCATTTTCAGATTTTGTCAGAAATACATAGGAAGCCCGTTTGAGGTGACTGACAGGTTCCCGCAATATCCCGCGCGGAAGAAGGCAACGATTACCAAAAGGATTAGTCTGATCCACAAGTAACAGGTTCATTCTTCCCTTTACCGGAAGGTACTGGAAACCATCATCCAGTATCAAGGCATCGGCTTTAAATTTTTGGATTGCCAGTTCACCTGACTTCACCCGATTCCTTCCGGTAATCACCACCACCTCCGGGAGGTTTTTCGCGAGCATAAAGGGCTCATCTCCCGCCTCTTCAGAATCCATTAAGAGACGAGTACCATCGCTGACCACTTTAGGCGGGCTTTCCTTTCTCTTTCGAAAAATATTACCCAAAGAACTATCCTCTAAATCCTGTTTGCTCTTGTATCCACGGCTTAAGATTGCAACCTTGAGTCCGCGGGATACCAGTTCCTTGGCAAGCCTGTCCCCCACGGGAGTTTTCCCTGTCCCCCCAACGGTTAAATTTCCAACAACGAGTACAAAGCAATCCAGATCAGCATCCTTAAGAAACCAATTCCTAGTGTACAGAAAAACTCTAGTTCGGACAATGATCGAAAAAAGATAAGAAAAAGGATGAAGAAATAAACCAAACAAGCGGGCAGACACCGATAAATCACGATCGTAGATAACCCCTTCCACAAATCCTTCAAAATCATGAAATCGTTTTTGTAGCCAAGTTTGCTTGTCTGCAGACATAAACGAATATTTGTTACCCAATTTATCATTTCTTTCAATCCGAATTAATCCTTTCACTCTTTGATCGATTGACTTTGGCTACAAGAAAGCTTTGATGTTTATTTCCTCGTAAATCACTGATGCAAGTTACCTTATTAAAATCTAAACTTCACCGTGCCTCGGTTACCTCCGTTGCCCCTGATTATTCAGGCAGTTTATCCATTGACCGGGATCTTCTGGATGCTGCGGGCTTTCTCCATCACGAAAAAATCCTTGTTGGGAATATAACCAACGGGGAAAGGTTTGAAACTTATTGCATACCAGCCCCCTCTGGTTCCGGCGAAATTGCCCTAAACGGAGCGGCGGCCCACAAAGGCAAACCAGGCGACCTTTTAGTCATTTTATCTTTTGTTTCTCTTGACCCAGAAGAAGCAGCGGTTTGGGAACCGCGCCTCATCCTGGTAGGTAAGGATAATTTGTCGCACGAAATCATTCCCCTGCCTTCTTCCAATTAAAATGATCGATTATAAATTACACATCCCTGGTCCAGTTCATGTATCTGAAGGTGCATACCAAGCACTCAGCACTCCTGTTATGGGGCACAGAAGCTCAGACTTTGTCGACCTTTACAATCAGTGCCAACCTCTGCTTCAAACTCTTTTCCAGACGCAGGACCCCGTTTTTCTCTCCACTTCAAGCGCCTGGGGTGTGATGGAAGGGGCGGTTCGTAATTTGACCCAA
>Ga0181601_10001381_pt1 | contig 20696 bp, 20 predicted proteins | sample 041ome_8_FD_133020 | JGI IMG/M metagenome (GOLD analysis project Ga0181601, IMG submission 133020) | Coastal salt marsh microbial communities from the Groves Creek Marsh, Skidaway Island, Georgia - 041407BS metaG (megahit assembly) | ecosystem: Environmental > Aquatic > Marine > Intertidal zone...
ACAACGTGGACATGCAAAGACGCACGACCAGATACCGGCTTCACGATGAACGGTCCGTTGAAATCACCGAAAGCGCGTCGGAAACGGCGGTCTTGGCGCGGATCAGGGTTGCTCGTCGATGCGGGGTTCCACACTGTGAATGCCGCAGTTGGCAGGCCGAGATAGGAGACGTTCTGCTTGAAGATGTATTTGCTGTCCAGAATGCCGGACATGAGTGGGTCATGGCCAAGATAGGGCACGCCCATCATTTCAAGCATCGCGGCACCATGGGACATTGGGCTGCGACCTTGGACGCCACCAGTGTTCAGCCACACCATATCGACGTTTTCTTGCTGGAGGCGTTCGCCAAGGCGCATGTCGTCGGCTAGCAAAGAGACCTTGCGGGCACCTTGGCGCTCCAAGGATTCTGCAATGTCTTCGGCAACGCTACGGTAGCTCTTCCAGGAACGGGCGTTCACGGATTGGCGAATGACGGCACCGGGTGCTGACTTGTCACCGCCGTAGACAACGGCAATGTGCGCGCGGTCAAGCAATTGCGCGACCTGGCCCTCAAGTTGTTCAAGCCGCCCAATGCGCCGGGCCGGCGTGACGGCCCGGTTTCCGAGGCTAAAAACCTTTGGGCTGGCCTGAATGGCACCATCCTCAAGGTCTGTCTGTAGAGCGGCTGTTGCGAAAGCCATGGCTGATATCCTTTTCGTATACAGCGGACACCATCTGCCAACAGACTGAATGTTCCCTTAATTTGCACTGCATTTTGCAAGAAACGCATCGAAGACTTGTTTCGGCTGGATATTTCCAACTCTAGGCGCCACGCGGGGGAGGGTGTAATTCTTGATCGACCAACATTTTTAATAAGGAAACGCCCCATGTCTGCTGCGAATGGCGATGGCCGTAAGCTTGATCCACGTCTCCGCTCGCAACGGTGGTTCGATGACCCGAGCGATCCTGGGATGACAGCGCTTTACATTGAGCGCTACATGAATTGGGGCGTCACGCGCGAAGAACTACAATCTGGCAAGCCAATGATTGGTGTCGCACAAACCGGGTCTGACCTTTCGCCCTGTAACCGTATTCACACGACGCTGGAGCCACGTATCCGGGACGGCATCCGTGATATGGGTGGCATTCCGTTCGTATTCCCAACCCATCCCATCCAGGAATCAGGTAAGCGCCCGACCGCAGCGCTGGACCGGAACTTGGCCTATTTGGGCCTGGTGGAAATCCTGCAAGGTTATCCAATTGATGGCGTCGTGCTGACAGGCGGCTGCGATAAGGTAACGCCGTTTCTGTTGATGGCCGCTGCCACAGTCGATATTCCCGCGATCATGATGTCCGGCGGCCCCATGCTGGACGGTCATTGGAAAGGCCGCCTCGCAGGCTCTGGTACCATCCTTTGGGAGGCACGGGAGCGCCATGCCGCCGGTGAGATTGAGTGGGAAGAGTTCATTGAAATGGTGGCCGCATCTGCTCGCTCGCCAGGGCATTGCAACACCATGGGCACCGCGCTCTCAACCAATTCCCTAGCTGAAGCGCTGGGCATGGCTTTGCCAGGGTCTGCTGCTATCCCAGCACCCTATAAAGAACGTGGCCAGGCTGCATATGAAACAGGCCGCCGGATCGTGGATATGGTTTGGGAAGAGTTGAAACCATCAACGGTCCTCACACGCGACGCATTCCTAAACGCTATTGCAGTGAATACAGCCATTGGCGGGTCTACCAACTGCCCGATCCATCTGAATGCCATTGCGCGACATGCAGGCGTCAATCTATCGATCCAGGATTGGGAAGATCACGGCTACGACCTGCCCTTGCTCGTAAACTGCCAGCCGGCAGGCGAATATCTGGGCGAGGGCTACTATCGCGCTGGCGGTGTTCCTGCGGTCGTCAATGAGCTTATGAAAAAGGGCCGCATCAAAGAGGACGCCCTGACCGTCAACGGCAAGACCATGGGCGAGAACTGCCGTGGTGCGGAGATAACAGACCAGGATGTCATCCGCACGTTTGATAATCCGCTATTGCCAGAAGCCGGCTTCCTCAACATGAAGGGCAATCTTTTCGACAGTGCCATCATGAAGACATCTGTGATCAGCGATGAATTCCGGGCACGGTTCCTTGCAAAGCCTGGCGATGAGAATGCATTTGAAGGCCGGGTGATCCTGTTTGAAGGCCCGGAGGATTATCACGACAAGGTCAATGATCCGGCATTGAATATGGATGAAACCTGTATTCTGGTGATGCGGGGATCAGGGCCAATTGGCTATCCGGGCTCTGCAGAAGTTGTGAATATGCAGCCGTCCGATGCGTTGATTAAGGCGGGTGTCCGCTCGCTGCCCTGCATTGGCGATGGTCGGCAAAGCGGCACGTCTGGCAGCCCATCTATCCTAAACGGCAGCCCGGAGTCAGCCGCTGGTGGTGGTTTAGCGCTGCTGCGGATGGGTGACATGCTGCGGGTTGATCTGAACAAGCGTAGCATCGACATCATGATTGATGATGCTGAATTAGAACGTCGCCGTGGCGAGGCGCCACCGCCAATTCCAGAAAGTCAAACACCTTGGCAGGAAATCTACCGGGCGGGGGTTGGGCATTTGTCAGAAGGTGCCGTGCTTGAGGATGCCGTTAAATATCGCGGCACGGCCAAGAATATGCCGCGCCACTCACATTAAGGCCAATCGTCGTCAGCCTTTGATCGCGACTGCAGCGAAGGCTGCCATTCGGCGGATGACATCTTTAGACGTCGGGGCTTCAAAACCGATAACAAGGTTTTGGAGCCCTGCTGCTTCGAATTCCCCGACATCGCGTTCGATATCACTTGGCCCGCCAGTGAAGCAGCGACGTTCACCCGTGTCATTGAACTGTGGGCCTTCCAGCGTGTGCCAAATGACATACAGCCCCGTAGCAAGTGCTGATCCATCGCGCCCTGCTTCTGCCGCCGCTGCATGGACATCTGCCAACCCAGCCGCATAGCGCGTCGGCGTGTCGAATGTCGCTTTTGGATTGTTGCACACCGGATACCAGCCATCACCTATGCGCCCGGCGCGGCGGCGGGCTGGTTTACTTTCCCCGCCAACCCAAATTGGCGGGTGCGGGTTCTGCACCGGTTTGGGCGAGAATAATACGCCATCGAACGAGACGTGATCGCCGGATTGTTTGGGGCGCGGGGCCGTCCAGAGTTCGCGGAAGCCTGCAATCATTTCATCCGCCGCTTTGCCGCGCTTGGTGAAGTCTGGTCCGTCGAGTAGAGCAATTTCTTCCGCCATCCACCCGACACCAACACCGACTGTTAAGCGGCCCTTAGAAAGTACATCCGCCGTCGTCAGCATCTTTGCAGCGAGGAGGGGTGGGCGATGGGGCAACACCATGACGGACGTTAGCAAGCGGATCCGTGTCGTCGCAGCGGCGACATAGCAGATCGTTGAGATCTGCTCCAGGCAATCACCGCTATCTTCGGCGAACCAGCGACCGTCGTCGGTATAGGGATAGACGCTATCAACGGATGCCGCGATGACGACATGGTCGCTGAAGCCCAGGTAGTCGAAGCCCATGTCTTCCGCCGCGCGGGCGATTTCAGCAAGGCTGTCAGGCTCCGCCGCCGGGCCGCGAATACCAAGATGCATGCCGAACTTCATGGGCTTAAACCTCGTCTCTAGTAGATCGTCCGCTTCATATGGGCCGGGTATCCGGCGTCATATTCATCCGCATCGAATGCGCTCGCCTTATCCAGGGCCTTCAGGATTTGCCCTGCCGTTGGCACTGGTCGCGTTTCCGCCTGGGATGCTGGGTCCCAAAGCTTAGAGCGATGCAGGGCCTTCTGACATTGGAAGTACACACGGTCCGCGGTGATTTTCAGAACGCTTCGCGGCAACTTCCCCTGGAATTCGAAGGATGCCAGTAAATCCGGATCTGTCCGGAGTTCCGCCGTGCCATTGATCCGAAGCGTCTCGCCAACGCCCGGGACCAGGAATAGCAGCGATACACGCGGGTCGCGGACGACATTGCGCAGGCTATCCGTGCGGTTATTGCCATTGCGGTCCGGCAGCAGAACAGTCTTCGGGTCCTGCACACGCACGAAACCCGGGGGATCGCCTCTGGGTGAGGAATCTGTGCCTTCTGGGGCGACAGTAGACAGCACGACAAAGGGGGAGGCTTCAATAAAGGCTGCATATTCGGGCGCGATATAATCAATCTCTTTGGTGATCGCCCGCTCACTTGGTGTGCCATAAAGCGCTTCGAGCGCTTCTAGCGACGTGATCGTGTTTGCTGGTGCCGGTGCGTCAGGCATCCTTTAGCTCCCTCATCTAGCTCCGCTCGAACCCGCGAGCGATTTCCCAGTCTGTGACACGGCGATCATACTCGATCTGCTCCCATTCCGCTGCATGGACATAATGATCCACGACATCGTCGCCAAGGGCTGTGCGGAGCATGCTGGAGCCTTGAAGTGCGGTTGTCGCCGCGCGGAGCGTTGGTGGAATGGCGCGGCCGCCTGTTTCAGCATAGGCGTCGCCCGCGGCTTCAGGCTCAAGCTCCAACTTGGCTTCGATCCCAGCAATGCCTGCAGCGAGTAGGGCAGCGAACGCCAGATATGGGTTCAAATCAGCACCTCCAACACGGCACTCAACGCGAACGGCAGGGCTGTCCGCACCGCAGATGCGATATCCGGCAGTGCGGTTGTCGCTAGACCATACGGCCTTTGTCGGCGCGAAGGTTTGTGCTTGGAAGCGCTTGTAGGAGTTGATGTTGGGGGCCAGGAAAAAGGTAAACTCCGATGCGTGCAGCAGCTGGCCCGCCAGAAAATGCTGCATCATCTTCGACATGCCATAAGGGCCGTTGGCGTCATGGAACAACGGCACCGATCCGTCTGCCGACCACAGCGATTGATGCACGTGGCAGGATGACCCTGAAGCCGCGTAGTTCCATTTCGCCATAAAAGTCAGCGCACGGCCCTGGGACCAGGCGATCTCCTTGGCAGCGTTCTTGGCAATGGTGTGATAGTCCGCTGTTTCAATCGGCGCGCCGTAACGGATATTCAGCTCGCCTTGTCCAGCAGCAGCCTCGCCCTTGGTGCTCTCCACCGGAATGCTGGCGCCATAGAGGCCATTGCGGATGGCCCTCAGCACGCCTTCTTCCTTGGTGGTTTGGAAGATGTGGTAGTCCTCATTGTAGGGACTGATGGGCGTGAGTGAGCGGTAACCCGCACTTTCAGCGTCCTCAAAGCTCTCCTTGAACAGAAAGAACTCTAGCTCTGATGCCATTTTGGCGGAGAGGCCAAGCGTCGCCAGCCGTTCGACCTGTTGCTGTAGAATGGCGCGCGGCGAAACAGATACAGGAGCCATCCCGTGATGATCCAGGATATCTGCCAGCACGAGCGCAGTGCCGGGCAGCCATGGTGCCAGTCTGAGCGTCTCCAGGTCTGGGCGCATTGTGTAGTCGCCGTAACCGCGCTCCCAGCTTGTTGTTTCAAAGCCAGGTACCGGTTCCATTTCAAGGTCAGCGGCGAGCAGATAATTGCAGGAATGGCTTTCCTTATAACCGGACTCCAGGAAATGCCGGACATGCAGCCGCTTCCCCATCATCCGACCCTGCATATCCACTTGAGCCAGGATGACAGTATCTATTTCGCCAGCATCGGCGGCGGCGGTTAGCTGTTCGAGCGTCAATGGGGCCATGGTCTTCCCGTGTTGATCCGGTCTATTCGATAACCACAATGCCCTCTGATGGCTTCACGGTCACCCTGTCGCCAGTGTTGATGAGTGTGGTCACATCGCCATCCTCAAACCGATCACACATCGCCATGTTTGCTAGTGCGGCACCCTGGGCAAGGATTGTGTTGGCTTGGTTGAACAGGATTGCTTTTGGCGTGATGCCTCGCGCCGTCATTTCGTGCAGCATCCAGGCCGTCGCGACGCCGCCCTTTGCCGTGTTTAACACCAGAATTTTGTCGTGATAGGACTGGCCAGCAAGCGCATGCTGTGGGCGGGAGAATACGCCCTTGATTCGGTCAAGGTCATATCGGGCAGAGAAATTATCGCTGGCAACGAGTGCCTCACCAGTAACGTCCGGGCCAATGCCGACATGGCATTTCAGAGTGCGCGCCATCAAACAATCCTCCCCGCGACGGCAGAGTCGATACAGTCTTCCATGGAGGCAAGGGCAGGGGCGTAGCCATAGCCGCCAAGGATATTCACGATCTTGGTGGAATTGGAGAGCAAACGCTTCCAGCCATTAGCCTCACCAATTTCACGGGCATATTGCTGATAGAAGCAGGTGCCTTGCAGCACTTTACCGCCAAAATCCTCAATCGCCCGGTTGAAGCCCATGCGTTCTGCGTCGCTATAAACACTGGCGGCAGTGCATACGAGGAAAGCTGTGTCGCCATGCTTTTTCCGCCCCCGGCAAAGGTCAGCGACTGTCTGCATCTCAACGAGGCTGAGTTGGGGGGCTGCAAACACGACTACATCGACTGTCTTACCCTTCGCACCAAAAGGCTCACGCAGGACGTCCAGGTCGCTTTCTGTTATGTCCTCAACAGCTAAGGCTTCGCCGCCGACATCGCCCAATGTTCGGCATTCTGGCGTCACGCCGACGATATGGAACAGTGGCGTTGAGCCATAGCTCGCCATGGCCGCGCCCATATGCTTCATCTCATCCGACGTTGGAATGCGCTCGATGCCTTCAATCACGGGCACTTCCCAGTAGGAGCCCGCTTTTCGGCCAATGACAGCGCCCAATACACCCCAATCCGTTAGCCCTTGCGGTTCAGACGCAACACGGAAGCGGCGGGTCGCTTGGCGATGTTCATCCAGGTGGAGACCATAGCGCGGCGTGCGCCCCGTGAGGCCAGCGGCCAATGCAGATGGTCCGCCTTCGAAATTCGACCGGGCACCGCACACGCTGTTTGAATAGATCACGACACCCGTATCCCCATAGGCCACATGGTCACCTAAGACCGGCGGCATGATGGTTTGATAGTTGATGCAGGTGTCCGTCATTATGATGCCAAGTGACTGGCATGCAGCGATAAAACGGCGTTCCAGGTTCGCCATTTCTTCAGTTTGGCCGAGCGGATCATAATATGAGAGATCAACGCCACGCGGGTCCGTAATCATGGGGATAGCGACCCGGCGGTCGGCCTCATCCATCGCGGCAAAATTTTCCATGAAGGCGACGCCCGCTTCGCCCAGAGATTCTGGATCAGCCATCATGTGCGATTGGCTGACTGGGACCATATCCACTGCATCAAACATCCGGCCGACTTGTATCTGGTGCTCTATCGCCCATTTTCGCGCTGGTCCACGCTCACCATTGAGCATCGCCTGTTCTTCGGATGTGAGTTGCATCATAGCCTCTAATTCATTGGGCAGGGTGGGAATTGTGCAGCATAGTGGGCGCATCAAACAAGGGCGATAAACGAAAAGCTGCTTGCATTGCGGTTCGCCAACGTTGACCGTAATTCCAGGTTTGGCACTACTCAGAATGACGCCTGCAATATGGTGCATTGCTGAACATAAAAACGTAACAACGTGGGAGACATTCAACGATGCATAAAGCGAAATTGCTACGATCTTTGTCATTTGGTGCAGCTGCGCTCGGCGCTCTGACCATGGGCGCAACAGCCGCTCAGGCTGAGTATCCAGAACGCCCCGTCACAATGGTTATTCCTTATGGTCCAGGCGGTGCAACGGACATTTCCGGCCGCACGATCGCAGCCCCCCTGGGCAAAGCCGTGCCGAAGCCCATTCTGATGGTTAACCGCACAGGTGCTGGTGGTGCGACGGGTTCTGTATCCGTCAAAAACGCCAAGCCAGATGGCTATACGATGCTGTTTGCTCGCGTTGGATCGCATTCTGTGAACCCAGCGATGAAAGCAACGCTTCCATATACGCTGGATGATTTCCGTTTCGTCGGCGTGTACGAGATCAACCCGGTTGCTTGCGCTGTTAAAGCTGATTCAGACATCAAGTCGATGGCTGATCTTGTTGCTCAGGTTCAGGCAAATCCTGGCAAAGTCAGCTACAGCTCAGCTGGCGTTGGCTCACTCCTGCATCTCGCTGGTGCCATGGTGCTGCGCGAGTTTGGCGTAGAAAATCCGATGAAGGATGCGATCCACATTCCGCTGAAAGGCGGCGGGGCAGCGGCGACGGCCATCCTAGCCGGCACGTCTACCTTCATCTGCACAAACTCCTCTGCGCTTGCCAGCTTCGTTAAGAACAAACAGCTTCGCCCATTGATGGTCACGACCGCAGAACCGGTTGTTGGCTTTGATGCGCCGACTGCTGCTGATCTCGGCAAGCCAAACCTGCACAAGCTGGTTGGTTGGACCGGGATTGCTGGCCCGAAAGGCCTGCCAGATGACGTTGCCGCTAAGTGGCGCGATTACATGGCTCAGGCCACGGCGGATCAGGGCTTCCTCGACAAAATGACAGCGCGTGGTTCTGTCATTCGGTTGATGAACCCAGAAGAATCCGAAGCTTTCATCCTCGACCAGTATACGATTTTCCGTAAGCTGGTTGATGATCTTGGCATGCGGATCAAAGGCTGATCTGGATTGATTGAGTCGGGGCTGTGGCATGCCAGGCATCTGGCGGCTGCAGCCCCATTCTTCTACGGGCCGTAAAGCTCGAAGCGGGGCATGATGCAAAACTCTAGGATATCGCCGCTAGGGCTTGTTTTCATTGGATTTGGCGCGTTTATTTTGCTCGTCGCAATTCCTTATGCTGTTACCAGCCCGTCCAATGTTCAAAAAATTGTACTGGCACCGACGTTCTGGCCGACCATCATTGGCTGGATCATCATTGGCCTTGGCGCGATTTTAATGGCAATGCGGTTCTTCGTACCGGCTGACTGGTCCTCTAACGATGCAGATGCGGGTGATGGTACGCCATTGCCAGGCGGATGGCTTCGTCTTGCGGCTGCCGGTGCGCTGATGGTGGCACTGGTCTATGTCACACCGATCCTTGGTCTGGTTTGGACGGCGATGCTGTGTTTTGTAGCACTGTCGCTGCTCGTAAAATCTTCGCGCCCGGTCGTGTCGCTCATCGTTGCGATTGCATTGCCGCTTGCGCTCTATGTTTTCTTTCACCATGCCGCAGGTGTTGCGGTTCCGCAGGGTGAGTTTATCCGGCTGCCATGAGCGTCATCGACAACCTTTCAGCGGCTTGGCCGCTCGTTGCCAATTTGGAAAGCTTTCTGGCGCTTTTCATTGGTATCACCGTTGGCGTCGTTGCTGGCGCTATCCCAGGGATGTCGGCGACCATGGCGGTCGCCCTGACGTTGCCATTCACTTTCGCATTGCAGCCGATCACAGGTATTTTGCTGCTGCTGGGGGTATATAAAGGTGGAATTTTCGGCGGTTCCATCCCCGCTATCTTGATCAAAACGCCGGGTACGCCAGCCTCAAGCGCTACTGTGTTGGATGGCTATCCTATGGCGGAGAAGGGGCAGGCTGGCAAGGCGCTCACTATGGCGCTCTATGCGTCCTGCACCGCGGATGTGATGTCCAACTTGGCGCTGATCCTGTTCGCCGGATGGCTTGCTTCGTTTGCGTTGAGCTTTGGCCCGCCCGAATTCTTTACGTTGATCCTATTTTCGTTGACCATCATCGCTGGTGTGTCCGGCAAAAATCTCGTGCTGGGGCTGCTTTCCGCGGCACTTGGGCTGCTATTGGCTACGGTCGGGCTTGATCTTGTTTACGGCACCAATCGGTTCAACATGAATGATCCGAACCTGATGGGCGGCCTGAACTTTATCGCCGTCCTCATTGGGCTTTTCGCGATTCCGGAAATTCTGGCATACATCTGGAATCCGCAGGAGCGCAAAGGGTCTGTTCGGTCGCTGGGCGGCCAGCACTTGTCCTTCAAGGAATACAAGCGCTGCTTCAAATCGATTGTGCGCGGCGGCTTTATTGGCGTTATCCTTGGTAGCATTCCTGGGATCGGCGCAGCACCTGCGGCCTTCCTGTCCTATAGTGAGGCACGCAGGAACTCCAAAAACAAAGAAAATTTCGGCAAGGGTGAGCTTGAAGGCGTTGCAGCGTCTGAAGCCGGTAATAATGGTGTATGTGGTGCCACGCTCATTCCGCTGCTGGCACTCGGTGTACCAGGGGACGTAATTACGGCGATCATCATTGGCGCTTTCATGATCCATGGATTGCAGCCAGGGCCGATGATGTTCATCGCCAATGGGGACATCATCTACGCGCTGTTCTTAGGCCTAATCATCAGTTCTATTCTGTTGATGGGTGTTGGTAGCGTAGCGATCCGCCTGTTCCGTTATATCGCTGATATCCCAAGACCCGTCCTCCTGCCGACGGTGTTCGTCCTTTGCGTTTATGGCGTTTATGCCGTGAACAACAATGTGTTCGATATTGGCGTGATGTTTGCCATGGGGGCATTGGGCTATTTCATGTTGCGGACCGGCATTCCAGCCGCACCCTTCCTGATCGCATTCATTCTCGGCCCTTTGTTGGAAGACAATTTCCGGCAAGCCATGCTGATGTCCGGCGGCAGCGGAACAATTTTATTCCGCAGCCCAATCACCTGGGTTTTCTGGGCACTGACAGCGATCACCATTGCAACACTTGTGCGTAAAGGTATGCAGCGGAAATGATCACAAATTCAATTGCTTAGTGTGTGATATTGGTCTGGACGGCTCTAAGTTAGCCCTTAGTACTAATTGTTGACATTGGTTAAGGATCAACCAGATAGTACCCTAACGTTGATTGGGGACTCATCATGCCGAAGACTGGAATTGACCACCCAAAGCCCGAACGAGAACTGACAGATTTTTTGAGTTATCGGATCGTTCGGCTGCATCAAGCGTTGAATAATCAGGCCACGGCTTTGGTCGCTTCAATCGCTGGCGTCTCGCTCATTCAATGGCGTGTGATTGCAATGGTTGGCTCGGATACAGCGCGGACCGCGCGTGAGCTTGTGCGTAAGTCGGTTATTGACCCTGCTGTTATCAGCCGCACCGTGCGTGGCTTGGAGGCCGCAGGGATTATGGAATCATCGCGGTCTCCCGGTGACAAGCGCGTGCTTGAACTCCATCTGACGCCCAGTGGAGAAGAGATTTATCAGCGAACCTTCCCCAAAATGCAGAAGCGCCAGGCGGCATTGTTGGATGCCTTGGACCCGGCGGAGCAAGATGTAATTTTTGGCATTCTCGATAAACTTGAGGTCGCAGCCGAAAAAAGGACCCATATTGCATGATGCAAAACCTGCTGGTCATCATTTCAGACGAGCATCAAGCGCGCACACTGGGTTGTGCTGGACATCCGTTTGTTCAAACGCCCAATCTTGATGCACTTGCCGCTCGCGGCACGCGGTTCGAAAATGCCTATACGCCGTCACCAATTTGCGTGCCAGCTAGGGCCAGTTTTGCGACAGGGCTGTATCCCCATCAGACGCGTCTTTGGGATAATGCGATGCCGTATGCCGGGCAGATTCCCGGCTGGGGCCATGTTCTGCAAGGCGCGGGTGTGCCTGTTGAAAGCGTTGGAAAGTTACACTATCGCGCCGAGGAAGATCCCGCAGGGTTCGATGTCGAGCACATCCCCATGATGGTAGCGGGCGGCGTCGGCATGGTCTGGGCGTCTATTCGCAAAGAGAATGAACGCGTTGAGATGCCAAGTCGCATGCTCGGCGAATATATCGGTCCTGGCGATAGCAAATACACAGAATATGACGCCGCCGTCGTCGAGCGGACAGAGGAATGGATTGGCGCTCGGGCTGGGACCAAGGATCCGTGGTGCTTGTATGTTGGACTTGTGGCACCGCATTTTCCATTGGTCGTCGCGCAGGAATTCTATGATTTGTATCCGCCAAGCACTTTGCCGCCTGTGAAACTACATCCGGATGACGGCTACAAGCGTCATCCTTGGGTCGAGAAGCAGAACGCCTTTGCTAATAGCGAGGCAAAATTCCATGACGCAAAAGAACGGTTGGCGGCAATTTCGGCCTATTACGGGCTTTGTACATCGTTAGACCACAATATTGGCCGGATCATGGACGCACTCGGCGCGGCTGGCTTGGCTGATGATACAACGGTGATCTACGCGTCTGACCATGGCGATAATCTTGGGGCGCGTGGCCTTTGGGGCAAGTCCAATATGTATGAGGAATCGGCCGCAGTGCCGTTGATTGTTGCCCGCCCAGGGCAGGTGGCGTCTGTGTGCGCCACGCCGGTTAGCCTCCTCGATATCTCTGCCACGATCCCGGATCACTTCGGCCTAGCGTTTGAGAATGAAGGCCCTGGTAAATCACTGTATCAAATAGCGGACGAGCCAACGGATAACGCGCGATCTGTGTTTAGTGAGTACCACGCCGCAGGCGCCGTGACCGGCGCATTCATGTTACGGCGTGGACAATGGAAGCTGATCCATTATGTCGGGTTCGAACCGGAATTGTTCGACCTATCGGATGACCCGGAAGAATTAGCGAACCTGGCACAAGACCCTGAATACAAGGCAGTGCTTGAGGATATGACCCAGGCGCTTCATGCAATCTGCGACCCGGAAGCCGTGGATGCACAGGCGCATCAGGATCAAGCGGAAATGATAATGGGCTATGGCGGCAGGGACGCCGCGTTGAAATTGGGTGCAAATGCAGCAACGCCGCCGCCGGAAATCAAACCTTGAGTGCTTGGTAAATAGCCAAACACCTGGCGCTGTGATCACACTTCCGATTGCCTATACTGAATGGGTCAAAGGGAGGGGCATATGTTCACATTAACGCTCGACGATATTTCGACCATCGGCCAAGGCATGCAGCGCCCAGAATGCGTTCTGGCCACAAAATCCGGTGATCTGTTCTGCTCTGACAGTCGCGGTGGGTACAATATCGTGAAGCCTGATGGGCAAAGCCGCTTCATCAAAGCCATTGGCGCACCAGATAATTTCATGCCCAATGGCATCGCACTCATGCCAAATCGGGACGTTCTTGCGGCCAATCTGGCGGATAGCAGCGGGGTGTGGCGCATCAAGCCGGATGGTCAGGCCAGTCTATTTCTGGACCAGGCAGACGGCGTTCCACTGCCACCGGTCAATTTTGTCGGGTTAGACACTAAGGGCCGGATATGGATTTCGGTTTCGACATGCGCTGTGCCGCGCCACCCAGCGTTCAAGAAAGGCCCTGGCGATGGGTTTGTTGCTGTGTACGACCAGGGCGTTGCGCGGATTGTGACGGACGGAATTGCCTTTACGAATGAGGCGATCGTCGATCCGACGGGGGAATGGCTTTATGTCAATGAAACCACTGGGCAATCCACTGCCCGCTATGCCATCCGTGCTGATGCATCTCTTGGCCCGCGGGAGACGGTGGCGGATTACCCACCAGGCACATTCCCAGATGGCTTCACCTTCGACGCAGATGGCGGCATTCTGATCGTTAGCGTCGCGAGCAATCGGATTATCCACGTCGACAAGCATGGCAAGCAGAGCATCGTCATTGAGGACGCAGATACGGACGCGGTGGAGCGATTGAACGCAGCGTTCGAGCAAGGTGAGGCGGTGCGCGAGATGATTGAAATTGGCAGCAAACGTAAGCTTCGTAATATCGCCAGTATTGGGTTTGGCGGGCGGGACCTGCAAACCGTCTATATGGGCTCACTCTCCCACGATGGCATTTTCGCATTCCGGTCGCCGATTAAAGGCGCGCCGCTCATCCATTGGGGTTTTTGATCCATGGCCAACATGCCGCCTAAGGCCAATGTGGGAGAAGTCCTGCTCAATCCACTGGCTAACCTAGATGCACCTTATGGCGCTGCTAAAGCGGCAATCCTGAGCGATGCCGCGTTCGAGCAAGCACATGCGACGATATCGGCTTGGCCGGGTTACGCGCCAACGCCTCTATATGAGCTGAATGCCATGGCTGAAGCTGCTGGTGTCGCTGCTATCCATTATAAGGACGAAGGTGGGCGGTTTGGTCTTGGCAGCTTCAAGGCGCTTGGCGGTGCCTATGCTGTCGCACGATTGCTGTCACGGGAGATTGCGCGACGTGGGGGCGGGAATGAGCCGTCTATAGAAGCAATCCTTAGCGGCCAACATGCGGCCGTGATTTCTGAAATCACAGTCTGTTGCGCGACGGACGGCAATCATGGCCGCTCGGTCGCCTGGGGGGCTCGGACATTTGGCTGCGCCTGCGAAATATTCATTCACGCGACCGTAAGCGACGGGCGCAAGGCTGCCATTGAAGCTTATGGCGCGCGGGTAACGCGGACAGCTGGAAATTATGATGACAGCGTGCGGGAGGCCCAGGAAACGGCGGCCCGCGAAGGCTGGTTCGTTGTCTCCGATACGTCATACCCCGGATATACAGACGTGCCCAAGGACGTCATGCAAGGCTATGAATTGATGGCCGCAGAGGCGCTGGACCAGATGAGTGCGCCGCCGACACATATCTTCCTGCAAACGGGTGTTGGCGGCATGGCGGCTGCGATTGCTGCTTTCTTTAAGCGCCGCTTTGGGAGCAAGCGCCCGCTGATGATCCTGGCGGACCCTGATCAATCAGCCTGCTGGGTTGAAAGCATCCGCAATGGTGCGCCAACAGCCGTTCATGGAGACTTGGATACGCTTATGGCTGGCTTGGCCTGTGGGGAGATATCACTGCTCGCCTGGGATATTCTCAAAGACACTGCAGATGCGGTGATCGCTGTGTCCGATGATCAGGCTGTCGCAATGATGCGTCAGCTGGCGGCACCAGAAGCTCCGGATCGCCCAATTGTTGCCGGGGAATCTGCAGTGGCAGGCTTGGCAGCGCTCATGCTGGCTGCAGGCGACCCGAATGCGCGGGACGATCTTAAGCTAGGCCCGGATGCCCGCGTACTCGTAATCGGCACTGAGAGCGACACGGACCCTGGCCTTTATGAAGACTTGGTCGGGCGCTCTGGCGATGCAGTTCGCGCTTCTGCCTAATCTACAAAGCCGCAACAAGGCGTTCTGCAAGGCCTTTCAGCATCCCAGCGGCTTTCTCATCTTTGAGGGTGCCATCATCATTAAACGCCTGAAATGCGCCAGGCAGTGTCGCGAACCCAGGGACTGCGACTGCGCCAAGTTCGGCCAAGGCATCGCGTAGCCGCGGGATCACGCGAACGCCACCAAGCCCACCGGGAGACGCAGCTGCAATGGCGACGGGCTTGTTCGCATAGGCAGCGCATGAGATTTCATCGTTCTCTGGCCGAGACGTCCAGGCGAAGGTATTCACCAGCAGTGGCGGCGCGCAACCATTATATTCTGGCGTCACGATAAGCATGCCATCATGGGCCGCAATGAGTGCCTTTAAGTCCTGCATGGGCTTCGGCAGGCCTTCTGATGTTTCAATATCGCCGTCGTAAACGGGTGCTGGGAAGTCCGCCAGATCAATTAAGGTAACCGTGGCACCAGCGGTCTTGGCCGCTTCTGCTGCAACCGAAGCAAACTTCTTATTGACTGACCCTTTGCGGGCGCTACCAGCGAACACGAGTACTTTTTTAGCGGACATTCAATTTCCCTCAATTGCCGAATTGGCTCTCTGCATAAGATCGTCCCGGCACCCGATTTGGCAAGTCCCGACTTGCAGGCGATTTGATGAATAGTCTATCGCCAGTGACGCCGGTTGATCAGCCCAGTAGGATTAGGCAATCGATGTGATGCCCCACAACGATTCACGTCCGTGACCGAATTGCCCAGGAGGCCCAATTGATCGACCTTGAACGCCAAGATGACGTCTTTGTCCTGACGATGAACGCTGGCGAAAACCGTTGGACAACGAGCTTCGTCCGTGCCTTCGACGCCCAGTTGGATGAAGTGTTGGCTTCTGACGGCCCTGCTGCATTGGTTACGACATCTGCAGACGCCAAGTTCTTCTCCAACGGCTTAGACGTTGATTGGCGCAAAGCTGAAGGTGATGGTGAGGGCGGAGATAAGTCCGTGTTTGGGGTCGAGTTCATGGCGCTGATGGCGCGCATGATCACGTTGCCTATCCCAACAGTCGCCGCCGTCAACGGTCACGCATTTGGGGCTGGGTTCATGTTGGCGCTTTGCCACGATATGCGGGTAATGCGCGCGGATCGGGGATTTATCTGCGCCAATGAGATCCAGATCGGCCTGAGAATACCTGATGAAGAATTCGCGCTCTTCCGGCACAAAATGTCGGGCAGTGCGTTCTTTGATACGATCCAGCTTGCACGCCGCTGGACGGGACCAGAAGCCGAAGCTGCGGGGTTCGTTCGGGCGACAGCATCGCAGGATCAATTGCTCGATCTTGCAATCAAGCATGCCGGGCAGCTAGCGCCGCTTGGGGCCAACCGGGCGCTGTATGAAGACTCAAAGGAACGCATCTTTGGCGAAGCGCCGTCGATCAATAAGGCATCTGGTGCTGCGCATCTGCTCCGCAATTTCAAAGGCCACGCATGATGGATTCAGGCTTATGAGCTTTAGAAGCATTATCCGATTTCAAGTGAAGCCGGGCATGGGAGCTGCCTTTGAGGCTGCGTTCGCCCAATGCCAGATGCTGGATCGCCCCTCTACAATTGAAGGGTTTGTCATGGCGGAATTGGTGCGCTGCGTTACAGAACCGCTTGAATATCACGTGATCGGTGAGTGGGCGACGGAGCAAGCCTATGCGGATTGGCAGGCTATCTCGCATGAAGGGGCTGATCCTGCGGCAGTCGAGGCACTGAATGCGACGCTGGCACATTGGGCACCGGGCCGGTTGTTTGCGCCCGTCGCACGGTCCGCTTAGGGAATTAGGACCAGCGCGCCACCGCCCGTTCGACCTTCCAGAATATCGTGTGCCTTGGATGCATCTGCGAGCGGCAGAGGCATCGGCGTATCGGGCTTTAGAATACCTGTCCCGAGCATATCAAAGACCGTTTGAGCCATGCTTTGATATTGTGCAGGATCGGCCATGTAGTGGAACAGGATGGGCCGCGAAACGGTCAATGAATTGGCTGCAAGCGTCGTCATCGCCAGCGGTTCAACGGGGCCGGAGGATTGGCCGTAGTTTACCAGATGACCGCAGGGGACCAAGCATTCTAGCGAGCTCGAGAATGTGTCTGCGCCGACGGAATCATAAGCCACATCAACGCCACGCCCCTTGGTTATTTCCATCACGGCCGCTTTGAATTCAGTCTCGCGGTACAGGATTGTGTGGGCGCAGCCGGATGCCTTCGCCGCTGCTGCCTTATCCTCAGAACCAACTGTGCCGATGACTGTTGCGCCGATATGGGCGGTCCATTGGCAGAGTAAGCGCCCAACGCCGCCAGCTGCAGCATGCACCAGGATGGTCATCCCCGCTTCAATACGGTGAACGCGGCCTACCAGCATCTCAACAGTGAGCGCGCGCAGAAGCGTGGTTCCTGCCAGGAGGTCGCTGACGATATCTGGCAGCTTTAGCGCTTGAATGGCTGGGAGGAGCCGTTCGGAGGCATAGGCCCCATAGGTGCTCGTCACATAAGCCACGCGATCCCCAATTTGGAAATCATTGACACCGGGTCCGATAGCGACAATTTCACCCGCCGCCTCGCACCCAGGCACACCAGGAAGTGCCAGGGTCTTATAGAGGCCAGAGCGCACATAGACATCATGGTAATTCACGCCAATTGCTGTCTGCCGAATGCGAAGTTCGCCAGGGCCGGGCGCGCCTATCTCCACTGTTACAGCTTTGAGTACGCTGGAAGGGCCATATTCGCGAACGGTAATAGCTTCAGCCATCATGGTCTCCCGATCAGGTAACAGCGATGCCGCCGCGACGGGCACCAGCCGCGATATTCTTCCAAAGGACAGCATGATCTGCTGGCAATGCCCGGCTATTTGGCATGGTGAGCCAGAGCCGATGGAGCAAGCGGGCCTGGCCGGATGCAGCATCATCCTCAAAGGCCGCGCGGGCATGATAGGTGATATGGCTGTTGATCAGTTGGATATCCCCCGGTTTCAGCATCATGGCGTGGGCAAGGTCTGCGGCGGTTTCGGCCAGCAGGTCCAGCGCCTCCCATTGGGCATCTGTCATGCGCGGTGTTTCCGGCATCAGCTGCGCTGCTTCCACATAGGTTCTGGAATAATGGCTGGTGAGTTTGCCGTCCTCAACGCCGAACACGGGCAGCCGATAAACTTCATCACCGCCGCCTACTTCTTCGCCAAGGCGAGAGCGGTAGATTGGCTGATACAACAGATCAAGTAAGTCCGGCCGACGCTTCAGGATCGCGTTGTGGACGGCGGCCGTGCTGGCGACATTGCTCTCACCGCCAGACGCTGATCGTTGTGCCATGAGCAATCCCACAACGTCCGTTCTGTCCGTGTGGTAGCGCAATAAGCCGTTGCTGTAGGTTCGTGCTTTGGAGGAGAGGAACTCGCCGCCGCTCGCGTCCTCCATGCGCTCGTGCTTAGCGCCGAGGTCGCCTGGCTGCGCCTGGATATCGCGCATCATCTGGCCGGTGTTATCTTGGGGGACTGGCAGGCCGATCCAATGACCCAGGCCCATCCAGATCATGCGCCGGTCATCTTCCGAATAACGATCTATGGGCAAGCCTTCCAGCAGGACAAAGCCACGACCGTTTTCTAATTCATCGGCAGCGCGCGCAAGCTTTGCGGCGACAGCTTGCAGGGGGAAAGTGTCCCGCGTCACAGCAAGCCAGCCCGCGCCATCCGCTTTAGCAACACTAAGGGCAGCATCTATTTCAGCAAGTTCATCTTTTGCCCAAGGCCAGCGCCAGCTTTGGTCTACCTCCAGGTCAGCGCCGGTCCATACGGATGGGCCTTCAAATGGCTTGTACATGGCGCTTCTCCGGCGTGTTTATGTGGATTGCAGGGCAGTCCGGCGTGCTTTCATCCGCTCGCGCATCTGCTTCTGCGCGGCGTCAGTGCCGTCGTGGAAAGTGCCGAAAACCCTGTCCAGTGGGAGGAGGCTGCCGCCGTAATTGCACTCAAAATTCTTGTGATGCAGGTAGTGGAAGTGCGACCCACCATCTATTTCCAGCGTGTCACCGACCTGCAGCTTGTCATAGCCTGAATGGGATAGGGCGGGCAGAAAGGCTGCTAGGTGCAATTGATACAGCGCGTTCAACGGATGCAACGCCAGCACCCACGGCACGAGGATGGTCGAGAAATATATGAGATGCTCTATCGGATGCATCGCAAGGCCAGACCAAGGCCCCACATCAACATTCTTGTGATGCACAGAATGGACTGTCTTGTAGAGCCAGCGGACATGCAGCAGCCGATGGCCAAGATAAAAATGTACCGCATGAATGAACGGTGCCAGCAAAACCATCAGCGCAAACCAACCCCAAAACAGGGCCTGATTGGCACCAAAATCGAACAGGCCCAAATATCCATTGGCGAACAACCAATATGTGGCGACCTCATAGGCCGTAATGATCGGCACGGAGGAGGCCAGGGTGCGGACCATGTTGTCCAACACCTGATCCTTGAACAGAAACCGCCTGGAACCCTTGGCGAAAGGTCGTGTGGTGTAGCGCAGGTCATCCTGTTGTCGCCGGAAGACGTAGAAATACAAATGCATGCCGCCAAAGCAGGCCAGGATCAGCGCCGCGTTTCTGGCGAAAATTAGCGCTATCCACGAAACTTCCAGCGTCTGCATTTGTACTAGGCTTGGCGTTAGCCAGGTCCAGGTGACAACGGCCACCAGTAGCCAGAATGCATTATACGGCCAAAGAAACCCTGGGAACCGGAACGCCCACTTCGCTACCTTTTTGGGCGCTGGTGGCCATGCATTGATCGGGGCGAGCTCTATGGCACCATCTGGCCGCCATTCGCCAGCGGCGTTCCGCTCGTCCGTTGATGATCCGGCCATTTTGCGGCTCCATCCTGTGTGGGTCGAGTTTAGCGCCCTGACGTTCTGGGCTGCAACAGACTGGCGCGCTGGATAGATGTTTGGCTAAGCTTTCGGCCATTCCCTCAATGGTAGGACGATCAACATGACTGAATACGCCCTCGTCACTGGCGCATCCCGCAATATTGGCCGTGCGATTGCGGCCCGCCTCAAAGCCGATGGATACAGCGTGATTATGCTGGATGTTATGGACCCGGAAGATCCATCTTTAGGTGAATTCCGCCGTGTTGATCTGAGCAATGTCGCTGATACCGCTCAAGCGATGGCATGGGTGCTGGATAATCGCGAGGTCACCCGCGTTGTGAACTGCGCCGGGATCGTAACGACCCATCCGGTTGAGGAGGTTGAAGCGGATACATTCGACCAGCTGATGGCCGTGAATGTGCGATCCTATATCGAAGTTATGAAAGCGCTGGTGCCGGGCATGAAAAAAGCCGGGTTCGGGCGGGTTGTGAACATTGCTAGTCGCTCATCCCTCGGCGCAGCGCAGCAGACGGTTTATGCGGCGTCCAAAGCTGCTGTAGTGGGCCTCACCAAAAGCTGGGCGGAGGAATTGGCGGCGGATGGCATTACCGTCAACGCTGTCGGGCCAGGGCCGATCGAGACGGACATGTTGAACAAAGTCTACGGCAAGGATTCACCCGCATATAACGCGTATCGGGATCGTATTCCCGTACAGCGCTTCGGCACCGTGGATGATATCGCACACGGCGTCAGCTTCTTCATGGATGTGCGTTCAAGCTTCGTGACGGGGCAGGTGCTGTATATCTGCGGCGGCGTGACCATTGGGCGGGCGAACGCTTAATTCGCCATCCAACCGCCATCCACCATCAAATTTTCGCCGGTGATGTAGCTTGCTTCATCGCTGGCAAGGAA